>LUMW01000179.1_pt1 | contig 27803 bp, 28 predicted proteins | sample 729761 | NCBI WGS metagenome assembly LUMW01 (sample SAMN03860302, study PRJNA289734) | marine metagenome | biome: seawater column; feature: ocean; material: water; isolation source: Red Sea water column Station 192 - depth 500m | place: Saudi Arabia: Red Sea | collected 2011-10-15 | depth 500 m
TACACAGAGTGCTGCTTCACACCACCCAGAGCGCAGTGGGGCAGTTCGGTCCTACCAACCTACGGGCCACCGACATGTAGGCGAAATGAAACAGGTGCTCGGCGATATAGCGATTCATTTTTCTGCAACCTCTATCGAGATGGTGCGCGGTATCCTTGCAACCTGCCATGTTTTTTTGAACGATGGCCTGGATGAAAAAGCGGTATGGAAGATCTACCGCGAGGATTACTCAGAGGAACCTTTTATAAGGATCGTTAAAGAACGCGGCGGCATCCATCGTTATCCAGAACCCAAACTCCTGGCAGGCACCAACTATTGCGATATCGGGTTTGAGCGGGATGTGTCGACCAACAGGCTGGTAGTTATCAGCGCTATCGACAATCTGATGAAGGGTGCCGCTGGACAGGCCATACAATGTTTCAACCTTATGCATGGATTTGACGAGGCCTGTGGCCTCGAATTTCCGGGCTTACATCCTATCTGACAACCTGCGATGTGTCGTTTACTGTGGGTGCGTGCTGCACAACCCTTCCGGATTTCCGATCACCTGCTGCATTTTGCCGCCTTGTCACGCGACAGCTCAGAATATCAGGGACATGGCTGGGGTTGTGCCTGGCTTCAAAACAATCAGTGGCAAATCTACCGGAATATCTCACCCATCTGGCGGGAAGACCTTTCACATTTCGGCACCACTACTCTGCTTGTTGCTCATACCCGAAGCGCTTTTCGAGATGAGGGGATTTCGGTTGAAAATAACATGCCGTTTTTCGACGGTGAGCGGGTATTTATATTCAACGGCGAACTCCACGGCGTGCGGATCAAGGAGAAAGGCCGTATTGGTGCGGAAAAGATCTTCAACTACGTCAAACGATTTGACCATCATGACCTGCTCAAGGCTCTGACCAGAGGCACTACCATCATCGAGAAAAGAAGCCGCTACGTGCGCGCCATGAATTTGATTATTGCCGATACAACGTCTTCGCACCTCGCCACCTTGTACAATGAAAATCAGGCATACTTCCAAATGTACCGTGGCCAGGAAGGTACCGCCGACATTGTCTGCTCCGAACCCTACCCCGGCAGCACCCAGTGGCAGCCTATCGACAACCGTAGCATCTTGACACTTTAAACATGTTGATCATCAAAGTCGGTGGTGGCACCGATATCAATATTCCAGGCATCGTGAACGATCTTGCTGCGTTAGATGACCCATTTATTGTGGTACTTGGCGCCAACGCGCTGCGCGACAGTATCGGCGAACGCCTGTCAATGACCAAACAGGAACTGACTTCGCTTTCTGGCTATACCAGTGTTTATTCTGACGAGCAAGCCATAGACCTCATCATGATGACCTATGCGGGCCTTCGCAACCGTCGTTTTGTCGAGCTTTGCCAACGACAAGGCATCAACGCGATCGGTCTCAGTGGTCTGGATGGCCGCCTCATTCAGGGTGAAAGGAATCGTGGTATTCGAGTTCGGGAGGGGGGGAAAACAATCCTCAAGCGGGATTTTTCTGGTAAACCCCGTTCCGCAAATACCGCTCTGCTGGAACTGTTGCTGAAACACGACTATCGCCCCGTGATCAGCATACCGATAATCGACGAACAAGGCCATGCCATTAACTCTGAAAACGATGACATCGTAAATATTTTGCAAAAAGGGATTAATGCGACCAGGATTCTGCAGTTGATTGAGGCCCCCGGCTTTCTCGATAATCGGAAAGATCCAACGAGTGTGGTACCCCAGATGACTCAAGCAGAGCTGGCGCAGCGCGAACAGCAGGTAGAAGGCCGCATGAAACGTAAAATGCTGGCTTTACGCACCCTCTTCACCACTGGTGCAGCAGAGGTTGTCATTGCAGACGGCCGAGTAGAACATCCCGTTCACGATGCACTGTCTGGCCGCGGAACGACTATTCGATGAACGGTAGAGATCACGAAGAACGCTACGCTTTGCCGGTCTATCCCCGCCGGGGTGTGACCATCGTTCGGGGGGAAGGTGCATTATTATGGGATGATCAGGGAACTGAGTATCTGGACTGCGCCGCTGGTGTGGGCGTAGCCAACATTGGTCACGCCAATCCAGCGGTAGCGACTGCTCTTGCGCACCAGGCAAAAAGTCTGATTACCTGCCCGGGTATATTTTTTAATGACACGCGCGGGCGGCTGATGAAAAAACTGGTCGAGGTCACGCCGCCCGGTCTGGAGAGCGTGTTTCTGTGCAACTCTGGCACTGAAAGCACTGAAGCGGCGATCAAGTTTGCACGGAAAACGACCGGGCGCAATGGGCTGGTAACCGCGATGCGCGGTTTTCACGGTCGTACGTTGGGTGCACTCAGTGCAACTTTTAAATACCGTGACGCGTTTGAACCACTGCTGCCGAACTGCAGCTTTGTTCCCCTGAACAATATCGATAAGTTGGATGCAGCCATCGATGACAATACCGCGGCTGTAATTTTGGAACCTGTTCAGGGTGAAGGCGGTGTCCGCCCAGCCAACGCAGATTACCTGGCAGGTGCTCGTCAGTTATGCGATGCCCGTGGAGCGCTTCTTATCATTGACGAAGTGCAGACCGGCTTCTGTCGTACTGGTGCTTTTTTTGCCTGCCAGCATCACGACCTTTCGCCGGACATGCTGTGCCTAGCCAAAGGGATTGCTGGTGGCGTCCCCATGGGTGCCGTCGTATGCTCTACGCGTATCGATCCCGGCATAGGCACTCATGGGTCAACTTTCGGCGGTAACCCCTTGGCCTGCGCTGCAGCACTCGCGGCCATTGAATTCATGCAGACCCAGCAACTGGCAGAACAAGCGAGGGTACGGGGTGATTATTTTGCCAATCAGTTTAACGCTCACCTGCCAGAGCGGGTCAGAGATGTACGCCAGATCGGCCTGATGATCGGTATTGAGCTCAAGGAAAAGGCCACCCCCTATCTGCAGGCCTTGCTGAACCAGGGCATACTGGCGCTGCCAGCCGGACCAACTGTGATCCGGCTGCTACCGCCGCTGGTCATCACTGAAGCGCAGCTCGACACAGTGATCGATAAGCTGCGCTTGGTGCTCGCCTAGATCGTTTCGTTTATCCGCCGGCTTTTAGATCCGATAATGTTCGAGTGGGTGTAATTGCTTCAGGATCGACAATCAGTTCTATCAGCGCGGGACCTGACATGTCGAGCGCACGCCGCAGGGCCGGTAGAAATGCTGCGGTTTCCTCAACCCGTTCTGCATGAGCACCGTAGGCCTGGGCCAGCGCACAAAAATCAGGGTTAACAAGGTCCGTACCGATGACTCGGCCGGGGAACCGTCGTTCCTGATGCATTCGAATCGTACCGAACATCCCGTTGTTAACAACGACAATCACCACAGAAAGCTGGTACTGCACAGCGGTTGCAAGCTCCTGGCCGGTCATCATAAAACAGCCGTCGCCGGCGAATACGATTGCTGGCCGGTGTGGTTGAACCAGCTTAGCGGCCACTGCTGCCGGCAGCCCATATCCCATGGAACCTGCGGTAGGTGCCAACTGACTGCCTAGCGTTCGATAGCGGTAGAAGCGGTGAACCCAGGCGGTGTAGTTTCCAGCACCATTGGCAATAATGGCATTGTTTGACAGGACATCGTTGAGCGAACAGATCACTTCCGACAGGTTGACCCGCCCCGGCGAAAAAACCGGTTTTGTCCAGGCCAGATAGGCTTGACGCCCTTGCTTGCGAAGTGCCGACCATGGCAGATCTGCGGGTCGTCCTGCCAAGTCCGGCAATACATCAGCAAACTGGTTTACCGATGCATTGATCGCGAGCGTTGGGTAATAGACACTGCCAAGCTCTTCCATTCCTGGATAGATATGCACCAGCTGCTGCCGCGGAACCGGGATATCGATCAACGTGTACCCTGCTGTTGTCAACTCACCAAGACGAACACCCAGCACGATCAGCAGATCAGCAGCCTGTATCGCTTCGGTCAGTACAGGATTGGTGCCAAGGCCCAGTTCGCCGATGTAATGATCATGATCATTGTCAACACAATCCTGAAAACGAAACCCGGCCACAACTCGCAAATCCCAGTCTTCTGAGAACTGCTGAATTTTCTCTTTCGTGTCTTGTCTCCAGCCCCGCCCACCGACGATCATTATCGGCTTTCCGGCAGCTTTAAGTCTTTCTTCGAAATCCGCAACAGCTGCTGCGCCCGGCGCCGGTTCCACGTGCCGAAACAATGCAACAGGCGCAGCCGTCGTTGTATCCCGCAGCATGTCTTCCGGCAACGCGACCACGACTGGTCCTGCACGGCCGTTAACAGCTGTATGAAAAGCACGGCTGACGACTTCTGGAATCCGATCCACATCTTCAATCTGCTCTACCCGCTTGGCGACATATCCAAACATTGCTCTGTAATCAATTTCCTGAAATGCTTCACGCCCGGTCGTACTACGCTCAATCTGGCCAACGAACATCACCAGAGGTGTCGAGTCCTGGGAGGCGATATGAATACCTGATGCCGCGTTGCTCGCCCCGGGCCCACGGCTGACAAAACACACCCCAGGGCGGTGGGTGAGCTTGCCGTAGGCATCGGCCATCATCGCCGCACCACCTTCTTGTCTACAAATGATGGTGCGAATCGATTCCATACCATGCAACCCATCGAGTGCCGATAGAAAACTTTCTCCTGGTACACAGAAAATATGATCTGTGCCCTGTTGCTGCAGGGACTCAATCAATAATTGACCCCCAGTTCTGTTTATTTCCATGTTGTTATCTCCTGGCACAATAAACAAAGAACCAAAAAATACCCGCCAATTAAGACAATGATCCCACTGAGGTCATCCTGACCGGCGTCCGTTCTGTACATGTATTTCATTTCTGTGTGCTCAGGGTCGTTTTGAGACTTTCAGCCACAAAGTCTTAAACCCCATTTGCTCGAGTTTACGGTTTGCTTTTCCCAACTGTCCCATGGTCGCAAACGGGCCGACTTGAACACGAAACAACTGTCCTTGACCTTGAATACTGACTCTCTGTATCGCTGGCTCAAAGCCAGTAATTGATAGATTCGCCTTCATTTTTTCCGCTATTGACTGTTTGCTGTAAGAACCCACCTGGAGCATGTAATAACCATTGCTATCCTGGTTCTTAACTGATGGCTTGACAGGCTCTTGGCTGGGTTGTGTTTGCGGTGTGGTCTCTTCGATAGACACCACTCGTTCGACATCAGGCAGCACCGTGTAAAATTCAAAGCTGGCCCGAACGGGATCGGTTGATGTGGCAGTTTTCGTGACCGCATTGGTTACCTCGCCCTCCTGCGAATCCGTAAATAACTGTTTTAGCCCAGCACCCATTCCGTCCGGATCACCGCTTTTCATTCCGTTGTACATGATGGTCCCCCCCCAACCAACCACCAGACCCACGGCCAGTGTGAACGTCGCCGACACTATTCGGCCTGGTCGTAATCTTACGTTTCTTCGTCGCCTGGGGAACATCTGATCACATACTGCTCGGAGCTGAAACACCGAGCAGAGTGAGCGCATTGGCCAATACGACTCGGGTGGCATCAATCAGCGACAATCTGGCATTTCGGAGAGGTGCATCGGTAGCTATAAATGGATGTGCGTTGTAATAGGTGTGGAATTCGTTGGCGAGATCGCGAACGTAATAAGCGACGAGGTGAGGTTCGTAGCTGCGCGCGGCCGTTTCGACAATTTCTGGATAGCGTGACAGTTCACGCAACAGATCCAGTTCGCGCTCTTCTGTCAACAAACCAAAGTCAGAATAATCAAGATCTACAGCTATGTCTTTTTCGAGCAGCTGCTTGAAAACGCTGCAGATCCGCGCATGGGCATACTGAACATAGTACACCGGGTTGTCACTGGACTGGGACTTGGCCAGATCCAGGTCGAAGTCCATATGCTGTTCGGGTTTACGCAGGGCATAAAAAAAGCGGGCTGCATCGGTACCAACTTCCTGCCGTAATTCCCGCAGCGTTATAAACTGGCCACTGCGCGTTGACATAGAGACCTTTTCACCGTTCCGGTACAGTACAGCGAATTGCACCAGTAATACTGTGAGCGCATCGGGCTCTTGGCCTAATCCTGCGATCGAAGCCTTGACCCGCTTGATATAACCGTGATGATCCGCACCCCAGATATTGATGGCATGGTCAAAACCACGCTCAAACTTGTCTAGGTGATAGGCAATATCAGTTGCAAAATAGGTGTGGTTTCCATTAGCCCGGATTACAACGCGATCCTTTTCATCACCGTAGTCAGTCGTACGCAACCACAAGGCACCGTCTTTTTCATACATCAGACCGTTTCCGGTCAACTTCTCCACGGCCCGTGCAACTGCATTTCCTGTGACCAGGGTGTTTTCCGAGAACCAGTGATCGAAAGTGACTCTAAACTGTGAGAGGTCTTTACGGATGTCATCGACCAGTGTAGCCCCGGCCAGGTCGTGTATTTGAGTAAACCTTTCCTTACCGAGCAACGTCTTTGCCCGCAAAATTAGTGTATCGAGCAATTCGTCACCGTCTGCCGGCAAAGAGCCAGTGATTGCGTCTAACGGTTGTCGCAAACCCTCCCCCTGGTCGCGATGCAAACTGGCCGCAATATCGAAAACGTAGTCCCCCTGGTAGGCGTTATCAGGAAATTCGAATTCTTCGCCACACAGTTCCAGGTAACGTAAAAACACACTGACCGCCAGAATATCCATCTGGCGTCCGGCATCATTGATGTAGTACTCACTCGCGGCGTCGTATCCGGCTGCTCTGAGAACTCGGACCAGTGCATCGCCATAAGCGGCACCGCGGCCATGTCCCACATGGAGTGGACCAGTCGGGTTGGCGGAAACGAACTCCACCAGAATGCGTTTTTGCGCTCCAGCGTCGCAACAACCGAAGCTATCCCCGGCTTTTCGGACCACGGGGATCAGTTTGTAGAACGCATCATGGGTCAGAAAGATATTGATGAAACCCGGTCCTGCCACCTCCGTTCTGTCGATCAATGTGTTCTGTGGCAAACGGGAGAGCAGCAAACCGGCCAGATCGCGTGGTTTCATTCTGGCGGACTTAGCCAATATCATCGCAATGTTGCAAGCAAAATCGCCGTGATCTCTCTGGCGCGTTCGTTCGATGTGAACGTCGGTTGGAACATCTACAGAGATCACACCTTCCTTGATCAGAGCTGAAACGGAGGTTTTCAGCAGGTCGCGAAGTTCCTGGCGCATAATGATTCTAGGATCTTGGGCGGTAATGGTGGTCAACAGTGTTCAGGTCACACATCGCGAGAGTGCCGGAACTGGGCGTACAGGCATTCTAACCGCAGGACACCAACGACTTAAACGTTGCGGCCTGTAGTACCCTTACACAGGCTTAACTTTACTCATGTATGAATCACGTTGCCCTCGAGAATTCGCCAACCATGAACCACTTACAACTCAGTTCACTCAATCTGTTCTCAAGTCAGACCACTGACCGTGCACCGGAGCAGCGCAGTACCGAAACAACACTGGCGTGTCTGATCAACAGTGAATCCAGTCGTTTCTTACCGGTCTCAGGCACAAATGTGTTTGTCCGGCGGGAAGCATCCGGCTACCGGGCAGCTTTGCTGTCCTTGATCGAATTCGAAAAAACCTTTGGCGTGCTTGTTGATTATGTTTACCTGGGGCGCGAATTTGATCAGCATTATTTTGCAACCATAGTCGAGGAGAATTCCTCTAATCACGGGGAATTCGTCGACCTCCGGTCTTGTGCTGCATTACTGGACGAGCGCCATGCTGCACTTTTGAGTTATGCCCGAGCTATCCTCAATTGGAGGAAGACTCAGAGTTTTTGCGGTTCGTGTGGTGCCCGAACGGTAGCTCGTTCCGGTGGGCATATGCTCCAATGCACTGCACCACAGTGTACCCGTGAACACTATCCGCGGACCGATCCGGCGATTATCGTACTTGTTGAGCACGGCGATGAAGCACTTTTCGGTCGCAAAAGTGAATGGCCGGAGAAACGCTATTCCACCATTGCTGGATTCGTAGAACCAGGTGAAAGTGCAGAACAAGCAGTCATCAGGGAAGTCGCAGAGGAAACGGGAATACAGGTTGAAAGCGCTAGTTATCATTCATCGCAACCGTGGCCGTTCCCAGGTACGCTGATGCTCGGATACCATGCTCAAGCTGCTAGTCGTTCGATTTCCTTAAATGATAAAGAACTTGAAGACGCCTGCTGGCTGAACCGCAAACAAATCAGCGAAGGATTGGCAACAGGGCGATTTCAGCTGCCTACAGATATTTCGATTTCGTTTAGGCTGATTGAAGATTGGTACAACAAAAAAGATGGGGAATCGCTGAGGACTTTGCGAAATCGCTATCATAAAGATGGGTAATAAATGTTTGCGTTCAGAGGCAACACCGTTACAATGGGCGCCAGGGAAGCACCATATTGTTTGCTTTCTGGTATTGAAGTAACCCTGTTTGGAGGAGTTATGTCGGAACGACATTTAGGTACAGTGAAGTGGTTTAACGAGCGCAAGGGCTATGGTTTCATAGCGCAGGAAAACGGAGACGATGTTTTCGTTCACTACCGCGAGATCCGGGGTGAAGGTTTCAAAACGTTGACTGAAGGTCAACGGGTTGAATTCAGCCTTACTACCCGGGACAAGGGCCCAGCCGCTGAAGACGTAGCACCAGCGGACTGACCAGTTGTCCGCCGACCATTCTGGTCGGCCGGCTGTTCCCCGTCGCGATCTGGTTTCTTATGCCGTGCGAAAGCACGGTAACGGCTGGTTTTGTCCGTTTGAAAAGAGTTAACGGTTGAAGCTTACCGAGCCTGTTTGTGATCAGCGGATTGGCGTTGGCGATTGCTGTCTATGTTATTGTCATCCCGACTCCAACCGAGCGCCATGACGTCAGTCAGATCCTTTTATTCTCACCTCTACTGAGGGTAATTACACTGTGCAACCTTTTGCTGCCCTAGGCACTGCGGTAATACGGGTCAGGTTCATCAAAATCTCTTAACGACGACATCCGAAGTGGCGGCAAGTTTGCACTGAGCACATCGCTGTACTTGTTGGTCATTATGTTATTGATTTTCGTACTCGGCGCTGAATAGTTACCGACATCACCTTTATTCCGCTTAACAATGCAGGGATCTATCGAGAGTTACCAATGCACTATGTGTTGCGTTTGAACTATTTCAATTGAGTGTTTTCAGTACCCCACGCGCAGATTCTAGCGTTCTATCAATCTCTGAATTCCTATGAGCTGATGAAATAAAGCCAGCTTCAAATGCCGAAGGGGCCAGGTAGATACCCTCTTCAAGCATGCCATGAAAAAAGCGGCCAAATCGAACAGTGTCGCACGCCATGACATCAGCGAAACTGCTCACCGTATCTGCTTCGGTAAAGAACAACCCGAACATAGTACCCACATGGTTAGTGGTTAATGGAATGTCTGTGTCTGAGGCGACACTGCGCAAACCTTCAATAAGTCTGTCGAGACGCTCCCCGAGGCGTTCATAAAAACCCACTTCAAGTACCTGTTGCACAGTAGCTATTCCGGCAGCCATTGCCAACGGATTCCCGGAAAGGGTTCCAGCCTGGTATACCGCTCCCTGTGGTGCCAGGTGGGCCATGATTTCGGCGCGCCCACCGAAAGCTCCAACCGGTAATCCACCACCAACCACCTTGCCCAGGGTAGTCAAATCAGGAGTCACGCTGTACAGGGCCTGAGCGCCTGCAGCAGCGACCCTGAATCCAGTCATAACCTCGTCAAATATGAGCACAGTGTTGTATTGATCGCACAAATTTCTGAGTCCTCCAAGAAACCCAGGTTTAGGCGGCACACAATTCATATTCCCGGCTACAGGCTCAACAATCACCGCGGCCAATTGTTCCCCCACCTCGTCGAACACCGTTGTCACCTGCTCAAGGTTATTAAATTCCAGGGTCAGCGTATGCTCGGCCATGGCTGCAGGCACACCCGGAGAGGTTGGCACACCAAGTGTAAGCGCGCCTGACCCGGCTTTAACCAGCAAACCGTCTGCGTGCCCATGGTAGCAACCTTCAAACTTGATTATTTTGTCTCTGCCGGTAAAACCACGTGCCAATCGGATAGCACTCATCGTTGCTTCCGTACCTGAATTGACCATTCGCACCTGTTCGATGGATGCCACAGACGAGCAAATCAGTTCCGCCAGCTTAGTCTCCATAGCGGTCGGTGCACCAAAACTCAAGCCTTGCCCTGCTGCCGCCTGTACAGCAGCCACCACCAATGGATCGGCGTGACCCAGAATCATCGGTCCCCAGGAACACACGTAATCGATGTATTCTTTCCCATCCGTATCATAAATATAGGCACCGTGTGCATGATCGATAAAAACGGGTGTGCCCCCCACAGCTTTGTAGGCACGAACAGGCGAATTCACACCGCCCGGTATGACTTTCTTCGCGGCGTTAAACAACCTTTGATTGGCGTCTTTCATTCTGATACTCCGGTATTGAAGACTCTGATTGTGTTAGAAAAATTGCACCTAGCTTGAGTGGGCTGAGTGGAAAGCTTTCGGTTAGAATGCCGTGCTTTAAGCCCTAAGACAAGAAACCGGTATGGACTATAAGACGTGGATGTGTGTCATCTGCGGCTTCATTTACGATGAAGCTGAGGGTCTGCCAGAAGATGGAATTGATCCAGGTACGCGCTGGAAAGATATCCCTGATTCGTGGCAGTGCCCCGATTGTGATGCGACCAAGATCGACTTTGAAATGATCGAGATCTGACGATCGACTATCTGAGTGTCTATACAAAATGTTGCCCAAAAGCATCTAGTTCATCAGCTGACAACACAAACACCACTGATTCGCCATTAGCTGACATAAGCCAGGTAAACGGTACCGTAGGCCACGCACTTTCGACAGACAGCGCCGCGCTACCAGCTTCAACGACCAACAATCCCCGCTGAGTCAGGTGTGCCCGCGATTCTGCCAGAACCTGCCGAATTATCGTAAGCCCATCGGGGCCACCACTGAATGCGATTTCAGGCTCATGACTATATTCAAGCGGTAGTTCATCCATCAGTTGGTCTGCAACATACGGAGGATTACACAGAATCAAGTCGTATCGATGATCGGGCAATGCTGTAAACAGATCAGATTGGATCAGCCGAATTCGATCACTCACCGCGTGGCGACGGGCATTTATAGCGGCCACTGCCAATGCGTCCGTGGAAATATCCACGGCATCAAATCTAGCCTGGTTCAGAACCATAGCGAGTGCGACAGCGATACAACCTCCCCCGGTACACAAGTCGAGCACATCTTGCACACCAGTTGGATCAAGCCAAGGTTCAAAACACTCCGGTATCCACTCACCAATGTGAGAACGCGGGACTATCGCACGCTCATCGATGTAGAACTCGGTCTGCGCGAACCAGGCGCTGTTAAGAATATAGGCCAATGGTTGTCGGCTTTGGATCCTTTTCAAGACCAGTTTTTCAGTTTCCGCTAACTGCTGTACTGAAAGTTTCTGTGTCCAGTCCCCATCAAATGTACCGACATTAATGCCTGACGCTGCCATCACAAGCCAGGCTGCTTCATCACGAGCGTTGTCTGTACCATGCCCAAAATAAAGCTTCGCGTGCTGGAGCTGCTGCTCTACTTCGGACACACAATCTACTAGTTTCATTTGCCCACTGCCCCGGTCACAATGAAGCTCAACTGGCCAGCTGATTACGCAGTTCCTGAACTATTTCCTGGCTTGTGGGTCCCCGCAGCAATTTCTGGACCTTGCCATCTTGTCCTATCAGATAGGTTGTGGCTGTATGATCCATGGTGTAACCCGTAGCCGAGCCCTTGGCTTCAACTTCCTGGTAAGCCACAAAATAGAGTTTTGCTACTTCTGAGATCTGTTCCCGAGTGCCGGTTAGACCAACGATTCTGTCGTGAAAAAATGACGCGTAAGTGCTGACCCTTTCCGGTGTATCCCGATTCGTGTCCACGCTGACAAAAATCCCTACCACCTGTTCAATCTCAGAGCTGGAAAGATCGTTGAAAGCACCCCGCATATTTGCGAGCTCGGTCGGGCAAACATCCGGACAGAATGTATAGCCAAAAAACAACAGGACCACCTTACCCCTGAAATCGGACAGTGAAACCTCACCATCCTTTGAGATCAGCGTAAAGTCACCGCCGACCGTGGCGAAAGGGTTTGTGACTTCTCGGTCCTGATGTTGGATCCATAGTCCGGCAACTAACCCGACCAGAACGACGATCGTTAGTGATACGAGCAGTAGCAGTTTTGGCATAAACACTCCGAGGTTCATGTACGACACGTGACCCGGTGCCAATCGGCACAACGGTAACACTCGGGAATCATACACACGCATCCTGTCCCTGGCTGGATAATACGGATCGAGCCTGGCTGCTTGGGCACAATCGTATCGGTTCGTAACCACAACGTTCAAGCATGAAAGGATGGTTGATTACCAGTCGATAGCGTTTGCCCGCCATCGAGACCCAGCCCCGAACTGCTATCCTTGCCCGGTCCAGGCTGCAGGGTTTGTAATCAAAGTGCCGGCTCCATTCCTGCCGCGGTATCAGCACAACAAAATTTTTTGCAAGAGCGAACACAAACCACCTTTTGGTGAGTTCCACGCGCTGAACTCGGCCATAGACAAAAGTATAGCCAGTTGTAGGTTTGATCATCGAAACCGAACTGGCACGGTAGTAGTCGATTGTCCACATTCCCTGGTTATTCGCTCGGGCTGTTGTCTCAGCTGAAATATATTCATCCAAATGGCGCAGGTTGGGTGATATTGCGACAACACTGGCGAGCCCCTTCAAGAGCAATTGTCGTTGAAGACTCTGACCAGCACTGTTGTAAAGATAGGCCAGGGTGCGGCCATAGTGATCAAGCGGATCTTCAGCTTCTTCAAGTCCAACCAATTGACCACCAATCAGATCAAGCAATGTGCTCGATGCTTCCTTGGCAAGAGGCTCGGGAAGTTGTTCATCACGCCTCACTTCCGGCGTATTAATTCCGGCGAGACGTACTCTTTCTCCACTTTGGAGAACGACAGTATCCCCGTCAATTACATCACGAACAGCTTCATACCTGAGGTCTGCCCCAACTTCAGTGCAGGTTGCGAAAAGAACAAAAAATATCGACAGAGCAGCAGTTGTTGCTCTTGCCGTATACCGTGGAAAAGCGCCGACCACCCTTTAGTCTGGGGTTATGGTGCTGTACAAAATACCTTGGATAGTCAGTCTTTGCGGCCGTACTTTTTCTGAAACTTGCCTACCCGGCCAGCTGTGTCAATTATTTTCTGTTGGCCTGTATAAAATGGATGACACGCGGAACAGATTTCAACGTGCAGGTCCCGCCCAAGGGTTGAACGGGTTTCAAACGAGTTGCCACACTGGCAACTGACTTTAATCGCCTCATAGGCGGGGTGAATATCGGCCTTCATGTCACGGTTCTCTGGTGTGTACTGTCTTTGTTCCAGCAGGGCTGGGACGCGCGATGATATGCGAATCGTCCGTCACCGGCAAGCCGGCTTATCGATTCATGGATTTAAAGAATTCCGCGTTGTTCTTGGTTGCACGCAATTTATCCAGTAGAAATTCCACAGCTTCCAGGTCATCCATGGGGTGGAGTAGCTTCAGCAGCAACCAGATTTTCTGTAATTCTGTGGGATCGGTCAGCAGTTCTTCCCGCCGTGTTCCGGACCGGCTGATGACGATAGCTGGATACACACGTTTTTCAGCAATCCGCCGGTCAAGATGTATCTCCATATTACCGGTCCCCTTGAATTCCTCATAAATAACATCATCCATTTTGGAGCCGGTATCTATCAGTGCAGTCGCAATGATTGTGAGGCTACCGCCCTCTTCGACATTGCGTGCCGCGCCGAAAAAGCGTTTGGGTTTCTGTAATGCATTAGCATCAACGCCCCCGGTAAGTACTTTGCCCGATGCCGGCTGCACCGTGTTATAGGCGCGGGCTAGCCTGGTGATCGAATCAAGAAGGATCACGACATCCTTTTTGTGTTCTACCAATCTCTTAGCTTTTTCGATGACCATCTCAGCGACTTGCACATGGCGGGATGCGGGTTCATCAAAGGTTGAAGAAACAACTTCTCCTCGAACAGTACGCGTCATCTCTGTTACTTCTTCGGGGCGCTCATCAATCAGTAACACCATCAGCACACAGTCCGGCTCCGACGCTGTGATGGAGTGCGCAATCTGTTGCAGCATGACGGTCTTGCCCGTCTTGGGTGCTGAAACTAACAGCCCCCGCTGCCCTTTACCGATGGGTGACACCAGGTCAATAACGCGGGCTATGAGGTCCTCCGACGAACCGTTTTCCTGTTCCAGACGCATTCGCTCATCCGGGTGTAGAGGCGTCAGGTTCTCAAACAGTATTTTGTTTTTTGCTTCTTCGGGGGGCTGAAAATTAATGGTCTCAACCTTGAGCAGTGCGAAGTAGCGCTCTGAGTCTTTTGGCGGCCTGATCAATCCGCTGATTGTGTCGCCAGTACGCAGACCGAAGCGCCGAATCTGACTTGGTGAAACATAGATATCATCCGGTCCCGCCAGGTATGAACTGCTGGCAGAACGTAGAAATCCAAATCCGTCCTGCAGTATCTCAACCACTCCTTCACCCTTAATTTTTTCACCGCGTTTGGCCTGAGATTTCAAGATCGCAAAAATCTGATCCTGCTTGCGCAGGCGACTCACATGATCCAGTTTGAGAGACCGGGCAACTTCAGCCAATTCGGTCGGTGTTTTCTCTTTCAGTTCGGTTAGGCTTAAAGACATAAGTTGATCTCAAGGTGTGCCAGATTGGCATAAGTTCTAGCTATACCGTCCCGACTGGACGGTCTCCGGCTTAGTATTCGCCGGCGGTATCGCGGAAATTCAGTTGGAAGGTGGTGTAAAGGTAAGCAGGGTTAGCGTCGGGCCTGTTGGGTTCAATTTACCACCTCCAGTGTCCGTAAGTCCACTCGGACTGGATTCTGCACTGGCGGTGCGCTCACTGGGTCTAAAGGTTTTCGTCGATAAATGCGTTTAACTGGGCTTTAGATACGGCACCAACTTTGGTCGCTTCGACAGCGCCGTTTTTAAACAGCATCAGTGTCGGTATACCACGGATCCCGTACTTGGGTGGTGTTGACGGATTGTCATCTACGTTAATTTTAGCAACAGTCATCTTTTCCTGGTACTCGTCTGCAATTTCTTCCAGAACCGGTGCAATGGACTTGCATGGACCACACCATTCGGCCCAGTAATCAACCAAGACAGGTTTTTCAGAAGACAACACATCTTGTTCAAAAGAATCATCGCTCACGTGTACGATTGTGTCAGACATATAGGTAAAACCTCTGCTGCGTTAAAGATCTTAAAAGAAAACAAACCGAATCAGGTAAAGCGGTATAGGGCGCTGTGTTATACTCCCCGCCTTCACCCTCTCGGGAAAACAAACGGCAATCACCCGCGTGAGCCACATGTCATTCCGGAAAGTGCTTTTTACCAGAACTCCACCCACATAAGCAAGACGCAATTTGTCGCGAGTCAACCTCGCACCGCAACGGCCGATCAATACAGTTGTCGCACTGCAACGTACACAAAGCCCCGATCGGTCTCTACGATGACCAATTCAGCGACAACATAACAACAAATCAAATCGGTTGACCTGAGATTCTAACCGATCGCCCACACCGCCCCAGCAGGCTCTCGATTCAGCAATATGGACGAAACTACATATCTGACGGACAAAACATTCGAGGAATTTGACCTTCCGACACCACTGGTCCAAGGCCTCAAGGACGCCGGTTTTAGCCACTGTACCCGAATTCAGGCTCAAGCATTACCACGACTGCTCGAAGGGCACGATGTGGCTGGACAAGCTCAAACAGGCACTGGAAAGACGGCTGCTTTTCTGCTCGCGACCTTCAACCGACTGCTGACACTTCCGCCGTCGACAGACCATCACCCCACCAGCGTGCGGGCCGTCATCCTTGCGCCAACCCGTGAACTCGCGATACAGATTTACCGCGATGCCGAAACGCTCGGCAAGCACACCGATTTAAGACTCGGTCTGGTCTATGGTGGTACGGGATATCACAAACAGCGTGAGGATCTCAGTGAGGGTGTGGACATTCTTATTGGCACGCCTGGCCGGCTTATCGACTATTTCAAGCAGGGTATCTTTGACCTTAAAGGAGTACAGGTGGTCGTGCTGGATGAAGCTGACCGGATGTTTGATCTTGGCTTCATCCGTGACATCCGTTTCGTGCTCAGACGGATGCCAGCACCAACCGATCGCCTAAATATGCTGTTTTCTGCGACGCTCTCCCTGCGCGTAAACGAGCTTGCCTATGAGCATATGAACAACCCCGCAGAAGTGAAAATCGAATCCAGTACACCGGTTGCCGATCGGCTTCTCGAGGACGTGTACTACCCGGCTAATAGTGAAAAACTGGCCCTATTACTGGGACTTCTGAAACAAACACCTGGTGATCGGATACTGATCTTCGCCAATACGCGGGTGACCTGTGATCGTTTAGGACAAAGCCTAAAGCGCGAAGACTATTCCGCCGGTGTGCTTTCCGGTGATGTCCCTCAACATAAACGGGAGAAACTGCTCAAGAATTTTACTGAAGGGCGGCAACAGATTCTGGTTGCTACAGATGTGGCCGCACGGGGCCTACATATTCCCAGCGTGAGTCATGTATTTAATTATGATCTACCTCAGGATCCGGAAGATTACGTCCATCGTACGGGTCGTACGGCCCGGGCCGGCGCGAGCGGCCATGCGATCTCTTTTGCCTGTGAAGACCATGCGTTCTCGTTGATGGATATTGAATCCTTTATTGGCCACCCACTAACCAAGCGGGAAATTTCAGATGCCATCATATGCGCACCGCGCAACGCTGCAACTCAGCGCAAAGGACAAAGGCCAGGAGCCAAGCGCCCGCCGAAACAAGATAAAGGAAACGTCTCTGTAGCCCAAACGTCAGACTCTCCTAAACAGACCGCCACCGTAAAGCCAACGGCACACAAAAAGTCAGAAAGTCCTGACAACATAGACCAACGTGGGCTATCGACTCATAACCAATCGGTCGAACGAATCGTGCCCGCAGTCGCAAAACAACATTCTCCGCCCGTTAGAACGCGACAAAGAGACTTTGAAATTCCTGCCGTTGGCTGAGCTAACAATCGCCGGTTGCCAACGGACCGAGTCAGTGCGCCGTCTAGAATGTACCTGACCGGGTTCAGAAGAGTTTGGAAATCCTGAAAAGATGAGGTTGCGATCTAGGGCAGGCGATAGACGATGACAGTGTCACCATTTGGCTGCGAGAAAATCTCCATAAATGTTGCGCCGAGTGCCTCCAGTTGTTCTCCAGCATTGGTATGATCCTGCCGCCGGTGAAACCGTAGTGCAATAAACTCGGATTGTGGCCAGCGCTCCTTGGCCAACTCCTGCAGAATCAGTCGATGATCACGGCCGATGAATTCGTGGTCCCGGGAACGGTTACTGTAGAACGCAATGCGGCGGTCATTGGTCACTAAAGAACCGGTTTCAACCGCGTGTTGGGCGAGCCAAACGCCTGATGCTTTTACTGACTCGGCTCGGGTCGCGTTGTCGAGTCCGCTGATCGACTCGCCCACGCCCCACAACAGCAGCAGAATGACTGCTGAACGTCTCAGGATCGAAAGTTCGCGCCAGCTCAGAGAAAAAAAGAGTTTCTCAAGTACAAAAGGTGCTATCAACAGCACTGTCATACACACAGACGATCCAGGCCTGAATCATGGAATGAATGCCTGCCGACTGCCCCGTAAACCAACAATACCCCCCACGGTACAGTCAGTTGCGAGAGTATCGCTGACGCGACGATCATAAAGATGGCAAAACCGAATAGCACATAAACGTATTTTGAGGAGTACTGTCCAAGAAACTCGCTGCGCAGGATGGTGAGCTTATGATTAACGCCGCCGACCAGCTGATGCCACGCTGTTGTCAGGACCTGTAAAGGCTGATCCAGAACCGACAGATGGTTCACCGAGACGTTCGGCATAAGGAGCCACCAGGCAACAACAACCACCAACGCAGCAGCTGCAACTGCCGTTATCATCAGAACAGGCCAGCGCAGCCCTAGGGCCCTCGGCCTGAAAACGCTAAATAGAATCGGCGTGCAGAATAGAAAAACGAGCCCTTCAATGCGAAACAGACTAGCCACTAAGAGAGCCAGAATAACACCCAGCCTGTGGTAGAAATCACCGGACACTCGGTAGTGCCCCAGGAAATACATCGCAACTAGAAAACTCATCAGGTAACCGGCATCACGAATGATGAACGCCCGGTATTCGTTAAATGCCGGGTGAGTCAGGGCTATAAAAGCAGCCAGAACAGTCAGTCTTTTTGAGTCACCGCCGAACACCCGAACGTTCAGAACAAACAGCACCACCGCCCCGGTAAAAAACAGCGTATTCAGAATATGTCCAGACACCAGGTAGCTGACACCTGCAATTTTGCTGACAAGCAACATCAACAAGGAATAGAAAGGCCACTTGTAGACCGCTATGGCGAGACGTTCCGCCGCGCGAATATATTCAACCCCGTCATTGTTGATCACATGATCGATGTGAATACACCACAACGACAACAGTACACTGACTACACTGCAGACCACCAGAACTGCTGCCACAAAACGACTTTCAGCATGTTGATCTGAAATCAGGCCCATAACAGTGTGAAATAAGTACTTAACGGGAAAAATAGTAACTGGACTTGTCGGTCAGTCGGGAAGAGTGCTTTCATTCTGGTATAACTGGCTGAACGTTTCATGTCGACGAACCACATGGAATTTGTCGCCGTCTACGATCACCTCTGCAGATCGAGGTCTGGAGTTATAGTTGGAACTCATTGCCGACCCGTAGGCACCGACCGACTGAACCACGAGCAGATCTCCCGGACTTATCGATAATCGTTGGCTCCTGGAGAGAAAATCCGCAGTCTCACAAATGGGGCCGACAACATCATATATCGTAGGTTCCACGTCGGCGGGCGACACTTCGATTACCCTATGGTGCGCACCGTAGAGCGCCGGCCGCAGCAAATCATTCATCGCCGCATCTACGACTGCAAATTGGTGGCTTTGCGCAGATTTTAGGTATTCGACCCGCGTCAATAGTACTCCGGCATTTCCAACAATGGCCCGGCCAGGTTCAATGAAGAGCGGCAAATTACACCGTCGGGCGGATAGTGTATTGAGCAAGGCCTTGACGTAAGCGTCCGGCTCCGGGGGTGTCTCGTCTCCATAACGAATACCCAACCCACCACCAATATCTAGGTGTCTTAATTGCAGCCCCTCTTGCTGCAAACTGAAAACCAGCTCCAGAACGCGTTCCAACGCGGCGATAAACGGTGACAATTCGGTAAGTTGTGAACCAATATGGCAAGCCAGTCCGATGATGTTCACATGGTTTGCATCATGGGCCTGCCTGACGAGATCAGGCACCTCGTCTATGGGTATACCGAACTTGTTTTCCCGCAGACCGGTTGCAATGTAGGGATGGGTGTGTGGATCGACATCCGGATTGATCCGCAGCGCCAGGTCCGCGACCGCCCCCAGGGTACCAGCTATACGATTGACCCGATCGAGTTCTGCGGCTGATTCGACGTTTATACAGTGTATTCCGCTCTCTAGCGCTGAGGTGATTTCTGATTCGCGCTTACCAACACCGGAAAAAACCATATCGTCAGGTCGCCCGCCTGCCTTGAGCACGCGTTCAAGCTCACCGCCAGAAACTATGTCGAATCCAGAGCCCATCTGGCACAGCAATCTGAGGATGGCCAGATTCCCGTTGGCCTTTACAGAATAGTGGATTCTGTGCGGATAGTCGCCAAAGGCATCGTCAAATAGTCGCCACCGCTGTTCGAGTATCGCTCTGGAGTAAACATAACACGGCGTTCCAACTGCCGAAGCGATGCGGGCTAAAGACACTCCTTCGGCAAAATACTGCCCTTCACAGTAATGAAAATGATCCATTGCAGATCAGCCACCCTCAGATTCTTTCTTTTTGTTCTGATCGGACTGCTCGGCGGGCAAATAAAGTGGCCCTTTCTGACCGCAGGCCGAAAGTGATACCACGGCTAGCGCCAGTGTGAATGCGATCAGGGCCGGGATGGCTGACTTGAGTATCTTAATCCGGATCATCGGTGTATTCGAAATATCCAGGTCGCAATTTACCGTTGTGCGAGCCGTGTGCGTGCTTCGGCAACTGCAGACCGCACTCTGTTCGGTGCTGTTCCACCAGGATGATCGCGCGCCGCGACGGAGCCTTCCAGTGTTAACACCTGAAATACATCAGCATCGATCTTCTCCGAAAACTTCTGCAAAGTATCCAGTGACAGGTCGGTTAAAGCCAGGCCGCTCGCGTCTGCCGCTGCAACTGAACGTCCCACTGCATCATGGGCATCACGAAAAGGCACACCCTTCCTAACCAGATAATCTGCCAGATCTGTTGCTGTCGTGTATCCTTTGGCTGCAGCGTCGTACATTTTGTCCTTGTCAAACACCATCTGCCCCATCATCTTAGTCAGAACATCGACGGAGGCTAGCGCGGTATCGACACTGTCGAACAGGGGTTCTTTATCTTCCTGATTATCGCGGTTATAAGCCAGTGGCTGGCCTTTCATCAAAACAAGAAGTGCAACCAAGTGCCCGACCATGCGGCCGGTTTTCCCGCGTAGCAATTCCGCGACATCTGGATTCTTTTTTTGTGGCATGATGCTTGAGCCCGTACAAAATGCATCACCGAGATCGACAAAACCAAAGCGCTCAGATGACCACAGCACCAGGTCTTCTGCAATACGAGAAAAGTGCGTGGCCATTATCGCCAGCGCGGCCGTGAACTCGATAACGAAATCCCGATCAGACACAGCATCTAACGAATTGCGCATGAATGTTGTAAACCCCAGTTCGTCTGCTGTCATCTGCTGATCGATACCAAAACTTGTCCCCGCCAACGCAGCTGCGCCCAGGGGGAGAACATTTGTTCGTTCTCGACAACTTGTCAGCCGCTGCCAATCTCTTTCCAGCATTTCTACCCACGCCAGTAAATGATGACCGCAAGTCACGGGCTGAGCCGGCTGCAGGTGAGTAAACCCCGGCATGATCGTGTCAGCATGTGTCGCAGCGATCTCAACCAGCGCCAGCTGAAGTACCGTGATCCGAGCCTGCAGTTCATCGATGGCATCACGTACGAAAAGGCGCATGTCTGTTGCGACCTGATCATTTCGCGAGCGGGCAGTATGCAGTTTCTTGCCGGCATCCCCGATCAACTCAGTCAGCCGTGACTCGATGTTCATGTGAACATCCTCTAGGCTGGCTGACCAAGGAAACCGTTGCTCGTCGATTTCCTTACCGATCGTTATCAATCCTTCAACTATCGCTTCAGTCTCTTTGTCTGACAATATGCCTTGGGCACTGAGCATGTGAGCATGGGCCACAGACCCTGCGATATCGAATCTCGCAAGTCGACGGTCGAAATGCTCGGATGCGGTGAACTGCTCTACCGAATAATCGGTACCGTGCTCGAAACGACCGCCCCAGAGTTTGCCTTTGGTCATTGTGAGATCACTCTTCGCATTGGACTTGCCCCGACAGGCTTTAGCCGTAACCAACTAATTTTGAAATTAAATCCTTGAGGTCGTCTCAGTTGAAGCACGACCACCGCGACTCGGGTCAGGTCTACTGTAAGGCCGACATATACAGCGCCAAGGTTTTGATCTGCTCGGCCGACAGGCGAAATGCAATGGGGCCCATGATCGGACTTGCCCGCCGACCATCTTTGAACGCCAAAAGCTGCTCTTCCAAATAGGTCGACCACTGGCCTGTCAGCCTGGGATAGTTTGGCGGTATCCCAAACCCTGCCGGTCCATGACAACCCATACAGGCTGGAACTGACATCTCGCTGTCACCGCCGCGGTAGAGCTTTTCACCCGTATGGGCCAGTTCCAGATCGTCGGCCGAAACCGTTCTCGGCGGTGCCGTCTGTGACGAAAACCAGGCGTCGAGGTCTTGCATGTCCTGTTCGCTTAGTACTTGAGTCATCCCTGCCATGATGGCATTCTTGCGTACGCCAGATTTGAACTGGGCCAACTGCTGTGCAATATAACCAGGCACCTGACCGGCCAGAACCGGGTTCTGAGGCATTAGACTGTTACCATCCAGCCCATGACACGCTGCACAGATTTGCGACTTAGCTTGACCTGCAGCTGGATCGCCATCCGCTTGTATCGCACCCGCTGTGAATATGGCCAACGAGATCCAGATGGTGATCATTACCAGCCGTTTCATTAAACTGCTCCTTGTTGATTGCTCGATCCGATGCCCACAACAGTGTCCCCAAATTAAGATGCCCTGGGGGTTGGGGATCCAGTCGATCCAGATTTGATCGAACTGACGCTACAGGCACTAAACGCGGGATTATACCTTGTGAAAACCAAGCCCAGTGATTCGAACCTCTTGAGGCAGGCGGCATATGTATTGTCTGCCCACCATCCCAAAGACTGGCTAGATGATACCGGCAGCGAAGTCGCTTTTGCCGGAAGATCGAATGTGGGTAAGTCCAGTGCGCTGAATGCAATCACGGGCCAAAATCGCCTGGCTCGGACCAGCAAGACACCCGGGCGAACCCAACAGATCAATTTTTTTTCCCTAGACAATCAACATCGACTGGTCGATTTGCCCGGTTATGGATATGCCAAAGTCCCTCGAGATCTGCAGATTCATTGGGCAAAAACGGTCCAGCATTATTTTGAAAAGCGCTCTTCCCTCCGAGGTCTGATCTTGCCAATCGACATTCGCCGGGGGACAACGACGATGGATCAGCAGATGTTGGCATGGTGTCAATCCCAGCAACTGCCTGTGCATGTTCTGCTCACAAAATGTGACAAACTTAAGCGCGGTGCTATGACAGTTGCGCTGCGCGAAGTCAGTAAAAAGCTAGCAGCTGAACGCGGTGTAACAGTACAGCTGTTCTCAGCTAGGTGTCGAAGAAGCGCGTCAACAAATTATGGCGCTCCTTCAAACTGCCGAATCCACGTAAAATGAGGTCAGCTGTGTGCTTCTGCCCAGTTTGCGCCACTGCCAACGTCTACACGGAGCGGCACTCTGAGTTCTGCAACACCGCTCATCAATTCAGCGATGGCCTCCGGAACATCTTCGAGTTCACTATCCGGGACCTCCAATACGAGTTCGTCATGAACCTGCATGATCATGCGTGTTTTGAGCGCCTGTTCAGTAAGCCAGCTATCGATGGCCAGCATCGCCAGCTTGATCAGATCTGCTGCCGTGCCTTGCATCGGCGCATTGATGGCGGCTCGTTCGGCACCTTGACGTCTTGCGGGATTGCTTGAACTGATGTCGGGTAGGTACAGCTTGCGACCAAAAACAGTTTCGACAAACTGCTGCTCCCGTGCTTGTGTTCGTATCTGCTCCATATAGGCTTTCACCCCGGGGTAGCGATCAAAATAAAGCTCGATGTACGACTGTGCTTCGGACCGGTCGATCCCCAGTTGGCGGGCCAGCCCAAAGGCAGACATGCCGTAGATGAGTCCAAAATTGATGGCTTTTGCGCTACGTCTCTGATCCCTGTCGACATCTTCCAACGCAACGCTGAATACTTCTGAAGCCGTCGCACGGTGGATGTCCTGGTTTTCAGCAAAAGCACCCAATAATCCCTCATCGCCAGATAAATGCGCCATGATGCGCAGTTCGATCTGGGAATAATCGGCAGCCAACAGCACTGAACCGGGCTCAGGTACGAAAGCCTCCCGTATTCGTCGACCGTCCGCAGTCCGTACCGGGATGTTCTGCAGGTTCGGATCAGTGGAAGACAAGCGTCCGGTCGCAACAGCGGCCTGATGATAAGAGGTGTGCACACGGCCCGTATCGGGGTTAACGAGCAATGGCAGTTTCTCGGTGTAGGTCGAACGCAATTTGCTGAGCGCGCGGTGTTCCAGGATCAGTTTTGGTAACTCGTGTTGTTCAGCAAGTTCCTGCAGCACACTCTCTGAGGTGGACGGCTGCCCTTTGGGCGTTTTACTGATCACCGGTAGCTGGAGTTTCTCAAACAAGATTTCCTGGATCTGCTTGGGTGAGGCGATGTTGAAGTCGGCGCCAACCTGATCGAAGGCCTGCTGCTCCAATGTGTCGATCCGCTCGCTAAGTTCGACACTTTGTCGGGCCAACATGTTGCTGTCCACCCGCACACCCGTTCGTTCGATGCGTGACAATACTGGCAGCAGAGGCATTTCTATGTTTTCGAGCAGTTCATGCTGCTTTTCGAACTGCTTCAGGCGCGGATAAAGCGTCTGATGAAGACGTAAAACCAGATCGGCATCTTCTGCAGCATACGGTGCCGCGGTTTCCACGGGCACCTGATTAAACGTCAGCTGCTTTTTACCTTTGCCAGCGACATCCTCAAAGCGTATTGGATTGAGTCCCAGATATTTCAACGACAAGGTGTCCATATCATGTCGGGAGCCGGTACTGTCCAGAACATAGGACTCAAGCATCGTGTCAAACCGGATTCCCTGGAGTTCTATGTCGTGATTAAGCAGAACAGACCGGTCGTATTTCAGGTTCTGACCAACCTTTGGCAGGGCTGGATTTTCTAGCAGAGGCTTCAACTGTGCCAGGGTATCCTCCAGCGACAGTTGATCGGGCGCACCGGCATAGTCATGCCCCAGCGGCAGGTAAGCCGCTTCACAGGGTCGGTCGGTAAAAGAAAGCCCAACAATTCGAGCCTGCATCGGATCCAGTGAGGTGGTTTCGGTATCGACTGAAATCAACTCCGCCGACTGCAGACGTTTAATCCAACGGTTCAGCGCCTTCTGGTCAAAGATCACTTGGTAGTCGACCGACGGGCTTTTTGCTTTGTCATCACCCCCTGATAAGCCACCGAGTTCCGACAGCCAGGTTTTAAATTCCAGGCCTGCGTACAGCGTACGAAGACGAGATTTATCGGCGGGTTGTAACTGCAGTCCGTCTGGTTGCACATCGACTTGTACGTCCAGCTTGATTGTTGCCAGTGCCTTAGACATGGGTAATTGGTCCAGGGCAGCGCGAAGATTTTCACCGACCTTGCCGCCGATATCGTCCGCATGCTGAACCAGTTCGTCGAGGGAGCCAAACTCATTCAGCCATTTGCTTGCTGTTTTAGGGCCTACTTTGGGTACGCCCGGAATGTTGTCGACAGTGTCACCCACCAATGTCAAAAAATCGACCATGCGCTCAGGAGGGACACCGAATTTGTTCACCACACCGGCGGCGTTGTAGGTGACGTCTTTCATGCTGTCCATAAGCAACACTTTGTCTCCCACCAATTGAGCCAGGTCCTTGTCTCCGCTGGCAATGAGCGTCTCGATCCCTATCTCGGATGCCGCCACAGTCAGCGTTCCGATGACGTCATCGGCTTCAACCCCCTTGACACAAATCAGCGGCAATCCTAGGGCCGAGATAACGTCGTGTAACGGCTGTATCTGAACACGTAATTCATCAGGCATCGGCGGCCTATTGGCCTTGTATTCGGGGTACATCTGGCTTCTGAATGTGGGTCCGGATGCATCGAACACCACGGCAAAATATTCCGCTGGTTGCTCTTTAAGCAAACGTCGCAACATGTTCACAACACCGTAGACAGCGCCGGTGGGCTCACCTTGGGAGTTCGTGAGATTAGGCATCGCGTGAAATGCGCGGTAAAGATAAGACGAACCGTCTACAAGAACGAGTTTGTCAGACACGCTTGATCCCCTCTAAGCAAGTTTCGTAGACAGGCGCCAGTCAATGAAGTATCTCGCAACTGTCTATGCCACGAGTATACGGGGCTGTCAGAACGAGAAACAGTATGGTCTTACTTGCATGGACAGGCTTACTGTCCGATATTCCGGCATCGGCCAAGAATCCACAAAACTTGAACTTACCGCCATAATACCCACGATGTTTGGTGCACACTATTACTGGAGTAAGCGTTGACCACTCGCCTGCCTCGTCAGTCGTTATTAATCTTTGTTCTTTTATTATTGGCCGGTTGCCAGACACCAGATCGAAACCCAGATGCACCCCGAAGTGAAATTCGCTTCTACACGATCAACAGCCTAGATCAGCAAAGAGAGCTTTCATGGCTGCCGAAAAGGCGCGCTGAAGGATGTTTTAACTTACCGGTAGCGCTACGTCTTTTCCGCATTGCACAGATCGGCTTCACAAGTTGTTCGGTCTATCACGTGAAGGATTGTGCAGCTGACCATATCCAACCTATGGTTTGGTCAGGGAAAAGCCGGAATAACTCGAACAAACAAGAGCCAACAGTCGAGATGACTGAAGGCGCGATGTGGCTTTTCAGTCGTGGTCGAGAAGCATCAGTCCGATCCTGGCAGTGTAGTCACTAGTGCCGGGTAGATCGTAACCGGCTAAATACTCACTCCGACTGATGGATCAGTAAAATACCGTTGCCGCGGCCACTTTTACTAACTCTACTGGCGTGCAATCACCATTCCCTTCAGGATATTCAAGGCCTCTCTAACCTGAGGATCGCTGACCAGTAACGGGTCGGTTTGCTTATCAACTGTGGCGTTTTTATCTTTTTGGAGTTCATTTTCCAGATGCCCGGCTAAATCCGATTCGCGGAGTCGGGAAACATCACCATCCGCTGTCTGGCTAGATTCTGCAGGTTGACTCACTACATCCGGCGTGATGCCGGTAGCTTGAATCGAGCGATCGTTGGGAGTGTAGTAACGGGCAGTAGTTAGCTTGAGTGCGGCTCCGTTGAGCATGGGCAATATGGTCTGAACCGACCCCTTCCCAAAGGTAGTCGTACCGAGGATCAGCGCCCGCCCATGGTCCTGCAGAGCACCCGCCACAATCTCCGATGCGGATGCCGAACCGCCGTTGACCAGCACCACCAAAGGGGCATCATTCAGGTAGTCTTTGGGACTGGCACTGAACGTGACTTCCGAGTCCTCTGCTCTGCCTCGTGTCGAAACGATCAAACCATCTCTGAGAAAAGTGTCGCTTACCTGTATTGCACCATCCAGAACGCCGCCGGGATTATCGCGCAGGTCAAGAACCAGTCCTTTGAGCGCTGTGCCCGCTTCCCGTGCTAAACGAGCCAGTTGCTGGTGCAAGGAGGTCGCTGTACCGGTCTGAAACTGTATGATCCGCACATAACCAAAGCCAGTCTCCAGAAGCTCTGCTCGAACGCTTTCAAGCTGAATAATCGCCCGTTTGAGCGACCTCGCATCAATGATACGGATTCAGCCAGTGAAAGTCCTTTTACCTGAACACCGTCCATACTGATGATCAGGTCTCCTGATTTCAGCCCAGCCTTATGGGCAGGTGTATCATCGATAGGGGCGACGATCCTGATCACGCCATTTTCCATCGTAACTTCCAGACCCAGCCCGCCGAATTCCCCATGGGTGTCGATGTTCATCTCACGAAAGGATTCCGGATCAAGGTAGACCGTATGCGGATCAAGACCGTCCAACATCCCCTTTATGGCATCGTTCAACAGCTGACTGTCATCGATGTCTTCTACATAGTCCGACTTTATCTTCCCGAAGATCTCGGCGAAGATCTTGAGGTCTTCAATCGGCAACTGCACCCCATTTTCAGCCTGTCCAGCATGCGCTACCCACAAAGGACCTAAGCAAAAGGCTGCAACCAGTCCAATCAGCAGTCGTTTCAAAGCGCTACACAACACAATCATCCAATTTCTCCATGACGTCGACCCCACGAGCCTGGTTCGTGGCAACGTCCACAGTATACGTC
>LUMW01000647.1_pt1 | contig 27612 bp, 20 predicted proteins | sample 729761 | NCBI WGS metagenome assembly LUMW01 (sample SAMN03860302, study PRJNA289734) | marine metagenome | biome: seawater column; feature: ocean; material: water; isolation source: Red Sea water column Station 192 - depth 500m | place: Saudi Arabia: Red Sea | collected 2011-10-15 | depth 500 m
CATGCGGACAGTCCCCATTAGGACGGCGAACTCGGCTGTTCCGCCGCTCATACGGGATGGCGCAGGGAACATCTCGCGCACAGCAGTGCTTCCCCAGAGCCCACCTCTAATGTAAGCAAGCATTTGCGGGACCTAGCATCCTCCCGCTTAGACCCTGCCGGTCCAAGTGTTGCCTCATGGCTCCGCACCTGATGCGGACCAACAGTTGTGAGGTAAGCATGTCTCGACCGTCCGTAGTGCCAACTTTTTCGCAGCTGCTTTCCACCTTCTGGCGTATCGGATTGCTCAGCTTCGGCGGGCCAGCGGGGCAGATCGCTCTGATGCACCGCGAACTCGTTGAAGAACGTGGGTGGGTGAGTGAAGACGATTACCTGCATGCGCTCAATTTCTGCCACCTCCTGCCGGGGCCGGAGGCGCAGCAACTCGCAACCTGGGTCGGCTGGCGCCTACAAGGTTGGCGGGGCGGGCTGGCGGCGGGGCTGCTGTTTGTCATACCCGGTGCCGTCATCATACTTGCCCTCAGCATGCTTTATGCGGTCGCTGCCAACCTCGACTGGTTCGAGGCGCTCTTTCTTGGGGTTAAGGCGGCGGTTCTGGCAATTGTGCTGCAAGCCCTGATCCGGATTGCTGGGCGCGCTCTCAACACACGGTTCAAGCAGTCGCTCGCAATAGCGGCCTTTGCTGCGCTATTCCTGTTCGACCTGCCTTTTCCCTTGGTCATCCTCGGCGCTGGCATCCTCGGCCTGGCAATCGCCCGCATCAGTCCGCAATGGCTAGGCGTTTCGGCCCCACCTTCCACAATCGCTCTGGGACCGCGACCGTGGCGGGCATCGGTGCAATCTATCTCCATCTGGGCGCTTATCTGGGCAGCGCCGATGGTTTTCGTCTTGGCCACGCTGGGGCCGGACCACGTCCTGTGGGACATCGGGACGTTCTTCTCACAGCTGGCCGTAGTCACCTTCGGCGGTGCCTATGCGGTCCTAGCCTATATGGCGCAGGAGGCTGTGCAGGGATTCGGCTGGTTGCAGCCCGGCGAGATGGCAGATGGGCTAGGCCTTGCCGAGACGACGCCGGGGCCGCTGATCATGGTGACGCAGTTCGTTGGGTATCTCGCCGCCTATCGCGCGCCGGAGCCTTTCACGCCGTTTGTCGCAGGACTGTTGGGAGCCGGGCTGACGACCTGGGTGACCTTTGCGCCTTGCTTCTTGTGGATATTCGCCTTCGCCCCGTGGATCGACCGATTGGGCAATGCCGTGCGCATCAAGGGCGGGTTGGCGGCTATAACCGCGGCGGTCGTGGGCGTTATCGCGAACCTTGCCGCATGGTTCGCCTTACACGTGATTTTCTCCGCAGTAGGAGAAGCGCGGCTTGGGCCCGTGCGGCTCTACGTGCCGGATTGGGCAACGCTCGACTGGCGGGCAGCGCTGCTGACAGTGCTTGCCTGCGCTCTGGTCTTTCTCGCAAAGTGGTCGGTCGTGCGGGTGCTGGTCATCAGCGCCGTCGGCGGGCTGATCCTTTCGGCCCTGTGATCGGATATCAGAGTCGCACACCAAATTGCCCCAGCGCCCAGACCATTGCGAGGTAGAGCAGCACCGTCATCGCGCAACCGATCGCGAGTGCTGGCCAGAACGTCACGCCGCGGCCCAGCATCACCGGGATCGCGAGGAACATCGGCAGGCTCGGTAGGACGAACCAGAAGGTAGCGAAGGCGTGCTCGGCCATGCGCGCGGTATCTTCAGTATCGCGCCACAACCAGATCATCCCCAAGACCGAGATGAGCGGCAGCGAAGCGATCAGGGCGCCCAAGCCCGGAGCGCGCCGGGCGACCTCGCTGACGATGGCGATGATGATGCCGGACAATGCCGCCTTGAGCAGGAAATATCCCATCGCGCTTTCTCCTATCACCTTGCCGGTTCTGGCTCGGCAGCCGTGCTGTCATCCATACGCCGCATACGGTCGCGCAATTGGCCAACGCCCCAGCCATCCCGCGTCACCTTGAGGTAGATGGCGGGCAGCACGAGCATGTTGAGCACCGTCGAACTGGTCAGCCCGCACAGGATCACGATAGCCATGGGCGCCTGTATCTCGCTGCCCGGCTCGCCCATCGCGATGGCGAGCGGGACGAGCGCCAGCCCGGCGGAGATGGCGGTCATCAGGATCGGCACGAGCCGTTCCTCCGCCCCGCGCCGCACGGCCTCTGCCAGATCGCTGACCCCCTCGACTGCCTGAAGGTGCTTGATATGCGTCACCATCATCACCCCGTTGCGCGTGGCGATGCCGAACAGCGTGATGAAGCCGACGATCGTCGCCACCGACAGGACGCCGCCGGTCAGCCAGAGGCCAACCACGCCGCCAACCAGCGCGAGGGGCAGGTTGATCATCACCAGCGCCGCATCGTTGGATGAGCGGAACGCCTGGCGCAGCAGCAGGAACATACCCACCAGCACGATCAGGCCCAGCGCCAAGAGGGTGCGCGTTGCGCTGGCCGCGCTTTCGAACTGCCCGCCAAGCTCGATGTGCGATCCTTGCGGAAGGTCGATGCCTTCGAGCGCGGTTTCGACATCGGCGACGACGGCCCCCAGGTCGCGGCCGGAGACGTTCGCCATCACCAGCTGCATTCGCTCGACGCTTTCGCGCGTGATAGCGTTCGGCCCCTGGTCGCGCACCACGTCCGCGACGGCGGCAAGCGGCAGCAATTGGCCGTCGGGAGCGGCAAGGAGCATGTTCTCCATCTGCCCGGCATCGTTGTATTGCGCTGGGTCGTAGCGCACCACGACATCGGTGATGACGGGCCGCTCGACCAGCTGGCCCACTTCGGCCCCGGCGATTGCGGCCTGGATCGCGCCTGTCACATCCTCCACCGCGAGGCCGTAATTGGCGAGATCCGCACGGCGCAGGCGCACGCGGAGGTAGGGCACGCGGCTCTGCGTGTCCTTCTGCACATCGACCGCGCCGGGAATGGTCGAGACGGCGCTTTCTACCTGCGTCGTGATGGTCTGCAACGTGTCGCTATCGGGTGCGAAGACCTTGATCGCGATATTGGCGCGCGCGCCTGACAGGATGTGGTCGATCCGATGTCCGATAGGCTGACCGAAGATCGCTTGAACGCCGGGCACGGCACCTACGGCGCCACGAAGGGCAGAGACAAGCTCTTCCCGGTCTCGACCGTCCTCGGCCAAGGTCGCCTCGATTTCGGAAGCGAAAACTTCCTGCGCGTGCGGATCACCCGGAGCGCGGCCAGTGCGACGCGCTGTGGTCAGCACTTCAGGCTGCGAAAGCAGCGCGGCCTCGACCTCGCTCGCCGCGCGGTCGCTATCCTCCAGGCTGGTGCCGGGAAGCGTGGTCACGTTGACCGTCAGCGAGCCTTCGTTGAATTCGGGCAGGAAGGACCTGCCCGCCAGCGCAATGCCGATGCCGGCCGCAACGACCAACACCAGCGAGGCGAGGGCGAGCACTTTCCAGCGGTCCAGCCAGCGCGACAGGACGCCGTCATACCATGCCTTCATGCGGATGACCCATTTCGGTTCGTTGCCGACGTCCTCGGGCTTCCGGCTGAGCAGATCGTAGCTGAGCGCCGGGGTCAACGTGAGCGCCACGGCGAGGCTGGCCAGCAGCGATACGCCATAGGCCAGCGCGAGCGGCTGCAGCAGGCGCCCCTCAATGCCCGTCAGACCGAAGATCGGCAGGAAGACGAGCAGGATGATCAGCGTCGCAAAGATGATCGCACCCTGCACCTCGCTGGTGGCAGCGGCGACGACCTTGATGTCACTCTCCCGTTCTCCCTCAGGCTTCTCGCGCTCCAGTCGCAATCTCCGGACGACGTTCTCGACCACGATGATCGCATCATCGACCAGCATGCCAAGCGCGATGGCGAGCCCGCCCAGCGTCATCGTGTTGATCGTGCCGCCACCTGAATTGATGACGATAATCGCGCTCACCACCGAAACGGGGATCGCCGCCAGCGCCACGGCAGTTGCGCGCCAACTGACGAGGAAGATGAAGACAATGATCGCGACGAGGACCAGTCCCTCGATCAGCGCGGTGGTGACGTTGTCGACCGAGCGCTGGATGAAATCGGCCTGGCGGAATACCTGCGTCTCCAGCACCATGCCTTCAGGAAGGGTGCGCTGGATCTCGGCGAATACGGTGTCGAGCCGGTCGGTGAGTTCAAGCGTGTTGGCGCCGGGTTGCTTCTGGATCGCGAGGATCACGGCAGGTTCGCCATTAAATGCCCCGGTGCCGCGTTTCAGACCTTCGCCGATGCGGATCTCACCCACTTCGCGTGCGAGCACCGGCAGACCGCCCGCTTCGCCGACCACGACGTTGCCAAACTCTTCCGCACTGGCGGCACGACCCACGCCCTCGATCAGCAGTTCCTGGCCGTTCTCGACGACGACGCCCGCGCTCTGGTTGGCGCTGGCGCTGCTCATCGCCTCGACCACCTGATTGAGGCCAATGCCGCGCGCCGACAGCCGTGCCGGATCGACCAGCAGCTGCACCGACATCACGCGCCGTCGCACGATCCAGTCGGCGGTGGATTTCAGCTCCATCGGGCTCGCCGTGTCGGACCGCATGGCGACGAACATGATCTCGCCCATTACCGAGCTGGCGGGCGTCATGTGCGGCGGCGGCACATCATCGGGGAGTTCGTCGGTGGCGGTCTGGAGCCGTTCTGCCGTCACGCGGCGCGCCTGCTCGGGCTCGGTCGACCAGTCGTATTCCATCGTCACGACCGCAAGACCGGTCGCGCTGTTCGAGCGGATACGTCGCAAGCCCGGCGCGCCGTTCAAGGCGGTTTCCAGCGGGATGGTGATGCGCTGCTCGACCTCGGTCGGCGTATATCCGCCAGCATCGACCACTACGGTGACAGTCGGCGCGGTAAGGTCGGGCAGCACGTCTACCGGCGTGCGCATGGCGGTCCATCCCCCGAACGCCGTCAATAGCAGCGCGATGGCATAGACCGCGATGCGGTTTTCGAGGCTCCAGCGGACCAGAGTTTCAAGCATTCCGGGGCGTTCAAGCATTGTCCGGCCCCTCAGTGCGCATGGCCGTGGCCGAACGCGCCGGGCGTTGCCGCCGCTGCACGCACAGCCGAGGCACCCTGCGATACCACGCGTTCGCCGGCCTCGATCTGGCCCTCCACCGCCACGCGATCACCGCTGCGGGACAGCACTGTCACCGCGCGGCGCTGGAATGTCTCACCGCCCAGCATCACGTAGACGACGTCCTGCCCGCCTTCGTTCAGGATTGCGCCTGCCGGAATTGTCAGCCGCTCGGTCGCGGTTCCGGTGCGCAAGCTACCCTGCAACCGCTGGCCGGGGCGAACCGCGCGGCTGTTCCAGGCGAAGATGACTGGCAGGGTGCGGGTGGCGGGATCGATAGCCGCACCACGTTGCACCAGCGAGACGTCGCCGCGGCCTAGGGAAATGGTTTCGCCCGCCAGGTTCAGGTCGATGCCCTGCGGACTGCCAACCTGCGCGGCGAGGCTCTCGGGAACGCGAGCGACCAGCCACAGCGCAGCGGGATTGCCGATACGCATGAGCTGTTCGCCGCCTTGCACACCCTTGCCCTGCACCAGCGAGCTTTCGAGGATCTCGCCGGAAATCGGCGCGACGACGGGCACACCGGCTCCGCCACCGGCCACGGCATTGCGCCGTTGCCGCGCCGAACGCAGCTGCGCTTCGGCAAGCCGCAGGTCGGTCCGTGCCTCGTCCAGACGCCGTGCCGGAACCGCTTCGGCTTCGACCAGGCTGTTCATCCGTTCAACTTCGCGTGCCGCTGCGTCGCGGGCGATGGACGCCTCGTTGATTGCCAGCTCGAGCGTGGCGACATCCTCGCCGCCGCCGAGCGTCGAGGAAATGCTCGCCAGCGTCTGCCCTCGGCGAACATTGCTGCCCGAGGAATAGACCCGCGGCGCGCGCACGATGCCGTCGACCGGCGCCGAAACGATGGCCTCGGCCTGCGGCTGCATCTGAACGTCGACCGTTACCGGCACGGTTTCGGCAAGCTCTTCCATCGTGGCGGGCGCGGTCATGAAGGGAATGCGCCACTGCACTTCCTTGGTGAAGGCGATCGCACCTTCGATCTCGGTTTCGGGTGGGGCCGCTTCTGCCCCTTCTTCGCTGATGGCGTAGATAGTCACTTCGCCAAGATCGTGCGAGGACACACCGCGCGGGTTGTCGAGCACAAGTCGCAGCCGTGCCGTGCCGCTCTTGGAAGCGGTCAGCAGCGGGCGGAATATCCCTTCGACATCGCTCGGCCCGGCTTCCGCCGTGTCGGTCGAACCATCGGGCCAGGTCAGTTCGGCGGTCAGGGTGCCGTCTGTGACCGGGTCATAGCTGTCGAGCCAGGTCAGGTGCGCGTCGAACCGGCGGTTCTTGCCCATGACCAGCGGCCTGTATTCGACGAACAGCTCGGTCGTCTCTGTGAAATCGGTGACCACGATCCCGCCGCCTCCGTGCCCATGCGCCTCTTCGGCGGGCGCGTCGGCACCGCTGCCGCAAGCGGCCAGCGACAGGGGCAGGAGGGCAGCAAGGCAAGCTGCGAGCAGGCGGGATCGGGTCATTGTCAGGATACTCGAAAGGTCAGATTATCAATGGTCGTGCGGCACGGATTCGTCGTGCGGCTCTTCCTCGGCGACGGGTTCGGCCACCGGTTCCGGCGCATCGTTGTCGTCATCGATCACCGCCGTTTCGGTTTCGGCGGTGTCCTCGTTCGCTGTCTCGCCGCACGCGGCCAGGGCAAACATCGCCGGAATGGCGGCAAGCATCATCGTTTTCTTCATCAGTAAGTCCTTCCAATGGCTAGGTCGTATTCGACGGCCGCGAGGGCCGCATCGGTTGCGAGCGCGATTACCGAGAGGTCGGCCTCGCGCGCGGCTTCATAGGCGTCGAGGAGTTCCACGACGCCGATCTCTCCCGCCTGGTAGGCGGTTTCGGCAATGGTTCCGAGGCGTCCGGCATCCTCGCGCGCGCCAGCGGCGGTGACGGCTGCTTCGCGGGCGGCAGAGAGCCGTGCGGCAGCGGCATTCTGCTCTGCCTCGACCCGGCGGCGGGCGATGAGAAGCTCGGATTCCAGCGCGGCGGCACGGGCCTCTTCACGCCGCACGGCAGCGGAGCCCGAGTTCCACAAGGGGACGGTGACACCGGCCGAAACGACGGGGCCGTAGGCGGTGTCGATCCCATCGTCCCGGCGCAGCACGCCAACGCCGACGGCAAGCTGTGGCAGTCGTGCCTGGTTGGCAGCGCGAACACGGTATTGCGCCGCCTCGATCCGGCGCTCGTCAGCAAGAAGGTCGGCGCGCTCACCCGGCTGCGCAGCGCTTGTAAGGCGCGTTATGGCCTCGAGTTCGACCTGTGGATCGGCAATTCCAGTGAGCGATGCCAGCGCAGCGCAATCGGCGGCAATATCGCCCCGTGCCCGCGCAAGCTGCGCCTCGGCAGCCCGCCGTTCGACCCGCACCCGGCGCACATCGTAGACGGCGGTATCGCCTGCCTCGGCGCGCGCGGTCGAGACCCGTTCTGCCTCGGCCAGTTCATCGCTGTAGCGCTGCCAGACGTCGAACTGCGCGCTCGCGGCGGCGCATTGCACATAGGCTTGGCGCACTTCGGCCACGAGCACCTGACGACGTCGTGCAATCTCGGCTTCCGTCGCGAGACCATCAGCGCGTGCAGCGTCCCGGAGCGATCCGCGGCGCCCGTTCAGATCGATGGGCTGGACGATCCCGAGCTGGTATTCGCTCTCGCCGCCAGCGCCCTCGCGCGACAGCTCGACACTCGGATTGTCGCGCGGGCCGATAACGTCAATCTCAGCCGCAGAAGCCGCCCGCGCCGCATCATCGCGAGCGGAAATTCCTTCGCGAGCGAGCGCACGCTTGATCGCCGCATCTTCGTCGACAACGTCCTGCGCACGCGCCGCAACGGGCATGGCGCACAACGCGATTGCAATGGAAATGGATGCATCGCGCATCCGCATTTTGGGCATGGATTCCTCCGCGTGAACTGACAGCCGGGCAGCCGCCCGGCAGGAACGTCAGATCGCGCGGGGTGGTCGCAATAGGGAATCCGGGCGTGAAAGCACCCTGAGATGAAGTTGCGTCAGGCCTTTTGCGGAAGCTGCACCAATCACGGCGTCGACCGCAGACATCTCCGGCAGCGGTATGTCTCCGCCGACGGCAAAAGCTGGCTTGTGATCGTGCGTCAGATCACCCGGCGCATCATCCTGCTCCACCGCACCTTCGCCGCTCGCCGATTGTTCGTGAGCGTGATCGTGGTGGTGTGAATGCACTGCGCCGATCGAACTAAGATCCTCATGCCCGCTCAAATGGGCACCCCACGCAGCACGCGGCACGATAAGCGCGCTTACGAGTAGGACGAGGGTGAGAATCCGAAACACGATGCCGCGATAACCGGCAGGAGCGCGTAACGCAATGTCGATGATTTCCCTCGGTGCGCGGGTCGTCCGCTTTTGACGTCTCAACTGCAATCCGGGATTGACCGCAATGGGGCGCAAAGCGGACACATGAAGCACAGCCGAGAACGCTTGCATCGAGGGGATGCTCAATGAATTCTCCTCGGCGCCGAATGTCTGAACAAGCCGAGAAGACCGGCAAGATGGAAGGCATGACGCGGCCTCCATTGTGGTCAGCTCCATTGAATTATACATCGGGAGGAAGCATCGCGACGCAGCGCGAAAATGGCGAATAGGCACGCGAGCGAAAGCCAAGTATCCGGTCCGCTTATCTGCGCGTTGAGGACCTTCAAAGGCTTGCACTTTAAATGCCTTCGACCATCGCAAACACGTATGGTTCGATAGTCCAAATCGCCCCGAAACGGTGTGGACGAAGCCCAGACAGACGGGGCTTTGCTCAAAGCCCCCTTCGAACATTCTGGCCCTGTCTTCGCCAGACAAGTTGTTCGACAAATGTCCACATGATCATGTCGCGTGGCGTGACCGCGACCTTGTGGACAAAATTCTTGCACCTTCCCATTCGGTCAGGACAAACAACCGGCAAAACGGGCGTTTTGTCCATGTAATTTTAGTAGGCGCAATACCGTAAAAATGGGGAACCCCATTTTTACATGCTGTGGACGTGGCCTCTGGCTTCAGTTCGAACTAGTTTTGTCGATCGGCCGGAACCCACCCTGATACAAGGCCCACACGCCGGAAGGTCAGCTCTACGAGCGCGACGAGAAGAACTTCGTAGAGTGGGGAGAGGCAAATCGCCCTCCCTTCGCCTGAAATTTTGCGGGGCTTGCAGGGTCCTTCCACGCAGGTCGAGGCGACCATTCATGAGGTTCAAGAACTGAAGGAGAGACGAAGCAAATCGGTAGGATGAAAATCAAGATCGATGCTTCCGCTGGATCGGCCGATCCAGCGTCTGCAAAAGGAAGTCTCGATGAAATACAACGAAAATAAGGAATACAACCCGGCCCTGCGTCTGCTGGCTCTGCCCCTCGTAGCCATGGCTTGGGCAGGACCGATACGAACTGTCCGATCGCCTCATCTGCCACCAAGTTCGATCGCATTCGGCGATTGCAAGCTGGTGATCGGTGTGACACCGGCAGACAATCCCGTCTTCAAGGATTTTTCCAAAGCGGCGATCGATCTTGCCAGCGATACGATCCTTATTCGGGCAGGATTGTCTCCAGAAATGGACAATCCTGTCACAGTCGATGTTGCGGTGCGGACTCCTGCTGAACTGCTGACTTTTCGCGCGCTGCATTTCATGGAGCGCGAAAATGGCGACCTGTGGCTTTGCGCTGAAAAGTCCCGGGGGCCTGCCATGAAGCTCGGAAGCAGCGGCCTGGAATTGCGTATGCGCCAGCCCTTTTGCGATGATGAACGCGCCGACGGCGCTTGCCGGGCCGCAGCGAGGATCATTCGCCTGTCGCGGGGGCAGATCTGATGGCCAAACCGTCCAAACCAAAGTCAAAAGCGAAATCTAAGACGCGTGCCGCCACTGATCCGAACCATCCTGAAAGCTGGCTCTATCTGCTCAGTGAGAACACTCTTACGTTCGGAGTGCTACGTTCGACATTCAAAGATCGAACCAATTCCGCTGTCGAATTTGGAAGGCGAAAATTGCAACCCATCCAACCACCGCCAACTGAACCCGATGCCATCACGGCGGAGAGGGTGGACGTGATTTTGCCGGAAGGTGCAGAAGATCAGTTCGCTACGTCCCTTCCGTTTCTCGAAGGGTGCGACGAAATGCAGGTCAATCCCGCAATCCTTGTCTATTTGACGATCCCGACCCCAGACGTGGACCGTATGCATCATGCTTGGGAAGAAGGACGCGCATTCGCGAGGATCCTTGCCGATGAGAGGGGGCTCGCCACACTGCTGATACAGCATGCGCCTGGACGGATATCATCACCGAACCAACCGCATCTTCATCTGCTGATCTGTCCTCGCAGGACTGCGAAGGCGGGTCTTCGTTATGGAGGTTTGGACAATGAGCTACTTTATAACGACGGCGCTCGTGTTCTCGTTGAGCGATGGGCCGAATTCACCGAAACTGGGAGTTGATCGACGTTTAAAGAGGGCGCTCATGACATGGGCGCCCCCTTGCTTACTTTCGAGCCATCCAGATCCCGGCAACCGCTTCGGCGTATGCTACATTTTGTTCCGCCGCAGCGCCGAAAACGACTAGCATCAACGAAAAAGGGGTAACTTGAGACCCTCCACGCAGGTCGATAAACCGGACCCGCCCTTGCAGGAAATAAACATCGGCATCGGCACGAAAAGTCTCGTGGAACCAGACCGAATCCGTTCTAGCGGGCACTAGACACGCTATGGTGCAAGCGTTTCCCATACACCATTGCTCATGCGCTAGACGTAACCAGCGTAGCTGCGCGAAGAAGGGCGGGTTGACGTAAACGAACCCGCCGAACCAAGCGTCTCGAAGCCAGTCGTCACCGTTGCCGAGGATGAACCTGCGAGTTGCGACTACCGGACTGGATGGGTGTCCGCACGGATCCAAGTCGACGCCGCCGAAGGCTGCATAAACCGGCTCCGTGAACTCTTCTGGCGTGAAGCGGCGATCGCAGTCATCTTTGTCGCCCTGGCCCCAATATGCTCTTTCAGGAGCACGTCGTTTTGCGTTCGGCGCCAAAACTTCCAGAATGCGGACGACACTCGCGATGGAGCCCCTTCCGTTCTCCACTGCCGAGATGGTTTTGGGTGAAAGCCCGGTGTGTTTTGCCAATCACGATATAGTGACAGTCTGCTTCACCCGCCGATTGCGCAATTGCTCGGTAAGCGTTCGGCCCGGCGCAACTCCTTTCAGCCTGTAATTGAGGGCTTTAACTGCGGCCTCCAGGGTCTTAGCGGATCCAATGCCGCGCTCGAGACGATAGATCGCTTGGGAACTGACCCCAGCGCGCGACACAAGGGATCTCTGCAGCCAGCCTTTTGGATAGCGGCAAGCGCGTATGTCCTCGATCAGAATATGATGCCTCCGACGTCCACATTCTAGGGATTTAGACATGCGGATTTCTGACGCAATGAAGGCGTTTAAGGTCGGCTTCGCGCCCTCATGTTGGCCGTTGCGGGGACGCTCAGATTGGTCTGAAAGGAGACATCCTCCTCAACGGATGTAGTCCACGGCGCGCGGAGGGTATGGCTCACCGTCTCCGCCCGGTTCTCGGTCGCGAGGTCCCGCTCTTCCTAGGGGGAATCGCGCAGGATGGAACTGCGATCATGCGTCGGGAACAGGCGCCCAAAGTTGGCCGATGCCCCCGGCGATACCTGAAAGGGCATTGCGGTGACTCCATGGTCGCGGAGCCAGGAATAGCGATGCCGGCCATTGGTGAAGATCGGGATGTCATCGTCGAGGCTGACGAAGGCCATGTCGCAATGGTCATAGGCCGCGAACCACTTGCCGATCCGCGGGTAGCGCTCGTCCTGTCCGTTGGCGCCACCCGGGACGATATATTGGTCGCTGCGCTGCCAAGCACGATCGAACGCCGCGACGTCGAGCCAAATGATTTCGTCATCCTCAACATCCCAGCCTTTGCCATTCGGGATGAATCGCCAGTCGATGATGCGGCTTGCCATGTAGCCCCATCTGTCAGCGCGACGCAGGAACTTCAACGTCTGTGTGATCCGATCAGGGCGCGCGCCTCAATACCCCAGGAAGGCTTCGAGCGCCGCGAGCGCGCGGCCCATCGTGCTGCGCAACGACGGCTCGTAGGCGCATAGATAGGTCATATCGCTATGGAGGAATCTAGCCTCATCGGGATCGTCGACAGCGAACGCGAGTTCGACCGCGCAATCGCCGGTGAAGCGCGCCCACTCGTCCAGTTCGGCATGCGCGGCCGCTGCGATCAGGCAGGTCATGAACTCCTTCGACGCCGGGAGCGCGGCATCGCCGTCGAGACGCAGCCGCCGCGCCATCTCGCCCGAGAAGTGGAAGCTTGCGGCCCTGATCAGCTCGATCGCGCGGTCGATACGCTCATTCTCGACGCGAAACAGCGAGCTCACATTGATCAGCGCGATCACGCTGTGCGCGGTCAGATCTTCGCCGCCGAGCGTGCGGTCGAGGATGTCGACGAACTCCTGTGGCGGGTCGGCAGCGGGGTCGGTGGCGCCTTCGATCGGACCTGGCAGGAAGCTGGTGGGAAAATGGAGGCGTCCCGAAATGCTGCCGGGTCCGGTTCCGAGTAGCAGCTCATGAAGGGCGGGGTCCCCGATATTCGCGGCGTGGGTTGAGGCGGCATTGCGGATACGGCCCATGAAGTCTGCATCGAGGCGGTCGGGTGAAGCGCCATCGGGGGCCCAGCGCGGCTCACGCCTGAGGTCGATCAGTGACTGCAACAGGAAGTTGCGGCCCCGGACATCGAGTGCCCAGTGCCCAAAATGATCGGCATCGACCTGTCCAAACGCAATGCGCTCGAACAACGACGCCTGCGCAAGCGCGGCAATCCGGCGCTGGAATGGCGGGAGGTCGGCAAGGATCTTCGTCCGAGCGAGTTCGCCCTCTACGATCACATAGGCCGCCATCAACAGCTGGGCGCGGGCGCCTGCGGTGTCGGGATCTAGGTCGCGCAGCTCTTCGACAATCTTGGTGAGTGGCGCGACGAGACCTGACGCGCTCGGTAGCGCCGCGAGGCCGAGCTCGACCATGCCGATCTTTGATATCAAATCGGCGCTCTCGCAGGCCCATTCGGCCAACGCGACCAGGCGATCAGGGGGCAGGTCCACAAGAGGGCTCGCTGCAGTGAAGCTGCCGTGGCTGGCGGTGAGCAAGGCCATCTTCGCGCCCTCGGCTTCGTCCCAGCGCAGCCAGTCGCCGACGATCCCGGGCAGGAGTTTTTCGCGATATGCGACGACATCGGCCACGGGTCTGGCACCCGCAAAAGCTTCATAATGAGAGCGAAAAGGTGGGGCGATCGTGGCGATATGCCCTTTGGCACCCGCCACTTCCGTCCGAATGCGCCGGGCCGCCGCGACCGGGGACTTGTCGAGCTGGGTTTCCAGCTCCTCGATCTCGTAAGACGTGAGTATCCGTTCGCCGATGAGGCCCCGCCACGCGACGAGTTGGTCGGGCGGTAAGCCCGCTTCGTTCAACATCCGCGTGAAAGCGGCGTTGCGGTCGGCGGCGCCGGGCATGAGCATCGGAGCGCCCTTGAGGCGATATTCGGTTTTTCCGTGGGTGAGGTGGATGGCCGTTCCGTCTTCCACCGTCTCGAGTGAAAGCCGCCATTTCCTGTGCCTCGTGTCGGAGATGTTCGTCGCTTGTCCGCCAGAGGCATAGAGCGCAGCGGTCGCGGCGTCGAACTTCTCGCGATCGAAGTCCACCGCCCCATGATCGATCCCGATTGTCTGATTGACGTCGAGCGCAAGCGATTCGCGAAAGGCCCTGTCGTCGATGAGTTTCTGCTGAAAAAACGGCGCATAGAGCAGGAGCATCGCAATACCGGTCGTGCGCTCGTCGGTCTCAATCGTCATCAACCGCCCCCTTCGCATGGGCAGCGATCGCGAGGCGGACATGCTCGACGAGCCAGTCATGGATGTCAGGCTGCTCGACGTGAAGATCGGTCATCAGCTCCTCGAGCCAGGCATCCATCCGCGCCAGCGCCGCGTCGGTCCGAGGTTCGACCCGGTTCATCAGCAGCCGAGCATAGGTGATCGCTGCGCCGTAACGCGCGATATTGCTCTGGTCACCTTCGAGACATCCGGCCCAATTGCGCATATCGGCGCAGGCAAGCAGCCAGTGCGATCGCGCCCGCGCTACCTCGTCAACGATCTCGTCGGTCCACTGCGCCTGGATCGATCGGGCGAGGTCGCCGAGCAGCCTGGCGAACCACGGATTCTCCTTCGACAAAACGAGCAATCCGCGCTGCTGGGCAAGACGCAAATTCTCGCGAAAGGCCTTCAGTGCGGCATTCTCTACTAGCTTTCCTTCAATAACGGGGCTCTTCGACAGATAATGAGCGATCTCAGCTTCGTCGCTCGGCATCAGTGCATAGCCATATTGCCGCAGCGCAGTCAGGTCGGCCCATAGCTCCTCGCGCGCTAGCCTACCCTCTTCCTCGAGCGCGGCGAGCAGATCGAGGCTCGTCCAGATCGGCGTCTCGCCGCCGCCATGCTCGATATGCGGATATTGGTTCATATGGCGGTCGTCGCTCACGACCACGGCGGCCTTCGGCGCAAGCTGGAGAATGGCGAGATTAGGGTGGGCCTTCGCGCCATCCTCCGAGAGCCAGCGGTCGAGACTTGCCGTTCCGGCAGCGATCGCCTCCGCTAGAAGCTGGCGAAGATTTTCGACAATCGCTTCCATTTCGCCGCCGCGACGTTCGGCCTCGAGCAGGGCCTTGGCGGTTGCCAGTTCCTGCTCCGAAACGAAGGGCCGAAAGCCGGCCGCGGCAATCTTGCCGAGCATTCCCGTCGCGCGGAGATACGCGACCGACAGGTCGTCGAGATAGAGATCGGCGCCTTGGGCGATCGGCTGCTCGCCCGGCCAGCGCTCCTCAGCGCGTTCGAGATAGCGGCGGGCCGCCTCCTCTTCGCCCTCGGTGACCACCCCGCGCAGGACGAGCGCGTCGACGAGCGCCTGGCAACTGCGCAGCGCGGGGGCGTGTGCCGAGAGATCAACAGTCTCGTCGAGGAAGGAGCCGGCGCGGGTTACCTTCGCCGAGCGGATCACATAGCGGGGCCGGTCGACCTCGCCGGTCGCCGCCGCGTCGACCAGCATCGCGGCGAGCGAGCGGCCGACGAGGTCGCCCAGCCCGGCGTCCACGGCGCCTTGCGGTGAAAACAGGTGGAGCTTGTCGTTCGCCATCAACCGCGTCAGCTCATGCGCCGCTGCAATGCGGCTCGGCTGGTGAAAGGGCAGTTCCTGACGCTCGAGAAGCAGCCAGCTCAGCGTCGCGTGCGGAAGGACGACTCCACGGGGATGCGTGAGAATGGCTTCCAGCCGTCCGAGCTTCGCGAGCGTGACAAGCGCGCTGCCGTCAAGGCCGATCGCGCCGTCGCCGATCGCTGGCCGGTCCTCGCGAACCCCGCTGAAGGCCGATACGATGACACGCTGCCGCGGATCGCTACACTCGGGATTGGCGATGATCGGAGTGAGCAGTAGTTCGAGGCTAGTCTGCCGCAGTGCGTCGGCTACAACCGGCAGCGGAGCGTCGCCGCGGCGCCATATGTCGGACACCCGGTCGACCTGCTCGTTCCACGCCGGCGCCCGTTCGACGAGCTCGGCAAGCGATATACGCTGGACGGGACCGTCGTTGTTGGACAGGGCCGCCGCCTGTTCGAACCACGCAAAGGCGTGCGTTTCATCCTCGCGACCCATCTGTGTCGCGAGCGTATAGGCGGTGAGCAGGATGCGCGGGTCCGCCGCGCCCTTCGTCGCCGCGAACTGCATCAGATCGGCCGTGCGCGGCGATCCGATCTGGTGCGCCAGCTGGGCCGCCTGAATGAGTTCGTCGGCTTCGCGCTTCTCACGTGCTGCCCATTGCGCCTCGACGAAGTGTGCAAGTTCGACCCATCGCCCCGAAAGGATCAGAATGTTGGATTGAAGGCTGCGGTCGTCACGTTCGTCTCGCTCGGCCAACAGCGCATCGACGAGCGTTTCAGCGCCCTTGAGATCGCCTTCGCGCATGCAGTTCCACGCGAGCGCGCTGCGAAGCACCGGCGAGCCGTCGATGAGGTCGGGGATGTCGGCGAGCAACCCCGCCACAACGTCGTGGCACTCATTGCTGATGAGCAGCCCTGCCATCATCTCGGCTTCGCGGAGGTTGTGTGTCCGCCGGACGAGCTCGCGTCCGAGCTCGGCGAGCCTGTCCGAAAAATCCTGCTCGGCGAGGTGCGCAACGAGGCGTTTCAAGTGGGCGGTGTCGGGCGAACGTGCATAGGCCTCCTCGAAATCGCGAGTCTCGAGACCGCCTGCCCCCCGGTCGAGCATGCGTTCGAGGCCCTCTCGCTCCGTTGAATTTAGCAGGCCGCCATCGGCGGCCAGTCGTTCGCGCGCCCGTGCGAATCGATCGGCATTGACCAGTAGGCGGATTTCGATGTCGAGCAGTCCGGGACGTGCGAGATGCTCGCCCATCATTGCGGCGTGCGCCTCGAAATAGGCGATCGCGGCCTTTGCGTCGGGGATCGAAGTCGCCATTGCTAGCCGCGCGATGGCAATATCGCTGTTGCCATCGGGCTCAAACGCCATGCGACGCGCAAGGTCGCGATCAACGGCGTCGCGATCGATTGGGACGCCCCAGGCGAGCGCGAGGGGAATATAGGCGATGATGTCGTCGCCCGACGCGAAGATCGCGGCCAACCTGGCTCGGGCGGCCTCGCTGTCCGCCGGATCGCGCAGCTCGAGCCAGAGGGCATGGGTGGCATTGAAGCGAGCTGCCCTCTGGCCAGCGAAGTGCCGCGCGGTCGCCACGCCGGCGCGAAACAGGCGCGCCGCCTCGCGCCGGTCCTCGAGCGCCGCAGGTGTATCGATGAGCGGGAAATGACGTGCGTCGAGCGGAACGCCGTTCACCGCGAACCGGCGCATGTCGGCGACGACGCTGTGTGTCATCCGCGCGAGCGCGGCGACATGGTAGAGCATCGGCGTGCGATCGAAATTGTCCGCGGTCAGGACGCACGCGTCGGCATAAGCCGCGTCCCAATCCTGTTTTTCGAGACGGCACGAGAGGAGAAGGAAGGCGCCGTCGCTGTCGAGATCGGCGATGCCAAGCCCCGCCTGTTCGATCCAGTCGAGCGCGGCGTCGAGGCCGTTCGCATTGTAGACGATCTGGAGCGCGGCCGAGCGAGCCAGCGCCGTATCGACGGACGCCAGTCTCAGCAGGCCGGCCTTCCAGTCCGCATTGGCGGCGAGGAAGGCACTCGCGATCGTCGCTTCTTCGGTGGGTGCGAGCGCGCGGCTGGCTGCGATCAGCCGATCGACCTCGGCAGCGTCGCCTTTGAGCACGAGCGCGCGCGCGCAGCGCGCGAGAAGACGCGCCCTGACCTGCGAAGGGCAGACGGAATAGGCCCCCTCGGAAAGTTGCCCCGCGAGTCGCCGCGCCGCTTCGATGCTGTCGAATCCGACAAAGAAGCGGCCTTTGCGGATATGCTCGGCCTCGGCTTCCGCCGCCTCGCCGAGCAAGCTCCTCGCGAGGTCGGAGAGATCTCCGGCGGGGGCGGGAGCGGGCGGCACGTGACCTGCGAGGAGATCGGCGAGCGGATCGACGTCTCCCGCGCGCGGGTCGGGAGCCGGCGCCAGCTCACCGATCAGCGCGATCGGAACCGCCTTCAGGACTGCGGCCGCGCTCTCCCGGTTGTGCCGCCCGCGGCGCTCGATGAGCAGTCCTGCCTCGCCGTAGAGCGTCTTCCACGCTGCATCGACGCACTCTTTCGCGCAGATGAAATTCAGTTCGGCGCGGGCCGCCTGCACGTCGCCGCGGTCCGTTTGCAACGCTGAAAGCGTCCGTATGCGAAGGCGCGCGCAGATTGCGGGGGGGTCGAGGTTCGCATCAGCCAGGCGCTGCAACCACTGATTACCCAATGGCGACAGCCCGTCTGTGCGCCTCTCACCGATCGCAACTAGGTCTTGCTGGAGGCCACTCCGGATCGTTCGACTGCTGTCGGGACAGACGGCGAGGAGGCCAAATACCCCGGAGCCCTTATCGATCGCTTCGGCCATCGCAATCAGGGCCGTCCAGAGCTCGTCAGTGGCGCGCAGTCCCTTCTTGACCTGGACTTCGATCGTCTCGCCTCCGGCCACCACCAGCCGGATGTCGTCTCCGCCGGTTCCCGTCTCGGCCTCGACGCCGACGAGGAGATCGTGCGCGAGATTTTCGAGCCAGCGGATCGGCTGCGCGCGCAGCATGTATATGAGAGCTATTGCGGTGACCGCGGCTTGGAAATTGAGGCCGCCCCCGGCCGCCGCGCCTCCGGCCTGCCGCCGCGATTTCTTTGCCGCTGCTCCCGCCCGGCTCATGCGCGTTCGCCGTTTTGGACCGTCGCGCCGCCGGCGAGTGCCGCTGCATTCTCTACCATCTTCATATGCTGAGGCTAGCGCGGCTCGCTGGTGCTTGAAATAGGGTTGATGGCTGACTGGGTTGGTGATGACAGCGTGCGCGGATTAGCTTTGCAATGTTGAAAAATGGGTGCGGCGTCGTTTGACGCAAATGTGAATTCATTTCCGGATACCTGACATTTAGTCACGAGTAGCGGGGAATGTCTGCTTTTCAAAGCTTGGCCCCCAATAGCGGTCCGACCGCAAGCGGCCCAGTTGCCGCTCTCGAAGGCTGTCGATCTATCAGATCCGACGCCACCATTCTTTTCGACGCACTTTGGCACAAACCTAATGTGCGGCCTATATCTGGGTGGCATCAGCCCGCTTCGCGTTCGAAGCCAAGGTGGCCTAATAAAATAGGTGACCGGCAAAAAACCGTTATGAGCCCAAAACCGATTGGGGGTATCATAGGGGGTAATACCCGCTTAGTTATCCAGAATAATGCTATAATTCCAGCATATTATAGTTTGAAAGTGCCTCCCACCCTCTCCGCCATCAATCTTCCGATCGGTCCAGGTAGGTCGGATCGTAAAGCAGGCTGAGATCTTCGGGTTCGCCCAGGATCGAGACGAGATCGTCTGCCTTCAGCTCAAGGCGCGGCTTGGCGATCATCAGCTGTCCGGCGCGCTCGATCATCATGACGAGGCAGGAGCCGGGCAGATCGACCTCGCGTAGCGGGACTTCGAGTTGCGAAGCCAGGGCCGGGATCTTTTCCGCACGCTCGCGCACGAAATGATCGTCGCGAACGAGCACTTCGGCCAGTTCGTTCTCGTCCTTCGCCGCCAGCCAGCGTTCCTCGAACCGGTCGCTTTGCGCCACTTCGGCGAGGTGGCCGACGATCCTGAGATCGAGCCCGGCGGGCTCTTCGGGCAGGATCAGATACATCAGCGTGTGGACGTTGCGCGCGCCCAGGATGTCGACGCTGGCGCGGCTGCCGAAGCGGAAGATGAAGAGCTGCGATTCCTCGATATCGGGGACGGTCTTGTAGGCGAGATACATGTTGGGCCGGATGGCGTGCACGTCCATCCGTTCGCCTTCGAAGACGTTGCGGATCGCCTCCTCGCTCATGCCGAAACGGTCCTGACCGACGCTGACCATCTCCTCGATCAGTGCCTTGCGATCGTAAGTGCCGCGCGTGCGGTCCATCAGCGCGCTGCGCGCCACCACGCTTTCGTAGCTCAGGTTCTGGGGCTGGGTGCGCTCGTGAACGATCGCGGTCAGCTCGTGCTCGATGCCTTCGAACGTATTGTGGCCGAGATGGCGATGCATGTGGAAGATCGCACCGCGCCGCTTCACGCGCTTGGAGGCGTAGAACTGGTAATACAGCCCGCACACCACGGACAGGGCGATCGTGAACAGGATCGCCACCGCGCCCATTTCGAGGATCAGCCAGAAGGCGAGCAGCACACCCGCGATCGGAACCCAGGGATAGAGTGGGGTGCGAAAACCCGGCCTGTAGCTGTCGATCCGGCTTTCGCGCATGACGATCACGGCCAGGCAGACGAGGCCGAACAGCAGGAGCTGGAAGGCGCTGGCGAGCTTGGCGACCGATTCGACGTCGAAGACGATCAGGACCGCGATCATGACGAGGACGGTGATGGCGATCGCCAGGATCGGCGTGCCGCTCTTGCCCAGACGCGCGAGGCGGGCGGGCAGAAGTTTGTCCTTCGCCATCGCATAGGGGTAGCGCGAGGCGGACATGATGCCCGCATTTCCGGTCGAGGCGAAGGCGGCGACGGCGGACACCACGATCAGCGTGACGCCCAGATCGTAGGGCAGCCAGCCGAGAAACCGCGAGCCGGCATCGGCCACCGGGGTCAGGCTTCCGAACAATTCTTCCGGGGGCATGACCGTGACGATGACGAGCGTCCCAAAGGTGTAGATCGCCGTCGCCGTGGCGAGCGACAGCGTCATGCCGAGCGGGATGTTGCGATCGGGGTTCTCGATCTCTTCGGCCACGCTGGCGACTTTCGTCAGGCCCGCATACGATACGAATACCAGCCCGATTGTGGCGAAAAATCCGCCGAACCCGTCGCGGAAGAAGCTGCCATAGCCGGGCTCGGGCGCGAAGGCGTCGGCAATGCCCGTCCGCGCGAGGCCGAAGATGCAGAAGGCGGTGAGGATTACGACCAGCGTGCCTACCAGGATGCGCTGCAACAGCGTGGTCTCCTTCGCGCCGAACATGTTCAACAGTCCGAAGGCGATGGTCAGCGCGATGGCGGTAACGGTGATCGGAAGATCGATATAGAGCGCGAGATACGCGCCCATGCCGACGAGGGCGAAGGCGCTCTTGAACACCACTGGCTGCGGTCGAGGAAGAAATAGGTGCCGCCCGAACGCGGCATGGCGGTAGATAGTTCGGCCATGCAATACATGGCGGGCAGGATCATCAGGCCCGCGACGAGATAGGCCAGCCAGACCGAATTGCCGGTTTGCGCCGCGGCGATGCCGGGCAGGAGGAAGAGGCCGGACGAGAACATCGCGCCGGTGGCCACCGCATAGACGTCAAAAAGCTTTAGGCTTTTGGCGAGTTTCGGTTTGCTGCCCGCTGGCGCGGATGCTTCCGCCATGATGTTCCCCCCGAAGATGTGCGTGACCCGTTGCTGTGAATAAAGGCCGGGAGCGCGAAGCGTTCCTCCTCTGCGCTGCTCGCTGATGATCGAACCGCTCTCCGGCGCAACGGATATTGCGCGCAACGCGATGGCCGCGAGGGGGCCGCTGGTCTATCGGAGGCGATACGATGTTTGATGGTCTCGACGCCCTGCTGCTCGCCCGCATACAGTTCGCCTTCACGGTGAGCTTCCATTTCATCTTCCCGGCCTTTTCGATCGGGCTGGCGAGCTACCTCGCGGTTCTCGAAGGATTATGGCTGAAGACGGGCAAGCCGCTCTATCTCGACCTGTTCAAATACTGGCTGAAGATCTTCGCAATCGCCTTCGCCATGGGCGTCGTGAGCGGCATCGTGATGAGTTACCAGTTCGGCACCAACTGGTCGGTGTTTTCGGACGTGGCCGGGCCGGTGATCGGGCCGTTGATGGCCTATGAAGTGCTGACCGCCTTCTTCCTCGAAGCGGGCTTCCTGGGCGTGATGCTGTTCGGGATGGAGCGGGTCGGCAAGAAGCTTCATTTCGCCGCCACGCTGATGGTGGCGGTCGGCACCACGATTTCCGCCTTCTGGATTCTCAGCGTCAATAGCTGGATGCACACGCCCGTCGGTTACGAGATGGGCGCCAACGGCCAGTTCCTGCCGGGGCCGAGCTGGTGGACGATCGTGTTCAATCCCAGCTTCCCCTATCGTCTCGTTCACACCGTCTTGGCCGCCTTCATCACCACGGCGTTCGTGGTCGGTGGGGTGGGGGCCTTCCATCTCATCAAGGACCGCACGAACGCGCATGCGAGAAAGATGTTCTCCATGGCGATGTGGATGGCCGCGCTCGTCGTGCCCGTGCAGATCGCATTCCGAAGCTGTCCAGCCTGATCCTGAAGCACGATCTCGACGCGCCGCTGGCCGGGCTCGACACCATTCCCGACGACGAGCAGCCGCCGGTCGCCATCGTGTTCTGGAGTTTCCGCATCATGATCGGCATGGGGTTCGCCATGCTGGGGGTGGGGCTGTGGAGCCTGCTCGCGCGGTGGCGGGGGAAGCTCTACGATTGGAGCTGGCTGCACCGCGCCGCGCTGGTCATGGCGCCCAGCGGTTTCGTCGCGGTCCTTGCCGGCTGGATAACCACCGAGGTGGGCCGCCAGCCTTACGTGATCTACAATCTGCTGCGCACGGAAGATGCCGCCAGCCCGCTCGCTGCACCGGCGGTCGGCGCTTCGCTGGTCGCTTTCGTCGTGGTCTATTTCTTCGTCTTCGGCGCGGGCGTCTGGTACATCCTCCATCTGATGCGCAAAGCTCCCCATGCGGGCGAATACGGGGTCAAGCGCGGTGACAAGGGGCCGATCCGTACTGCCGGTATCACGCCCGGTCTCACGCAGGACCCGTCCGACGGGACCACCAAGGACCTGTCCGGCAGCAAGCAGGAACCGGAGGAGCGGCCATGACCATGGACCTCACCACCATCTGGGCGTTCATCATCGCCTTCGCCGTCTTCGCCTATGTCGTGATGGACGGCTTCGATCTCGGCATCGGCATTCTGTTCCCGACATTCGAGGTCGGGCCGGAGCGGGACCGGGCGATGAACTCGATCGCGCCTGTCTGGGACGGGAACGAAACCTGGCTGGTGCTGGGCGGGGGCGGGCTGTTTGCGGCCTTTCCGCTGGCCTATGCCGTGATCCTGCCCGCAACCTATCCGCTGATCATTGCCATGCTGCTGGGCCTCGTCTTTCGCGGTGTCGCCTTCGAATATCGCTGGCGCGATCCGTCGCATCGCAAATTGTGGGACGTGGCCTTTACCGGCGGCAGCCTTGTCGCGGCGATGGCGCAGGGGATGACTTTGGGCGCGCTGTTGCAGGGGATCGAAGTGGTCGATCGCGCCTATGCGGGCAGTTGGTGGGACTGGCTGACGCCGTACACGCTGCTGACCGGGCTCGGCACGGTGGCGGGCTATGCGCTTTTGGGCGCGACCTGGTTGGTCTGGAAGCTCGACGGCGAGAGCCAGCATCACGCCCGCAAACTCGGCAAGCGCGCGGCCTGGGCGACTTTCGTGCTGATGGGGGCGGTGAGCCTCTACAACGTGTTTCTCAATGCTGACTATGCAGAACGCTGGTTGAGCGCGCCGGAAATCTATTACGCCGCGCCGGTCCCGATCCTGACCGGATTGATCGCTCTGGCGCTGCTTCGCGCGCTGTCGGTGGAACGGCATTCGAAGCCGTTCTGGCTCAGCCTGGCGCTGTTCTTTTTCGGCATGGCCGGGCTGGGCGTCACCATCTGGCCGTATGTCATTCCGCCGGACGTCACGATCTGGGACGCCGCCGCGCCCGAACGCAGCCAGATTTTCATGCTGATCGGCGTCGCCATCACCATGCCGCTGATTATCGCCTACACCGCCTGGGCCTATTACGTGTTCCGCGGCAAGGTCGGGCATGAGGGGTATCACTAATGCGCTCAAGCAGCGAAGCGGAACCGAGCGAGGAAAAACCTCTCTGGCAACGCCTCGCCTGGATGGTTGCCATTTGGGCGGGCAGCGTCGCCGTGCTGGGCGCGGTCGCGATGGTGATCCGCTGGTGGCTGGGGGTCTGATTCCGTCCCTTATTGTATGTAATAGGTCGGCGATCCCGGCCCCACCGGCAGGCCGAGGATGAAGGTCCAAAGATAGAAGAACGCGCTCCAGGCTACGATGAAGAACATCGAGTAGGGCAACATCATCGCGATCAGCGTGCCGACGCCCAAATCCTTCTGATAGCGCGTCGCCCAGGCCAGAATCAGGCCGAAATAGCTCATCATCGGGGTGATGATGTTGGTGGTCGAATCGCCGATGCGATAGGCAGCCTGAATCGCTTCGGGGGAATAGCCGATCAGCATCAGCATCGGCACGAAGATTGGCGCGGTGACCGCCCATTGCGCGCTTGCGGAGCCGAGCGAGAGATTGATCAGCGCGCAGAGCAGGATGAAGAGGAAGAACACCGTCGGCCCCGTCATCCCGGTATCGACCAGGAATTGCGCCCCGGTCACCGCCGTGATCCCGCCCAGATTGGTCCAGCCGAAGAACGCGACGAATTGCGCGGCGAAGAACACCAGCACGATATAAAGGCCGAGCGAGGACAGCGCGCCCGCCATCGCGTCGATCACATCGCGATCGCTCTTCATCGTCTTGGCGGCGCGGCCATAGGCGTATCCCAGCACCACGAAAAAGATCAGGATCCAGACCACGAAACCGTCTAAGAAGGGCGAGTCCATCCGGTCGCCCGTCTCCGGATTGCGGAACACGCCCCATTCGGGCCACAGCGTCAGCGCCATCAGCGCGAAGACGCCGAGCATGGCGATCCCGGCCCAGCGCAGGCCCTTGCGCTCCGATGCGTCGAGCGGTTTCATCATCTCGTCGTCGAGAATGTCGGGATCGGCTTTCGATGCGTCGTATTTCCCCAGCTGGGGCTCCACGATGTAGATCGAGACGAAGCTGCCGATCGCCGTGATGAGGAAAGTGCTCGCGACCATGAAATACCAGTTCGCGGTCGCAAGAACGCGATAATCGGCATCGATCAATTGCGCGGCTTCCTGCGTGATCCCGGCGAGCAGCGGGTCGATCGTCCCGATTAGCAGATTGGCGCTGTAACCGCCCGAAACCCCTGCGAAGGCCGCCGCCATTCCGGCCAGGGGATGGCGGCCGAGCGCGTAATAGATCGCGCCGCCCAGCGGAATCAGAACGACATAGCCGACTTCGCTGGCCGTGTTCGAGATGATACCGGCAAACACGATCGCCACCGTGACAAGCTTGGGCGGAGCGCCCAGCACCATCGATCGCACCGCCGCGCTCAGCAGTCCGGATTTCTCCGCGACGCCCACGCCCAGCATCGCGACCAGCACCACGCCCAGGGGCGCGAAGCTGGTGAAATTATCGACGAGCCCTGTAAAGATGCGGCGAAGCCCGTCGCCATTCATCAGGCTGACTGCGCGGATCATCCCGTCCTCGGCCACGCCCGGCGCGCCCTGCGGCCGCGGATCGACCACCGCCACGCCCAGCACGCCGAAGATGCCGGACAGCAGGACGATGCCCAGCGCCAGCAGCGCGAACAGAGTGACCGGATGCGGCAGCAGATTGCCCAGCCATTCCACTCCGTCGAGGAAGCGGGTGAACGCGCCTCGCTTGGCGGGGGCTGCGGGATCGGGCTGATCGGCGGGAGGCGGAAATTCGGTCATGGTCACTCCGGTCGATGCCCGATCGCGTCAGGGCAGGGGCGGGAGGCGCAGAAGCGCACAGTATCGAAGCGCAGCCGGTAGCGGCCACTCGTGCAAGGGAGCAAGCCGCAAGTGAACCTGCGGTGGACGACGGATCGCGAAACCTCGTGCGTCAAGGAACCGGCAGCCGCGCCGCCCATTCCCCTTCCATGATAAAACTCGCGATCCTCTGCCTCGTCATCGCCGCCGTTGCGGCCATCCTCGGTTTCGGGGGCCTTGCCGGGACGATGGTGGACGTCGCCATCGTTCTTGCCGTCATCGCGGCCGTGCTCTTCGTCGTCTTCCTGGTGCTCGGGATCATTGCGGGCAAGAAGGTGAAGAACACCTTCAAATAGAAGCCGGCCCCGCGATCACCGTCCGCGCAGAAACATGTTGATCGTCAGGCGCGCATCGGCCGGATCGTCGGTTAGCGCGGCGGGATCTGGTATGACGCCCGAATGCAGCAGCTTGCCGCGATAGAGGATCAGTCGGTCGGGCTGCGCCTCGACCTCTCCGATCAGTTCGTAGCGATCGCTGTCCCCGTACTGATAGCGCGGCTGGGGCATCCCGTATTCGCGCTCGTCCTCGGCCAAGGCGGCATTGTAGGCGGCTTCGCGTGCGGGCGTGATCGTTTCGAACCCGGTCCGGCGATGGCGATAGAAAGCGGTCCCGCCGCTCTCCGGCCCCAGCAGATAATGCATGATCGCCACGATTTCGCCGCTGGCATGATCGTAATGCGGGATGCGCTGGAGCGGGCTTAGTTTTTCCTCGGGCAGAGTGACGATCGAGAAGGTCGACACGTCGAGGCTGATCCCCTGCCGAAATCCGAACACCTGCTGGAGGGCGGAGAACATGAGATCGCGGTTGCGGTCGAGATAATCGGGCTCGCACCAGGCCCTAATGCCCGGATAGCTGGCACCTCCGTCCTGATACTCCGCCGCGCGTCCGCGAGCGAGCAACTCGTCCGCTCTGCCGCTGAAGCCGTCGATTTGCACCACCGGCTGCTTCTCCTGCCCGAAGCGGTGGACGGTGACGTGCGGTGTTTCTGGCATGGCTGGACTATGCCCTTCGGCGCGCCTAGTGTCGAGCCATCCCCGGGGAGCGTGCTGACGCTGAGAGGGGCGCGTAGCACCGCCCGACCCGTCGAACCTGAACCGATTAAGATCGGCGGAGGGAGTGGGCGGGCCTCGATCCGGACATCCGCTCTCTCTCCGTCGCGATGGAGAGAGACGCATGGCAGACATCAATTCCAAATTCGAGATCGGTGTCACCACCGGCCCGATCCGCGGCAGCCGCAAAGTGCATGTCGGCGCGAAAAGCGGCAGCGGCGTGCGTGTCGCCATGCGAGAAATCCAGCTGGAAGGCGACGAGGAGCCGGTCCGCGTCTACGACACCAGTGGGCCCTACACCGATGCCGACGCGCAGATCGACATTCAGGCTGGCCTGCCCAAGCTGCGCCGCGACTGGATCATGGCGCGCGGCGATGTCGAGGAATACGATGCGCGCGAAGTGAAGCCGGAGGATAACGGCCAGCTCGGCCCCGACCGTTCGGGCGGCGTGCCGCAATTCCCGAACGTCAACCACCGGCCCCTGCGCGCCAAATCCGGGGCGAACGTCAGCCAGATGCATTACGCGCGGCAGGGCATCATCACACCCGAGATGGAATATGTGGCGGAACGCGAGAATATCGGGCGCGACTATGTCCGCCGCGAGCTCGACGGGAATAGCTGGGGCGCCGCGATCCCGGAATATGTGACCCCCGAATTCGTCCGCGACGAGATCGCGCGGGGGCGGGCGATCATTCCCAACAACATCAACCACCCCGAATCCGAGCCGATGGCGATCGGCCGCAACTTCCTCGTCAAGATCAACGCCAATATCGGCAACAGCGCGGTCGCATCCGACGTCGCGAGCGAGGTCGACAAGATGGTCTGGTCGATCCGCTGGGGCGCCGACACCGTCATGGACCTGTCCACCGGCCGCAACATCCACGACACGCGCGAATGGATCATCCGCAATTCGCCCGTCCCGATCGGCACCGTCCCCATCTATCAGGCGCTCGAAAAGGTCGGCGGCATCGCCGAGGAGCTGACGTGGGAAATCTTCCGCGACACGCTGATCGAGCAGGCCGAGCAAGGCGTCGACTATTTCACCATCCACGCCGGCGTCCGCCTGCCCTACGTCCCCCTCGCCGCCAAGCGCGTCACCGGCATCGTCAGCCGCGGCGGCAGCATCATGGCGAAATGGTGCCTCGCGCATCACCGCGAGAGCTTCCTCTACG
>LUMW01000395.1_pt1 | contig 27294 bp, 29 predicted proteins | sample 729761 | NCBI WGS metagenome assembly LUMW01 (sample SAMN03860302, study PRJNA289734) | marine metagenome | biome: seawater column; feature: ocean; material: water; isolation source: Red Sea water column Station 192 - depth 500m | place: Saudi Arabia: Red Sea | collected 2011-10-15 | depth 500 m
GTCGAAGGACAATCCGGTCTTCTACGTTCAATACGCCCACGCCCGCATCCATTCGACGCTGCGCAAGGCGAAGGAACAGGGCATCATACCCTCGGGCGAGCATCTCGACCGATTGGGCGAGGCGGAGCTGGCCTTGGTGCGCGAGGCGGCGCAATTCCCCCGCGTGGTGGAATCCGCCGCGATCGCGCGCGAGCCGCATCGCATCGCCTTCTATCTCGGCGATCTGGCCGCCGCCTTCCACAGTTTCTGGAACGCGGGGAACGACGATCCCTCGCTCCGCATGATCCAGTCCGAAAACGAGACGTTGAGCGCGGCGCGGCTTTTCCTTGCGGTGCAGATCGGGCAGGTAATCCGCAACGGGCTGGCGATCCTGGGGGTCGAAGCCGTCGAGGAAATGTGAGGGATTTGAACGGTGATGCAGGGCGCGGAGGGCACTAACGACAGCCGGACGCTCGATTTCGGCGATGGGGACGAAAGCCTCCCCTGGCTCGAATCGGGCGAGGAAGAGACGCAGACCGGTTTCGACACCACGCGGCTGATCGGAATCGCGCTGCTGATGGTGGTCGCGCTGGGTGTGATCGTGGGCGCGATCTGGTGGTTCACCAACTCCACCGCCGCAGGCGGGCCAGAGCCGGACGGATCGCTGGTGGAGGCGCCGGACGAGCCCTATCGCAGCCGACCCGAAGATGCCGGCGGCAAGACCTTCGCCGGAACGGGCGACACCAGCTTCGCAGTCGGCGAAGGCCAGACGCGGGAAGGCCGCCTGGCCAACGAGCCAGCGCCTGCGATTACGCCCACTCCTACCGAGACCGCTGCGAGCGAGCCTGCGCCCGCCGAAACGCCCGCGCCGCGATCCAACGCCCTGCCGCGCGGCACGGCGGTGCAGGTCGGCGCCTATTCTAATCGGGCGGATGCGGAAGAAGGGTGGCGCACCTTGCAGCGGCAGACCGACGCGCTGTCGGGCGTCGATTATCGCATCGTCGAAGGTCGCGCCGATATCGGCACCGTCTTCCGGCTTCAGGCGGCGGGCGGCGACAATGCCGGTGCGCGTCGCCTCTGCAACGCGCTTCAGTCCGACGGACTGCCCTGCCAAGTCAAATAGGGCCAAGTCAAATAGGGCTAAGTCAAATAGCTGAGGGGCAGGCGCGGCCTGTCCACACCGATGCTTCTGATGATGCTTGCGGCAGGGGGGCAAAGCTGCGATTCTTCAGGCTATGACACCTGCCATATTCGGTATCGCCGGTCCGCGCCTGTCCGCTGAAGAGCGCGCTTTCTTCAAGGATTGCGATCCTGTCGGCTACATCCTGTTCGCGCGCAATTGCGTCGACCGGGACCAGATGCGCGCGCTGACCGACGAGCTGAAGGCGATCCACGGGCGCGAGCAGACCTTCATCTCGATCGACCAGGAAGGGGGCCGTGTCGCGCGTATGAAGCCGCCCGAATGGAACCGCTACCCGGCTGGCCAGGCCTTTGCCGAACTGTACCAGATCGCGCCCGCCAGCGCGATCGAGGCGGTCCGTTTGAACGCCGAAGCGATCGCGCGCGAATTGTCCGAAGTGGGCGTCACGGTCGATTTCCACGCCCCCTTCGATGTGCGTCGCCCCGAGACGAGCGATGTGATCGGCGATCGGGCGCTGGGCACCGATCCCTTGCAGGTCGCAGCGTTGGGGCGCGCCACGCTCGAAGGAATGGCGCGCGGTGGCGTACTGGGTTGCCTCAAGCACATGCCCGGCCATGGCCGCGCCACCGTGGACAGCCACAAGGAAATGCCGGTGGTCCATGCGAGCGAAGCGGAGCTTGAAGAGGACATCGCGCCCTTCCGCGCGCTTTCAAGCCATCCGCTCGGCATGACCGGCCATCTGATGTTTCCCGCCTGGGATGGCGAGCATCCCGCCACCCAGTCGCCGACGATCATCGAAGATGTGATCCGCGGCGCGATCGGCTTCGACGGCCTGTTGCTGACCGACGATATCGACATGGAAGCGCTCGAAGGCAGTGTACCCGAACGCTCGGAACGCGCGCTGGCCGCAGGGTGCGACGTGACACTCAATTGCTGGGCGAAGATGCCGGACATGGAGGGCATCGCCACGCGCAATCCCGATCTGAGCGATCCGGCCCGCGCGCGGTTCGATCGGGTCATGGATGCGATCGGTCCGATGCCGGAAGGGTTCGAGACCTCCGACCTGATCGCCCGTCGCGATGCCTTCTTCGCCGCCGCGCAGGACGCCGCGTGAGCGATACGCTCTCTCTCTTCGGCGATAATGCGGAGGAGCAGCGGGCATCCGATGGGCAGGAAATCGCCGACGAGAGGGCCAACGACCGGTTAGGCACCGACGAAGCGCTCTATCTCGAACTGGACGGGTGGGAAGGGCCGCTCGATCTCCTGCTGGATCTCGCACGCCGCCAGAAGGTCGATCTGCGGTCGATCTCGATCCTCTCGCTCGTCGATCAATATCTCACCTATATCGACGAGGCGGAGGCGCTGAAGCTGGAGCTGGCGGCCGATTATCTCGTGATGGCGGCATGGCTCGCCTATCTCAAATCCGCGCTTCTGCTGCCAAAGGACGAACAGGAAGAGCCGTCTGCCGAAGAACTGGCGCTGAAACTGCAATTGCGGCTCCAGCGCCTAGGCGCGATGCGCGAGGCGGCGGCGCGGTTGATGGCGCGCGACCGTATCGGGCGCGACGTCTTTCTGCGCGGAAGGCCGGAGGGGCTTGAGATCGCGCACAAGACGCGCTGGCGCTGCGACCAGTTCGCGCTGATCGAGGCTTATGGCCGGGTCAAGGCGCGCACTGCGCCTGCCGTTCACATGGTGCGCGAGCGTCCGGTGATGACGCTCGATTCGGCGCTCGACCGGGTGTCGGCCATGCTCGGCGTGACGCTCGACTGGATGCGGCTGGAAGAATTCCTCCCGCCCCATGCCGAACCGCGCTTGCGCAAATCCGCGCTCGCCTCCAGCTTCGTCGCAGCGCTCGAACTGGCGCGACTGGGCAGGGCGGAGCTGGCGCAGGACGAGGTCTTCGGACCCCTGCGTTTGCGCAGGGTCGCACGATGAGCACCGATCTGGAGCGCGCGCTCGAAGCGGCTCTGTTCGCGGCGGACGAGCCGATGAGTGCCGAATCGCTTGCCGGCTTCCTGCGCGATGCGCCGCTCGGCGAGGTCGAGGAGGCGCTGCGCGCGCTGGCGGAGCATTACGAGCGGCGCGGTATCCATCTGGTCGAGCGGGCCGGACGCTGGCATTTCGAGACCGCGCCCGATCTGGCGCATTTCCTCAGGCGGGAGCGCGAACAGGTCCGCAAGCTCAGCCGCGCGGCGACCGAGGTGCTGGCGATCGTCGCCTATCACGAACCGGTGAGCCGGGCCGAAGTGGAATCGATTCGCGGCGTGCAGACATCGTCCGGCACGCTCGATGTGCTGATGGAGGAGGGCTGGGTCCGTATCGCCGGACGCCGCGAAGCGCCGGGCCGACCCACGATCTATGCGACGACGCCTGCCTTTCTGGACCATTTCGGGCTCTCCAGCCGCCGCGATCTTCCCGGCCTTGCGGAACTGCGCGCCGCCGGACTGCTCGACCCGGTGGAGGAGGCATACGAGGACCTTATGGGCGAAGGGAGCGATCCCGATCGCGAGGATGCAGACGAGGTCTGACACCGAAACATGCGGTCCTGTGCGCGATCCGCTGGCTTAATCGCACGCGGGCCCCTATATCGGAGGGACAGCTAGCAAAAGGTACTCAAATGTCGCTCGGTCCATGGCAGCTCATCATTATCGCTCTCGTCATTCTCGTCCTGTTCGGACGGGGCAAGATTTCCGAAATGATGGGTGATTTCGGCAAGGGTATCAAAAGCTTCAAGCAGGGCATGAACGAGGAGGACGGTGCGTCCGAACGCCGCGATTCGCCCCGGATCGAAGGCCCCGCGCATGATGCGAAGCCCGCCTCCGAAACGGTGAGGGACGAGCAGGCGCACACGCCTTCGGACCGCACCTGATCCGCAACGGCGGGCGGACCCGTAAATGTTCGATATCGGAGCCGCCGAGCTTCTGGTGATCGTCATCACTGCGATTGTGGTGATCGGCCCCAAAGAGATGCCGCGCGCCTTGAGGACCGCCGGGCGCTGGATCGGCAAGATGCGGCGCATGTCCAATCACTTCCGCACCGGGCTCGACGCCATGATCCGCGAAGCGGAAATGGAAGAGGCCGAAAAGGAATGGCGCGAGCGCAATCGCGAGATCATGGCGCGTTCGGGCGGCGAGACGTTCGGAAGCGATCCGGTAGAACCGGCAATGGAGCCGCTTCCCGGCCCGGCGCCGGAACCCGTTGCGAACGAAGCCGACGCTCGGGCCGAAGCGGCGATCGAGCGCGCTAAGCCCAAAGCGTCTGGCGAAGCGGCCGGTGAGCCCGAACTTCCGCTCGATCCACCCCCGCCGCCCGAAAACGGCGAGGCCGGACGATGAAGGACCTCGACGAAACCCAGGCACCGCTGCTCGAACACCTGATTGAACTGCGTACGCGCCTGGTTCGCTGCGTTCTGGCGCTGGTCGTCGCTTTCGGCATCTGCCTCTATTTCGCCGATTCGATCCTCGGCTTTCTGATCCAGCCGCTGAAAGGCGCCTTCCCCGACGGGGAAGGGCAGCTGATTTTCACCAAGCTCTACGAGGTGTTCTTCGTCGAGCTGAAAGTGGCTCTGTTCGCAGGCTTCTGCCTCAGCTTCCCGATCATCGCCAACCAACTCTGGGCCTTCGTCGCCCCGGGGCTGTATGCGCGCGAGAAGAAGGCATTTCTGCCATTCATTTTGGCCACCCCGCTGCTGTTCGCTTGCGGCGCGTCGCTCGCCTATTTCGTCGTCATGCCGACTGCGTTCGAATGGTTTCTCGGCTTCGAGGGCGAAGCGGGCGGAATGGCGATCCAGGCGTTGCCGACAGCGAACGAATATCTCGGCCTGGTGATGCAGTTCATCCTCGCCTTCGGGATCAGCTTTCTTCTGCCCGTCCTGCTCCTGCTGCTGCACCGCGCAGGCATCGTGTCGCGCGAGCAATTGGTGGGCGCGCGGCGATACATCATCGTGCTCGTGATCGCGCTTTCGGCGGTCATCACGCCGCCGGACCCCGGATCGCAACTCTTGCTGGCCATACCCTTGCTGTTGCTGTTCGAGGGATCGCTTATCCTGATGCGCCTTGCGGATCGGAAGACAGGCGGCGAGGAAGACGCGAAGGACGAGAGCGGCGATGCGTCCAAGGGCAGTACCGAGAGCCTCTGAAACCGGCTGATCGGCCGACGTTTGGTAATGCGGCTTTATCTGAACCGCGGTCCATTCGTCCGTCTCAGGTTGCAGGCCGCGCGATTGGCTTGAGCGCGCAATCCGATCACCCGGTCGAGCGCGCCTTTTGGATCTTCGAAATCCTCGACCGAAGGGATGGGCTGAACGCGCTTCGGTCCTGCCCCCGACGACAGAACGCCCGACAGTGATAGACCAAAAAAAACGGGGCCGATCGGCCCCGCTTTCTTAATCGGAATGATCAGTCCGCTTACGGGCTGACGGCATCGTCGTCGCCATCGTCGGCAGCGATCACAACCGCGGTGATGATGGCGGCAGCGGCCAGAACGCCGATGACCACACCGACGCCGCCGGCGAGTTCGGATTCACCTTCGACCGGAGCAGCGCTGCGCTCGGCAGCGACAACCGGGGCGGAAACCAGAGTGGCAGCAGCAGCAACTGCAGCGAGGTTACGAATCTTCATTTCAATCTCCTTCGGAGAACACAGCGTTTCTCGTTCATGTGCGGTGATAGGAAGGGTGGGAGTTGGATGCAAGACCTAAATATCGCCCCAAAAGCGACAATTTAAGTATTATGGGCTGACGGGATCATCATCTTCCGAAAGGAAAACGATCGCTGCGGCTACTGCGGCAATCCCGGCGAGAAAAACGATCGGCGATTGTCCGCCGATTGCGCTTTCCCCTTCGATCGGCGCGTGACCGCGCGTTTCGGCCTGGGCGAGCACAGGAGACAGGGCGATCGCCCCAACTGCACCGACCAAACAAATCTTGCGAAGCATCGATATCCCCTTTTTGGATCGGACCAGCCCCAGATCGGGTCAGGCCGCTCCCAAACACGAACAATCTCACCATAGGCGCAACCGAGCCCGTGCGGCCCGATCGCGTGCATGGACCTAGACGAGGGTTGGTTTAGCTGAGGTTAACGCGATCCGGCCAGCAAAGGATCGCGATCCACCAGCACGAAATCGGCCCGTTCGCCGACCACCAGCTTGCCGAATCGCCCTTCGCCGAACCCGGCATAGGATCCATTCGCGGTAAAGGCGGTGAGCGCCTGTTCGCGGCTGACCGCTTCCTGCGGCCGCCAGCCGCCGAAGGGTTGTCCGTTCACATCGGTGCGCGTGAAGGCAGCGGCGAGTCCGGCGAAGGGATCGGGCGATTCGACCGGCGCATCCGAACCGAAAGCCAGCATTGCGCCCGTCGCGGCGATCGTCTTCCAGGCATAGGCGCCGTCCAGCCGGTTCGGGCCGAGGCGCGCTTCGGCCATCGTGCGATCGCTGGTCTGGTGGACCGGCTGCATCGAGGCAATCACTTTGGCCGACGCGAATTTCGGGATATCGACCGGATCGACGATCTGCGCATGTTCGATCCGCCAGCGCCGATCGCCCGAAAAGCTGTCGGAAATATCGGCGACGGCATTCAGCGCTTCGGCATTGGCGGCGGTCCCGATCGCGTGGACGGCGATCTGGAACTGGCCGCTGGCGGCGCGTACCATAACGTTGCGCAATTGCGCCGGGCTCATCAACGGCAGGCCGGTATTGCCCGGATCGTCGGCATAGGGCTGCTTCAGCCAGGCCCCACGCGAACCGAGCGCCCCGTCGAGATAGAGCTTGATGCCGTTGAGCCGCAATTTGTCGTCGTACAGCCATTGCGTCGGGCGCGGACCGGCGATGGCTTCCATCGTATCGGCATCGGTCGCGTAGGACATGATGCGCAATGTCAGCCGCCCGCCATCGCCCGCGCGGCGGAAGGTGTGCCAATCGTCCATGCTGGTGCCCATGTCGGCGGCGGCGGTAATCCCCATCGAATGCAGCAGTTCCTGCGCGCGCAAGAGAGCCATATCGCGCTCGGCGGGGCGCGGGGCGGGGACCACGCGCTGGACCAGCGCTTCGGCGGCATCAACGAACACGCCTGATGGCTTGCGCGAACCGGGCAGGCGCTCGATCCGGCCACCTTCCGGATCGGCGGTGGCCGCGCTTACGCCGGGAAGCGACCGAGGCCCCATTTCTCCTGATTCCAGCCGCGCCCCAAAATCCACGGACGGGCGGGATTTTCGGCTGCGAATCGACGGATCTTGTCGAGTGCTTCTTCCAGCGAATTGGTATCCGACAGGTCCAGCGTGAGCTGCGCGATGCCGAGCTGCATCACGTGAAGATGCGCGTCGACCAGGCCCGGCAGCATGACGCGACCTTCCCCGTCGAGCAGATAATCGACGTCGCGCGGGCGATTGTCGTTCCGGTCGTAAACCGCCTTCACGCGCCCGCCGTCGTCGATCAGCAGCGCGGTAAAACGGTCGATATTGCCGTCCTCGTCGATCCGCACGCCGTCGACATTCTCGATCAGCTGATCGGCGAGAGCGGGCGTTGCGGTGAGTGCGGTCGCGAGCGCGCAGGCGCTGGCGAGGAACAGGCGGCGGGCGGTCTTTATGGATGTCATGGGGTGACGGGTTATCGGGGAAGGGCGCCTTGCGGAAGGGCTAAGCGCGAAGCCATCCGGCATTTTTGCGCGATTGCGCCGATTGGCCGCGCGCCGTAGGGCACCGGCCATGAGCCAGCAGCAGGACAGCACCGCAATTTCCGAGAAGGCGACCGCTCTTCTCACCATCGATCACGTGCGCGCCGCCGCCGGGCGTATCGCGGGGCAGATCGTGGAAACGCCGATGCTGCATTCGCAGACGCTGTCCAAGATCACGGGCGCCGATATCTGGCTCAAGTTCGAGAATCTGCAATTCACCGCCGCCTACAAGGAGCGCGGCGCTCTGAACGCGCTGTTGCAATTGCCGGAAGAGCAACGTTCGCGCGGCGTGATTGCGGCATCTGCCGGCAATCACAGCCAGGGCCTGTCCTATCACGGGACGCGATTGGGCGTGCCGGTCACGATCGTGATGCCAACGACCACGCCGACCGTCAAAGTGATGCAGACCGAGAGCGTGGGCGGCAAGGTCGAGCAATATGGCGAGACCTTCGACGAGGCCTATGCCCATGCCCGCAAGCTTGAAAGCGAGCGCGGGCTGACTTTCGTCCACCCCTTCGACCATCCGCATGTCGCGGCAGGACAGGGAACGGTGGCGCTGGAGATGCTGGAGGCCAAGCCCGATCTCGACTGTCTGGTGGTCCCCATCGGGGGCGGCGGCCTGATGAGCGGCATGGCGACAGTGGCCAAGGCGCTGAACCCGGCGATCGAAATGGGGGGTGTCCAGGCCAAGCTGTTCCCGTCCATGTACGCGCATCTGCGCGGGCAGGACATGGCCTGCGGCGGGGACACGCTGGCCGAGGGAATCGCGGTCAAGGCGCCGGGCGAATTCACCTCGCAGATCATCGCGGAACTGGTCGACGAAGTGCTGCTGGTGGACGAACCGGCGCTCGAACACGCGGTCTCGCTGCTGCTGCAGATCGAAAAGACCGTGGTCGAGGGCGCGGGCGCTGCGGGGCTAGCGGCAGTGCTGGACCATCCCGAACGCTTCGCCGGGCGCAAGGTCGGGCTGGTGCTGTGCGGCGGCAATATCGATACGCGCCTGCTCGCCAACGTGCTGCTGCGCGACCTCGTCCGCAGCGGGCGCATGGCGCGCCTCAGGATCACCTTGCAGGACCGGCCCGGCGCCCTGTTCCGGGTGATGGGCGTGTTCGACGCGCACAATGTCAACATCCTCGAAATCCATCACCAGCGGATCTTTACCTCGCTTCCTGCGAAGGGGCTGTTCACCGAGATCGAGTGCGAGGCCCGGGACGAGGCGCAGATGCGCGGACTGGTCGCGGCCTTGCGCGACAAAGGCTATTCGGTCGAGGAAGTCGCCGTCGATTGACGCGAGGGCGATTTTTCAGCCGTTAACCACGCGTCCCGTTCCGCGAATGCGACCATCGGATCAAGGCTACGCAGAAAACGTGGTTAAGAACCTTTTAACGGCGGATCGAAACAGGCATAAACATGTCTCCAGACAAGGGCGGCATCCTTCGCCCTGTCCGTAAAGGCCCAGGAGACAGCCCGCCGTGACGGCACCGATCCGCTTCCCCCGTTTTTTCGTGACCGCCCCGTCGCCCTGTCCGTACCTGCCCGGCAAGAGCGAGCGTAAGGTGTTCACCGAATTGCGCGGCGAGAATGCGGACGAGCTGAACGAGGCGCTGGGCCGGATCGGTTTCCGCCGCAGCCAGACCGTGGCCTATCGCCCCAGCTGCCTCGATTGCCAGGCCTGCGTTTCGGTGCGCGTGGTGGCGCCGGAATTCCGTCCGTCCAGCAGCCAGAAGCGGCTGATCAAGGCCAATCGCGATCTGGTGGCGACCGATTGCCGCCCCTGGGCGACCGAGGAACAGTTCGAATTGTTGCAGAAATATCTTTCCGTTCGCCATCCGGGCGGCGGGATGACGCATATGGAAGAAACCGACTTCGCCGACATGGTGGAGCACACGCCGGTCACCAGCACCGTCATCGAATATCGTGAGCCTACCGAAGACGGACGTCCGGGCCGTCTCGTCGGTGCCTGCCTCACCGATGTACAGGCTGACGGGCTGTCGATGATCTACAGCTTCTACGATCCCGACCATGCGGAGCGTTCGGGGCTTGGCACCTATATCATATTGGATCATATGCGGTTGGCGGCAGAGCGTGGGCTGCCATATGTCTATCTCGGCTATTGGGTCGCCGGGTCGGACCGTATGCAATACAAGGTCAGGTTCCGGCCGCTGGAGCGGCTTGCCCGGTCGGGATGGGAGCGGATTTCGGATGAGGAGCAGACGAGGCTCATCGCCTCCGCCACCGCCTCGCGCTCGCCCGAACGCCTTCAGGGCCGCGCCTGCAAGGACGCCGTGCCTTCTGACGCGTCGGAATCCGCACGCTACGACTTCGTCGGCTGACGCTTTTGTCCTAACCTTCGGCAAGATTCTGCGGCCGGTTGCCGGGCGCTTTCTCTGCGCGAGCGGAATTCTCACGCTCGCCATAGCCATGCCGCTGGCGGCGCAGGATCAGGCGACCGACGCCGCCCTGGAAGACCTGATCCCCGATAGCGCGGTGGAGAACCCGCAGGACTGGGCCATTGAAGAATTCGGGCAAGGTCCGGACGAGACGGATTTGGGCGGGGAAGAGATCGACGAGCTTGATCCCGAAACGCCGTTGGACGACTCTCCGGAAATCTCGGTACAATGGCCGGACGATCTCCAATTGTCGCCGATCGAAATCGACCTTCCCGAAGAGGACATCCAGTTCGCCGATCTCGACGTCGCCGGGCCGGATGTGGCCTTTACCGAGGCCGATCTTGTGCGCCTCAACGATTCGCTCACGCTCGGCTTTCCGCAACTCGATCCGCCCTTCACCGAGCGCGGCGATTTCGTGGAGCGGTTCGAAGCCCTCTCCACCATCGAGGAGCTGGACGGAGACGGTGAGAACATCGCCCAGCTCGCTGCGCGCGCCCGCGAGGACGAGGAATTGCTGGCCGAATTGCTGCGGGTCTACGGGTTTTACGACGGGCGGATCGTGCGCTCCATCGGGACGACTGCACCGGGCGGCGCAAGCGCGAATGACGGCGCGACGCCGAATCCTACCGTGCGGTTCGATGTCATTCCCGGCGAACGCTATCGGTTCGGCGCGATCGATCTGGGCGCGCTCGCCATGGCGCCGGATGCCGAAACTTTGCGGCGCGCCTTCGAGATCGAGAGCGGCGAACCGATGCAGAGCGACCGGATCGAGACCGAACGCTTCGACCTCGACACGGCGCTGGGCGAGTTCGGCTACGCCTTTGCGCGGATAGACGAACCGCAGCTGCTGATCGATCACGAGCGCAATGAAGGCGATCTGACCATGCCGGTCACGCCCGGCGGCAAATATGTGTTCGGCGCGGTGACCAGCAGCGACGAGGATTTCCTGTCCGGCGATCACCTCGCCACCATCGCGCGTTTCGATCCGGGCGATATCTACCAGCGCAGCCTGGAGCTCGATCTGCGCCGTGCGATCACGGCCACCGGACTGGTTTCTTCAGTCACGATCGACCCGCGCGAAGTAAGCGCGCCGCGCGGCGACGAGCCGGGCGTGGTGGCGATGGATGTGGGGATCGAACGCGCCGACCTGCGCACCATCGCAGGCGCGATCGGATACGGTTCGGAAGAAGGCGTGCGCGTCGCGGCGAGTTGGGAGCACCGCAATCTCTTCCCGCCGGAAGGCGCGCTGAAGGTGCGCGGTATCCTGGGGACGCAGGAACAATTGCTCGGCGTCGGGCTGCGCAAGAACAATTTCGGCGGGCGCGACCGGATTCTGAGCCTCGATGCCTATGCCAGCACGATCGACAGCCCGGCTTTCGACGCGAACACGGCGGGGCTTCTCGCGACGTATGAGCGGCGCTCGACGCTGCTGTTCCAGAAACCCGTCAGCTGGTCGATAGGCGTCGAATTGGTCGCCACGGACGAACGCCCTCCGGCGGTCAATGGCGTCGCGGCGCCGCGTTCGACCTTCCTCGTCGCGGGTATACCCGGCTTCATCCAGCTCGATACGACCGACGATCTGCTCGATCCGACCGAGGGCTTCCGCGTCTCGGCGAATCTGTCCCCCGAGGTTTCGCGCAATCGCGGAACGCAGAGCTTCTATCTGCGCGCCCGGACCGATGCCTCGACCTATCGCCGGGTCACTGACAGCGTCGTGGTGGCGGGCCGCGTCGCGTTCGGCGCCATTCCCGGAACCGAGCTGGAGAACATCGCGCCCTCGCGCCGCTATTACGCGGGTGGCGGCGGATCGGTGCGCGGTTATGGCTTCCGCCAGATCGGCCCGCGCGACACTCTGGGCGACCCCAGCGGCGGGCGCAGCGTGGTCGAAGGCGCGATCGAAGCGCGCATCCGCACCGGGCTCTTCGACGGCGCGGTATCGGTCGTCCCCTTCCTCGATGCAGGCTCGGTCAGTCCGGACGTGATCCCCGATTTCGAGGAGATCAAGCTGGGGGTCGGCGTGGGCTTGCGCTATTACACCGGCTTCGGTCCCTTGCGCGTCGATGTCGGCGTTCCGCTCAACCCCGGGCCCAATGACAGTCCGGTCGCGGTCTACGTCTCGCTCGGTCAGGCGTTCTGATGGACGAGGAGACGCTACCCGAAGCCGAAGTCGAAACGGCGCCCAACGATGCGGCGCGTCCAAAGGGCCGCAAGCGCGCGATTGCGGGCCGGTCCACGAAATGGTTGGCCGGGATTGCGGCGGCTGTCCTGTTGCTAATCGTCGCAGCGGTCGTCACGCTCAACACGCCCGTCGGGGAGCGTTTTCTGGCGGACCGCATTGCGGCGCGCACGCTGCCCAACGGGCTCAATATCCGTATCGGGCGGATCGAGGGCAATCTCTACGGTCGCGCCACGCTTCACGATGTGGTGCTCTCCGATCCGACCGGACCGTTCATGACTATCCCGGAAGCGGAGGTGGACTGGAATCCGGGCGCATGGCTGCGCAATACGCTCGATATCGACGAATTCACCGCGCGGCGCGCCACGCTGATGCGCCTGCCCGAATTTTTGCCCAGCGAGAAGGACGGGCCGATCCTGCCCGGTTTCGATATCGCGATAGACAGGCTGGCCATCGAACGCCTGACGCTTGCCGAAGGCATCCTGGGCGGCCGGGCCGAGACGCTCGATCTGCTCGCAGAGGTCCAGCTGCGAGATCGTCGGCTGAAGGTCGATACGCGCGGCTCGATGGGATCGGGCGATCGCTTTGCCGCTCTGATCGATGCCGCACCCGACCGGGACCGCTTCGATCTCGGCCTGAATTACGTCGCGCCCGAAACCGGGGCCATCGCGCGGCTGCTGGGCGGTTTCGGCCTGCTCGGCCAAGCGACACCTGCGCCTGCGCTCGAAGGACTGCTGGCGGACATGTTCGACGGGACCGTGTCGGTGAGGGCCGAAGCGCGAATCGACAATCGCCGGATTGACGGGACCTATGCCGTCTCGGCGCCCGCCTTCGCTGCGCAGGCCGAAGGGCTGATCGATCTCGCCGAAAATCGCGTGGACGAACTCGCGCTGTCCGCCACATTACGCGATCCCGGCCTGTTCGGCGGTATCCGGCTTGAGAGTGCCCGACTCGCGGCGACTATCGACGGTGCGTTCCGCGATCTCGCTGTCGATCACACGCTGGAAGTCGGGCAGGTGGTCAGCGGCGGCACGCGCATCGCCGATCTCGTCCAGCGGGGCACTGCGCGCTATGACGGTTCGCGCTGGACCTTCCCGCTCGACGCCCGGCTGGCGCGCATTACGACTGGAAATTCGCTTCTCGATCCCAGGCTGGCGAACGGCACGGTTCGCGGCACGGCCGTGCTCAGCGGACGCAGACTGACCGCCGAAAATCTCGCTCTGCGGTTTCCCACGGCGAGTGCGGATGTCGCGGTGCAGGGCGATCTGGCGCGCGGCCTGTTCGGCATTGCAGGCGGTGTGCGCGCCCAGCAGGTCGCCTTCGACGATATCGGGCGGGCGAGCGGTTCGGCCCGGATCAGAGCAACTATCGCACCCGGAACCTGGCAGGTGCGCGCCGATCTCGATGCACGAGTGAACCCGGTGACGAATGCGACGCTGGCCAATCTGGCGGGCGAGCCGATCCGGCTGCGCGGCGGATTGCAGTTCGGCTCCGGCGCGCCTTTGCGCTTCGACGGTCTCAACGTCGCCGCGAGCAAGCTGACGGCGCGGCTCGACGGGACGATCGCGCAGGGTGTGACGACGCTGGCCGGGACTGGGCGCCATGTCGATTACGGGCCGTTCACGATCGAAGGACGGCTTGCGCCCGGCGGGCCGGAGGCCGTGCTGGTTTTCGCCGATCCTCTGCCTGCCGCAGGTTTGCGCGATGTGCGCCTCGCGATAGCGCCGGACGGGGACGGATTCCGGATCGAGACCGAGGGCGGCTCCACGCTCGGCCCGTTCGACGGCGTGCTGACCTTGCTCGCTCCGGGTGACGGGCCGACGCGGATCGCGATCGAACGGCTCAGCGTCTCGAATACGGACGTGCGCGGCGATCTGACGCTGACGGACGGTGGCATTGCCGGCGATCTGGCGCTGGCGGGCGGAGGTCTGGATGGCACGATAGCGCTGGCGCCGCGCGGCGGCGGGCAGGGTTTCGACCTCGATCTGGAAGCGCGCAACGCGGTGTTCGGCGGTGTCACTCCGATCACGATCGCGCGCGCGACGGTCGATGCGCGCGGGCTGATCGCGGATGGCAATTCGACCGTGTCCGGCACTACGCGCGGCGCGGGTCTTACCTACGGAACGCTCTTCATCGGTCGCTTCGCTGCGCAGGGCGAAGTGACGAATGGGCGCGGCACGATTGATGCTTCGATCGCCGGACGCCGCAGCGGCAGCTTCGCGATGGATCTGAAAGCAGGCATCGCGCCCGAACGGATCACGCTGGCGGCGCAGGGCGAATTTGCCGGACGGCGCATTACCATGCCGCGCCGCGCCGTGTTCGCGAAGCTGGAGGATGGCGGCTGGCGAATGGACCGCACTCTGGTGAAGTTCGGCAAAGGCGGCGTGCTTGCATCAGGACGGTTCGGAGGCGGCGAAACCGCATTCGATCTGGCCCTTTCGCAGATGCCGCTTTCGCTCACCGATATCGCCGTGCCCGATTTGGGCCTCGGTGGCACGATTTCGGGCCGGATCGAATTCGCGAAGGGCGCCGATGGATTGCCGCGGGGCCAGGCGCGCGTAAAGGTCGACGATCTGGCACGCTCGGGCCTCGTCTTGTCGAGCCGACCGGTCGACCTCGCGCTGGTCGCCAATCTGACTGCGAACCGGCTGGAGGCCCGCGCAGTGGTGGAGAACCAGGATATCAGGCGCGGACGGATCCAGGCCGTGATTGCCGGATTGCCGCAGGACGGAACGCTCGACGAGCGATTGCGGCGCGGCGCGTTGCGGGCGCAATTGCGGTATCAGGGCGCAGCGGAGAGCCTGTGGAGGCTTGCGGCAGTGGATGCCTTCGACCTTACCGGCCCGGTCGCCATTGCAGCGGACGCGACCGGTACGCTCGCCAATCCGCGCGTGCGCGGGTCGCTGCGCAGCACGGCGCTACGAGTGCGAAGCTCTCTATCGGGCACGGATATTCGCGATGTTGCCGTGCGCGGCAATTTCGCCGGATCGCGCCTGCGCCTGCTGCGCTTCAAGGGCACCGCGCCCAATGGCGGAACGGTCACGGGCAGCGGAACGGTCGATCTGGAAGGGCTGGGGGAGCGCGTGCAGGGCCGTTTCCTCGAAGCGCGCGGCCCCAAGCTCGACCTCAAGGCGGCTGCGGCGAACGCGAAACTCCTCGACGCCAACGGCATCGAAGCGACGGTGACCGGCCCCTTGCGCATCGTTTCCGACGGTTTCGGCGGGACAATCGCAGGCAGAGTACGGATCAACCGCGCGAGCTGGCAACTTGCCACGGCTGCCGAGGATATGCGCCTGCCCCGCATCGCCACGCGCGAGATCAATCGGCCCGCCGATATCGGCCAGCGCGTGGCCCCCGGACGGCCCTGGCGGTACCTGATCGATGCGCGGGGCAACAATCGTATCGACGTCGACGGGATGGGGCTCGACAGCGAATGGGGCGCCGATATCCGTCTGCGCGGAACGACGGACGATCCGCGCATCGGTGGCGAGGCGCGCGTGGTGCGAGGCGATTACACCTTTGCCGGAACACGGTTCGAATTGTCGCGCGGAATGATCGAGTTCGACGTCACGCGCCCCATCGATCCCAGTCTCGATATCCGCGCGGAAAGCGAGCGCGACGGGATCGAGGTGGAGGTGCGCGTCGTGGGCAGTTCGGAAGAACCCGAAATCACTTTCAGTTCGAACCCGGCTCTGCCCGAAGAGGAAATTCTCGCCCGCCTCCTGTTCGGCGGATCGATCACGAACCTGTCCGCTACCGATGCGCTGCAATTGGGCGCGGCGGTCGCGTCCTTGCGTGGTGGGGGCGGGATGGATCCGATCAATCAATTGCGCAGCGCGATCGGGCTCGATCGGCTGCGTATCGTCAGCGCGGATCCGGCGCTCGATCGCGGAACCGGAATTGCACTGGGCAAGAATTTCGGCCGCCGGTTCTATGTCGAGATCATCACTGACGGCAGAGGCTATTCCGCGACCGAAGTCGAATTCCGCATCACGAGCTGGCTGGCGCTGCTCGCTTCGGTATCGACGATCGGCCGCGAAAGCGTGGTGGCCGAAATCAGTCGCGATTACTGAGCGGCGGCACCGGTCTCGTCGCTGGCACCCGCATTCGTGGCGCCCTGAGGAATCAGAGCGGCATCGATTGGGATGACGACTCCATTTCCGGCTTCCGTGCCCTCGCTTGCGAAGGTCGCGCTGTTAGTGCCATCGCGCGAAACGCTGATCGCGTCTCCTTCGCGTGAGAAAGTCAGCGATCCGCCGCCCATGGTTGTCATGGTGACCGGGCCGCCCTCCGCGTCGATCGCCTGGCGGATTGCGTCGGGCGTGATATGGCCAGGCACGATATGTTCGCGCATCAGGCCGACGAGGAGTGGGCGCTGTTCGACTTCGAGCAGCAGCTGGCCGCTTTCGCCCAGGGCCGCGAACGCCTCGTCGGTCGGAGCGAAGATCGTATAGCTGCCCGATCCATCGAGAACTCCGGCAAGCTGCGCGTCGGTAAGAGCGCCGGACAGTGTCGAAAGATTGCCCGCAGAGGCGATCGCTTGAGCGACCGTGTCCCGATCGGTCGCTTCGGTTGCAGGGGCTTCCCCCGGTTCGGAGCTGCATGCCGCGAGAGCCAGGCTGGCAGGCAGAGTGACGAGCGCCAGAGAGCGCCAAGTGCGATTGAACATTATGAAACTCCGGTTCAGGTCAGCAGGTCGATGGCTGCGGCCACCAGCTGGGTCTGCGGATCGACCCGGTACACGTATCCGTCCGAGTAGCGATAATTGGCTTCGGGCGTGTCGTAATAGCGATCGCGATAGGCGGAGGGGACGTTGTAGACGTCATAGCCACGCGGCATCGGCTGGCCGACGGTAAATTGATCGCCCGTCAGCAGCGCCGCGATCGACTGGATCGCGCTCGTCGTCGGATCGACGCGATAGATCACATCGTCGGCGTAACGATAGTTCTGCGGCCCGCCCAGACTGTAATAATCGACGTAATAATCGGGAAGGCTGCTGCTGCCATAAGAATTCGGCCACTGGTTTCCGATCGCCAGCGCACCGCCGAGCAGGGGAATATAACCGGCAATATCCGACCCACTGCGCCGCAGCAGATAGCCATCGTCGTAGAAGTAATTGCCGCGATCATAACCCGACAACCCGAAAAGTGAGGGTTGGTAGATCGAACCGTAAGGCGCGCGCTGACGCGCAAGGCCCGGAGGCTGGCAGCCATTGTTCTTCTTCGCCAATCCCGGCGGACACCCGTCGATCACCGAGGGCGCATAGCCGAAGGTTCCGCCATAACGGCCTTCGGTCTGAATATAGTGGTCCCGGGTCCGGTCGAGCGTGCGATCGAGAATGCGCCCGTCATTCGCGCCGTTGCCGCGATTGTTCGCAGCGTTGCGATTGCCGTTTCCGTTGCCGTTATTTCCGCGCAAATCGCGCTCGATCTGCTTGGCTGCCCCTTGGCCGTTGCCGCGTTCGAGCGTGCGGACACCGGCATTGCCGTTTCCATTGCCATTGCCATTTCGCGCGTTGGGGTTGCCCGCGTTTCCATTGCCCCGTTCGGCCTGAACCGGCGGACCGCCGCGTTCGGCGTTGCCATTGCCCTTATTGTTGCCGTTTCCACGATTGCCCTTCGCGTCGGGTCCGGCCTGGGCAGCGGCGGGCGGGCCGCCGCGATCGTTGCCACCATTTCCCTGTCCGTTGCCCTTGCCGTTTCCTTGGGCGATCGCGCCTGTCGCGGCGAGAGCGAGGATCGCTACACTGCTGGTAAGAATACGCATTTGTTAACTCCTGATCGGAAACCCAACGGCGTATTTCGCACCCGGTTCCACAGTAACGACGAGTCGAGACGAGCGTCCGAGAAAAGGATTAGCGGTCGAATCGGTAAAGCTGTGCTTCTGCGTCCCGGCGTTTCACGAGGCCGCGCAGAACCCTTCCGCCAGCGTGTATCCAGCGGGCAAACTCGCGTGCCGCCGCCGAGTGATCGCCGGCGCGATGCAGTCGCGTCAGTCTCGCCCGACCGATCGCGCCGGTGTTGTAATGGAAGCTGACGAGCGCATCGAATTGCGCCTGCGTGGTCGGAGCATCGCCGATCGCATCCGCGACTTCGGCGGCATATCCTTCGAGATCGCGGGCGAATCGTTCATCGCACTGGTCCTGAGTCCATACCGTATCCGGTCCGATTCCCGGCCCGGTCGAGCCCCAGCCGATCGTCCATGGAGCGCCGCCCGTCCCGGGGTCGGGATAGGCCGCCACCATTCCGTCGTCGCGACGCCGGGCACAGCCCTCGAAATGCTTGATCAGCGCGATACCGCCGGGGCCGATGGTGTGGGGGTGGAGGAATTTGGAATCCGGATCGTCGAGATCGTCGAGTGCCGCGTCGATCAGATCGACCTCGTCCTGCCGAAAGGGGCGGCCGAGCAGGCGGCGGATCAAGTCGAACAAAGGCTTGCGGATCATCGGGGGCCTCCAGCGCCGAATCGAGGGAGGCGGAGCAAGTAGTCGCGCAATGGGCCTGTAGGAAAATGGTTTTTTGCCGAGTAAAGTCGCTCGCGACAGGATCCTAAGGCAGCCGGACAAAAAATTGGGGCGCCCGGATCGCTCCGGACGCCCCGCTCGGTGAAGGCTGGCCTTTAACCGCTAAAGGTTAAGCGGAATAGTACATATCGAACTCGGCCGCGCACGGCGTCGTTTCGACGCGCAGGACTTCGTCCCACTTCAGTTCGATATAGGCGTCGATTTGGTCCTTGGTGAAGACATCGCCCTTCAGCAGGAAGTCGTGATCGGCCTCCAGGTTCTCCAGCGCTTCGCGCAAGGAACCACACACGGTCGGCACGTCGGCCAGTTCGGCGGGCGGCAGATCGTAGAGGTTCTTGTCCATCGCTTCGCCCGGATGGATCTTGTTGGTAATCCCGTCGAGGCCCGCCATCAGCAAGGCGGCATAGGCGAGGTAGGGATTGGCCATCGCATCGGGGAAGCGGAATTCCACGCGCTTCGCCTTCTCGCCCGCACCGTAGGGGATGCGGCACGAAGCCGAACGGTTGCGCGCCGAATAGGCGAGCAGGACCGGCGCTTCGAAGCCCGGCACCAGACGCTTGTAGCTGTTGGTGGTCGGGTTGGTGAAGGCGTTCAGCGCCTTGGCGTGCTTGATGACTCCGCCGATGAAATAGAGGCAATTGTCGCTAAGGCCGGCATAGCCATTGCCAGCGAAGGTCGGCTTGCCGCCATCCCAGATCGAGAAGTGGGTGTGCATGCCCGAACCGTTATCGTCCTTGATCGGCTTGGGCATGAAGGTCGCCGACTTGCCGTAGGCATGAGCGACCTGGTGCACGACATACTTGTAGATCTGCATGTTGTCGGCGGTTTCGACCAGGGTCGAATAGGTGAGGCCCAGCTCGTGCTGCGCGGCGGCGACTTCGTGGTGATGCTTGTCGCAGGGCAGGCCCATTTCGATCATGGTCGAGACCATCTCGCCACGGATGTCGACCGCGCTGTCCACCGGCGCGACGGGGAAATAGCCACCCTTGGCGCGGGGACGGTGAGCCATGTTGCCCGCTTCGTATTCGCGGCCGGAATTGGTCGGCAGCTCGATATCGTCGAGCGTGTAGCCCGAGCCGGCATAGCCGTCTTCGAAGCGGACATCGTCGAACATGAAGAATTCGGCTTCCGGGCCGACATACACGGTGTCGCCCACGCCGGTCGATTGCAGGAACGCCTCGGCGCGCTTGGCGGTGGTGCGCGGGTCGCGGGCATACCATTCGCCGGTGGAGGGCTCCACGATGTCGCAGAACACGATGAGCATCGGCTCGGCGCTGAAGGGATCGACATAGACCCGCTCGAGGTCAGGCTTCAGGATCATGTCGCTTTCGTTGATGACCTTCCAGCCCGCGATCGAGGAGCCGTCGAACATCAGCCCGTCTTCGAGCTGATCCTCGTCGAGCGTCTTGGCGACCATGGTCAGGTGCTGCCACTTGCCCTTGGGATCGGTGAAGCGAAGATCCACCCATTCGATGCCTTCGTCTTCGATACGCTTGAGGACGTCGCTTGCATTGCTCATGTGATCAATTTCCTTGCTGGTTTCGAGTTACGCCTCGCGGCGGGATGTCTCTTGGGTGTTGGCGTTAAATGGCGTCGTCGTCGCGTTCGCCGGTGCGGATGCGCAGCGCGCTTTCGAGGGAGGAGACGAAGATCTTTCCATCCCCGATCCGGCCGGTCTGAGCGGCGGCGGCGATCGCTTCGACGGTGCGTTCGGCGATATCGTCGCTCACCACGACTTCGAGCTTCACCTTGGGGAGGAAGTCGACGACGTATTCCGCGCCGCGATAGAGTTCGGTGTGGCCCTTCTGGCGGCCGAAGCCCTTCGCTTCGGTCACTGTGATGCCGGACACGCCGATTTCGTGCAGCGCCTCCTTCACCTCGTCGAGCTTGAAGGGTTTGATGATCGCTTCGATCTTCTTCATGAAACCGGGAATTCCCCCAACCTGTAAGGCGTTTCGGCGCTGCGCGGTTCGCCGATCCGGGCGATCCTTAAGGATCGATTACCAAGAATCGTGCCAGATCGTTTCGACCCGCTCGCAGGTAGCCTAGAGGATCGAAAGCGCGCGGCAAAGGGCGCATTCCGGTATCTTTTGCATAGTCGGGCGAGCCGGGCTTGAAATCGGATCGCCTCATGCGACGATCTGCTGCCCAAACACCGGGCGAGCGCTGCCTGAAAAACAGGCAGGCTAGGGCGACAGACCCGTCGTTTCCGGCAGGCCGCACATCAGGTTGAGATTCTGGATCGCCGCCCCGCTCGCGCCCTTGCCGAGATTGTCGAGCCGGGCGACGAGGCGGGCGTTGCTGCCGCCCTCATTGCCGAAAACGAACAATTCCATCCCGTCCCAAGGCTCGGCCTCCCGCTGAAGCACGAGTTCGCTTGGATTTCCGTCGCGACGCACCGACACGACCGACGATCCGGTGTAGAAATCGGCCAGGCTAGCGCGCAGATCGTCGGCATGGGGTTCGCCCGCCATGGCGCCGAGATGCAGCGGCACCTCGACGATCATACCGCGATAGACCGGCACGACCGCAGGGGCGAACAGCACCGAATGCTCCAATCCGGCCCGCGCCTGCATTTCGGGCAAGTGCTTGTGGCGAAGATCGTACCCGTAGGCGCGAAAGCCCGGCGCATCGTCCCTTTCGAAATCCGCGATCATCGCCTTGCCGCCGCCCGAATAGCCGCTGACGGCGTTGACGGTGAAAGGCCAATCGGCGGGGAGAAGTCCTTCGCGCACCAGCGGAGCGACGAGGCCGAGGAAACCGGTGGGATAGCAGCCGGGATTGCTGACCCGGCGCGCATCGGCCACGCGTTCGCGGCCGACCAGTTCGGGAAAACCGTAGCACCAGCCTTCGGTGGTGCGATGCGCGCTCGATGCGTCGATGATGCGCGTGCCTTTTGCAGGATCGAGCAGTTCGACCGCGTCGCGCGCCGCATCGTCGGGCAGGCACAGGATCGCGATATCGGCCTCGTTCAGCGCCTCGCGCCGGGCCTCCGCGCTTTTGCGGTGCGCTGCGTCGAGCTGGATGAGCTCGAATTCGCTACGGCCGTTCAGGCGGTCGAGAATTTCCAGGCCGGTGGTTCCGGCGGCGCCGTCGATGAAGATCCGGTCGGCCATGGGCTATTCCGTCGGTTCGAGTGCGCCGAGCTGGACATAGCCGCTCGGCCCTTCGGGTCCGCAGGCAATCCACGCCCATTCGCCCGCGCAATCGAGCAACTCGACCGGCGTCCCGGCGGGAAGGCTGGCCCCGATATCCGCGTCTTCGCGCATGGCGAGCCGCAACTGGACGCTGTTCGGGCCTATCTTGCGGCAGAGGGGAACGACATATTGCGTCGCGAGATATTGGCCCGCCAGCGCGATATGCGCCAGATCGCCACGCAAGGGCTTCGTGCCGGGCGCGGGTTTGCGCACCGGACCGGTCAGGCCCACCGTTTCGGTCGGAAGCGAATAGTCTGCGGGCCTGCTCACGGAAGTCGGGCGATCGTACCTGTTGATGGATTGAATCTGGCGCGCTTAGCCGCCTCGGGCGCGGCTCGCAAGTTCGGCTGCATGACCGGGCGTTGCGCCCTCTTACGACCCGTAGCGATCCTTGAGCATGTGCCACGCCGCGCGCAGGCCGTAGGCATCGCCGCCCTTTGGGCGACCGGGCTTGGCCTGCGGGCGCCAAGCATAGGTATCGAAATGCGCCCAATCGATACCTTCGCCGACGAACTTGTCGAGGAACAATCCGGCCACGCTGGCCCCGGCAAAGCCGTTGCTCGCCGCATTATTGGTGTCCGCGATGTCGGAGGCCAGATATTCGCGGTAGGCTTCGGGCAAAGGCAGACGCCACGGCGCATCGTCATGCGCCTTGCCCGCCGCGATCAGCGCATCCGCCGTCGCATCATTGCGGGCCATCAGGGCGGGGAGGTCCGGACCCAGCGCCACGCGCGCCGCACCGGTCAGCGTGGCGAAATCGAGGATCAGATCAGGATTCTCCTCGCTCGCACGGGTCAGGGCATCGCCCAGAATCAAGCGACCCTCGGCATCGGTGTTCCCGATCTCGACAGTCAGCCCCTTTCGCGAAGACAGCACGTCGCCGGGGCGGAAGCTTTCGCCCGAAATCGCATTCTCGACCGCGGGCACCAGCAGATGCAGCCGCACCTTGAGGCCCGCCTCCATGATCAGTCCGGCCAGCGCGATCGCATGCGCCGCGCCGCCCATATCCTTCTTCATCAGCATCATGCCCGACGCGCCCTTGATGTCGAGCCCGCCCGAATCGAAGCAGACGCCCTTGCCGACCACGGCCAGCACGGGGTCGCTTTCCTTGCCCCAGGTAAGATGCATCAGGCGCGGCGCATGGCGGCGCGCTGCAGCCCGGCCGACGGCGTGGACCATGGGGTAGCAGCGTTCGAGCGCATCGCCGCGCACTGTTTCGAGCGTGGCACCGTGGGTCTTCGCAAGCGCCTCTATCCGCTCCTCCAGCGCTTCCGGCCCCATGTCCTCTGCGGGCGTGTTGACCAGATCGCGCACCAGGCAGACGGCTTCTGCCTCGGCGCGGACCGCATCGATGCGGCCTGCCTTCTCGGTCAGGAGAATGCGCGGCCCGGTGGGCTTTTCCGGCTTTTTGTAGCGATCGAACACGTATTGTGCGGTCTGCCAGCCGTGCAGCGCCGGGCCGGGATCGCCGCCCGACGCATCCTTCGCCAAACGATAGGTGCCTTCGGGGAGGACCTCGGCCAACTTTGCGAGGCACCAGCTCGACAGGCTTTGCGGATCGGCCACGCCGCCGACGGCGAACCAGCTTTCCCCATCGGGCACGATCGCGGTCTGATAGCCGCTCCCGTCGAATTTCTGCGCTCCGAGCGCTGCTCGCTGGGCGGCGTTCAAGCCTTTTGCGAAACCCTCGAAGCCGTTTCTATCGGTCAGGTGGATCGCGATCGCGTCCTGCCCGCGATCGGGCTGGATCAATGCTTCGCCCGCGTTCATAATGCCGTTCATACTTCTATTCCCTCACGTCAATCTTCGCACAGGAAACCCACCCCCGATGCGCCTGTTCCTGATTCCCTTGCTGCTGTCGAGTGTGCTGGCGAGCGGTGCCTGCAGCGAAGCGCAGGAATACGAGGCCAAAGTGGGCCTGGAAGAGGGCGCAGGCTCAACGACGGATCGACCGGTCGCCGATGCCGCGAATGATACCGATGCCGAGCCCGGCGCGGTCGAGCTCCAGAACGAGCGGGCCGAATTTTCGCACACCTGGCCGGCAGCGGCGAATGCCATTCCAAAGCTGGCGGCGCGGTTCGAAAGCGAGGCGCAGACCGCTCTTGGCGAAGCGCAGGCAATGTCACGCTGCGGAAAAGGAGTGGGAGACGGTTGCCGACATTACCGACTGGCTGAGCCTTTCGGCCTTGATCTATTCCTATACCGGCGGGGCGCATCCCAATTACGGGTATGACAGCCTGGTCTGGGACAAGCGCGCCGATACCGCCCGCGCCCCGCTCGACCTGTTCCGCAGCGCCGCCGCTTTCAAGACTGCGTTGTGGGGTAGATTCTGCGACGCTCTCGACGCGGAACGGGCCACGCGTCGCGGCGAAGCGGTCGATCCGCAGTCGGACAACGCCTTCAACACATGTCCCGAACCGCGCGAAGTGACGGTGCTTCTGGGATCGAGCAACACGCAGACTTTCGACAGGATCGGCATTCTGATCGGCCCCTACGTCGCGGGGCCCTATGCCGAGGGATCGTACGAATTTACCTTTCCGGTCGATTCCGCCGTCATCGACGCGGTCCATCCCGACTATGTCGAGGCCTTCAGCCGGGCTCCGCAGAAGCAAGCTCGCATTTCGGGCGATTGATCGCTACATCGCGCGCCATGACAGAATATCAGGAAATCGACGGGCGCGAGACCGTCTATCGCGACGGCACCATCAAGCTGCATGGCGAAGAGGGTTTCGAAGGCATGCGCCGCGCCGGACGGCTGGCAGCGCAGATCCTCGACGAAGTCGCCCCGATGGTAGAGCCGGGCGTGACCACCGCCGCGATCGACGACAAGATCCGCGAGCTGATGCTGGATGGCGGCGCTGCGCCTGCAACGCTCGGCTATCGCGGCTATACGCATAGCAGCTGCATCTCGATCAACCACGTCGTCTGCCATGGGATCCCCGGTGAAAAGCCGCTCAAGGACGGGGACATTCTCAATATTGACGTGACCCCGCTGCTCGACGGCTGGCACGGCGATACCAGCCGGATGTTCTTTGCAGGGGAGCCTTCGCTCAAGGCGAAGCGGCTGGTCGAAGTGACGTACGAATGCCTGATGCTCGGCATCGAGGCCGCGCAGCCGGGCGCGCGCGTCGGCGATATCGGCGCCGCGATCGAAGCCCATGCCCGCCAGTATCGCTATGGCGTGGTGCGCGAATTCTGCGGCCACGGGCTGGGCCGCCTGTTCCACGATGCACCCGAAGTGATTCACGCGGCCAAGGCCGGGACTGGGCCGCTGCTGAAGCCGGGCATGTTCTTCACCATCGAACCGATGATCAATGGCGGCCGCCCGCATGCCAAGGTGTTGAACGACGGCTGGACCGCCGTGACGCGTGATAAATCGTTGAGCGCCCAGTTCGAACATTCGATCGGCATCACCGAGACCGGGAACGAGATCTTCACCGGCAGCCCGAAGGGCCTCGACAAGCCACCTTACTGAACGGCGCGATCAGCCTTCGCGTGCGGCTCTGATCGCCGCTCCGGCGACGAACGGCGTCACTGCACACAGGCCCAGGCTGATGGCGGCCGTCAGGGCTAATCCCGCCGTGTCCGGGCGCGACAGGGCGCCTGCACCGAAGATCAGGATCGGGATCGCCAGCGGGATCACCATAAGTCCGGCGAGAGCCGCGCCTTGGCGCAGGGCGGCGGTAAGCGCCGCGATGGCGAGGCCGATCGCGGCTAGGCCGGGCGTTCCGGCGAGCAGGCCCAGCAGCAGCACGCGAACCGTTTCTCCCGACAGGCCGAGAAGCGTGGCGGCGGGGAGCGTTGCGAGGAGCAGCAGCGGCCCGAAGGCCAGCCAGTGCGCGACGAGCCGGCTCGCCATCGCCCATTCCTCGGATATGCCGCGCAGCGATAGCTGATCGAAGATGCCTGCTTCCAAGTCGGCGGCAATCAACCGCTCCAGCGGCAGGATCGCCGCCAGCAGCGCCGCGATCCAGATCACGCCGCCGCCGGTACGGGCGAGCATTTGCGGCTCGGGCCCGGCCGCGAAGGGATAGAGCATCGCCACGGCGAGGAAGAACAGCAGCGGCAGCAGCGTGCCGCCGCGCCTCCCACCGGGTAGGAGCGTGGCGAGATCGCGGCGCAGCAGCGTGGCGATCACCATGGGTGGTCCCTCAGATCGAGCGTGACGGCACCCGGCATGGCGATCGGCTGGTGGGAGGCGACCACCACGACGCCTCCTGCGGCTCTGCGCGCGGCGATGAGGGTTTCGATCACTCCGATGCTTTCCGTGTCGAGCCCGTTCAGCGGCTCGTCCAGCAACCAGTGGTCGGCGTTCTGGCCGAGCAGGCGGGCGATGCCCGCACGTTTGCGCTGCCCGGTCGAAAGATAGCGCACCGGCACGTCCATCAGCGCTTCGATGCCAAGCGTTTCGGCATGCTTGCTGGTCAGCTTTTCCGAACCGTCGAGCGCGGTCCAGAAGGCGAGCGCCCTGTCTAAGGTGACTGCCTCGTCCAGCGCCAGTCGCCCGTCGAGCAGGGCGACAGAGCCCGACCAATCGACGAATCCGCGCGAAAAACCCTCGCCTTTTGCCGCCAGAAAATCGGACGGTTTGCGCAGTCCGGCGAGAATTTGGATCAGGCTCGACTTTCCGATCCCGTTCGGCCCGGTCAGGTGCAGCGCCTCGCCGCGCTCCAGCGTCAGATCGAGACCGCCGAACAGCGGCCGGTCGCCCCTGCGGCAATAAAGCTCCCGCGCCGTGAGACCCGCCCCTTGCATGGGGGCCAGCGATAGGCAAAAGGCGGGCACCCCACAAGCGCAGGAGCATATCATGCCGGTCGAGGAATTGAGCCAGGAAGAACGCGACAGCTGGATGCGCGCACTGCCCGAATGGTCGCTCTCGCGAGAGGGCAAGGCGATCGAGCGAAGCTTCGAATTCGCCGATTTCTCCGAAGCCTTCGCCTTCATGGCGCGCGTGGCGCTGATTGCGGAAAAACGCGATCATCACCCCGAATGGTTCAACGTCTACAATAAGGTGGACGTCACGCTGACCACGCATGACGCGGGCGGATTGTCCCTGAAGGATATGAAGATGGCCAAGGCGATCGGCGCGCTTCTCTAACCGAGACCCTATCCCAGGCCGCGGGCGCTGGAGCGGGTCTGCTTGCGGACCACGCCCGGCATCCAGCGGCTGAAAAAGCCCAGCCGCTTGGCGGTCTTGCCCACCAGCGTGTGCAGTTTGTCGC
>LUMW01000886.1_pt1 | contig 27261 bp, 25 predicted proteins | sample 729761 | NCBI WGS metagenome assembly LUMW01 (sample SAMN03860302, study PRJNA289734) | marine metagenome | biome: seawater column; feature: ocean; material: water; isolation source: Red Sea water column Station 192 - depth 500m | place: Saudi Arabia: Red Sea | collected 2011-10-15 | depth 500 m
GCTTCGCGCTCGGGTGGCGGTGCGTTGGCGTGGCTTCTCGCTCGGGCGGGGCTGCGTCCGCGCGGCTTCGACTCGTCCTGCGCTCCGAAAGGGCCTCGACCGGGCCGCTGGGAGCGGCGGCGGCTCGGGTTCTCGGGCTGTGGCTCGCGTTGGACGCAAGATTCTGCGTTTGCGCTGGCCATCGGTGGATCTGCCACCTTGTCAGCGCTGTACAGGTGGAGAATCCACCGCCGACGGGGTCAGAGGTGGCAGAACTTCTCCCTTCTCGTGGACCGGTCCACGCGAAGGAAGAAGCGCTGCCCACCCCACCCCCAAGGGCACCCACGATTCTTCCTTCGTGCGCTGAAGGTCGAACGCTTCTGCGTTGACGACGGGATCCCGTAGCCAACGCAGAAGCCTTGGAGTCCCACGCACGAACGCAGATCCCTGCGTCCCACCCGAGCCACAGCCCGAGACCCCAGACCAGCGCGCCCGCCAGCCGCCCGGTCGAGGCCCTTTCGAAGACCACACCCACACTGAGCCGCGCCGACGCAGCCCCACCCGAGCACCAACCCACGCCGACGCAGCCGCAGACCGACCGAGAAGCCACCCCCGACCTCGACCCCACGGAATGCGGTTCCGCGTCAGTTGCTCCGGTCGGCGAAGCCGGGCGGCAGGTCGCCGGGCGCGGTGTCGATGACGGTCTCGTCGTCGGTGCCGACGTGCTCGAAGAGGGTGATGTGCGCGAACTCCGGCACGACGTAGACGGGGTAGGTCGGCCCCTCGTCGCGGAACCGGCGCATGTCGTCGAGGTGGTCGTTCTGGAACAGGACCGTCCGGGATCCGTCGAGCTCGATCCAGTGCGGGAAGAAGATCGTGCCGTGCAGGACGCGGTCCTCGGGCACGATGTTCACGACGACGCTGGTGCCGGTCGGCTCGTTCCACGAGACCTTGAAGACCCCGCGGCCCAGCCCGACGAGGTCGACCTCCTGGTCCTTCACCCAACGGCCCCCGACCATGCCGGTGTGGATCCGGTAGTCGATCGTCGTGGCGTTCTTGACGTACATCTCGTACTGCCAGCCGTTGGCGTACGTGTAGATGAGCCGGTGGCCGACGATCGCGTCCAGGTCCTGCTCGGGGGCGGGGTGCTCGATGCTCGTGCGGGTTCCCATGCCTCCAACTCTCGCACCGACGAGATGGGCCCACCTGCCCGAGCTCGACGAGGGCGGACGCCGACACCCCGCCCCCAGGTCCGGCACCTAGCCGACCAGAGCGCGCTCAGGCGTCGAGGACGGCGAGCACCTGGTCGCGGCGCGGCAGGCCCGAGGCCCGGCTGAGCACCGTCCCGTCGGGCCCGACGACGAGGACCGTCGGGGTGCGCATGATGTTCAGCCGGCGCACCAGGTCGAGGTGGGACTCGGCGTCGACCTCGACGTGGGCGACGTCGGGACGGGTCGCCACGACGTCGCTCAGGAGAGCACGTGTGGCACGACAGGGGCTGCAGAAGGCGCTCGAGAACTGGACGAAGGTCAGCCGGTCACCCAGCGGGCCGCCGATCTCCTCCGCCGTGAGCACCTCGCGCGGCTCCGTCGGCACGTCGGGCGACGCACCCGGGTCCGGCTCCTGCACTCCCCCGACGGCCACCGACGACGCTGGCGCGGCGGACGCGGGGGTGGAGAACCGACCGTCACGACGTCGCAGCAGCAAGGCCACGAGGCCGGTCGCTGCGAGGGCGACGAGCAGGACGATCACACCGGTCACTCCTCCAGGCTACGCCGCCGCCGGTCGCCCCACCTCGGCGTCCGACGGGGCGGAACACGGGCCCTAGACGGTGAGCACCGCCAGCGACGCCCCGACGTGCACCGCAGGCCCGACGAGCGCCACCGACACCGCCGCCGGGAAGGCCCACGTCTGCGGACCGGGCAGCGCCCCGATGCTCCAGGCACGCCCCAGCACCTGCCCGAGGAGGGCGCACCCGGCCGCGGCGCCACCGACCGCGAGCCCCAGCACCCACGTGCCGATGCCGTCGACGGTCGCGGAGACGAGCACGCCGGTGAGTGCACCCGCCGTCACCGCAGCCGACCCGAGCAGCACCCGGTCGCCGGGCACCGACCACACCAGGAGGGCCACGGAGAGCGCTGCGGCGGCCATCGCGACGACGTCGATCGAGGCCGACTCCCCCGACGCTGCCACCCATCCGGCGGCGCACGTGGCGACGACGCCGACGAGCACGGTGGCAGCCACGGCCCGCACGAGGTCCTCGCGGCCGTCGCGGCGCAGCATCTGCCCCACCAATCCGGCGAAGACGACCACCGCCGACCCGAGCATGACGCCGGAGAACACGCCGGCCGAGATCAACGCGTCCTCGGTCGCCACGGTGCCGTCGGTGCCCCGCAGCAGCTGCGGGTCCCAGGCGACGGCGGTGGCGACGACGCTGCCCGCGACGACGGGCACGAAGGTCGTCGGCCGCGGACGCTCACCCGCACCGTGGGCGGGCGCCGTGCCGACGAGCACCTGCACGACGAGGACGCCGACCGCGACGAGCCACAGCTCGTCCGTGGCGACCGCGAGCGCCAGCAGCCCCGCCAGGGCGGCCGAGAGCAGGGACGGGGCGAGTCGAGGCATCCTCGCATGATGCCAGGCGTCGGGGTGCGCCCCGCTCCGCTCGGCCCAGGACTCAGGGCCCAGGACTCAGGGCCCAGCGCTCAGCCGCCGGCGAACGGCGGCAGGAACTCCACGAGAGCCCCGTCGTCGAGACCCACCTGGGTGCGGTCGCGACGCCCGACGGGCACCTCCCCCACGAGGACGGAGCACATGTCGAGCACGGCGCGCAGCCGCTGGTCGCCGTCGTGTCGGCGCACCGCCTCGTCGACGGCCTCCGCGAGGGTGCCGGCCGACACCTGCTCGCTCTCGACCCCGGCCGCGGCCCGCGCCGCAGCCCAGTAGCGCACCGTCACCACGGGCGTCGACGCCCCGTCCGCCTGCCGGTCACCTGCCGGTGTGACGTCGTTCTCTTTCGCGACACCTCGTGGTGATTCGTCCGACACATGCACTAGTCTGGGGCATGCGACGAGGCCACGGTGATTTCACCTGGCCTCTTGTCATAAGTGCGAGCCGCGGGCACGGCGCCCGCGGCGGACCGACGGAGGGACCGCAGTGTCACACCTCTTGCTCCTGACCAAGAGCACCCAGTCCTCGGTGGAGGTGCTGCCCGCCCTCGCGCTGCTGCCCCACCACGTCAAGATCCTCCCGGCGGAGGCCAGCGCGCTCATCGACGCGCCACCCTCCGACGCCGTCCTCGTCGACGGCCGCCACGACCTCGCGCAGGTCCGCAGCCTCACCCGCGTCATCCGCACCACGGGGATCGAGTGCCCCCTGGTGCTGATCCTCACCGAGGGCGGACTCGCCGTCGCCGCCTCCGACTGGGGCATGGACGACGTCATCCTCACGACCGCCGGCCCGGCGGAGCTGGAGGCCCGGCTGCGGCTGGCCATCGGCCGCGTGGCCGCCGGCCAGGGCGCCGAGGACGACTCCCACGTCATCGCCTCCAGCGGTCTCGTCGTCGACGAGGCCACCTACACGGCCAAGCTGGAGAACCGCACGCTCGACCTCACGTTCAAGGAGTTCGAGCTCCTGAAGTTCCTCGCCCAGCACCCGGGCCGGGTCTTCACCCGCCAGCAGCTGCTGCAGGAGGTGTGGGGCTACGACTACTTCGGCGGCACCCGCACGGTCGACGTCCACGTCCGACGGCTGCGCGCCAAGCTGGGCACCGAGCACGAGACGCTGATCGGCACCGTGCGCAACGTCGGCTACCGCTTCGTCGCGACGAGCCCGGTCGCGTTCGTCCTCAACGAGTTCGGGTTCCTCGCCGGCTCGATCGGTCGTGCCGCGGCACAGCGCATCGTCTCGGCCGTCCGGCGTGCCACGGCCGAGGGCCTGCCGCTGCTCGCCTCGACCGCCTCGGGTGGCACGCGCATGCAGGAGGGCACGCCCGCGTTCGTGCACATGGTCGACATCTCCCGCGCGATCATGGACCACCGCGCCGCCGGCCTGCCGTACCTCGTGCACCTGCGGCACCCGACCACGGGCGGCGTGTTCGCGTCGTGGGGGTCGCTGGGCCACATCACGGTGGCCGAGCCCGGCGCTCTCGTGGGGTTCTTGGGGCCGAAGGTCTACGAGCTGCTGGAGGGGCGACCGTTCCCGTCCGGGGTCCAGGTCAGCGAGAACCTCGCCCGACGCGGCATCGTCGACTCCGTCGTGCTGCACGAGGAGCTGCCGTCCGTCGTCGACCGTGCGCTCGGCCTGCTCGTCGACCCCGTCACCGACGCGACCCGCACCCGACGTCCGGGCGTCGAGCCGGGCACGCCGCGGCGTCACGGCACGTGGGAGTCGATCGAGATCACCCGCGCCGAGCCGCGGGTGGGCGCGCGCGACGTGCTGCGCCACGGCAGCGACGCCACCGTGCGGCTCCAGGGCACCGAGGAGGGCGAGCGCGACACCGCGATGCTGGTGGCGTTCGCCAGGCTCGACGGCGTGCCGTGCGTGGTGGTCGGGCAGGACCGCACCACCCAGACCCCGGCCAACCCGATGGGCCCGGCGGCGCTGCGCGAGGCGCGGCGCGGCATGCGCCTGGCCGCCGAGCTGGGCCTGCCGCTCGTCTCCCTGATCGACACCCCGGGCGCGGAGCTGTCGCCCGGCGCTGAGGAGGGGGCGATCGCCGGCGAGATCGCCCGCTGCATCGCCGCGATGTCGACGCTGGAGGTGCCGTCGGTGTCCGTGCTCCTCGGCCAGGGCAGCGGAGGCGGGGCCCTCGCCCTGCTGCCCGCCGACGTCGTGGTCGCCACCGAGAACGCGTGGCTGTCGCCGCTGCCGCCCGAGGGGGCCAGCGCGATCGTGCACGGCGACGTCGACCACGCACCGCAGATGGCGCAGCAGCAGCGCGTCTCGGCCCTCGACCTGCAGGAGACCGGCACCGTGCACCACGTCGTGCCCGAGCCGGAGGACGACTCGCCCGAGGCCCTGGCGCGTGCGGTCGCGGCGGAGGTCGGCCACCAGCTGCGCGGGCTGCTCGACGCCCGCGGCGCGAACGGTCTCCCCTCGACCCACGCCTAGGCTGGGGCGGGTGAAGAACTCTCGCGACCGTCGGTACGGCGGCATGGTGCTCGTCTGGACGGTCGTCGGCGTCCTGTTCACGTTCGTCACCGGCAACCCTGTCTGGGCCGGCGCGTTCCTCGCGATCGGCGTCGCGCTCGCCGAGTCCCAGCGCGGCGAGACCGAGCCCACGACCTCCACCCCGGCAGCACCCGCCACCGCCGGCGAGGAGCCCGCGGACGACCACGAGCTGCTGGCCCTGAACCACGCCGCCCACCAGACCGACGGGGTGGAGCCGTTCAACGAGGCCACCCGCCTCGCCGTCGGCGCCGGTGACCCGCTGCGCGTCGACCGGGTGCTCGACGGTGGCGTCGCAGCCGCCGTCGCCGTGGGCGACGCTCCGGTGGAGCTCGCGGTGCACCCCGACCACCGGCGCCAAGGTCGCGGTCGCGCCCTCGTGAGCGAGCTGCTCGACGCCGGGGAGCACCGGTTCTGGGCGCACGGAGACCTGCCCGCGGCGCAGGCGCTCGCGTCGTCGCTCGGGCTCGAGCCGGTCCGCACCCTGCTCGTGCTGCGCCGCGAGGGCGGCGAGCCGGTCGTCGAGCAGGTCCCCGCCGGCACCACCATCCGCACGTTCCGGCCCGACGACGCCGACGCCGTCGTCCGCGTCAACGGTCGCGCCTTCGCCCACCACCCGGAGCAGGGTGCGATGGACCGCGCCGACTTCGACCGGCGCGCCGCCAGCGACTGGTTCGACCCCGAGGGCCTCTTCGTCGCCGAGGACGAGCAGGGCCAGGTGGTCGGGTTCCACTGGACGAAGGTCGAGGCCCCCGCCTGGGGCGAGCCGCCGGTCGGCGAGGTGTACGTCGTCGGCGTCGATCCCGACCACCACGGCGGCGGGCTCGGCACGGCGCTCACCGCCCGCGGGCTGCGACACCTGGCCGATTCGGGCGTGGACGTCGTCGACCTCTACGTCGAGGGCGACAACGGCCCCGCGCTCGCGGTGTACCGCAGGCTCGGCTTCGTCGAGCGGGCGCGCGACGTGCTCTACGCGCGGCCCTCGGCTAGCTGAGCCCGCGCTGCAGGGCCGCCGCAGCGCGACGCATGGCGCGCGGCGCCGAGCGCCCGATGCCGACCATGTTGGCGAAGCCGTGGATGAGCCCGCTCTCCTCCACGTGCTCGACCTGCACGCCCGCCGCGCGCAGGTGCTCGGCGTAGGCCGTGCCCTCGTCGCGCAGCGGGTCGAAGCCGGCGGTCACGACGTAGGCGGGCGCCACGCCGTGCGCGTCCTGACGCAGCGGTGAGAGCCGGTCGTCGGCGCGGTCCTCGTCGCCCGCGAGGTAGTTCTCCTCGCACAGGTCCATGAACGCCTTGGTGAGCAGGAAGCCCTCGCCGAGACGGGTCCGGCTGGGCCGCTCCTCGACGAAGTCGGTGGCCGGGTAGATCAGCAGCTGGAACGCGGGCGCGACGACGTCGTCGGACCGGGCCGCGTGCTGCGCGACGAGCGCCGACAGGTTGCCTCCGGCGCTGTCGCCGCCGATCGCGATCGCGCCCGGCTCGATGCCGAGGCCCGGCGCGTGCTCGGTGACCCACCGCCACGCCGCCCAGACGTCGTCGAACCCGGCAGGGAACTGCGCCTCGGGAGCCAGCCGGTAGTCGACCGAGACGACCCGCACCTGCGCCTCCTCGGCGAGGAAGGAGCACACGGCGTCGTACGCGTCCAGGTCGCCGTAGACCCAGCCGCCGCCGTGCAGGTAGACGAGCGCCGGCGACCGGCCGCTGAGCCCGCGCGGCGTGTAGAAGCGCAGGCCGACCGGACCCTCCGGCCCGTCGATCGTGCGGTCGGTGACCGCGCCGACGGGCTGACGACCGCCCAGCATCCGGAACGCCTCGGTGTACACGCGACGGCCGCGGGTGATCGACAGCGTCTCCACCGCCGGACCGTTGAGACCCATCACCCGCAGCAGCAGCTGCATCTCGGGGTCGAGCGTGCGCCCGTCGACCTCGACCGGTCGGCCGGCGAGCCGCCGGACGGCCGGGGTCGGGAGGGAGAAGAGGGCCTGGGCACCCTTGGCCTGCACCAGCGCCAGCAGGTCCGACGTCGTCACCATGCGCGCAACATAGCGCGCCACCGCCCCCGACGGGGCGCTTCGCCACGCAACGCGGCGACCCCGTCTGCCACGCCCTGCGAGACGGACAGCTGCGTCGTTCAGACGACGTTCACGTCGTCTTGCCACAATGTCCGCGTGGACACCACCGATCTGGACCTGCCTGCGGTCGAGAACCCCTCGTCGCCCGACGAGTTCGACGTCGACCCGCCGTACGAGCCCGTCGACGACGCGCTGCCGGCCGACCGGTTCCTCGACCGGGAGCTGTCGTGGATCGCGTTCAACGCCCGCGTGCTGGAGCTCGCCCAGGACCCCCACCTACCGCTGCTCGAGCGGGTGCGGTTCCTGTCGATCTTCGGCAGCAACCTCGACGAGTTCTTCATGGTCCGCATCGCCGGCCTCAAGCGCCGCATCGCGGCCGGCGTGGCGGTGCCGTCCGCGAGCGGCTTCCACCCCAAGGACGTGCTCGCCAACAGCCTCGAGGCCAGCCACCGTCTGATGGTCGAGCAGGCGCGGACCTTCGTCGACGACGTCGTGCCCGCGCTCGCCGACGCCGGCATCCACCTCGTCCGCTGGGACGACCTCGACGCGCAGGAGCGCGAGGAGGTCGCCGCCACCTACCGCGAGCGCGTCTTCCCGGTGCTCACCCCGCTGGCCGTCGACCCCGCCCACCCGTTCCCGTACATCTCGGGCCTATCGCTGAACCTCGCCCTCGTCCTGCGCAACCCCGAGACCGGCAAGCAGCACTTCGCGCGGGTGAAGGTGCCGCCGATCATCGACCGCTGGATGGTCACGAGCGCCGGCCGCCACGTGCCCCTCGAGGACGTCATCGCCGCGCACCTCGACCTGCTGTTCCCGGGCATGGAGATCGTCGCCCACCACGTCTTCCGCGTGACCCGCAACGAGGACCTCGAGGTCGAGGAGGACGACGCGGAGAACCTCCTCAAGGCGCTCGAGAAGGAGCTGCTGCGCCGTCGCTTCGGCCCGCCGGTGCGCCTGGAGGTCGAGGAGTCGATCGACGAGGAGGTGCTCGACCTGCTCGTCACCGAGCTCGGCATCCGCCACGGCGAGGTCTTCCGCCTGCAGGGTCCGCTCGACCTGCGCAGCCTCGGCGAGATCGCCGACCTGGACCGTCCGGAGCTCAAGTTCGACCCGTTCGTGCCCGGCACCCACGAGCACCTGGCCGAGGTCGAGACCGCCAGCCCGGCCGACCTGTTCGGCACGCTGCGTCGGCGCGACGTCCTCGTGCACCACCCGTACGACTCGTTCGCCACCAGCGTGCAGAGGTTCATCGAGCAGGCCGCCGCCGACCCGCACGTGCTCGCGATCAAGCAGACCCTCTACCGCACGTCGGGCGACTCGCCCATCATCGACTCGCTCGTCGACGCCGCCCGCGCCGGCAAGCAGGTGCTCGTGCTGGTCGAGATCAAGGCGCGCTTCGACGAGCAGGCCAACATCCGCTGGGCCCGCAAGCTCGAGCGCGCCGGCTGCCACGTCGTGTACGGCCTCGTCGGCCTGAAGACGCACTGCAAGCTGGCGCTGGTCGTCCGCGCGGAGCCCGACGGCCTGCGCCGCTACGCCCACCTCGGCACCGGCAACTACAACCCGAAGACGGCCCGCCTGTACGAGGACTTCGGGCTCCTCACGAGCGACCCGGACATCACGAACGACCTGCTCGAGCTGTTCAACTCGCTGTCCGGGTTCGCGCAGCAGGGCGACTACCGGAGCCTCATGGTGGCGCCGTCGGGCCTGCGCGAGGGTCTGCTCGAGCGCATCCACCAGGAGATCGCCCATCACCGCGCCGGCCGACCCGCAGGGATCGCGTTCAAGGTGAACTCGCTCGTCGACGAGGCCGTCATCGACGGGCTGTACGAGGCGTCGCGCGCGGGCGTGCCCGTGCGCCTGGTCATCCGCGGGATCTGCACCCTGCGTCCGGGCGTGCCGGGGCTGAGCGAGAACATCGAGGTCCGCAGCGTCCTCGGTCGCTTCCTCGAGCACAGCCGCGTGTACTGGTTCGGCGGCGGAGGCGAGCCGGAGGCCTGGATCGGGTCGGCCGACCTGATGCACCGCAACCTCGACCGTCGCGTCGAGGTGCTGGTGCGGGTGCCGAGCGAGGAGCACACGCAGGTGCTCGGCGACCTGCTCGAGCGCATGGCCGACGACGAGACCAGCTCCTGGCACCTCGGCGCCGACGGCACCTGGACCCGCCACCCCTCGGGCCGCGACGTCCAGGCCGAGCTCATCGCCCGCGCGAGGAAGCGCCGCAGCCGCCTCTCCTGACAGCACCGCGTCACCCGACCCCCAGCGTCTGCGTGGGGTGGTCTCGATACGTCACCTCACGTCTCGTCCCTCGGCGGAGGCGACTACTCGACCAGCGGAACCCACCGCTGGTCGAGTAGCGGCACGCGCGACGAAGGAGCGCCGTGCCGCGTATCGAGACCACCCGGCAACGGCCCAGCGCGAGCCGGCTCCCAGCGAACGCCCAGAGTGGTCTCGATACACCTCCCCTCGCTGGCGCTCGTGGAGGCACTCGACCAGCGGAGGGTTCCGCTGGTCGAGTAGCAGGGACGAGCGTGCGAAGTCCCTGCGTATCGAGACCACCCGGCAACGGCCCAGCGCGAGCCGACCCCCAGCGAACGCTTGGAGTGGTCTCGATACGCCACCGCCAGCTCCTTCGTCGCAGCGTCGTCTACTCGACCAGCGGAGGGTTCTGCTGGTCGTCAGCAGGCGGCGAAGAGGAGGGCGCCGGTGCCGAGCATGAGGACGGTGCCGTCGGCGGAGCGGTCGAAGGACAGGCTCACGGTGGCCTGGTCGACCGCGACCTCCGGGTCGCGCAGCTCGTCCTCGACCTGGCCGGAGCGTCCGACGAACGGACCCGTGGCGAGCCGTTCGCGCACCGGCGCCTGACGACGCGCACGGGCGACGTCGTCGAACGTCATCGCGAAGGTCGCGGTCTGCGCGCTCGGACCGGAACCGCCTCCGTCGGTGAGCGCCCGGCCGCTGTAGACGTAGCCGGCGAGCCGTCCGGCGCGCGCCTGGGCGGCCTCCGCCTGGTCCGCCGACTCGGCCGGGACGGCCGCGTCCTCGCACCCGAGCGAGCCGGCCTGCAGCAGCACCGTGTCGGCGTCCGCCAGCGGCGCGGCCGTGTCGACAGCGCGACGCACCGACGTCAGTGCGGGCGCGCGACCCGTCGCGGCACGGACGACCTTCTCGACCGCGGCGGAGTCCGACCCCGCGACCAGCAGCCCGGCGCGCCGCAGGAGCCGCACGTCGGCGAGCTGGTCGCCCAACCCGGTCGTCCCCAGCACCTCCGCCGACGCGGTCCAGCGCCCGCCGCCGCGCGCGCCGGGGTCGTCCGAGCCGACGTCGCGGATGCGCTGCCAGTCGGTGAGGCCGAGCACGGTCGTGCCCGCAGGGGCGGCAGCGAGGGCGGCAGCGAGCGGGCTGCGCACCTCCGCCCGGGCGGTGCCCGAGACCCACCAGCCCGCGGCGATCACGACGGCCAGCACCACGACCGCGACCAGCGGGTCGCGCACCCGTCGGAGCACCGCACACCTCCTCGCGCATCGGCCCGTCACCGTCCGGACACCTAGGACGTGAACAATACGAGGCATGGCACGTGAACGTCCGCTGACCGCCGCCGGAGCCGTCACCTGGAGGCGCTGCGCGCCGCGTCCGGGCTCGTCGGGGAAGCGGGGCGTCGAGGTGCTCCTCGTCCACCGTCCGCGCTATGACGACTGGACCTTCCCCAAGGGCAAGCCGGACCCGGGCGAGGACCTCGTCGCCACCGCCGTGCGCGAGGTGGCGGAGGAGACCGCCCAGCTCGTCCGGCTCGGCCACCCGCTCCCCGACACCCGCTACCGCGTGGCCGGCGGCCCGAAGCGGGTGAGCTACTGGGCGGCCCGCGTGGTCGGCGAGACCGCGACGCCCTTCACGCCGAACCGCGAGATCGACGACCTGCGCTGGGTGCGCCCGGGCGACGCCCGCAGGCTGCTCAGCTACGAGCACGACCTCGACCTCCTCGACGCGTTCCTGGCCCTGCGTGACGTGAAGGCGCACCGGACCCGCACGCTCGTGGTGGTGCGTCACGGGAAGGCGAAGGCGCGTGAGCACTGGCGTCGCGACGACCTGCTGCGTCCCCTCACGCCGAGCGGTCGTGGCCGGGCCGACGCCCTCGTGCCGCTGCTCGAGGCCTATGGCGTGCGCCGGGTCGTGTCGAGCCCGGCGCGACGCTGCGTCGACACCGTCGCGCCCTACGCCGAGCACCACGGTCTCGAGCTGCGGCACGACGCCCGGCTGTCGGAGGAGACGACCGAGGACGACGTGCGTCGCGCGGTCGCCGACGTGCTCGCGGAGAAGTCGCCGGCCGTCGTCTGCGGACACCGGCCGACCCTGCCGTGGGTCTTCGAGGCCCTCGGGCTGGACGCTCCGGAGCTGGCTCCGGGCGAGGGCGTGGTGCTGCATCTGCGTCGAGGCGTGGTCGTCGCAGATGAACCGTTGGGGAGACCTGCATCACCCCGCTGACCTGCGACGGGAGCCCATCCTTCGCTCGTCGTTCACCCTGCGTTCACCCACGGAGGACCCCCGATACACCTCTGCTCCTTAGCGTCGCCGACGACAGAAGCCTGTGATCATCGAAGGGACACCCCCTGTGAACCGCACCACGCTGCGCGTCGCCGCCCCCGCGGCGCTCGCCCTCACCCTCGCTCTCGGACTCTCCGCCTGCGGCGCGTCCAACGAGGGCGGCTCGGGCTCCGGCTCCGACTCCTCGCTCTCCGGCACCCTCAACGGCGCCGGCGCCAGCTCGCAGGAGGCCGCCGTCGACGCCTGGACCGCCGCGTTCCAGACCGCCAACAGCGACGTGACCGTCAACTACGACCCGGCCGGCTCCGGCGCGGGCCGCGAGCAGTTCATCGCCGGCGGTGTCGACTTCGCCGGCTCCGACGCCTACCTGGACGACGACGAGCTCGCGCAGGCCAAGGAGCGTTGCAACGGTCCGGTCGTCGAGGTCCCCACCTACGTCAGCCCGATCGCGGTCATCTACAACCTCGACGGCGTCGACGACCTGCAGCTCTCCCCCGCCACCATCGGCGGCATCTTCGAGGGCAAGATCACCAAGTGGAACGACGCGGCCATCAAGGCCGACAACCCCGACGCCACGCTCCCGGACACCGACATCACGCCGGTGCACCGCTCGGACGACTCGGGCACCACGAAGAACTTCACCGCCTACCTCGACGCCGCCTCCGGTGGCTCGTGGACCGGCGGCGAGGTCGAGACCTGGCCGATCAAGGGTGGCGAGGCCGCCCAGGGCACGTCGGGCGTCGTCCAGTCCGTCACCAACGGCTCCGGCACGATCGGCTACGCCGACGAGTCGCAGGCCGGCGACCTCGACAAGGCCAAGGTGAAGGTCGGCGACGAGTACACCGAGGTCACCCCCGAGGCCGCCGCCAAGGTGCTCGACACCGCCACGCAGGTCGAGGGCCGCGACGCCACCGACATCGCGCTCGACATCGACCGCAAGACGGAGGAGTCCGGGGTCTACCCGATCGTCCTCGTGTCGTACATGATCGGTTGTGAGTCCTACGACGACGCCGCCAAGGCCGACCTCGTCAAGGGCTGGCTCGAGTACGTCACCAGCGAGGAGGGTCAGAAGGAGGCCGCCGACAAGGCCGGCTCCGCCCCGCTGACGTCGGAGTTCTCGGGCAAGGTCGCCGAGGCCGTCAAGGCCATCAAGGCCGCCAGCTGATCGGATCCGGTCCCCGCCGCCTGTCCCTTCGAGGGCAGGGGCGGGGACCGGACCTGCTCCACCACCACCCCTCCAAGCACTGGGAAGGACCGTCGTGACCTCGCAGCTCGCCCCCGAGCCCGCCAAGGCCCGCCGAACCCCGACGCGCCCCGGCGACCGAGTGTTCTTCGGCATCTCCTTCGGCGCCGCCCTCGTCATCCTGCTGACGCTCGCGGGCGTCGCCATCTTCCTGACGGCCGAGGGCATCCCCGGCGTCACCGCCTCGGCCGACGAGGTGAAGAGCGGGCTCTCGTTCCCCGCGTACGTCGGCCCCCTGATCTACGGCACGCTCCTCGCGGCCGTCATCGCGCTCGTGCTGGCCGTCCCCGTGGCGATCGGGGTGGCGCTGTTCATCTCCCACTTCTCGCCGCGTCGGCTCAGCGCGGTCTTCGGGTACGTGATCGACCTGCTCGCGGCCGTGCCCAGCGTCGTCTACGGCGCCTGGGGCATCATCTTCCTCGCGCCGACGATCGTGCCGTTCTACCGCTGGCTGTTCGAGAACCTGGGCTTCATCCCGCTGTTCGCGGGCCCGCCGTCGGCCACCGGCAGCACGATCCTCACCGCCGGCATCGTGCTCGCGATCATGGTCCTGCCGATCGTGACCGCCATCTGCCGCGAGATCTTCCTGCAGACGCCGCGCCTGCACCAGGAGGCCGCGCTCGCGCTCGGCGCGACCCGCTGGGAGATGGTCCGCATGGCCGTCTTCCCCTACGCACGCTCGGGCATCGTCTCGGCGTCCATGCTGGGTCTCGGCCGCGCGCTGGGCGAGACCATGGCCGTCGCCATGGTGCTGTCGCCCGCGCTGGTCGTCACCCCGAACCTCATCAGCTCGACCAACCCGAACACCATCGCGTCCAACATCGCGCTCAGCTTCCCCGAGGCCAGCGGACTCACGGTCAACGCGCTGATCGCCTCCGGCCTCGTCCTGTTCGTCATCACCTTCGCCGTCAACTTCGCCGCCCGCGCGATCGTCGACCGGCGCAAGGACTTCTCGGGAGCCAACTGATGACCACCACCGACCCCCGTCCCCAGCGTGACCGTGACGCCGAGGAGCTCCTGAGCTCCCTGCGCGGCAACACGCTGCCCCTGTGGGCGCCCCGCGTCGTCGTGGGCATCGCCGCCACCGTCGCGGTGCTGGGTGCCCTGAGCAGCCTCGGCATCGTCCGCGGTGTGCTGCTGGGCTGGCTGCTCACGTTCGCGCTGCCGATCTGGTCGCGCGTCGTCGAGGGCTCCCGCAAGGCGACCGACCGGCTCGTCACGCTGCTCGTCTACTCGGCGTTCGGCCTCGCGCTCATCCCGCTCGGCAGCATCATCTGGACCGTCTTCTCGCGCGGCCTGTCGGTGATGTCGGGCGAGTTCCTGACCTTCTCGATGCGCAACGTCGTCGGCGAGGGCGGCGGCATCTACCACGCGATCATGGGCACCCTGCTGATCACCGGGGCCGCGACCCTGATCAGCGTCCCGATCGGCCTGTTCACGGCGATCTACATCGTCGAGTACGGCGACGGGAACCGGGTCTCCAAGGGCATCCGCTTCCTCGTCGACGTGATGACCGGCATCCCGTCGATCGTGGCCGGTCTGTTCGCCTACGCCCTGTTCGTCCTGTTCTTCGGCGAGGGCGTCCGCATGGGCATCGGCGGCTCGGTGGCCCTCTCGGTGCTGATGATCCCGGTGGTCGTCCGCTCGAGCGAGGAGATGCTGAAGCTTGTGCCGAACGAGCTGCGCGAGGCGTCGCTCGCGCTGGGTGTGCCCCAGTGGCGCACGATCGCCAAGGTCGTGGTGCCGACGGCACTCGCCGGTATCGTCACCGGTGTGACCCTCGCGATCGCGCGCGTGATCGGCGAGACCGCTCCCCTGCTGATCATCGCCGGCGCCACGGACTCCACGAACTTCAACCTGTTCGACGGACGCATGGCCACCCTGCCGGTGTTCGCCTACACCTCCATCCGCTTCCCGGGCGTCCCCCCGGAGTTCAGCATCGACCGAGGGTGGGGCGCCGCGCTCACGCTGCTCGTCATCGTCATGCTGCTGAACCTCGTCGCCCGGCTCGTGTCCTTCTTCTTCTCTCCCAAGGGCGAAAGGTAAACCCCGATGGCCAAGAGCATCGACGTCTCCGACCTCAACATCTACTACGGCGACTTCCTCGCCGTGGAGGGCGTCAACATCGCCATCCCGGCGCGGTCCGTGACCGCCTTCATCGGCCCGTCGGGCTGCGGCAAGTCGACCTTCCTGCGGTCGCTGAACCGCATGCACGAGGTCATCCCCGGCGCGCACGTGCAGGGCAAGGTGCTGATCGACGGCGAGGACCTCTACGCCGACGAGATGGACCCGGTGAACGTGCGTCGCATGGTCGGCATGGTCTTCCAGCGTCCGAACCCGTTCCCGACGATGTCGATCTACGACAACGTCCTCGCGGGCCAGAAGCTGAACAGCAAGCGGATGAAGAAGTCCGAGTCCGACGCGATCGTCGAGCGCTCGCTGCGCAGTGCCGGCCTGTGGGCCGAGGTGAAGGACCGTCTCTCGCGTCCCGGCTCGGGCCTGTCGGGCGGTCAGCAGCAGCGTCTGTGCATCGCGCGGGCCATCTCGGTGGAGCCCGAGGTGCTGCTCATGGACGAGCCGTGCTCGGCCCTCGACCCGATCTCGACGAGCGTCATCGAGGACCTGATCCACGAGCTCAAGGAGAAGTACACGATCGTCATCGTCACCCACAACATGCAGCAGGCTGCGCGGGTGTCGGACGAGACGGCGTTCTTCAACCTCTCCGGTGTCGGCAAGCCCGGCAAGCTGGTCGAGTCGGGCCGGACGGAGAAGATCTTCTCCAACCCCGACGAGGAGGCCACCGAGGCCTACATCCAGGGTCGGTTTGGCTGACCCCGACGGGCGCTCAGCGCCCGAGCGGGTCAGCCAGGTCGAGTGGTGCGCGCCGAAGGCGCCTCGCTATATCGAGACCTAGGAAGAGTCCAGACCCCCGCAAGCCCACGACGCCCGCTCCCCCTCCCGGGAGCGGGCGTCGTCGCGTGTGGGGGAGCAGATTCCCAGGTCGACCTGGGAATCTCCCACTTGGCACGGTTTCCTCAGCCGCGCACGGAAAGCAAGCCGTGCACATCACCGATTCCCAGGTCGACCTGGGAATCTTCCACAGGGCGCCAGCTAGGGGAGGAAGAGGCGGGCGACGAAGTAGAACGCATGACGTACAGGACGGTCGCGGCCACGCCCTCGGCGGCGAAGCCGCGGGGCGGGTCGAGGTCGATGATGCGACGGCCGAGGGTGCGCATGATGCGCCAGCCGCCGGAGTAGGTGCCAGCCGCGATGGCGGAGGCGGCGGCGACGATGACCCACAGGGGCACGTCGGAGCCGTCTTCGAACCCGCCGGCGACCAGGGCGAGGACGATGACGCCCATCGTCTTCTGCGCGTCCTGCAGACCGTGGCCGAGCGACATGCCCGCGGCGGAGACGGTCTGCGCGTGCCGAAAGCCGCGGCTGACCTTGCCGGGGTTGGCGCGCCGGAAGATCCACATGATGGCGGTCATCAGGGCGAACGCCCCGACGAAGCCGATGAGCGGCGAGGCGACCATCGGGATGGCGACCTTCTCCACCAGCGTGCCCCAGTCGACGGTCGTCGACGACGCCGCACCGGCACCGACGATGCCTCCGATGAGGGCGTGCGACGACGACGACGGGATGCCGAAGTACCAGGTGATGAGGTTCCAGGTGATGGCGCCGACGAGCGCGGCGAGCACGATCGTCAGGCCGTGGGCGCGGTCGATGGACACGCCCGACGACACCTGGGAGTCGATGTCGATGATGCCTTGGATGGTCTGCGCGACGCCCACGCCGAGCAGCGCACCGACGAAGTTGAGGACGGCGGCCATGGCCAGCGCGATGCGCGGTGTGAGGGCGCGCGTGGAGATCGAGGTGGCGATCGCGTTGGCGGCGTCGTGGAACCCGTTCGTGTAGTCGAAGACGAGCGCGATGACGACGACGGCGATCACCATCGCCAGGACGAGGTCCATGGCTCAGGACTCCTTGACGGCGATCTGCTCCACCGTGTTGGCGACCGACTCGAGTGCGTCGATGGCGTGCTCCAGGGAGTCGACGACGTCCTTGAGCTTGAGCACCTCGAGCGACTTGTAGCCGCCGCCGAAGAGGTCGGCGAGGATGCGTCGGTAGGAGCGGTCGCCCTGGTTCTCGAGCCGGTTGATCTCGATCCAGTACTCCTCGAGGTCCTTCATGGTGCGCAGGCGCGGCATGGCCTCGGCGGTGAGCTGGCAGGCGCGCTGGAGCACCTCGACCTGCGCGGCCAACTGCGCGGGCAGCTCCTTGATCTCGTAGAGCCCGATGAGGTCGACGGTCTCCTCCATGAAGTCCATGACGTCGTCGAGGCTGCTCGCGAGGCGGTAGATGTCCTCACGGTCGAACGGGGTCACGAACGTGGAGTTGACCCGCTTGACGATCTTGTGGGTCGTCTCGTCGGCCTGGTGCTCGGCGTCGCGCATCTGCTCGGCGAGGGCGGTGCGGTCGACGTCGGGGTCGAGCACCTGCGCGAGCAGGTTGGCCCCGTCGACCAGGTGCGACGCCGACTCGGCGAAGAGGTCGTAGAAGGTGGTCTCCACCGGACGGATGCGGAATCGCACTCCAAGGCTCCTGTCGGGTCGGTTCAAGCCGAGACAACTGTAGGTGCTGGCGTTCACCGGGTGTCAATCGGCTGGACTCCCGAGAACGGGTCAGTGGACGTCGAGGCCGAGGAACGCGTCGATCTCCGCCTGCGACATGGGCGTCTCGCGCCCGGACGCGGCGATGATGAGCCGGCTGGTCAGCTCGATCTCGTCGAGCACGTCGTCGTCACGGAGACGATCGTCGAGGGGCTCGAGCACGAGAAGCTCCACTGCTGGCAGGGGTGGGGAACCGCCGGGGGACGGTGCTTCCAGGGTAACGCGCCGTCTTACCTGTCGGGCCGGCTTCGCACGATTGGGGCGCCCGCCCCACGTCCCGTCCCGACGCTGGCAGACTGGGCCTCGCCAGGGCCTCTAGCTCAACTGGCAGAGCAGCGGACTTTTAATCCGCGGGTTGTGGGTTCGAGTCCCACGGGGCCTACCGATGCCGTCGTTCTCGTCGCGCCCGAAGCGGATCCGGCGCGGCGAGGCCGAACCGAGAGCGCCCCTGCTCTGTCGTCCGGCGACGACGCAACGCGCGACGCGGAAGTGCGGGATGGTTGTTCCATGGAGATCGAGGCCTTGGGTCGCGCAGGGAACGTCCAGCTGGCTCGAGACCTCGGACGGAAGTTTCCCGGACTGTTGATCCAAGGAGACACGTTGCGGATCTTGCTCTCCGACTTGGAGGAAGAAGCCCCGGAGAGCTTCGCACTAGAGACCGTCCGGGACTGGATAGCCACGTACGAGGAGCTCATGGCTCAGCGTGGCCTGAGACTGCCGTACTGATCGGCGACGACACGACGGCAGGTGAGCGGTCGACCGCGCTCGCCGCTCCGATCGCCGAGGCGCGGAACTCCGCCGACGAGCACCTGCTCAACGCCCAGCTCGAGCCGGGCACCTTCCCGCGCCGCGGACGTCGCGGACGGAATCACTGCACCTGCGACCAGTCCATGGCGAGGACGTCGTCGATCACTGCGACGTACTGGGAGCGGTCGAAGCGGGCGGACCAGACCTCGGCGTTGTAACCGGCGAACGGCTCGTACGTGACCTGCCAGCCGATCTCGCGCCACTCGACCGCGTCGTCACCGACGACGACCTCGGTCGTCAGCGCGCCGCAGTCCAGGTCCCCGCAGGGGCACTCGAGGAGCACGACGCGACCGTCCTCGAATGCGGGTCCGAAGGGCGCCCACGGCGTCCCCTGACGCCCGAGCAACCGGTCGAGTCGGGTGCGTTCGAAGCGCGGGACGAACGTCGGCAGATCGGAGCGGTCACCGCGCAGACGCAGCAGCAGCTCGCGCCGCTGGTCCTCGTCCGCCGCAGCGTAGAGGGGCGTCGTCGAGGTGGGGTCGCCGACGATCTCCCCGAGAGGAACTCCGTTGATCGTCCACTCCAGGACTGCCGTCGCAGACTCGTCCTGTCGCGAACGCTGGTCGCCGTCGAGGAGTGCGACGCGACTCGTCTGCACGCCCAGTCGATCCATGACCGAAGGCTAGGGCTCACCGGCCTGCGTCGCACCCACCGGACCGAACGCTCGCCACGGCCAAGACCGCGTACCGCCGCAGGACAGCTGCCGTCATTGACAAGAAGCGTCGGACGCGGCCATCCTGGTCGGTTGCCTCAGCCGAGGGGACGGCGCGCGGCTGTCTGTCGCCCGCCCTCATCTCGTGAACGAGGTCGACACATGTCCAGGAGAGCTCGACGGTCGGCCCGCCGAAACCCGACGTACGTCCCGCCACTGCGGTTCTGGGTCGGTCCCAGCGGTGAGATCGGCTACCCGCCCGACCTGGCGGGCTGGCCCGCGCCGCGCTCGTCAGGTCCAGCACAGCCCGCGCTCCCCCGCACCGAGGTCACCGGTGTGGAACCAGGGTCGCTGGCGGACGCTGCGGCCAGCGGCGACCGGCCGACCTCCTCCTGCCCGACGGCAGCCAGCCGTACACCCACCACCTCCGCATCGAGCACTTCGCCTACACCTTCGTCCCCGTCCCGACCCTGACGCTGGTGCTGCCCCCGTCGTCGGACGACGGCCCGTCGACGCGGGTGCGATTCGTCGACGCGGTGGTGACCGACTGGACGACCGAGGCGAGCTACTCCCCCGACGACCCGAACGACGAGCTGTGCGAGCTCCGGTGGGACGGGTGGCGGACGTTCCTCCTCGACTTCCTGAGCTTCAAGATCATCGTTCGCGCGGGCCGTCTCGACGTCGAGGTGATCGAGTAAGCCCCGGCGAGCTGGCTGCGCACCGCCACCACCGTTCGAGCAACACGTCTCTCGTCGTGCCACCCGGCTGAGTGCCGTCGAGGTCAGCCGGCTCGGGTGCGACGGGCGTTGGTGCGTCGGGTGCGCAGGGTGCGGTGGGTCTGGTGCGTGTCGGGGTCGATGGTGAAGAACCCCTGGTGCACCGCTGCGTGACATCTCGGACAGAGCCCGATGAGGTTGGCGAGGTCGGTGGGGCCGCCGTCGGACCAGTACTCGATGTGGTGGACGTGGACGACGGGTCCGTGGCAGCCGGGTCCGGCGCAGGTGCCGCCTTGTCGGTTGACGACGGCTTTTCGTTGGTGGGGTGTGGCGAGTGGGGCCGATGGTGCCGAAGCCGGCGAGCTCGGCGGTGGCGGTCTCGGGGTTGTGAGCGAGGTCTTCGAGGTCGGCGGCGAGGGTGATGTGGGGGCGCACGCCCTTGTCCTGGGGGAGGCCGGAGGCGAGCACCGAGGACAGCAGGGCGTCGAGGGCGGTGACGCGGCGGATGCTGACGGGTCGGTCGTCCTCGGCGCAGGTGGGTGCGGACAGTGACTGCAGGAGGGTCTTGAGCTTGGTGCCGGTGTCGAAGGGCAGGAACCCGGTGACGGCGACGCCGTCGCCGACGACGGAGACCTTGAGGTCGTGCTGGTCCATGCCCTTCCAGGCCTCGTCGAGGTCATCGGGGTGGGCCGTGGCGCGCAACTTCTTGACGGCTTGACGCACCGTCGTGGGTGCCGCGTGGGTGGCCAGGTCGAGCAGTGGGTTCATGCACTGCTCGACGACCATGGGCTCGATGTGCTTGGCGGCGTAGGTGAACGCGTCCACGTGGTCCAGGGAGACGGCACCCTCGGTGGCGAGTGACTCCAGGTCGGGCATGTCCCGCAGGGTCCGACTGGAGCGGACCAGCTGGCCCGCCTGTCTGCCGTCGAGGTGGAGCTGGTCACGCAGCCAGTTCTTCAGGCTCGAGCAACCCTCGGCCTCGAAGTCGCGGTGCTCGTCGACCTCCGCGACCAGGACCACCTTCTCCGCGTCGATCGCGTTCGAGAGTCCCTGCAGCAGCCGCAACGCATCGGTGCTCGTCGGGTAGGCGCGCAGCTCGGCGGCGACGGCCTCGAGCCGGTCGGCGAGTGCGGTGCTGGACATGCTGCAAGTATACCGAACAGGCGATCGAAAAGACAGTATGCACAGGCGTCTTTTCCCTCTGATTCCAGCCTTCTTCCCTCGCGTGCCGCGCGCTGGCGCGGGCCCCCGCAGCGAGAGTCACTGAGCTCCTCGATGCCGGAATAGTGCGGCCTGGAACGAGGTTGATAAGATCAGACTCAAGTCAGTTGCCAGCGATCCGGCAACGACCCCAGAGCTTCCAGAACCCCGCAGCACCCGATCAGCAGGAGGAACCACCATGGCACGTGCCGTCGGAATCGACCTCGGCACGACGAACTCCGTCGTCGCCGTCCTGGAGGGTGGCGAGCCCACCGTCATCGCGAACGCCGAGGGCGCTCGCACCACCCCGTCCGTCGTCGCCTTCGCGAAGGACGGCGAGGTCCTGGCTGGCGAGGTCGCCAAGCGCCAGGGCGTCACGAACGTCGACCGCACCATCCGCTCCGTCAAGCGCCACATGGGCACCGACTGGAAGACGGAGATCGACGGGAAGTCGTTCAACCCGCAGCAGATCAGCGCCTTCATCCTGCAGAAGCTGAAGCGCGACGCCGAGGCGTACCTGGGCGAGTCGGTCACCGACGCCGTCATCACCGTGCCGGCGTACTTCAACGATCACCAGCGTCAGGCGACCAAGGAGGCCGGCGAGATCGCGGGCCTGAACGTCAGCCGCATCATCAACGAGCCCACCGCGGCCGCGCTCGCGTACGGCCTCGACAAGGGCGACGACCAGACGATCCTCGTCTTCGACCTCGGCGGCGGCACGTTCGACGTGTCCCTGCTCGAGATCGGCGACGGCGTCATCGAGGTCAAGGCCACCAGCGGTGACAACAACCTCGGTGGTGACGACTGGGACAACGCGGTCGTCGACTGGATCGTCAGCACCTTCAAGTCCAAGACGGGCATCGACCTGACCAAGGACAAGATGGCCATGCCCCGTATCCGCGAGGCCGCCGAGCGCGCGAAGATCGAGCTGTCCAGCTCGTCGTCGACGTCGATCAACCTGCCCTACATCACGGTGCAGGACGGCAGCCCCGTCTTCCTCGACGAGACGCTCAGTCGCAGCGAGTTCGAGAAGATCACGAGCGACCTGCTCGAGCGCACCAAGGCGCCGTTCAACAACGTCGTGAAGGACGCCGGCATCTCGGTGGGCGACATCGACCACGTCGTGCTCGTGGGTGGCTCCACCCGCATGCCCGCCGTGAGCGAGCTCGTCAAGAGCCTCACCGGTGGCAAGGAGCCCAACAAGGGCGTCAACCCCGACGAGGTCGTCGCCGTGGGCGCCGCGCTCCAGGCCGGCGTGCTCAAGGGCGAGGTCAAGGACGTGCTCCTGCTCGACGTCACCCCGCTGAGCCTCGGCATCGAGACCAAGGGCGGCGTCATGACGAAGCTCATCGAGCGCAACACGACGATCCCGACCAAGCGCAGCGAGGTCTTCACGACCGCCGACGACAACCAGCCGTCCGTGGCGATCCAGGTCTACCAGGGCGAGCGCGAGATGGCCGCGGGCAACCAGCTGCTGGCCACCTTCGAGCTCACGGGCCTGCCGCCGGCGCCTCGCGGCGTGCCGCAGATCGAGGTCACGTTCGACATCGACGCCAACGGCATCGTGAACGTGTCCGCGAAGGACCGTGGCACCGGCAAGGAGCAGTCGATGACGATCACCGGCGGCAGCGCGCTGTCGAAGGACGACATCGACAAGATGGTCAAGGACGCCGAGCAGTACGCCGAGGAGGACCGCAAGCGTCGCGAGGCCGTCGAGACCCGCAACCAGGCCGAGGCGCTCGTCCGACCGACTCCGACGACGACGTCGTCGACGCCGAGATCGTCGACGACGAGGAGAAGAAGTGACGTCCGAGCCCGAGGGCACCACTCCCGACCCGGAGACCGCCGGGGAGGGAGTGGCCGACGAGGCCGTGGAGGTGCCGACGGGCGAGGAGGAGGTCGTCGAGGAGGTTGCGTCCGACGACGCGCCGACCGAACCGACCGCCGAGCAGCAGCTCGCGGAGCGCACCGCCGACCTGCAGCGGCTGCAGGCCGAGTACGTCAACTACCGCAAGCGGGTCGAGCGCGACCGCGCGCAGGCTCGCCAGCAGGGCGAGGCCGCGGTGCTGCGCTCGCTGCTGACGGTGCTCGACGACATCGGCCGCGCGGAGCAGCACGGTGAGCTCTCGGGCGGCTTCAAGGCCGTCGCCGACGCGCTCACGCAGGCGCTCAAGGCGCACAAGCTGGAGGCGTTCGGTGCCGAGGGCGACCCCTTCGACCCCCGGCTGCACGAGGCGCTGTTCGCGGCGGGCGAGTCCGCCGAGGTGAGCGTCACGTCGGTCGGCCCGGTCGTGCGCACCGGCTACAAGGTCGGCGACGAGGTCCTGCGGCACGCGCAGGTCGGGGTCGTCGAGCCCGCCGAGGGCGACGCGCCGGCCACGTCGGCCGAGACCTCCGACGACGAGTGAGCGGCGGTGGGGCGGCGACCACGGTCGCCGCCCCGCCCGCACCACCAGAGACCATCGCGACACGAGAGGAAGGGGTGAGCCGTGAGCAACCCGAGTGACTGGGCGAGCAAGGACTTCTACAAGACGCTGGGCGTGTCCAAGGACGCGTCGACCGACGAGATCAAGAAGTCCTACCGCAGGCTCGCGCGGGAGAACCACCCCGACTCCAACCCGGGGAACAAGGCCGCGGAGGAGCGCTTCAAGGAGGTCTCCGAGGCGTACGCCGTCCTGTCGAGCCCCGAGAAGCGCAAGCAGTACGACGAGCAGCGGACGCTGTTCGGGCAGTTCAAGGGTGGTTTCGGCGGTGGTGGCTTCGGCCAGCCCGGCGGCGGCTACGGCGGTCAGAACCAGGGACGTCGCGGTGACGACATCGAGACCGAGGCGACGATCACGTTCCAGCAGGCGGTCGAGGGCGCGACCCTCCCGCTGCGGATGACGAGCGACGAGGCCTGCCCGACCTGCCACGGCACGGGCGCGAAGCCCGGCACGGTGCCGAAGGTGTGCACGAAGTGCCAGGGCAGCGGCATGCAGACGAGCGCGTCCGGTGGTGTCTTCGCGATGACCGAGCCGTGCTCGCAGTGCCGCGGTCGCGGCCTGGTCGTGGAGCACGAGTGCGCCACCTGCCGCGGCACGGGCCGTGCCCCGTCGAGCCGCACCCTGCAGGTGCGGGTGCCGGCCGGGGTGAAGGACGGCCAGAAGATCCGGCTCAAGGGCAAGGGCGGACGAGGCGAGGGCGGTGCGCCCGACGGCGACCTGTTCCTGCTCGTCCACGTCGAGCCGCACACGATGTTCGGCCGCAAGGGCGACCACCTGACCATCACGGTGCCCGTCGCGTTCGACGAGGCCGCCCTCGGCGCGCAGATCAGCGTGCCGACGCTCGACGGCCCCCCGGTGCGGCTGAAGGTCCCGGCGGGCACACCGTCGGGCCGGACGTTCCGCGCCAAGGGCAAGGGCGCGGCCACGAAGGCCGGCACCCGCGGCGACCTGCTGGTCACCGTGGAGGTGCAGGTACCCACCGACCTCGACGACGCCCAGCGCGCGGCGGTCGAGGCCCTGCGTCAGGCGCGCGGCGCCGCCACCCCGCGTGACGGCCTGTTCGAGGAGGTCGGGACGGCATGACCGACATGCCCTTCACCCCGCCGGGTCCCGACGCGAAGGTGTTCGTCATCAGCGTCGCGGCCGAGCTGTCGGGGCTGCACCCGCAGACGTTGCGCACCTACGACCGGCTCGGCATCGTCGAGGCCGGTCGCACCGGCGGCGGCGGTCGTCGCTACTCGCTGCGCGACGTCGAGCTCCTGCGCACCGTCGCGCGTCTCACCGCCGAGGGCCTGGGCCTCGAGGGCGTGAAGCGCGTGATCGCGCTCGAGAACCAGGTGCTGGCCCTCCAGCAGAAGGTCGCCGAGCTCCAGACGGAGCTCGCGGCCGCGCACCACGCGCTCGGCACGGTGCAGAACCTGCCGGTGCTGGCGCAGCAGACCCAGCTCACCGTCTGGCGCCGCCCCAGCCGCTGAGGCTAGGCGCTCTGGACCTCCGCCTCCCAGCCCGGGACGGCGAGGCGCAGGGCGACGAGCAGCTCGAGGCGGCGGTCGGGGTCGGTCAACGGGTCGTCGAGCATGCGCTTCGCGGTGGCGAGACGCGTGTGGATGGTCTGCGCAGGCGTGCCCGTCTGGCGGGCGAGCACGTTGACGGGCGTGCCGTGCCCCAGCCAGTCCAGGACGGTGCGCCCCAGGGCTGCGCGGCGCACCGCAGGCAGCTCGAGGAACGGTCCGAGACGTGAGCCGGTGAGCAGGTCGGCGAGCAGGGGCGAGCCGTGCACCATCACCTGCGTCAGGACGTCGCGGGTCTGCGTGACCGGCGCGCCCGGGACGGCGACGGCGGCGGTCGTGCGGGTCAGGCGGGCGGCCTCGGGTAGCTCGACGAGGGGTACGACGGGCCCGCGCGCGACGTCGACCCCGCTGCGTCGGCGCACCTGGTCGTTGGTCCATGTGGCGGGCACGGCGCTCTCGCCGGGTGCCGTCCCTGCGAGGACGTCCTCGTGCTCGCGCAGGGCGGGGTCGAGGGCCGCGTCGGGGTCGGTCGCCACGACCGGCGTGAGGCGGACGGCTGGGTCGAGGCCGCAGGCCAGGGCGAAGCCACGCAGGGTCCGGACGTCTCCCGCGCCGAACGCGGCGCGGGACAGGGCGTGACGACGCCGCTCCGGCGCGAGCGCGTGGAAGCGCTGCATCGTCTGCATGCCTTGGCGGATGTGCCCGAGGATGCGCATCAGGTACTCCTGCACCGACCGCGACAACGCCTCGGAGTCGAGCTGGTCGAGCTGGTGCAGCAGCACCGGCATGACGTGGCGGCGCAGGCCCCGCCCGATGGCGCGCAGCGCGACCGTGAGGTCGTCGTCGGTCAGCCCGTGCACGGTCTGCAGCTCGCCGAAGTGCGTGCACTCGGCGGCCACCGCCTGTGCGGCGGTCCGGGGGTCGCCGTCGTGCGCGAGGAACGCGTCGACGCACGCGCCGGCGAGCCGAGCGCCCTGGCCACGCAACCCCGCCCCGTCAGGGAGGGAGTTCGACGGGTGGTGCGGGAGGGATGGGTGCACCTCTCCCGTCGTCGTCATGGGTGCACGGTCACAGGGGCCGCAGGGTCGAGTCAACGCACTTCGTCCGACCGACCCGAACCGGGCGGAAATTTGTCACGCGGGTGACAAGTCAGGAGACCGTACGAGACCCCGACGACAGGGCCGTGACGCCCGCGGAGAGCCCGGCCGCGACGCTCGCGAGACCGGGACCCAGCAGGCCCCCGGCGGCGAGGGCGCCCGCGACCGCGCTGCACGTCAGCGCCACGACGAGCCCACGTCGCGCCGCCCTGACGGCGGAGCGGGACGCGCGCAGCGCGGTGGCGACCCGCAGCACGTCGAGGTCGGGCAGACCGAGGTCGTCGGCCAGCGTCGTCGACGGCGCGACGTGCAGCACCCGCTGGCCCTCACGGGAGCGGGTCTCGACGTCGGCCTCCTGCCCGGCCGCGTCGACGTCGCCCGCAGCGTCGACGACGCCCACCTGGAGCCCGACCTCGCGGGTGCGGGCGTCGGTGTCGGAGGAGCGGAGGGCGACGTCGAGGCCGAGGTCGCGCAGGGCCTGCACGCCCTCGGCGGCGTCGGGGCGGACGTCGTCGCCGACGGTGAGCGTGCCGAGCACGCGCGCGTCGACCTCGACGGCGAGGGTCGTCCAGGTGCCGGGTCGTGGCTCGAGACCGAGCCACGTCGGGTCGCCGACGCGCACCGGGTGCCGGTCGACCCGACCTGAGACGCCCGCGTCGCCATGGCTCTGCACCTCGGTGACCCGGCCGCGGCCGGAGAGTCGGGAGATCGCCCGGGCGACCCGGTCGTCGCGCTCGTGCTGCAGGGCGCCGGCGAACCAGCGCAGGTTGCGGTCGTGGTCGGGCTCGACGGGGTCGACCGACGTGACCCGGAGGCCCCCGGTGGTGACGGTGCCGTCCTTGTCGAGCAGGACGACGTCGGCGGCAGCGACCTCGGCGACGGCGGTCGGGCTCGGCAGCCCGATGTCGCGGCGGGCGACGCCGGCCCGTGCAGACCGCAGGGCAGCGGGTCCGGCACTGAGCGCGGCGGCCGGTCCGGCGGCGACCAGCACCGCGGCCGCGACCAGGAGCCCGCGCTCGGGGCTGTCGGCGACGCCCCATCCCGCGCCGGCCGCGACGGCGCCGACGGTGACCACGACGGTGACCGCGCTGGGCAGGTCGACGAGGCTCTGCTGCCC
>LUMW01000965.1_pt1 | contig 27162 bp, 28 predicted proteins | sample 729761 | NCBI WGS metagenome assembly LUMW01 (sample SAMN03860302, study PRJNA289734) | marine metagenome | biome: seawater column; feature: ocean; material: water; isolation source: Red Sea water column Station 192 - depth 500m | place: Saudi Arabia: Red Sea | collected 2011-10-15 | depth 500 m
ATATGAAAGTTACTTGCACACTACCGATTATCGCAACCGCGGCACTTCTGGCCGCTACCACTGTCAGCGCCGAAGGGTTCAGCCTGTCCGGTGCGCGCTCTGCCATGCAAAGCGACATCTCGTTCAACGTCATGCAGTCCGCAGGGCAGGGCCAGATCAAGCTGCGCCATAAGATCCAGCCCAAAGCGCAGGTCCGGTCCAAAACCGTGAGCAGCCGCAGCCGCGTCATGATCGCCGCGACGACGCGCGCCGTGGCCCCCTCTGTCGAGCTGAGCGGCTCCATCGCGGCGACGGAGAGCACGCGCCGCAGGTCGTCGGAGACGAGCGCGTCGGACACCCGTGGCACGAAGGTCGGGTCGGGCTGCGCCGGGAGGCCGACCGTCGTCATCGTGCGCCACAGCTCCAGCGCGACGGGGTGTGTGAAGTCGCCGTCGTCGAGCTCCTCCGCGTGCGGACGCGCCAGGTGCGGGTGCTGCGCCAGCGCCTTCAACGCCTCACGCTCGTCGGCGAACTGGGGCGCGCCGAAGCTGACGAACGGCTGCGGCGGTGGCGCGGGTGCCGGCTTGGCCGACTGCTGCGCCGGGGCCCGGCGTTCCGGCTTCGTCGGGGGCCGGTACCGACGGTGCTCGGCCCGCACCTGGTCGACGTCGACCCCCACGCGCGTGGAGATCTCGCGCAGGAACTCCTCGACCTTGCTCTTGTCGCGGATCGACGTCGCGAGACCGACCGCCTCACGCACCGCGTCGACCCGCTGGTCGGCACGGTCGAGGTCGTAGCGCAGCAGCACGTTCTCGAGCACGAAGCGGTACAGCGGGATCCGGGCGTCCACGAGCGCCCGGACGCCGGCGTCGCCGTCGGCGATCCGCAGGTCGCACGGGTCCATGCCGCGCGGCTCGACCGCGACGTACGTCTGCGCGGCGAACTGCTGGTCGCCCTCGAACGCCTTCATGGCCGCCCGCTGCCCCGCCTCGTCGCCGTCGAACGTGAACACCACCTCGCCGTGCATGGCACCGTCGTCGAGCAGGATCCGCCGCAGCACCTTCGCGTGGCCCTCGCCGAACGCCGTGCCGCACGTCGCGACCGCGGTGCGCACCCCGGCCTCGTGGCAGGCCATCACGTCGGTGTATCCCTCGACGACCACCGCCCGGCTCTCCGAGGAGATCTGGCGGCGTGCGAGGTCGATCCCGTAGAGCACCTGGCTCTTCTTGTAGATCGGGGTCTCGGCGGTGTTCACGTACTTGCCCTGCATGAAGTCGTCGTCGAACATGCGTCGGGCGCCGAAGCCGATGATCTCGCTGGTCATCTCGCGGATCGGCCAGAGCAGACGTCCTTGGAAGACGTCGAACAGGCCCCGCGTCGAGCGGCGCGCCAAGCCGCCGACGACGAGCTCGTCGTCGGTGAACCCCTTGCCCTTGAGGTGCCCGAGCAGCGCGGTGCCCGATCTGGGGGCCCAGCCCATGGCGAACGTCTCGGCAGCCCGCTGGTCGAAGCCCCGGTCGGTGACGAACTGGCGCCCGATCGACGCCTCGGGCGACGACGCCAGCGTCTGGGCGTAGAACTCACCGGCGAGACGGTGCGCCTCGAGCAGGCGCTGTCGCTGCTGCGGGTCGCGGCGAGGTCCGCGTGACTCGCCCTCCTCGTAGCGCAGCTGGATGCCGTACTTCGCCGCGAGCCGCTCCATGGCCTCCACGAAGCTGAGGCCCTCGATCTTCTGGATGAAGGCGATCGCGTCGCCGCCCTCGCCACAGCCGAAGCAGTGGAAGGTGCCGCGGGCCGGGTTGGCGTGGAACGACGGCGTCTTCTCGTCGTGGAACGGGCACAGGCCCTTCATGGTGCCGCCCGAGCGCCGCAGCGTGACGTACTGCTCGACCACCTCGTCGATGCGGGCGCGTTCGCGGACGAGCTGGATGTCCTCGTCGTTGATCAGGCCCGCCACGGGTCGATCCTAGGCGGTGGGCGTCAACCGAGGAGCCGGTCGGCCCACAGCCTCGCCGACCCGTCGGTCAGGCTCGCCACCTGGTCGATGACGACGCGTGTGCGGGCGGCGTCGTCGGTGGCACGACGCAGGTCGGCACGGAACTCCGGCTCGAGGTGCTCCTCCCCCGTCGCGAGGAGACGCGCCACGAGTGCGCCGAGCGCCTCGCGTTGCGTCGCGAGCTGACGTGCCCGGTCGTCGGCGAGCATCACGTAGTGCGCGGCCACGGCCTTGAGGACGGTGATCTCGTCGCGCGTGGCCTGCGGCACCTCCAGGTCGGCGGTGTAGCGGGTGAGCGGTCCAGGCCCCCACCGCTCGACGGTGGCACGCTGCGCGCTCACGGCGAACCGGCCGATGAGCGCGCTCGTCAGGCTCTTCAGCACGGCGAGGGCCTCGCGGCTGCCGTCGAACTCGGCGCGCGGCCACTCCGGCAACGCCCGCAGCCGCTCCAGCGCGCCCCCGAGCCGGTCGTCGTCGGCGCTCGCGTCGTACCAGTCGCGGGCGACGGCGTGCACCCCGTCGAGGTCGAGCCGTCCGGGCAGCAGGCTGAACCAGCCACCCACGACCGCGTCCTCCACGTCGTGCACGGAGTAGGCGATGTCGTCGGCGAGGTCCATCACCTGCGCCTCGATCGGGCGACGCCACGCCGGAGCGCCGGCCCGCAGCCAGTCGAAGACGGGTCGGTCGTCGGCGTAGACGCCGAACTTCGGGCCGCCCCCGGGCGCCTCGCCGCGTGCCCACGGGTACTTGACGCAGGCGGCCAACGTCGCGCGCGTGAGGTTCAGCCCGACGCTGCGGCCCGCGCCGTCGACCGTCTTCGCCTCGAGGCGGGTCAGGATCCGCAGCGTCTGCGCGTTGCCCTCGAAGCCGCCGACGTCCGCCGCCGCCTCGTCGAGCGCGGCCTCGCCGTTGTGGCCGAACGGCGGGTGCCCGACGTCGTGGGAGAGGGCGGCGCAGTCGACGACGTCGGGGTCGCAGCCGAGCGAGGCGCCCAGCTCGCGCGCCACCTGCGCCACCTCGAGAGTGTGGGTGAGCCGGTTGCGCACGAAGTCGTCGAACCCGGCCCCCATGACCTGCGTCTTCGCCGACAGCCGGCGCAGTGCGGCGGAGTGGACGACGCGGCCGCGGTCGCGCTCGAACGGCGTGCGCCCTGCCCGCTTCGTCGGCTCCGCCACGACCCGGGCGCGCGCCTCGATGCCGTAGGGACTCTCCACGGGACGCAGGCTACCGAAGCGCCCCGACCCTGCGGCGTGGGTCGCAGCACAGTGAGGTCATGACCCGTTCGGTCGCGGTGCTCTCCGACGTCCACGGCGTCCTGCCCGCTCTCGACGCGGTCCTGGCCGAGCCCGCGGTGAGGTCGACGGACATGGTGGTCGTCACCGGCGACCACACGTGAGGCCCACAGCCGGGCGAACGTTCGGTCCGCGCAAGGAACGCTGACTCACCCTGATTCCCTCACGGCATGGGAATCAGCGCCACCGGAACGGGCTCAGAAGCGGCCGTTGCGAGGCCGGGGCTGGCAGCGGGGACAGGTGAAGGAGCTGCGGTTCATGAAGGCGTCGCGGCGGATCGGCGTCCCGCACCGCGGGCACGGCTCGCCCTCCTGCCCGTACGCGGCGAGGGACCGGTCGAAGTAGCCGCTCTGGCCGTTCACGTTGACGTACAGCGCGTCGAAGGACGTGCCGCCCTGCTCGAGCGCCTCGCCCATGACGTCGACGACGTGGCCGAGCAGCGCGTCGACCTCCTTGGCGCGCAGGTTCTCCGTCGCGCGGGCATAGTGCAGCGGCACGCGCCACAGCGACTCGTCGGCATAGATGTTGCCGACGCCGGAGATCAGCGTCTGGTCGAGCAGGGCCCGCTTGACGCCCGTGCGCCGACGACGCAGCCGCGTGGCGAAGAGGTCGCGGCCGAACCGCGGGTCGAGCGGATCGCGCGCGATGTGCCCGATCGTGACAGGCACCTGCTCCTCGTCGACGTCGGCCAGCATCATGCCGCCGAAGATCCGCTGGTCGACGAACCGCAGCTGACGGCCGTCGTCGAGGTCGAGCACGATCCGCAGGTGTCGCGGCGGCGGCGCGTCGGCGTCGCTGATGAGCATCTGTCCGCTCATGCCGAGGTGGCAGAGCAGGGCCTCCTGGCCGTCGAGCACGAGCCAGAGGTACTTGCCGCGACGCCGTGCCGCGTCGAACCGTCGACCGACGAGACGCGGGACGAAGTCGGCGGCGCCGGGCAGGTGCCGCTTGAGGGACCGGACGTCGTGCACCGTGACGGCGACGATCGTGCGGCCGACGACGTGCGTGTCGAGGCCGCGGCGGACCACCTCGACCTCGGGGAGCTCAGGCACGGACCGGTCAGACCTCGACGGCGTCGGCCGGGGTCACCTCGGCGGTGATGGCACGCCACGCGATCTCGGCGACCTGCTGCTCGGCCTCCTTCTTCGAACGCCCGGTGCCGCCGTCGTAGCGCTGCTCGCCCACCACCACGGACGCCGTGAACGTCTTGTCGTGGTCGGGGCCCTCGCTCTCGAGGACGTAGCGGGGGACGCCGAGGTCGTGGTTGGCGGCGATCTCCTGCAGCGACGTCTTCCAGTCCAGCCCGGCGCCGAGGTCGGCCGCGCGGGCGATGAACGGGTCGAACACGGCGTGAACGACCTGCGACGCGCGCTCGATGCCGAACTGCACGTACACGGCACCGATCACCGCCTCGACGGTGTCGGACAAGATCGACGACTTGTTCCGACCGCCGGTGGCCTCCTCGCCCCGTCCGAGGCGCAGGTGCGAGCCCAGGTCGAGCGTGTGCGCTACCTCCGCGAGCGCCTTCGCGCTCACGACGGCAGCACGCAGCTTCGCGAGCCGGCCCTCGGCGAGGTCGGGGTGGTTGGTGAAGAGCGCGTCGGTGACGACGAGCCCCAGCACCGAGTCGCCCAGGAACTCCAGGCGCTCGTTGTTGGGCAGGCCCCCGTTCTCGTACGCGTACGAACGGTGCGTGAGGGCGTGCTCCAGCAGCTCGGCGTCCAGGTCGGGGACGCCGAGCACCTCCTTCAGGGCCTCGTGGCCCTGAGGATCAGAGGACCTGGCGACGCTCGCCACGCGCGCCGTACTGTCCGCACTCGCCGCACGCACGGTGCGGGACGACCTTGGAGTCGCAGGCGGGGTTGGCGCAGTCGACGAGGGTGGTCGCCGTGGTCTTCCACTGCGACCGGCGGTGGCGCGTGTTGCTGCGCGACATCTTCCGCTTCGGAACGGCCACGATCTACTCCTTGTTCGGCCCCGGGACGTCGCCCGGGAGGTTCTGGGTCAGCCGGCTCAACGACGCCCACCGGGGGTCGATCGGATCGCCGTGTGTGTGGTCTGGATCGTCCGCGAGTCGCGCCCCGCACTCGGGGCACAGTCCCGGACACTCCGGATCACACACGGGGTTGAGCGGCAGTGCGAGCACCACCGCGTCCCGCAGGACGGGTTCGAGGTCGAGCAAGTCGTCCTCGAGGGCCGGAAGCTCGTCTTCCTCCCCGTCCTCCTCGGCACCGTCACCGGCGCCGATCGGGTCATACACGTACAGCTCCTGCAGGTCCACCACGACGGTGTCGTCGAGGACGTCCAGGCAGCGGACGCACTCGCCCACCACGCGCGCCGAGGCGGTGCCGGTGGCCAGCACCCCGTCCATGACGGCCTCGAGCCGGAGCTCGAGATCGATGGGCGAGTCCTCGGGCACGCCGTAGACGTCGTGGCCCAGATCCGCCGGCGCCGCCACGGTGCGGGTGAAGGTACGTTCGGTCCCAGGTCGACGACCCAGAACCTGGGTGTCGAAGACCAAGGGGCCCGGTTGCACGGTCACGTCCGTCCGTCGAGGTGCACAACAGATCACGGCCTGTTTCCAGGCCGCCGTCCATCATAACCGGTGCAGGTCACGCGACACCAATCGCTCCCCCACCCGTCGAGCCGTGGGGGCCGGACGGGCGCTGCGCGGACGAGGCACGGGAATCTCAGCGAGGCACGGAGAGCTTTCCGTGCGCGGCTGAGGAAGCCGTGCCTGGTGGGAGATTCCCAGGTCGACCTGGGAATCTCCGCGCACGGACCGTCAAGCACGGGAATCTCAGCCGCGCATGGAGAGCATTCCGTGCGCGGCTGAGGAAACCATGCCTGGACGGGAGGTTCCCAGGTCGACCTGGGAATCTCCGACCGGCGGACTGTCGGTGGGGGCTGGGAGGATGCGCAGGTGCAGACGTCGGCGGAGCGGGAGGGGACGGTGCTGCACGCCGACCTCGACAGCTTCTTCGCCTCCGTCGAGATCCGCGACGACCCGAGCCTGCGGGGGCGGCCGGTGGCCGTGGGCGGCGGGGTGGTGATGGCCGCCAGCTACGAGGCGCGGGCGCACGGCGTCAAGGGCGCGATGGGGCTGCGGCAGGCGCTGCGGCTCTGCCCCGACCTGCTGGTCGTGCCGCCCAGGCCGCACGCGTACAGCGAGGCGAGTCGCGCGGTGTTCGCGGTCTTCGCCGACACCACGCCCTTGGTGGAGGGGGTCTCGATCGACGAGGCGTTCCTGGAGGTCGGCGGGCTGCGACGTATCCGCGGCGCGCCGTCGCAGATCGCCACCACACTGCGCCTGGTGGTGGACCACCCCGTCGTCCCGCTCGACGACGAACGCCGCTTCCTGCTCTCCCTGCCCGTCCAGGCGCTCTGGGGCGTCGGGCCCCGCACCACGGAGAAGCTGCACGCCGCCCGCGTGCGCACCATCGCCGACGTCGCCCGCATGCAGCCCGGCGAGCTCGCCACCCTCGTCGGCAGCGGTGCGGCCGGTCACCTGCACGCCCTCGCCTCCGGCCACGACCCCCGACCGGTACGGGCGCGACCGTCGCGTCGCTCGATGGGCGCGCAGCACGCCCTCGGCCGCGACGAGCGCACCCCCGAGGGCGTCGAGATCGTGCTCCTGGGCCTGGTCGACCGCGTCGCGCGGCGCCTGCGCGCGGCCGGGCGCACCGCCGCGACCGTCACCCTCCGCGTCCGCTTCGGCGACTTCACCAGCTCCACCGCCTCGCACACGCTCCCGCGCCCGACCGCCCACACGCAGGTCCTCCTCGACGCCACGCTGCAGCTGCTGCGCGGACGTCACGGTGAGATCGCCCGACGCGGGCTCACGCTCGTCGGCTTCCAGGCGTCCGGGCTCGACGACCAGGGCGAGCAGCTGCTGCTGCCCCTCACGTCGGCCACCGACCCCGGCCTCGACACCGCGCTCGACGCCGTCCGCGACCGGTTCGGCGCGCGGGCCGTGCGCCGGGGCGTGCAGCTCGGGCGAGGCGAGCGCGCGCCCATGCCGATCCTGCCCGACCAGGAGGACGACGCGTAGGCGCCGGCTCAGGCTCGGCCGAACTCCCGGTCGAGCCGCTGGAGCACGAAGTCGGGCACGAGACCGCTCACGTCACCGCCGCCGCGTGCGACCTCCTTGACCAGGCTGGAGGCCAGGAAGGAGTACTCGGGGCTGGTCGGGACGAAGACGGTGTCGACGTCGGTGAGGCTGCCGTTCATCTGCGCCATCTGCAGCTCGTAGTCGAAGTCGGAGACCGCTCGCAGACCCTTCACGATCGCGCTGATCCCGTGCTCGGTGCAGAAGTTCACGAGCAGACCGCGGAACGACGCCACCGACACGTTCGGCAGGTCCTCGGTGGCCTGGGCGAGCAGGTCCATCCGCTCCTCCAGCGAGAAGAGGCTCTTCTTGCTCTCGTTCACGAGGACCGCCACGACCACCTCGTCGAAGAGCCGGGAGGCCCGGCGCACGATGTCGAGGTGACCGTTGGTCACCGGGTCGAAGGAGCCGGGGCACACGACGCGCGTCACGGCGGCGACGCTATCAGGACTCCTCGGAGCGGGCACCGAACCACACGGTGGTCTCGCCGTGGGCGCGGTCGCGGAACCCCTCGAACCCCGCGGGCCACGTGAACGGCGTGCGCGTGGACCGCTCGACGACGACCACGGCGTCGTCGGAGAGCGACGGGGCGAGGGCCGCGACCACGGCGGCGACGTCGTCGGTGGCCACCGCGTAGGGCGGGTCGAGCATCACCAGGTCGTAGGGGCCGGCGGCGGAGGCGGCGAAGGACGCGGCGCTCGTGCGGTGCACGGTGGCCTCGGCCCCCAGCTCGCGCGCGTTCTGCTGCGCCACCTGGGCGGCGCGCCGGTCGGACTCGACGAGGTCGGCCGACGCCGCCCCTCGCGAGAGCGCCTCCAGCGCCAGGGCCCCGGACCCGGCGTATACGTCGAGCACGCGGACCCCGTCGAGGCCACCGAACAGCGACTGCAGCGAGGAGAAGAGCGACTCCCTGACGCGGTCCGACGTCGGGCGGGTGCCGTCGCCCGGTGGCGTGCGCAGACGTCGACCGCCCCAGCGCCCGGCGATCACCCGGGTCACGTGCGCTCCAGGTAGTCGGCCTGCTGCGACTGCTCGAGGCGCTCGACCGCGGCCCGCAGGTCGGGCGCGGTCGTCAGCTCCGGGTCGGCCTCGACGAACGCGGTAGCCGCCTCGCGGGCGTCGGCGATGACCTGTTCGTCCTTGACGACCGAGAGCAGCCGCAGGCTGCTGCGCACCCCCGACTGCGCCGCGCCCAGCACGTCGCCCTCGCGGCGCTGCTCGGCGTCGAGTCGCGACAGGGCGAACCCGTCGGACGTGGAGGCGACGGCGTCGAGACGCTCCCGCGACGGCGAGCCGTCCTCCGCGGAGGTGACCAGCAGGCAGAGCCCCGCGTGCCCGCCTCGGCCGACGCGACCGCGCAGCTGGTGCAGCTGGGACACGCCGAACCGCTCGGCGTCGACGACGACCATGACGGTGGCGTTGGGGACGTCGACGCCGACCTCGACGACGGTCGTCGCGACGAGCACGTCGATCTCGCCCCGCGCGAAGGCCGTCATCGTGGCGTCCTTCTCGTCCGGGTGCTGGCGTCCGTGCAACATCCCGAGGCGCAGCCCCGCGAGCGGCCCGGCCGCGAGCTCCTCGTGCAGGTCGACCAGCGACCGTGTGGGCGGGCCCTCGGGATCCGCCCTCTCCCCCGCCTCCTTGTCGCCATCGCCGATGCGCGAGACCACGACGTACGCCTGACGACCGTCGGCGACCTCCTCGCGCACCCGGTCCCACGCCCGCGCGAGCCAGTCGGGGCGTTCGGCGGCCGGGACGACGGTGGTCTGGATGGGCTGACGTCCGCCCGGCAGCTCGCTGAGCGTGGACGTCTCGAGGTCGCCGAACACGGTCATGGCGATCGTGCGCGGGATCGGCGTCGCGGTCATGACCAGCACGTGCGGCTTGGTGTCGTAGCGGTCGACGAGCACGGCACGCTGCTCGACGCCGAAGCGGTGCTGCTCGTCGACGACGAGCAGGCCGAGCTCGGCGAGCTGGACGGTCTCCTGCAGCACCGCGTGGGTGCCGACGACGATGCCCGCCGCACCCGACGCGGCGTCGAGCAGCGCCTCCTTGCGGGCCTTGGCGCCCATCGAGCCCGTCAGGAGCCGGACGCGGGTGCCCTCCGCGGCTCCCCCGAGCATGCCGCCCTCGGCGAGCGCCCCCAGCATGGCCGTGATGCCGCGGTGGTGCTGGGCGGCCAGCACCTCGGTGGGCGCCAGCAGCACGGCCTGCGCGCCGTCGTCGACGACCTGGAGCATCGCCAGCAGCGCGACGACGGTCTTGCCCGAGCCGACCTCGCCCTGCAGCAGCCGGTGCATGGGGTGCTCGCGCGCGAGGTCGGCCTCGATCTCCGCGACCACCGCACGCTGCCCGTCGGTGAGCGTGAACGGCAGCTGCTGCTCGAAGGCGTCGCGCAGACCGCCCGAGCGCCGACGACGCGGCACCGCGGTCTGCCCGAGCGCCGCGTGACGGCGCTGCGCGAACACCGTCTGCAGGACGAACGCCTCCTCGAAGCGGAAGCTGTCGCGGGCGGTGCGCCACTGCTGGTCCGAGCGGGGACGGTGGATCATCTCGAACGCGACGTCGGCGGACGGGAGCCCCCGGTCGGCGCGGACGTCCTGCGGAAGCGGGTCCTCGACGTCGGCGACGGGCAGCACCGTCTCGACGGAGCGCTCGATGGCGAGCGACGGGATCTTCGCGCTCGCCCGGTAGATCGGGATGATGCCGCGCGCGATCCGGCCCTCCAGCGCGTCGGGGCCCTCGAGCGGCTCGTAGAGGGGGTGCGTCAGCTGGAGCCGGCCGTTGAACTGACCCACCTCGCCCGCGAACAGGCCGACCGTGCCGGGGGTCAGCTGGGCCTGGCGCCACGGCTGGGAGAAGAAGGTGAGCGTCAGCCGGGCGTTGCCGTCGGTGAGCGTCACCTCGGTGCGCGTCTTGCGACCGCCGGGGCCGAACCGCTTGTTGACCGCCTCGACGACGCGCGCCATGACGGTGGCGTACTGCCCGACCTGCAACGACGCGAGGTCGGTCATCTCCCCCAGCGACACGTAGCGCCGTGGGTAGTGCCGCAGGAGGTCGTCGATGGTCTCCAGGCCGAGGGTCGCGAGCTTCTTGGCCGTCGCGTCGCCCACGACGGAGCGCAGCCGACGCTCCGGCGGGTTCGTGGGACCCGGCGTCGCCGCGGGACTGGTGGTCACGACCGCACCCCTTACTCGACCGCCACGAACAGCGGGTAGTTCTCCTGGCCGCCCTCGTACACGACGACGTCGACGTCGACCCGCTCCTCGCGCAGCCGGCGCGACAGCGTCTGCGCGACCGTGTGGTCGGCGCCGTCGCCGACGACGAGGGTGACGAGCTCCGCGGTGGGCGAGAGCAGCCGGTCGAGCACCGCGTCGGCCACCTCGGCGACGTCGGAGCCGACGACCGCGAAGTCTCCCGACACGACGCCGAGCACGTCGCCGGCCTCGCAGGGTCCGGCCATGGTGATGCCCGGCTCGACCGCGACGGTGACGGCGCCGTGCTGGGTGTGCGCCGCCGCGCTCGACATGGCGACGACGTCCTCGTCGAAGTCGCGGCCGGGGTCGTGGACGGCCAGGGCCGCGAGCCCCTGCACCTGCGCGTGGGTGGGGATGACCGCGACGCGGACGCCGTCGGCCCTGACCTGCTTGGCGGCGGCGTCGAACAGGCCGACGTAGCGCTGGTTGTTCGGCAGCACCACGACCTCCTCGGCGTCGAGGCCGCGCAGGGTCTCGAGCATCGTGGCGACGTCGACCGGGCGATCGCGCGTGAACTCGAGCACGTGGGCGCCGGCCTCGCGGCAGAGGTCGGCCAGCCCCGCACCCGTGGCGGCGACGACCACGGCCCGGCCCGACCGTTGCCGACCCTGCTGCCGCGCGACCTGGTCGGCGAAGTGCGTGACGGCGATGCGGTAGGGCCGACCGGCCTGCAGACCCGCCTCGATGGCGGCACCGACGTCGTCGACGTGGACGTGGACGTTCCAGAGCCGGTCGCCGCCGACGACCACCAGCGAGTCGCCCAGCGCGTCGAGCGTGTGCCGCAGCGCCGGGATCTCGCTCTCCTCGGCGTCGAGGAGGTACATGACCTCGTACGCCGGACCGCCCTCGACGAAGTCGTCGCCCGACGCGGCCAGCGGTGTGGGGACGTGCTGCGCGGCAGGGGTGGGCGCCCGTCCTGCGCTCCGTCGGCGGCGGCCCGCGCGACGGACAGGATCGTGCCCTCCACGGGTCGGCCCACGGCGGCATGCGCGGCGTCGGAGGCGGCGCGGAACGCGTGCGCGACGTCGTCGGCGCGGACCTCGGCGCCGAGGTCGAGGTCGCCGAAGACCGCCCGGACGAGCTGGGACAGGATCACGCCGCTGTTGCCCTTGGCGCCCATGAGCAGGCCGTCGGTGTGCGCCTTCACCAGGTCGGGCAGCACGACGTCGTCGGGCAGCGCCGCGACGGCGTCGGCACCCGCGACGAAGGTCAGGTAGGCGTTCGTGCCGGTGTCGCCGTCGGGCACGGGGAACACGTTGAGGGCGTCGATCTCAGCCCGTGCCGTGGACAGCGCCTGCACGCAGAGCTGCGTCCACGCGCGGAAGGCGTCGGCTCGCAGGCGCAGGACCATGGGGGCAGGTTAGCGTGGGCCACCGACGTGGCGCCGGGCACCGCGAGGGCGATTGGCCCCGCCGCCGGGGCATCGGCTATCCTTACGTGGTTGCCCGTTCCCCGGGCACACCTTTCGTACGTTCGTCGTCCGACGAACCCCGTTCTCGAGCTTGCAGGAGTGGTCGCTGTGGCAGCGGTCTGTGACGTGTGCACCAAGGGACCCGGCTTCGGCCACAACGTGTCCCACTCGCACCGACGCACGAAGCGTCGTTTCGACCCCAACATCCAGCGCGTGCGCGCCGTCGTCGACGGCACGCCCAAGCGCCTCAACGTCTGCACGTCGTGCCTCAAGGCCGGCAAGGTCAGCCGCTGAGGCAGGTCCACGCCTTCGGCGACGACGCGCTAGGTGAGCTCGACGCCGTCGCCCTGGCAGCCGCGATCCGTCGCGGCGACATCAGCGCGGTCGACGCTGCTCAGGCAGCCGTCGACCGCGCTGCGTGCGTGGAGCCGCACCTCGACGCGATCGTCGTCGACGACGTCGAGCGTGCGCTGAGGCTGGCCGCAGGTCCGCTCACCGGCCGCCTCGCCGGGGTTCCCACGTACGTCAAGGACAACACCGACGTCGCGGGCCTGGCGACCCGTCAGGGGTCGCGGGCCATGCCCGACGTCCCCGCCGCGGCCGACGCGCCGTTCACGACCCAGCTGCGCGCGGCCGGGCTCGTGCCGCTGGGCAAGTCGTCGTTGCCGGAGTTCGGCTGGAGCGCCAGCACCGAGTTCGACGAGTGGGACCCCACGCGGAACCCCTGGGACACCGCGTTCTCCAGCGGTGCGTCGTCGGGCGGTGCCGCCGCGCTCGTGGCGTCGGGCGTCGTGCCGATCGCGCACGCCAACGACGGCGGCGGGTCGATCCGCATCCCCGCCGCGGCCTGCGGGCTCGTCGGACTGAAGCCCACGCGAGGTCGGCTCGCGCCCGACGTGCACGCGGCGCAGCTGCCGGTCGACGTCGTCTGCAACGGCGTCCTCACCCGGACCGTCCGCGACACCGCCCACTTCCTGGCCGCGGCCGAGGCGCACCGCACGGCCCCCGGTCTGCCGCCGGTGGGTCTCGTGGAGGGGCCGTCGGCGCGGCGGCTGCGCGTCGGGCTCGTCCTCGACTCGCTCACCGACACCCCCACCGACGCCGACACGCGCGCCGCCGTGCTCGCCACCGCCGAGCTGCTGACGTCGCTCGGGCACGACGTCGTCGAGGTGCCACTGCCCGCCGACGACACGTTCGTCGACGCGTTCACGCACTACTGGGCCATGCTCGCGTTCTCGACCCAGCACTTCGGTCGGCGCGTGATGCACCCGCAGTTCGACAAGACCGCGACCGACCCGCTCACCCGGTTCCTCGCCGCGCGGTTCGCGCGGTCGTTCTGGCGGCTGCCCCGCACCATCCGTGCGCTCAGGCGCTCCGAGCACGTGGTGCGCGCGCACTTCGCTGAGCACCGGCTCGACGCTGCCCTCTCCCCCACGGTCGCGCACACGACGCCGCGCCTCGGTCACCTGTCGCCGAACCAGCCGTTCCCGGAGATGTTCGACCGACTCGTCCGCTACGCCGCGTTCACGCCGTTGAACAACGCCACCGGGACGCCCGCCGTGTCGCTGCCGCTCGGCCGCACCGGCGACGGACTGCCGATCGGCGTGCAGCTGCAGGCCCTGCACGGCCAGGAGCGTCTGCTGCTGGAGCTGTCGTACGAGCTGGAGGCCGCGCGGCCGTTCCCGCGCATCCAGGACGGCGTCGCACCGCTTTCGTAGCCGAGCGGTGAGGCGGCACGGCGCGCCGGGGCGCGGGTCAGCGCCAGTGACGCCAGCCCGGCTCGCCCTCCCACGTCGCGCCGTCGACCAGCACTGTCGGCCTGGCGCCCTCGGGCACGTCGCGCACCTCGCCGACGACCGTCCAGCCGTCGGGCAGCACCGTGGGCGCGCTGAACGTCGCGGCAAGCGCGTAGTCCTCGCCACCGGTCAGGACGAGCGAGAGCGGGTCGAGGCCGAGCGCCTCACCGACGGTCAGGAGCGGGGCGTCGATCGTCAGCGCCGACGTGCGGAGGTCGACGACGACGCCGCTGGCGCGTGCCACGTGGCCGAGGTCGGCCAGCAGGCCGTCGCTCACGTCGATCATGGCCGTCGCGCCCGCGTCGGCCGCTGCTCGGCCGGCCCAGTACGGGGGCGTCGGCACGCGGTGCGCGTCGACCACCGCCTTCGGGGAGCGGAAGCCGCGGCCCAAGGTCGCGAGACCGGCCGCGGACCAGCCGAGGCGTCCGGCCACCGCCACCACGTCGCCGGGCAGCGCGCCGGAGCGTCGGACCGGACGCGGCGCGTCGCCCATGACCGTCACGGCCACGACGACGCGGCGGCCTTCCGCCCGATCTCCAGGGCCGTCGACCAGTCGCGTCGGAAGTGCCGACCCTCCACGAGCAGGTCGGTGGAGACGACGAACGTGCCGTCGGCGGTGCGGACGTGGGCGGCGTCGTCGCCGGGCCCGATGAGCACCCGGTCGGACGTGCCACCGGCCTCCGTGACCCGGTCGATCAGGCCGAACTCGCCGACGTCGGACACCGTCCCGGGCCCCGGGCCCTGCTGCTGCGCTGGCACCCGTCCATTGTGGACCAGCCGGACGCCGGGACACCGGCGTGGTCGGCTATGGTGTCGAGGTTCCCGAGCAGGAGGTCCTCATGACGGTCCACGCCTACATCCTCGTCCAGACCGAGGTCGGCAAGGCCGCCCAGGTCGCGCAGGAGATCGCCGCGATCCCCGGCGTCACCGTGTCCGAGGACGTCACCGGCCCGTACGACGTGATCGTCCGTGCGGAAGGTCCGTCGATGGACCAGCTCGGCACGCTCGTCGTCCAGAGCGTGCAGAAGGTCGCCGGCATCACCCGCACGCTGACGTGCCCCGTCGTCAAGATCTGACCCGTCGCGCCGGCCTGCTGGCCGCCGCCCTCGTCGTGGTCCCGCTGAGCGCCTGCGGGAGCGGTGTGCTCGTCGACGCCTACCCGACCGAGCCAGGCACCGACGTCGACTGCCAGGCACTCCTCGCCGACCTCCCCACGTCGGTCGGCGGCCTCGACAGGCGTGGCCTGGACCAGGACGTGCCCGCCGCCGCCTGGGGCGACCCGCCCGTCGTCCTGCGCTGCGGCGTCGCCACGCCCGACGCCTTCGAGCCGACGTCGCAGTGCGCCACCTTCGACGACGTCGACTGGTTCGGCGAGCAGACCGCCGACGGCTTCCGCTTCACGACCGTCTACCGTCGCGTCAACGTCGAGGTCGACGTCCCCGCCGTGCACGACCCCGCCTCCGACGTCCTCATCGACCTCGCCGCCAGCATCGAGAAGCACGTCCCCGCCGAGCGGCGCTGCCAGGGCTGACGTCGCGGCGGCTCGGCTTCCGCTCGAGGTGGGGCTGCGTCGGTGCGGCTTCGACTCGACCTGCGTACCGAAAGGGCCTCGACCGGGTGGCTGGGTGGCGCGGCGGCTCTGTTCTCGGGCTGTGGCTCGCAATGGGCGCAAGATTCTCGTTTGCGCGGGCCATCGGTGGATCTGCCACCTTCTCAGCGCTCTACAGGTGGCAGATCCACCGCCCACGGGGTCAGAGGTGGCAGTGCTTCTCCCTTCCCGTGGACCGTGCCACGAGAAGGGAGAAGCGCTGCCCACCCCACCCCCAAGGGCAACCAAGATTCTCCCTTCGTGCGCTCGGGCCCAACGTTTCTGCGTTGGTGACGGGATCCCGTAGGGAACGCAGAAGGCTCGGCACTCCAACGCACGAACGCAGAATCTTGCGTCCAACGAAGGCCACGGCCCGAGAACCCGAGCCGCCGCGCCACCCAGCCGCCCGGTCGAAGCCCTTTCGGAGACCACACCCAGCACCAGCCGAAGCAGCGCACCCGCAGGCCGACGACCATCGCAGCCCACGCAGCCGCAGGGCGACGACGAGGACGACAACGAACCCCGTCAGCGCAGCCCGGGCGAACGTCGGAGGGCGAGCTGGAGCAGGCGGTCGACGAGCTCGGCGTAGCTGATGCCGGTGGCCTCCCAGAGGACGGGGAACATCGACGTCGACGTGAAGCCGGGCATCGTGTTGATCTCGTTGATGACGAGGCCGTCGGGGGCGGAGTCGGTGGCGAAGAAGTCGACGCGGGCCAGGCCCTCGCCACCGATGGCGGTGAAGGCCTTCACGGCGTAGTCGCGGATGCGGGCGGCGAAGACGTCGGAGATGTCGGCGGGCACCAGGTTGACGCTCGTGCCGTCGAGGTACTTCGCCTCGAAGTCGTAGAAGTCGTGCGTGGTGTCGTCGTTGCGGACCTCGCCGACGACGCTCGCGAGGGGCGTGCCGTCGGGCTGCTGGATGACGCCGACCTCGAGCTCGCGCTTGTTGACCGCGGCGGCCTCGACGATCACCTTGGGGTCGTGCTTGCGGGCGGCCTCGACCGCCTCGACGAGGAACCCGGCGTCGTCGACCTTGGTGACGCCCGAGCTCGACCCGGCCCGGGCCGGCTTGACGAACACGGGCAGTCCGAGTGCGCCGACCCGCGCGAGCACCTTGTCGCGCTCGGTGTCCCACTGGGCGGGCAGGATCGTCACGTACGGGATCTGCGGCAGGCCGGCGGCCGCGAACACCGTCTTGGTGAACGGCTTGTCCATGCCGACCGCGCTGGCCAGCACCCCAGCCCCCACGTAGCGGACGCCCGCGACCTCGAGCAGACCCTGCACCGTGCCGTCCTCGCCCCACGGCCCGTGCAGCAGCGGCAGCACGACGTCGACGTCGCGCAGCTCCTCCCACGCGAACGGCTCGCCGTCGACGGCCACCTCGGGCAGTCCGCTCGCCGGCACCGGGGCGGAGAGGTCGTCGCGCACCCAGCGACCGTCGGGCGTGATGCCCACGGTGAGGACGTCGTAGCGCTCGCGGTCCACGACCGCGACGACGTTGCGTGCGGTGAGGCAGGAGACCCCGTGCTCACTGGAACGCCCGCCGAACAGGACGACGACCCGGGGACGGGCGGGCACGGTGCTGGAGGTCTCGTTCATCGCCCGTCAGCCTAGCCCGCGTCGGCGACGTGCCGCGGGAGCCTATGGAACATGTCACGGCGGAAGAGGCCCTCGGCCCCTGGGCTGTGTCGGCGGCGGCCTGCACAATGGAGGTCATGCACGGACCCGAGCTCTCGTCGTCGACCATCGCCGTCGGAGCCGGGCGTCCTGCTCGCACCCCGGGGGCCCCGCTGAACGCGCCGATCACGCTGGCCAGCGCCCTCGTCCCCGGCGGCGAGTCCGAGTACGGACGTCACGGCAACCCGGCGTGGACCGCGTTCGAGGAGGTGCTGGGAGCCCTGGAGGGCGGTCGCGCCCTCGCGTTCGCGTCGGGTCAGGCGGCCTGCGCGGCCGTGTTCGACCTCGTGCCCGCCCGCGCGGCCGTGGTCCGACGCCGCTGCGCCAGAAGCCGCTCGAGCTGGGCGCCGACTTCGTCGTGCACTCGGCCTCCAAGCTCATCTCCGGGCACAGCGACGTGATCCTCGGCGCCGTCGTCACGGGCAACCCCCGGGCGCACCGCGCCATCGAGGCCCGCCGCGCGAACCTCGGCGCCATCCCCGGCGCGATGGAGTGCTGGCTCGCCACCCGCGGCATCCGCACGCTGCACGTGCGCCTCGACCGCGCGGAGGCGAACGCGCGCGAGATCGCCCGACGTCTGCAGTCGTCGTCGGTGGTCTCCGGCATCCGCTACCCCGGCTGGGGCACCATCCTGTCCTTCGAGGTGCAGGGCGGACCGGACATGGCGCAGAAGGTCACCGAGCAGTCCGACGTCATCACCCACGCCACGAGCCTCGGCGGCGTGGAGTCCACCTGGGAGCGACGTCGCCGTCACGCGGCGGAGCCCGCCGTGGTGCCCGAGGCGCTCGTGCGTCTCTCGGTGGGCATCGAGGACGTCGAGGACATCTGGTACGACGTCGAGCGGTCCCTCGCGGCGATCTGACGCCCGCACAGGGCGACGCGAGGGTCAGCGGACCTCGGGCTTGGCCTCGCGCGAGATGAGCGCCTTCACGAGCGCCTCGGGGTCCATCTCGCCCGCGATGAGCGCCGCGACGTGGGCGACGATCGGCATGTCCACGTCGTGGGCGGCGGCGAGCTCCGCGACGGAGCGGCACGACTTGACGCCCTCGGCGACCTGACGGGTCTGCGCCGTCACCTCCTCGACGCTCAGGCCCTGGCCGAGCTTCTCGCCGAAGGTGCGGTTACGCGACAACGGCGACGAGCAGGTGGCCACCAGGTCGCCCATGCCGGCGAGCCCCGAGAAGGTCAGCGGGTCGGCCCCGATCGCGACGCCGAGCCGTGCGGTCTCGGCGAGACCGCGCGTGATCACCGACGCCTTCGTGTTGTCGCCGAAGCCGAGACCGATGCACACGCCGACGGCCAGGCCGATCACGTTCTTCGTGGTGCCGCCGAGCTCGCAGCCGATGACGTCGGTGTTCGTGTAGGGGCGGAACGCCGCCGTGTGGCACAGCTTCTGCAGCCGCTCGGCGACGGCCTGGTCGGCGCACGCCACCACGCTGGCCGCCGGCTCCCGCCGGGCGATCTCCTTCGCGAGGTTCGGGCCGGTGACCACGGCGATGCGCTCGGGACCGGCACCGGTCAGCTCGGCCACCACCTCGCTCATCCGCAGGTGCGTGCCGAGCTCGACGCCCTTCATCAGGCTGACCATCACCGCGGCGTCGTCGATCGCGTCGCCCCAGTCGCCGAGGTTGGCGCGCAGCTGCTGCGACGGCACGGCGAGCACCACCACCTCCGCGTCGGCGAGCGCCTCGCGCGGGTCGTGGGTGGCGCGGATGGTCTCCGGGAGCGCGATGCCGGGCAGGTAGTCGGCGTTCTCGTGCGTCGCGTTGATCGCGTCGCACAGCTCGGCGCGGCGGCCCCAGAGACGCACGTCGTTGCCCGCGTCGGCCAGCACCAGCGCGAACGCGGTGCCCCACGATCCTGCTCCCATCACGGCGGTCCTGGCCATCACGGCTCCTTCGGGGTGTCGTCCGCGCCGGACGGGGCGGGGTCGGCTGGAGAGGCGACGTCGTCGGTCGCGTCGGTCGGTGCACGGTACGCGGTCCGGGGGGCGGCGAGCGTGTGCACGTCGATCCGAGGGCCGCTCGGAAGCTCGCCGCGGATCTCGCCGACCATGGCGGTCAGCGTGTCCATCAGCCGGTCGGTGGCCGTGCGCAGGACGTCCTCGGTGATCGGCAGGCCGACGAGGTCGGACAGGTCGACCGGATCGCCCACCACGACGTGGATCGTCTTGCGCGGCAGGAACCGCGGGAGCTTCGTGTACGGCCAGAGGATGCGCTGCGCGCCCCACTGAGCGAGCGGCACGAGCGGACGGCCGGTGGCGAGGGCCACCCGGACCGCCCCGGTGCGCCCACTCATCGGCCAGAGGTCGGGGTCGCGGGTGATGGTGCCCTCGGGGTAGATCGAGATGACCTTGCCCTCCTCGACCGCGGCCACGGCCGAGCGCAACGACTCCGCGGCACCCTCGGTGCTGCGGTGTACGGGAATCTGCTCCGCACCGGCGAGCAGCGGTCCGAGGCCCTTGACCGAGAACAGCGTGTCCTTCGCGAGGAAGCGCGGCGCCACCCCCTGGTCGACCATGAAGTGACTGATGAGGATGGGGTCGAGGTGCGAGATGTGGTTCGGAGCGATCACGTAGCCGCCGTCGCGCGGCAGCTTCTCGACACCCCGCCAGTCGCGCCGGGTGACGACCATGAGGAACGGCCGCAGGATCCGCACGATCCACCGGGTCGCTCGCGGCAGCTGTGCCCGGGGACGATCCATGGGCCCGACCCTATGACGTGCGGTCACCGTGCGACGTGACGGGCGGCACGTGTCGAGCCGTCAGGCGCTCTCGGGGTGCTCGGCGCACCACCGCGCCAGCCGCCGCCATCTCCGCGCCTCGCCGCTCGGACGTGCGCGCGTGGGTCAGAGCGTGGCCGGCTTGAAGGCCGGTCGACGCTGCTCGTAGGACGCGATGTCGTCGTCGTGCGACAGCGTGATGGCGATGTCGTCGAGACCCTCGAGCAGGCGCCAGCGGGTGTAGTCGTCGATCGTGAACGAGTCGACGATCGCATCGGGACCCTCGCCGGCCCGCACCGTGCGCGACTCGAGGTCGACGGTGACCTGGGCGCCGGGCTCCTCCTCGAGGAGGTCCCAGAGCCGCTGCACGACCTTCTCGTCGACCTGCGCGGCCAGCAGACCCGCCTTGCCCGAGTTGCCGCGGAAGATGTCGCCGAACCGCGAGCTGATGACGGCCTTGAAGCCGTAGTTCTGCAGCGCCCACACGGCGTGCTCGCGCGACGAGCCGGTACCGAAGTCGGGGCCGGCGACCAGGACGGTCGCGTGCTGGTAGGGCTCGCGGTTGAGCACGAAGTCGGGGTCGTTGCGCCAGGCCGCGAACAGCCCGTCCTCGAAGCCCGTGCGGGTGACCCGCTTCAGGTAGACGGCGGGGATGATCTGGTCGGTGTCGACGTTGCTGCGACGCAGGGGCGCGCCGACGCCGGTGTGCGAGGTGAACTTCTCCATGGTCAGACTCCTGCGGTCGCGCGGACGGGCTCGAGGTCGGCGGGGCTGGCCAGGTGGCCGAGGACGGCCGTGGCGACCGCGACGTCGGGCGAGACGAGGTGCGTCCGGCCGCCCTTGCCCTGGCGGCCCTCGAAGTTGCGGTTCGACGTCGAGGCACTGCGCTCGCCCGGCGTGAGCTGGTCGGGGTTCATGCCGAGGCACATGGAGCAGCCTGCGCCCCGCCACTCGGCACCGGCCTCGGTGAACACCTGGTCGAGGCCCTCCTCCTGCGCCTGCAGGCGGACCCGGACGGACCCGGGCACCACGAGCATGCGGGTGCCGTCGGCGACCTTGTGGCCCTTGATCAGCTCGGCCGCTCGACGCAGGTCGGAGATGCGACCGTTGGTGCACGAGCCGACGAACACGGTGTCGACGGCGATGTCGCGCAGCGGCGTGCCGGCCTCCAGCCCCATGTAGGCGAGCGCGTTGGCGGCGGCCTCACGCTCGATCGGGTCCTCGAAGCTCTCGGGGTCGGGAACGGTCGCCGACAGCGGTGCGCCCTGGCCCGGGTTCGTGCCCCACGTGACGAACGGGGTGACCTGCGAGGCGTCGAGGCGCACCACCTTGTCGAAGTGGGCGTCGTCGTCGGTGACCAGGTCGCGCCAGTAGGCCACGGCCTCGTCCCACGCCTCGCCCTGCGGGGCGTGCGGACGGCCCTGGATGTACGCGAAGGTCGTCTCGTCGGGGGCGATCAGACCGGCCTTGGCACCCCACTCGATGCTCATGTTGCAGATCGTCATGCGCTCCTCCATGGAGAGCGCGCGGATGGCCTCGCCGCGGTACTCGACGATGTAGCCCTGACCGCCGCCCGTGGTCTCCTGCGTGATGAGCGCCAGGATCAGGTCCTTGGCGGTCGAGCCCTCGGGCAGCGTGCCCTCGACCTCCACCGCCATCATCTTCGGCTTGGCCTGCGACAGCGACTGCGTGGCCAGCACGTGCTCGACCTCGCTGGTGCCGATGCCGAAGGCGATCGAGCCGAACGCACCGTGCGTCGACGTGTGCGAGTCGCCGCAGACGATCGTCATGCCCGGCTGGGTGAGACCCAGCTGCGGGCCGACGACGTGGACGATGCCCTGGTCGATGTCGCCCATCGGGTGCAGCCGCACGCCGAACTCCTCGGCGTTGCGACGCAGCGTCTCGACCGGATGTTGTGGTCCTCGGTCGCGAGCGTCAGGTCGGGACGACGTACGGGGCGGCCGGAGAGGCGCAGACCGTCGAAGGCCTGGGGGCTCGTGACCTCGTGGATGAGGTGGAGGTCGATGTAGAGGAGGTCGGGCTCACCGTCTGCCGTGCGGACGACGTGGTCGTCCCAGATCTTCTCCGCGAGCGTCCTGCCCATCGCGATCATCTCTCCTCTGACGTGGTCTCCAGGTCCGTGGTGCGCCCGTCCTGCGGCGCCTGGAGAGCATAACACTTGCGTCTCACCATGCGATACGGCAGTATCAAGGCATGGACAACGCCAGCGGTGTGGGAGTGCTCGACAAGGCAGCCCTCGTGCTCTCCGCCCTCGAGCCGGGCCCCGCCACCCTGGCCGGTCTCGTCGCCGCCACCGGGCTCGCCCGTCCGACCGCGCACCGCCTCGCCGTGGCGCTGGAGCACCACCGCCTGGTCTCCCGCGACATGCAGGGTCGCTTCGTGCTCGGCCCGCGCCTCGGCGAGCTCGCCGCCGCGGCCGGTGAGGACCGGCTGCTGGCAGCCGCCGGCCCGGTGCTCGCCCGACTGCGCGACATCACCGGCGAGTCGGCCCAGCTGTACCGCCGTCAGGGCGACTTCCGTGTGTGCGTCGCCGCGGCCGACCGGCCCACCGGCCTGCGCGACTCGATCCCCGTCGGCGGCCAGCTCACCATGGCCGCCGGGTCCGCCGCGCAGATCCTGCTCGCCTGGGAGGACCCCGAGCGGATGAACAAGGGCCTGCTCAAGGCGACGTTCTCCGCCGCGGAGCTGTCGGCCGTGCGCCGACGCGGCTGGGCCCAGAGCGTCGGAGAGCGCGAGCCGGGCGTCGGCTCGGTCTCGGCCCCCGTGCGCTCCCCCTCCGGCAAGGTCGTGGCGGCCGTGTCGGTGTCGGGACCCGGCAGCCCGGACGCATGCACGCGCCGGCGGTCGCCGCCGCGGCGGAGCGGCTGAGCCAGAGCCTGCGTCGCGCGGGCTGACGCCTCCTGGTCGCCAGCCCGCGTCGAAGAGCCGGGTCAGGACCGCAGGGCGTCGAGCAGGGCCGCCTTGCTCATGCGCGAGACGCCCGGGAGCTGCTTCTCACGGGCCGCGGCCCGCAGCCGCACGACGGTCCACGACGCGTCCGGCACCGACGGGTCGTCCACCGGCAGGTCGCCGCGCTCGGCCGGCGGCTGTCGGTCGACGGGCGCGTCCCGCTTGGCCCGTCGCAGCTTCGCCTCGAGCTTGGCCACCTTGGTGCGCTCCTGACGCGCCTCGGTCTTCCACTGCTGGGACTTCGCCTTCGACTTCTCCAGCTTGCCCTCGAGCAGCTCGACCGTCGACCGCAGCTTCTCGACCTGCTTGAGCGCCTTCGCAAGCTGCTCCTCGGCCTCGGAGAGGGCCTGCTTCGCCTTCTTCGCCTTCTTCGACTTCTTCCCGGCGTTCTTGCCGGACTTCTCGACACCGGCCTTGCCCACGGCGGGGGTGGTGTCGTCGGACGACGTGACCTTGGCCATCTCGCTCCTTGCTCTCGTCAGGGCTCCGGCCGGATGATGACAGACGAAGATGACACGTCGATGAACCTCGCAACCGTCAGACGCGAGGGGCCCGCGCGAGGGCGACCGTCGCACCCCGGGCGTCGACGATCCTCAGCCCCGAGACGTCCTGGCGCGCGACCGCGGCGTTGACGCGGCAGTGCACCTCGACCCGCGAGCCGAGGAACCCGCCGGCCTCGACCTCGCGGCCGGACTCGTCGACGACGTAGACCTCGTAGGCAGCGCCCGGGCGCGTGCGCCGGACGTCGAGCACGGCCTCGGTCCCCCAGGTGTGCGCGACGAACGCCGCCTGCACGTCGGCGGGCTCACGACTGTCGCCGCGCACCGGCGCGAGCGTCTCGACGGCACCGAGGGTGCCGGGCGGGCCCTGCACCGGACGCTCGCTCGTGAGGGACTGGACGGCGAGCGTCGCGCCGGAACCGGCCAGCACCAGCAGCGCCGCGGCGAGCACCAGGCGCCCTCGCCGGGCCCCTCCCATGCTCCGTCGCCCGTCGTGGTCGGACCCCGACGGGCCCGGGCCGGCCACGGACGCCACGCGCGCGTCGAGCGCGGCGGACGGCTCGGCCGCCAGCCAGCCCTCCCCCGCGGGCGCGTGCCAGGCGTCGAGACGTCGGGCGTCGTCGCGCAGTGCCTCGAGCTCCTCCCGCGCCTGCGGGTCCTCGCGCAGTAGGGCGTCGAGCTCCGGGAGCGCAGGGTCGCGACCGGCACGCCGTCACGTTCCGCGAGCTCCTCGTAGCCGAAGCCCTCCAGCCGCACGGCCACGACGACACGGCGGTGGGCCTCGCTCAGCTGGGCCAGGGCCCACACCAGCGTCACGTGGTCGAGGAGGCGCGCAAGGTCAGCGTCACGGGTCGCGGACTCCTCGGTCTGCTCCCCCGACGCCGGCGCGGGCCGGCGGGCCCGCGCCCGCACGGCGTCGACGACGACGTTGCGGGCGATGGCGAACAGCCAGGTGCGCTGCGAGGCGCGCGCCGGGTCGTAGCGCTCGCGCGCCTGCCAGGCCCGCGTGAACGTCTCCTGGACGCACTCCTCCGCGAGGCCGCGGTCGCGCACAGCGTTGACCATGAAGCCCAGGAGGTCGTGGCCGTGAGCGGCGTACGCAGCACGTACGTCGAACCCGCGAGGATCCATCCGGCCGTCCTCTCGCGCTCGGGTCCGCACCACCGTAGCCACGCGAGGACGACTCGGCAGATCGATCACCGACGTCGCGCCCATGCCGAGGTCTACGCCCACCGCGCCGTCGTCGTTCACCGAGACGCGGGGAGAAGAAACCCGGTGCACGCCGTGAACGCGACGTCGTCGACCGACGTACACCCCGCGAGCGGGCGTCGTCCGGCGCCTCACGACGAAGGGACCACCATGACCGTGAAGCGCGCCACCCGATGGACCGGAGCGGGAGTCCTCGCGACCACCGCGACCCTGACCCTGGGCGCCCTCGGGTCGACCGCCTCGGCCGACACCCCCGACCCCGTCGACCCGCCGGAGAGCTTCACGAGCGCCTTCGTCGTCGACGCGACGGCCCAGCAGGTCGTCGGCACCGACGGCACCGTGGGCGTCGGCCAGCCGGGCGCGACGGGTCGCTTCGAGTTCCTCGTGAACTCCGACGAGGAGGTCATCTGCTGGAACATCACGCTGAACAACGTGGTGACGCCGTACCAGAGCCCCGCCAAGACCGCGACGCACATCCACGAGACCGGCGCGGGCGTCAACGGCCCGCCGCGGATCGCCTTCCCGAACCCGACGCCCGCTGACGACCCGACGGCGACGGTGCGCACCAGCACCGGCTGCTCGGAGGGTCCGTTCACCACGGGTCTCGCACCCAACGGCACCGACACCGGCACCGGCTTCACCCTCGCGCAGCTCGAGGCGAACCCGGCCGGGTTCTCCGCGGACACGCACACCGCCGGCTTCACGGCGGGCGCCGTGCGTGGCCAGCTGGTCTTCAGCCAGGAGCTGCTGGACGCCGCGAACGCGGTCGACGAGGAGCCGACGCCGCCGGCCGACGACGAGCCCGCGCCGGGCGAGGGCGTCGCCGACGCGGACGACGAGCGCCAGCTGCCCGTCAACGGCGTCGACACGGGCCAGGGCGGCACCGCCGGGTCCCCGACCCTCCTGCCGGTCGCGGCCCTGACGCTGCTCGGTCTCGGCGTCGCCGGTGCCACCGTCGTACGGCGTCGTCAGGGTGCCTGAGCGCACCCGCGTCGCCCCGGTCGTCCTGCTCGCCGTCCTGCTCGTCGCACTGCTCTCGGGCTGCGGCGGGCAGGACGCGGCGCCCGAGGAGCCGCCGCGCAGCACGTCGAGTGCCTCGGCGACCGCCGCCGCGCCGACGAGCCCGGCGACGGAGCGAGCAGCGGCTCCCCCGCGGCGCGTGACGATCCCGACCCTGGGTCTCGACGAGGAGCTCGTCGACCTCGGCATCGACGACGCGAGCGGCGAGCTGGAGGTGCCCGAGGACCCTGCCCGCGTGGGTTGGTTCACCGGCGGCGGCAAGCCGGGCGAGACGTGGCCGGTGGTCATCGCCGGCCACAAGGACTCACGCACGGGACCGGCCGTCTTCGCCCGGCTCACGGAGCTGCAGGTCGGCCAGCAGGTGAGCGTCGTCGACACCCGCAACCAGCGCCGCACCTACGAGATCACCGAGGTGCGCGACGTGCCGCAGGACGGACGGTTCCCGACCGACGACGTGTACGGCGAGACGGGTGACTCCCAGCTGCGGCTCATCACCTGCACCGGACCGTACGACCGCGGCGTCGGCCGCTACACCGAGAACCGTGTGGTGTTCGCCGAGGAGGTCTGAGCCACGGACGTGGAGCGCCCCGGTCAGAACAGGCCGGGGCGCTCCAGTGCGAGCAAGGTGCGCTTGCGCTCGACACCGCCTGCGTACCCGGTGAGCGAGCCGTCGGCGCCGACCACCCGGTGGCACGGCACGACGACGGGCAGCGGGTTGGCGCCGTTGGCCGCGCCGACCGCGCGCGAGACCACCGGCTCGTACCCCAGACGGCGCGCCACCTCGGCGTAGCTCGCGGTCTCGCCGTACGGGATCCGGTGCAGCTCGCCCCACACCTTCTTCTGGAACTCGGTGCCGTCGTTGGCGAGCGGGAGGTCGAACTCGTGCCGCTCCCCCGCGAAGTAGGCGGCCAGCTGCTCCTCCGCGAGGTCGAGGACGGGGTCGGCGACCCGCCGGCCGACCGGCTCCGCGTCGAACTCGATCCTCGTGAGGAGCCCGGCCGACGCGTGCAGCCGCAGGCCTCCGATCGGTGAGTCGATCCATCGGGTGCTCATGCTCTCGATCCTCTCGTGCGCTGCTCGGCCTGGCGGGCGAGGTGCTCGGTCCACAGGTGCATGCCGGCGTAGGAGCGCCAGGGGCTCCAGTGCCGGACGTCGTCGGTCGTGGCACCGCGGGCGTCGAGGATGCGGCGCAGGACCAGGTCGGTGTCGAGGAGGACGTCGGGGTCGCCGAGTCCGCGCATCCGGACGTAGCCGACCGTCCAGGGTCCGATGCCCGGGAGCGCCAGCAGCGTCCGGCTCGCCTCGTCCCGGTCGACGCCGACGTCGAGCGAGAGGTCGCCCACCGCGACCGCGTGCGCGAGCCCGACCACGGTGCGCCCGCGCGAGCGCGGCATCGGGAGCGTCTCCGGGTCGAGCGTGGCGAGCGCGTCGGCCGTCGGGAACGCGTGGGTGAGGCTGTGCTCGTGCGCGAGGTCGAAGGTCACGGGCTCCCCCGCCGTCGCCACGACGCGGCCGAGGACCGTCCGGGCCCCGCTGACGGAGACCTGCTGCCCGACCACGGTGCGGACGGCGGTCTCGGCGGCGTCGACCGGGACGAGGCGAGCCGGACGCTGCTGGCGCTCCCGGGCATCGGACCCT
>LUMW01000254.1_pt1 | contig 26283 bp, 21 predicted proteins | sample 729761 | NCBI WGS metagenome assembly LUMW01 (sample SAMN03860302, study PRJNA289734) | marine metagenome | biome: seawater column; feature: ocean; material: water; isolation source: Red Sea water column Station 192 - depth 500m | place: Saudi Arabia: Red Sea | collected 2011-10-15 | depth 500 m
CTGAGGAAGAAAAAAAACTTTCATATTCCAGGCAGGGAATTTTATTATTAATTTTTTGTGGAATATTTTTAGGGTTTGGTACTTTGTCTAGGTGGATCGCAATTGATCTGGCTCCAATTGCAGTAGTAATTGGACTTAGCGGCTTAACTGTTCCAGTGGTTCTTATGCTGTCACCAATTATAATGGGCCGCAGCCTGGAAAATGTTACAATGAGGTTATGGCTTGGAGCAGGATTAGTTGTAATTGGTGCGTCTTTAATTACTTTTTCCAGATAGTTACATGATAATTGATACACACATTCATATTATTGTTAAGGAAATTACATATCCGATAACAAAGGACTCCTGGTCGCCAATTGCAAGTCATGAAAACGGAAAACCTTATGTGGAGTTTAGAGGAAAACGACTCAGTTCTGTGCTTTATGAATTTGTTGATGTACAGGAGATTCTAAAAAATCAGAGAAATGCGGGTATTGAAATCTCAGTATTGAGCCCATGGTCAAGCCTTTTTCGGTATGATTCTGATGCCAATACCTGCCAGGAAATCAATAGAATACAAAATGACGCAATTGCTGAAATTGCAAAGCAATACAGTAATGAAATAGTTGGTCTTGGCATGATTCCTCTGCAGGATTCAGCAACAGCTGTATCAGAATTGAAGTACTGCATGGATATTGGATTAAGAGGTGTTGAGATAGGTACAAATGTGAACGGTAAATACCTGGGTGATGAAGAGTTTCGTCCTTTCTGGGCTATGGCTGAGATGCTGGGTGCTGTTGTTCAGATACACCCCGTTCCAGGATTAGGAGGTCCGACAAACAAGGAATTTTATCTCTGGAATGCCTTCGCAAATCCTGCTGAAACTGCTATGACGGCATCACATATGATTCTTTCCGGTTTGCTGGAAGAACATCCAGACCTGAAAATCCAGCTCTTTCATGGAGGAGGTCATCTTCCTTACCAGATCGGTCGGCTGGACCGGGCTTATGAAATGCGTCCTGAAGCAGGCAAAAAGATCAGCAGGAAACCCAGTGAATATTTGAAGAAGTTCTATTTTGATACAATTACTCATTCAAGTGAGGCATTGAATTATCTGGTAAACCTGGTCGGCGTTGATCAAGTTATGGTAGGCACGGATTATCCTTTTGACATGGGGTATGAGCAGCCGGATAATATGGTGAATGCAATTCAAGTAAGTGACGAGGATAAGAAAAAAATTAAATACGATAACGCGAATCGGTTGTTTCAAATATAATTCTTCAACTGCTCAGATAAATTTGAAATTCATATAAAATCGTTTTCATCAAAAATCAATTATCTGAAACATGCAAATTGTTTAACCTAAAAAATTATTATATCAAGAGAAAATAATGACTGAAGAAATGTTTGCAGTAGAAAAATCTATAGATGGGCATAATGTAAAACTAATGTACGTTGAGACATGGGATGGACTTTATACTGCAGCAGGTCTGAGGATTCCTCAAGGGAAGGGACCATTTCCTCTGGTGTTGTTTGCCTATGGAAATGGAGGTGGAGGAATGCCCTGGATTGTTGAGGCTTTTGAAAAAAAGGCGTACACGATAAATCGGTTTGTAGAAGCAGGATACGTAAGCGCTTGGATTCGCTACAGGTCAGAAGTGGAATTGGGTTATAACATTGGAGGACCACTAATAAGGGACGTCAGACAAGGAGGAGATTTGTTTAACCGTTCCCCGCTGGAATATGAAGATGAGATATCTGTTGTGGAGCAGTTGAAAAAATTACCAGAAATTGATGCAGACAAAGCTGGACTTGTTGGAATGAGTCATGGTGGAGAAATGGCGTTAAAGATCATTTCAGAATATCACGGGCTGAAAGCGGTTGTTGCCAGTGAACCGGCAGCACATGAATATTTATCTCTTAATCCGGATAAAACAGCTTTTATAAACGAAGAGACACAGCTTAGAAACATTGAAGAAATGGAGATGCATGAAATAGATAAAGTCATGAAAAGAATCGATCTTAGCATTGCAAAGGATAGAATCAATAAGATCAGAACACCATCTTTCATAATGGGAAGAAATACTGACCATCTTCAGGGAATTTTCATGGCTGTTTATGAATTGTTAAAGTCTTCAGGAAAAGAAACACAATGGAAATCTTATGATCATGATCTGCACGGTTTTGTCTTTCCTGAGAAGAACAACAGTGGAGAATATCATGTAGATGATGTGCAGGCTGAAGCCATCAAAGACAGCATAAATTTTATGAATCTGCACCTGAAAAACTGAAAGTGAGGATTCATCCCTGAGTAAAGTGCATGGACAGAAAAGACTGCAGCTTACCCGGAGTGTTTAGTTTTCAGGGCCGGCATATTTTCCTGCAGAATCAGGAAACATAGCCTTCACTATTTTGAAATGAGAAATGTCAACCGTTGCGTCCATATGCAGAAAAATGGATGCGTCCCTGAAAAGTTTTTCAATACCGACATCAAGCATTGCGCCCATTCCACCATGCAGTTCCATTGCGTTTTCACAAACTTTAAGTATTTCCTGTGAGGCAAATACTTTTGCCATGTTGCAGAGGGCATCTGCATCTGAACTGCGAGTATCCACGGCAAGAGCTGCCTGATTTAGCAGTGAACGTACGGCTGCAATGCGTGTTGCCATATCTGCAATCCTTGATGCAACAGACTGGTGCTTGATCAGCAGTTTACCGCCCCTCTCATAGCTTTGCACAAATGCAGATGTTTTCTCAAACGCCGCAACTCCAACGCCCAGATTCTTTGCAGCCTGAATAATTTTTCCAGGTCGAAAATAGACAGCGGCCTTGGAAAGAGCTTCTCCTTCACAGAGCAGGTGATCATCCGGAACAAAGCAATCGGAAAAATAGATTTCTCCGTTATTCATAAACCGGCATCCGATGGTTTCGTTACAGCGGACAACTTCAAGTCCTGGAGTATCCCTTGGTACTAGAAAACTAGATGTTCCTTCCAGCATTCCGGAACCGGGTTTGGTATTGGCGTAAACTACATACAGACCTGCGTCAAAGCCGTTGCTGATGAATTGCTTTCGTCCGTTTATGCTCCAGCCTCCATCAACTCGTTTTGCCAAGGAGTCCATTGCTGCTTCAGGCACATTATAAGGCAGCCAACGATCTGAAGCGCCTTTTGGCTCAGTAAGGCAGTGGGCCAGAAGAAAAGTATGGTCTTCCACAAGTCGTGTAAACCATTTTTGCTGAAGATGTACCGGAGCAAGATTTCTCAGCAGCACTGCAACTTTCCAGTTCTGGACCAGTTTATCCGCAAGTCCGGAATCTCCACGAGCAATTTCTTCTGAGATTATGGCAAAACTCCGGATTTCGGTGTTTGAATCCAACTCAATACCGCCATACTTTTCAGGTACGCCAAGAGTCCGGATAGAAATTTCATCTGCCGCCTTCAGGATTTCTTCAGGAAGACGCAGATCAGGATTCATGTTCCACTCACGCTGCCAATCCTGTCTCAGGAAGGGAGTTACTACCCGATCAATGAAATCACGGCAGCTTTGTTTCATTAAACGTTGATCTTCAGTCAGGTCATGATTAAAGGATTCCATAATTTTTATATCTTAGTACATGAAAAATTAAAGCGAAACTTGAAAAGAAATTATGATTCAAATGAGATTAGTGCAGGATTACTCGCTTTCTCTTGATGAAACTGTAGTCGAAATTTTAATTGTGCCCTGAAGAACAGTGGCCTGACTTGCCATGTGAATTGTAATGATGACTTTTTTTGTTCTTTAGTTGATTATTTTTTTGCCCGTTGTAGGATGGTGTGACAGAGCTGTTTCGAAGCACAGATGCTGCAAGAGCCGCATTTGAAGCACAGCCGCAGGCTGTAGCAGCGGGGCTTAATTTATTCACTACAGCACTGCGCTTGAGGCCAGACAGGCGAATTGCTGCCGCAGTAATGGTTTTTTTGATGGGTTCTCCGGATTCAGGATGGTATTCCAATGGAGCATCATGAATACTTTGTTTGATCTCGAATCTCAGGTCCTTATTGACCAAAGATTCATAGGTGTAATAAGGCATATTTTTTCCTGTAAAAGCAATCAGTAAGCGTTTGCGACAAACAATTCCTTGGACGGGAACAGTGTTATTACTTTGCATCCGTCTGCTGTGACAACAACCTCTTCTTCTATCCGTGCCGCACCGTTTCCGTCTTCTGCAGGGCAATATGTTTCAAGAGCGAATACCATTCCCTCTTTCAGTTCAAAAGGGTTGTCAAGAGAAACAAGGCGGCTGATTATTGGGCGCTCATGCAGTGCCAGTCCGAGTCCGTGTCCAAACTGAAGTCCAAATGCTTCCATTTCAGATGCAAATCCAAACTCTTCTGCTTTTGGCCAGACTTCTGCAATTTTATCGGTGGTTAATCCTGGTTTGACCAGATCAATAGCATTATCGATCCACTCTCGTGCTTTCTGGTATGCTTCTTTCTGGGATGGAGTGTAGCTTCCCACATTCAGGGTTCTATAATAACATGTTCGATAGCCCATGTAGGACTGGATCACGTCGAAAAATGCCTGGTCTCCGGGTCGGTACATTCTGTCAGTAAAATTGTGCGGATGAGGACTGCAGCGTTCCCCGGAAACAGCATTGATCGCTTCCACATCGTCAGAACCATTGTCATAAAGAAATTTGTTGGCTAAAGCAACGAGTTGATTTTCTCGCATACCAGGTTTGAGGTTTTCTGCAATTAACTGGTAAACGCCGTCCACTATCGAAGCAGACATATTCAACAGCACGATTTCATCCATACTCTTGATTTGACGTGCGTTAAGCATAACCTGCTGAACATCACGCACATCCAGGCCTTCTTCCTGAAGAGCAAAAAGCATGGGCGGTTCCACAATGTCCACCCCTATGGGCATATCCGCAACACCATCTTTTTTCAGCAGCTCAACAATCTCCTGTGCTGCTCTTTTGAAAAGCCCCGCGTCCGCGTTCACTGAACCACGCAATCCAAGCATTCCTGCACGACAATGGTCATTTTCCAGCCAAGGGGCGTAAAGGCGATGATGAGCAGCAGCAGAACCAAAATCCCATAGATAAGGATTTGAATTCCCTGTAAGTAACGCGTAACGGCATATTTTGTCTCTTGCCCATTCACCGATAACACAGCTGGTAAGGTAGCGGATGTTGTTATTGTCAAAACATAAAATGGCGCCAAGATCTGATTCTGCGAGTGCTTTCTGCGCACGTCCAAGTCGGTATTTATGGAGTCTGCGGAAATCAACACGCTCCTCAAAATCTATGGCCATTGGTCCGGGCGCAGGGATTACTTTATCCCATTCCCAGTTTGTGTTAATGTCATCTGGTTTAATTTGAAAAGGTTCCGTCCGGCTTAATTTTGACATAATGTTTTCCTGAAAAGATGAAGGTGTATAAAGATTTTTCTATCATATTTAACTCAAATTTTCAATCAGATTTGACAGCGTTTGCATAAACATGGCACCTCGAGCGCCATCAACAACACGATGGTCGAAGGATGCGTTTACTGAAAGCATTGGTCTGATTACTGCCTGACCGTCCATAGGCACAACCTGATCTGTAAGTTTTCCAACCGCGAGAATTGCGGATTGTGGAGGATTAATGATTGCGTTGAAAGAGTCAACCCCAAGCATACCCAGGTTACTGATAGTGAAAGTGCCTGAATCCATTTCCCCTGACCGTAACTTTCCTTGCTGGGTTCGTGCTACAAGATCTGCTCTCAGCTCTGTTATTTCTTCCAGGCTAAGTTCATCTACTTTATGTATTACCGGAACAATAAGTCCGTCTTCAGTAGCAACCGCAACCCCTATGTTTATTTCAGAATTATTAACTATTCTATTGTCTATCAATGATGCATTAACTCGCGGATGTTCCTTCAGAGAAACAGCTGCCAATTGTACCAGCAAATCTGTGTAAGTCACTTTTTTTGCAATGTTTGCCTGTATTTGATTTTTATAGGCCACCATGCTGCCGGCATCTAAATTACGAATGAGACTGAAATGAGGGGCGCTGGTCCAACTTTCTTTAAGACGGTCTGCCATTAACTGCCAGCCTTTACTAACAGAGAAATCATTTACGCCTGTTTCTTGCTGAGATTGGACTGCTTGAACATCTTCCATCAGGATGGCGCCACTAGGACCACTTCCCTTTATTGCAGTCAAGTCAATTCCTTCTTTTTTTGCATATTGCTTAATTTTAGGAGATGCAGCAATTTTCTTTGTGGGGCAATTCTCTGAAGATTCTGAGGAATCAGATTTCTGTGTTTGCTGTGGTGCAGCTTTTTCAATCGACTGAGTCTCGTTTTTTTCGACAGATTCAAGGGATGCTGGTGCATATTCACCGTCTTCCAATATCAGGGCAATGACTTCACCAACTTGAATTTCATCACCTGGTTTTACAGAAATATTTGACAAAGTTCCTTCTGCTGGTGCCTCTACTTCAACATTTGCTTTATCAGTTTCAACTTCCATTAAAGGTTCCCCTTTCTCAATAGAGTCACCTTCCTGCTTTAACCATTCTAAAAAAATTCCTGTTTCCTGGCCCGGACTTAAGGCGGGCATGATTATTTCGGTTGCCAATTTATTCTCCTTTGTCTTAAAGCTATTATTAATATTTTGTTGAAAGATGCGGATTCATAATCTGTAACATAATATTCAGGATTCCAATTTCTTCATATTCCGGAAAAAAGAGTTTTCGCCTTTTCCACCACCATTGCTGGATTAGGAACAGTTAAATCTTCAAGTACAGGAGAGAATGGTATGGGTACATCCATTGCTCCGATGCGTTTCACCGGTGCTTCAAGATGGTAGAATGCTCCTTCCGCAATAACGGAAGCAATCTCAGCTGTAACTCCATAACTGTCATATCCTTCATCAATGACAATCACTCTGCTTGTTTTAATGGCGGAGTCGATCAGGGTTTTTTTGTCCAAAGGCATTATTGTACGAGGATCTATCACCTCCGCACTAATATTCAGTTGTTCCAGTTGATCTGCTGCTTCAAGTGCAACCTGGACCATGCTGCTGGTGCCAATCAGGGTAATATCTGATCCCTCTCTCTTAATATCTGCAACTCCAAAGGGAATGGTGTAATCTTCTTCCGGAACATTTCCCTTGTCCTGCAGCATCATTTTATCTTCAAAAATAATAACAGGATTATCTTCCCTTATAGCTGTTTTTAACAACCCTTTTGCGTCATAGGGTGTGGATGGCAAGGCTACTTGCAAACCCGGTATATGACTTAGCCAGACGTGCAGGCTTTGACTGTGCTGTGCTGCAGATCTTCTAGAGGCACCAAGGTTTGTGCGTACTACCAGCGGTACCTTTAATTTACCTCCGGACATATAGTGTATTTTTGCTGCCTGGTTTGCGATTTGGTCCATGGATATTGTCATGAAGTCTCCAAACATGATATCAACAACTGGTCTCATACCTGTCATGGCTGCCCCAACTCCAATCCCTGTGAAACCAGACTCAGAGATTGGAGAATCAAGTACACGCTCAGTCCCGAACTCCTCAACCAAACCAGACAAAACTTTGAAAGGCGTTCCTGCTTCTGCAACATCTTCACCTATAATGAAAACAGTTTTATCACGGCGCATTTCTTCAGCTAAAGCTTCATTTACTGCCTGTGAAAATGTAATTACTCTATCTGTTAATTCAGGCATAGACATGTTTATTAACTTCCTCCGGATCAGGGTAAGGAGCATCCAGTGCAAACTTTACAGAATCTTCAATTTCTGACTGAACCTCTGATTCAATCAGATCAATTCCGGATTCATCAGTGATTTCATTGTTGGTCATCCACTTTGCGAAAATTATCAATGGATCCCGATTTGTTTTCCATTCATTTTCTTCTTCTTTGGACCTGTAGTATGCCCTGTTAATATCACCTACATGGTGCCCAAAATATCTGTAAGTATTGCATAATAGAAAAGAAGGGCCCTTTCCTGAACGTGCTCTTTCCACCAATTCAACAGATGTTGAATAAACCTGGCGGATATCCTGTCCTGCAATTTCTTCAGCGTGAATATGAAATGCTTTTGCTCTTGCAGTTATATCACCGGCAGTTGTTTCAGTATAATGAGTATACTCTGTGTAAAGATTATTCTCGCATACATAAATAACAGGCAGATTCCATAAGGATGCCATGTTCATAACTTCGTATATTATTCCCTGTCCAAGTGCCCCATCACCAAAAAAACAAACTGCAACCTGATCTGTTCCTCTCATTTTTGCGGAAAGCGCAGCACCTGTAGCTATACCGGCACTGCCGCCTACAATTGCATTTGCTCCAAGATTCCCTGAATCCTGATCTGCAATATGCATTGAACCTCCTTTACCCCTGCAGTATCCTGAAGCCTTGCCTAATAATTCCGCGAACATCAAATTTGTTTTTGCTCCTTTTGCCAGGCAGTGACCATGTCCCCGATGAGTGCTTGTTATGTAGTCATCACTTCTCAATGCCTCGCATACTCCTACAGCAACTGCTTCCTGACCAATACTGAGATGTGACAAACCCGGCATCTTTGCGGAAGTGTAAAGCTGGTTCACATTTTCTTCAAATTTACGAATCGTGAGCATTTGTCTGTAAATGTGTCTTGAATGCTCCTTATCTGGCCTAATTGGTTCTTCAGGTTTTTGTTGAACAGAATTTTTGTCTTTATTATCCATTATAATATTTCATTTTTTTAAGATAATACATGCCTGAAAGTAAACAAGAACAATTGTAGAAATTGACAGGTGTATTATGAGGTTGAATCATGACAAATACAAAGGAATCAGCACACATATCAGTAGATATTAATAAGAAACTTGCAATGAATCAAGAGACAATTTCAGGCAGGACAAAACTCTGATTAGTCAATTCATGGACTAAGTTGTCAGAATAATTAACCTTCCTGCATCAGGTATTAGCTTATCGGCAATTCTTTGCTGCTTCAATTGATCAACGACTGATTACTTGACCGATTAATAACCATGGAATAAAGTATAGCATCTTGGGAATCATTTTTAATTAGTAATGATATGGAAACACATGGATCATTATCGCAAACTATGTATGAGAATTAATTATAGAATAGAAATCTGAATTAATTATAAACAATGAAAAACAAACTATAGTACACCTTAATTCATAAGAAAAACTGTCCTTGACTTGAGGTCCACTTCAGTTTCTTACTGCAGGACAATGCGCCAGAGAATGGAAGGGAATACTTTCAGAATCTTAATTGTACTGTAAGAATTAATCAGGTATTGATGTGGAAACTCATAAGATGCATCATTGCTGAATTATGAGCAGCAACAAAGCTTGCTCTACTTCCTGATTATTTGATGGAGCTGAAATTCTGATTTTGTGATTTGTAGTTGTTAGTTGAGGTAGCGTCCCAAAAACAAATCCAGGTCACTTCTGGTTTTTTGTGGGATTTTGGACTTGTCGGTGATCAGGGCAAATTTGAGGGCATCCTGCTGGGAATTGGGAAAATCCGGGGAAAGATTTCGCAGTGTTTCAACAAGTATTCTGCGGGCAGTTTCCACGTTATCATGCATAACCTTGATGATATCCTCAACATTGACTTCAGCTTCGGAAACATGCCAGCAATCGTAGTCGGTAGCAAGGGCAATTGAGGCAAAAGCCATTTCTGCTTCTCTTGCAAGCTTGGCTTCCTGGGCGTTGGTCATCCCAATCACGTCGGCTCCCCACTTGCGGTAAAGCAGTGATTCCGCACGTGAGGAAAAAGCCGGACCCTCCATGCAGATGTATGTCCCTCCAACATGTGTTGTTGCACCCACCGTATTAGCAGCTTCCACCAGTTTCTCAGACAGCTCAGGACATACGGGATCACCGAACTGTACATGGGCCACAACTCCGTTGCCAAAAAATGTTGATGTCCTGTGACGGGTAAGATCAATGAACTGATCCGGAAAAACCATGTGTCCGGGCTGAATCTCTTCCTTGAGGCTGCCGACAGCTCCCACTGAAATCAAGTGTGTAACCCCAAGTTTTTTCATGCCCCAGATGTTTGCGCGAAAAGGAATTTCTGTGGGCAGCAGTACATGGCCGACCCCATGGCGGGGAAGGAAAGTTACCGGGATGCCGTGTACCTCACCTGTGAGAAATTCTGAGGAGGGATTTCCAAATGGAGTTGCCAGTTGGACTTTTTCCACCTTCTCCAGTTCATCAAGATTATAAAGACCGCTGCCGCCGATAATGCCTGCTTTCATGTTGATTCCTGCTAAGAAAAATGGTTACAAAATGAATTGTGTTTGAATGCCTCAGTCACCCTCAAAAGTCACCAGAGAATAAACCGGATGATCCAGGCGATGCCTCCCTTTTAAGTCAACCAATTCAATTACAAAGGCATAACCGACGATGTTTCCTCCTGCTTTTTCAATCAGTTTCGCGCTGCCTTCCATAGTACCTCCTGTTGCCAGCAAATCATCGACCATTAATACTTTGCTTCCGGCCTGAATCGCGTCCTGGTGTACTTCCACCAGGTCAGTACCGTATTCCAGATCATATTCAACACCGTGTGTGGGCCCGGGAAGTTTTCCTGCTTTACGGACAGGTATAAATCCCTTGCCTAAACGCAAAGCCAATGGTGCGCCGATGATGAAACCGCGTGATTCTATTCCTACCACAAGTTCAATTTGCTCGTGTTCATAATGTTCCACAAAACGGTCAATTACAGTATTAAATGCCTGTGGATCAGCCAGCAGGGTTGTTATGTCACGGAATAGAATTCCCGGTTTCGGGAAGTCAGGTATTGTTCGTATTATCTTTTTAAGGTCATCCATTTTGTTTTATGTTTGAGCAGGCAGATCGGTTTGGGAGTTTCACTGAATGAACATTTTATTAAATGAAAAAAACTCACACTTAGAATATTGTTAACAGTACTATGTCTTCATGCACAAAGTTCTAGAGCAGCAATTATAGCACTATGACTTTGAATTACAAAAGTATTATTATTTTCACATAACCTGTGATTTTCTTAATCCAGAGAGAGTTTCCTTGAGACATAATAAACTCATAAATTCAGACTTTTTTGAAAAGCTGATTGTCATGCTATATAATTGGATGTCAGAACAAAACCGATTTTGTGTTTATAATTACATTACACACCGCCTCAAAATAATTGATTGAATCAAATGGAATATGTCCGAAACGCGTGGTATGTAGCAGGATGGTCATCTGAATTTGCGAATGACCTGAGCGCTGTAAAAATACTTGAAGACAACATCGTCATTTATCGTACTTCCAAAGGTAGGGTCATTGCCATGGAAGACCGCTGTCCTCACCGGTTTCTCCCTCTTTCAATGGGAAAGCTTATTGGGGACAACTTATAATGCGGATATCATGGAGTAACATATAACTGTGAAGGACATTGTGTACGCATCCCCGGTCAGAAGAAAATTCAAAAAACACTCAAAGTCCGTACTTATCCTGTTTTTGAGCAGCACGATATAGTCTGGATCTGGATGGGAGATAAGTCATTGGCTGATACATCCGAAATTTTTGACATGCCTCAATTTGCCCAAGCGGGATGGGAAGCACATCAGGGTGATGCAATACATTTGACTTCAAATTATCTCAATGTTGCAGAAAATCTTGTTGATCCTGCACATGTGAGTTTTGTGCATCCCACTACACTTGGAAGCTCAGCCAGTGAAGATGTTCCGGTGCATTTTGACACGTCCGGAGATGCAATTGTTGCGTGGCGCTGGATTCGTGACAGCCCTCCGATTGGATTCTTTAAGGAGTTTCCCGGATATAAAACCAATGTTGACCGCTGGCATTATTATTATTTATATCCTCCGAGTATTGCCGTGATTGATTTTGGCAGCGCTGATTCAAAAGAACAAATTGAAGAAAATCAACGTCATCTGGGCACACAACTTTTTGCTTTGCATTTCCTGACACCTGTCAGCAGCAACCGCACGATAGACCGGTGGATGCATTTAAGAAATGTTGCAGTGGGTGACGAAACTGCCTCGTCAAAAATCAATTCAATGTTCAAAGTTGCGTTTGCTGAAGACAAACAGATTTTAGAGGCCATTCAGGAACAGGAGGATCATCTGCAAAATCAAAATCCTGTTCATATCTCCATTGACAAAGGCTCAATTGCTTATCGCAGGAGAATCGCGGATTTAATCAAATCAGAGGCAGCTGACAATTCCACCATGTAATTTGATCGATGTGAATTGAATTAAGGCAAACTCCTTTTTAAACACGTTTCGGCAATAAAAATGCCGCTCCAACAACAATACATGACGAAATAGCAAGCGCCTGCATAACAGGCTCAAATCCTGTTCCAGCCGACAGCAGGTATCGTGCGGTTATCAGCGCTGCCGCTCCTATCACCAGATTCAAAAGAAACTTTACTGAAAGTGCCTTCGTCCTCCACTGATCAGGAACATATTGTGATAAAACAGCATCAGTTATTGGAATCTGACCAAACACAAATCCCATAGCAAGCAGTGAAACCGCATAAAGGCTGAAATCCGAATGAACAGCCATCAGGAAGAGGAATACCGGCTGTCCGCAGGCAACGAAAATTAATACAGGTTTAATACTTCGTTTGTCGATCGCTCTACCAACCACAAGCTGCGCGAATGCTGCCACCGCATATATTGAAGCAGCTAAAGTGCCTGTCACAGCTATATCTGCAGAAACTCCCTGCATGCGGACATCGAACAATCTTGGTATGAGAAATGTCATGCCTCCAAAAACAAATCCTCCTGCTGCTGTAACTAATGCCAGGGAAACCAAGGCCCTCTGCCAGCCTGGGGAAAACCCAACCTGCTCCTTTTTATTTTGGTCTGTGGTAGTAGATTTGACACCGTTACTTCGCATGAATGCCAGGTAACAAATCCCTGTAACAATTGAAATTGATCCCGGAATAATAAAAGCCATCCGCCAGTCATACTGGGCAAGCAAAAAACCGGTTACCAATGGCGCTCCTGCAACACCCATGTTGCCCCAGACACCATTCATGCCGAGACGCCAGCCAACTTTGCCTCCTCCCTCAATCAGCATTGCTATGCCTACAGGATGGTAAATTGAGGCAAAGATTCCTATTAATGCCAGTCCTAATCCAATCTGCAAAAGGCTTTGGGCAAATCCGGTCAGAATCGCGGCAAATCCGATTCCGAAAAAAAATACTGTCAGCATGCCGCTGCGATTCCATTTGTCAGCAAAATATGCCGCGAGCGGAGCACATGCCCCGAAAAGGATCAGTGAGGGGATTCCATAAGGAATCATTTCAGCATAAGCCAAATCTTTACCGATTCCGAAGTCAATTCCTGCATTGAATGCAGCCTTTGCAAAGATCAACATCAGCATGTGGTCAGTGAAATGACCAAAATTAATATAGAAGAGCCGTAATTTTGCCGGATCAATCATTTATATGCTTTGAAAAGAAAGAAGTAAGATAAACAAATCTGCATCTTTATTCTTTTATCCAAATAATTTATTCACAAATATTCCCTATTAAACTTATCAACTTGAGCTGTATGGATGAATCCGCAGATAATGTGAAGCATGTAATTTCCGGAAATACAACGCTTTTACTACTTTAACAAGTCTGACATGTTTACTGAAAAACAAAGGTTTCACAAGCATTATTATAAGGAGAAAAGAAAATGAAAAAACAGAGGATTTGGGAAATACTTGAAATAAGCAAGGAGAACGACCAGCAAAGTAAAATATTCGACTATTTTATTTCAATATTAATTGGTTTGAATGTTTTGGCAATAATACTTGAAACTGAGAAAAGTTTTTTTGCAGAATATAAAACATTTTTCAGATATTTTGAAACAGTATCGATAATAATCTTCAGTGCTGAATATTTTCTGAGGATATGGTCGTGTGTAACTGTTGAAGCCTACCGGCATCCGTTTATCGGCAGAATAAAATATTTTTTTTCTCCAATGGCCTTGATTGATTTCATCGCAATTGCGCCTTTCTACTTAACCTTCATGATCGCTGATGCAAGAATTCTTAGAATATTAAGATTTTTAAGAGTACTTAAGATGACAAAACATTTTCATCATTCAAATACTTTTCACATAATAACCAATACAATCTTTAAAAAAAGATCAGAATTGATTTCTTCATTAATCTTGATGTTCAGCCTCTTATTAATATGCTCCACTGGAGTATTTTTTGCTGAAAAATAAATCCCTGGGTTTATTACCAGGTTTCAACCCAGGGACGGACATCGATTTCGAATGTCCACGCGCTTCTTTTCTGGCTGTGAATTGCCCAATAAGTTTCAGCAATGTCATCAGGCTGTAGCAGCCCATCTTTAGGCCGTTCCTTAACCATCTCCGGGAATCTTTCTCTAGTCCACTCAGTATCAATAGGACCATCTATCACCACGTGGGCAACATGAATGTTTTTCGGCATTAACTCCTTTGCCATACTCTGTGCGAGCGCGCGCAGTGCATGCTTGCCACCAGCAAATGCTGAAAATCCTTTACTTCCCCTGACGCTTGCTGTTGCTCCGGTAAAAAGCATAGTACCACACTCTCGCTCGACCATGCGGCGGGCTACTTCACGGCCTGTCAGAAAACCTGCCAGGGCGCACATCTCCCAAACCTTTGTGTAAACACGAGAAGTTGTTTCGAGGACTGGAAACATTACATTGCCGCCAATGTTAAACACGAAAACCCCAATGGGGCCGATTTCATTCTCAACCCAGTCAATCAGTTCAACCACCTGTTCCTCTTTGCGCGCGTCACTGTGTATACCGGTGGCTTTTCCTCCGGAATCTTCAATCTGCTTTACGAAACTGACAATGTCACCTCTTCTGCGTGTTCCTACAGCGTGAAAGCCCTCTTTCGCAAAACGTCTTGCGAGAGCACTGCCCAGATAGTCTCCCGCTCCAATTATCAGCACAACTTGATCTTTACTCATGCTTCATCCTCATTTATTAAATGTAACTGATTCTATTGCAGCTTTTTTCCCTGCTATATATCTCTGAAAGCAGTGTTAACAGTGTTTTAACTAAAACAGGTATAATCAAGCTTTGTGACAAAGAGAAGAGCAATAAAGGAAGAGCGTTAATTTTGAAAGGACTCAATTTTCAAATGTTATGGAAATACCTGGTAGTTTTATACCATACAAGTTAGTTGTCCAATTTTGGCCAGCATTAATCGAAAGAGCATCTGTCAATGTGCCTGTAGTAACCAACTCACCAGACTGCAGAGGTTCTTGTTCTGAATATCTGTTGATAACTTGAAGTAAATACAAAACGGACTTCAGAGGACTGCCTAGCACGTTGGAGCCTCTGCCTTGCGCACACAAATCTCCATCGCATGACAAACTGATTTTGAAATTTTCAAGATCTGATAATCCTTCTTGCCCGAGATTATTTAACTCCTGTGGTTCACCTACGAACAGCTTTGCATGTAGACCGGAATTTACAATTGTATCTGCTGTTTTGAATTCCCAATTAGGAAAATGAGACTGCACTATCTCAATCCCGTGAGCTATCCAGTCAATACAGCCTAAAATTTCTTCAGGTTCAGCTTCCAATGGCGGTGTAGAGCAGAAGTGCAAGACGATCTCCGGTTCAATCTTCGGTTCAGAGAATCCTTTAATATTGCACTTTGTATGCTGGCAGTTCAGCCGCACGACCGTCGTATCGTAAATGTAGGCCCAAATAGGTTCAGAAACGTTATAAACTGACCACAACTTTGTATTTGTGAATCCAATTTTTCGACCAATCGGCTTTGCTCCCTCGTTTATCCTCATCTCGTGAATTAAATTTGCCACAGCATAGGCCTTTGCATTACCAAAGTCTTTATTCAAAGATGTAAGCGGGACAATTTGTTTGCAATGATCCTGTGCGTACTTCAAATCATTAGCAATTGCTTGAAGATTTAATCCCTTTCCTTCGATGTGATTTCCTGAGCGAACATCGTTTTGAAAGAATTTTTGACTTTGATTTGAAAAGTTGTTCTTAGTCATAATTGATTTTCAATACTTTTACTAATCCATGTTTTGCTACTTTCATAGCAGTTTCACAATGAAAGAAAAAGACTATGTGCTATGAATGTAACTAACTGATATTATGGGGATCCAGTTGGGATTTGTACCCCGAACCTGGTGATTGGTAATCCGTGTACTGTATGTTATAGTGATTGCTTTTGAAAGCAGTTAAATAATATACTTCCGTATCTTAACCCTCCTTGTAACTTATTCCAAGTGTTACTGAATAGTACTGAATATTATGGCTGATTGACACCTGTATGGACACCTAAAAAAGTCCCTGATTTATACCCCTGAATGATCGGCTTAGGCGAGCTGATTTTCTACATTATTATCAGTATTTCCCCAAAAAATGATTCACCTTCAGTTTCCTCGTGTGTGCGTGTAGTGGATTTTTCTTGCAGTCAATACCACAGGTTGGCATTATTAAATGTAATTTCATAACTCAAAATTAATTACTCTCACATAAAGTACTAATAATTCATAAAGGTATTAAAACCAGAGGTAAGACAAATAATAATTTGGCTCAGGGAATGGTTATTCAATTAATTCGAGTAAAATATGATCAAGATATTCAACTCGACTGTCTCATGTTTTGTCGTGTCGTCCCGAACGTATGTGAAAGATATTGTAATATATCAACACTTTATCAGATCTTTCCCTTCGGTCGAGTTTACAAGCAGTAGACATCAATATCAGTATCTTATGAGAACTCGTGACTCACGAGATATGCAAAAGTGTTTGAGTGAAAAGCTAAAATTATAATAAAACAAGTTGTTCTAATTACCACTGACTCCTGAATACTATATACTATTGCGAGTCTTGTTCAAGAACTGCCGTCAAACCATCCACAACATCATCTAAAAGGACGAAATGCATCATCATCAAAGCGGACGCCACTTTTTGCAGATTCCCGGACCAACCAATGTTCCGGACCGTATTCTCCGTGCCATTGAACGGCCTACCATTGACCACCGTGGTCCGGAGTTCAAAGGACTGGGGTTCGAGGTTCTGGAAGGAATCAAAGAAGTTTTCCAGACTAAACAGCCGGTGATAATCTATCCTGCTTCCGGGACAGGAGCCTGGGAAGCCGCGCTGGTTAATACACTTTCGCCCGGAGACAAGGTGCTGATGTACGACACGGGGCACTTTGCCAGCACATGGCACAAGCTGGCAGAAAAGCTGGGACTTGATGCCCAGCTGCTTCCCGGCAGTTGGCGGGAGGGCGCAAAGCCGGAAGTAATCGAGCAGGTTTTGGTTGATGACAAGAACCAAACCATCAAAGCCGTGTGTGTGGTTCACAACGATACAGCAACCGGAATCACCTCCGACATCCCGGCAATTCGAAAGGCCATCGACAGTGCCGTTCACCCTGCCCTTTTCCTGGTAGATACGATTTCTTCGCTGGCATCCATCGACTACCGGCATGATGAATGGGGTGTGGATGTAACTGTAGGCGGTTCACAGAAGGGTTTGATGCTGCCTCCGGGTTTGAGCTTCAACGCAATTAGCGAAAAGGCGCTTTCCGCCTTTGAAAAAGCCAAACTGCCGCGCTCTTACTGGGAATGGCAGGACATGCTCGAGGCCAACAAGCAGGGAGTATTTCCTTTCACTCCCGCAACCAACCTGCTTTATGGCCTGCGGGAATCTATCCGGATGCTGCTTGAGGAAGGACTTGATCAGGTGTTTTCAAGACACAGGAGGCTCGCTGAAGCAGCACGCGCTGCTGTTCAGGCATGGGATCTGGAACTGAATGCACTCATCCCCAGTGAATACAGCAACTCGCTCACCGCAGTCGTGATGCCTGAAGGACATGACGCGGATGCATTCCGCAAGGGGGTGCTGGAGTGTTTCAACGTCTCTCTGGGCAACGGGCTTGGACGTCTCAACGGCAAGGTCTTTCGCATTGGTCACCTGGGCGATTTCAATGAACCGATGCTGCTCGGCACATTGGGCGCCATCGAAATGGGATTGGGTCTGGCTGAAGTCCCTCATCGCCCTGAAGGCGTGCGTGCCGCGATGAGTAACCTTGTGGAAAACAACCGCTGAGTGCTGTCCGGATTGAATCGATGGTCAGTTTAGAATAATCTGGGCTAACAGCAATTAAATGCACTCGATCATCAAGAAATGCACCAGTTTCGCAGCAGACTGATCGGATGCAGCGCCATACGTCCGGAACCGTGCTCAATCTGGTGGCGGCAGCTGGTTCCACACGCGGCTATATGATCACCAGCTGCAACCTGACGGATTCGGGGCAGCAGCGAGAGTTCGGCCATTTGTATGGAAACCTCGTAATTTTCGGCCTGATAGCCGAACGACCCTGCCATTCCGCAGCAGCTTGAGGGGATGGTCTCGACCTCAATTCCGGGAACACTTTGCAGCAGCTTGACGGTGCTGTCCATTGCGTCAAATGCTTTTTGGTGGCAGTGCCCGTGCAGCAAGACTTTTTCTGATTCTGTAGTTTTGAATTTGAAATTCAGCCGTCCCACCTGATGTTCCGCCAGCAGATAGGACTCCAGTAATTGAACATGATCAGCAAGTTCCTGGGACTGCTTTCCCGGAAGCAGAGAGGGCAGCTCATCCTTGATTGTGAACACGCACGACGGTTCCAGCCCGACGATGGGCACGCCACGCTCAACGTAAGGCGACAAATATTCCAGCAATCGGGCCGCTTCCAGTTTGGCTTCGTCAATCAATCCGGAGGATAGAAAAGTGCGACCGCAGCAAAGGCGGCGCTGTTTGTTGACAGCTCCGGACACAATAACTTTCCGATCATCTGCTTCCAGCACAGCCAGTCCATCCCGCAGGACGTTTGGCTCGAAGTAAGTATTGAAACTGTCAGCGAACAGAACCACTTCCGGACCAGTGGTTTTGTTTGAGATCTCTTCCGGACTGAATGGTTTTGAGTGCCATTTTGGCAGTTCGCGTTTGCCGCTGAGTCCGAGCAGTTTTTCTGAAATACCGGAGAGTCCGGGAATCATGTCACGCAAGTTCGCCAGTCCACCGAACTTCGAGACCTGTGGAGCATAGCGGGGCATATAGGCAAACAGTCTTTCCCGTAGCGAAATACCGTGTTTCCGATGATAATGGTATAGGAATTCAGTTTTCATGCGGTTCATGTCCACGCCTGTGGGACATTCCCGCCGACACGCTTTGCAGCCAACACAGAGCTGCATGGTTTCATACATTTCCGGAGAAGAAAACGCCTTCTTCCCCAACTGTCCGGATAAGGCGAGTCGCAGCGCGTTGGCGCGTCCGCGGGTGAGATGTCGCTCGTCCATGGTTACTCGGTAGGATGGGCACATCACCTCTGTGTTGAATTTGCGGCAGGCGCCGTTGTTGTTGCACATTTCCACCGCACGGTCAAATCCACCCCATTCGGACCAGTCAAGTCCGGTTGGCATATTGGATTGCTGGTAGTCCGGACTGTAACGGAAAAGGCCGCGGTCATCCATCCTGGAAGGCTGCACGATCTTGCCCGGATTCAATAAATCACAGGGATCGAATATTTTCTTGATTTCCTCGAATGCTTTCACAAGACGTCTGCCGAACATCACTTCGTGGAACTCCGAGCGCACCAGGCCGTCCCCGTGTTCTCCGGAATGCGAGCCCTTATACTCCCGTACGATTGCAAAGGTTTCTTCCGTGATCGCCCGTAGCTGCTTGGCGCCTAATTCCTGCTTCATGTTTAGGACAGGGCGAACGTGCAGGCAGCCCACGGAGGCATGCGCATACCATGTTCCGGTGGTGCCGTACTTCGCGAAAAGTTCGTTGAGGCGGCTGGTATATTCCGCAAGGTCTGTCAATTCCACCGCGCAATCCTCGATACAGGAAACCGGTTTGCCGTCGCCTTTCATGGACATCATGATGTTGAGTCCTGATTTGCGCACATCCCAGACTTCCTTCTGGAATCCCGGATCAATTGCTTCCACTACTGAATCTGGAAAACCGTGCGCCGACATCAATTCGTCCAGTTCACGCAGCTTGAGTTTGAGAGGATCAAACTCTGTTCCCGCAAACTCAACCAGCAGCAGCGATCCCGGCTTGCCTTTCACAAATCGTTTCAGTTTCTGCTGAAACTGCGGGATCTCGGCGGCAAGTTCGAGCATCGTCTGGTCCACCAGTTCCACCGCGTCTGGACCCAATTCAACGAGGTGCTGAGTAGTTGACATTGCTTCGTAAAAGGTTGGGAAGTGACAAACGCCAAGCACCTTGTGTTCCGGAATCGTTTGGAGATTGAGATGAATTTTATTGGAAACCGCGAGGGTACCTTCTGAACCTACCAGCAGATGTGCCAGATTAAGCGAAGACCTTGCCTCTGAGGTCAATACATCCAGATTGTAGCCGCCCACACGGCGCTGCACTTTGGGAAAGCGTTTGGCCACTTCTTTGGTTTCGCGGGTTCCAAGTTCCAGCAGCTGACTCACCATTTGCTGCTGCCATTCCGGAGCAGCGGAGGCTGTTCCGTTTCCCAATTCAGCAAAGTGCATTTGGCTGCCATCCGCGAGCACAGCGTTCACGGCCAGTACATTATCCACCATCTTGCCGTAACGGATTGATCGAGCGCCGCAGCTGTTGTTGGCTGTCATTCCGCCAATGGTCGCCCTGCTGCTGGTGGAAACATCAACGGGAAAGAACAGCTTGTGTGGCTTGAGCAAAGCATTCAGCTGGTCGAGCACGATTCCGGGTTGAACCACTGCCTGACGTTTTTCCGGATCAAGCTTAATGAGGCGGTTGAGATGCTTGCTGACATCAACGATGATGCCTTCGCCTACGGTTTGACCACACTGCGAGGTGCCACTGCCCCGCATTGTCACCGAAACACCGTTGTCGTTTGCGATACTGAGGGTGGCAAGCACGTCCTCCTCTGTTTCAGGCACCACAACGCCCAGCGGTTTGATTTGGTAGATCGAAGCGTCGGTACTGTAAAGTCCACGTGAAAACTCATCAAACAGTACTTCAGCAGTCGTTTCCTTCCGCAGACGTTTTGCCAATGAGGAGTCTTGTGTTGAATTTCTTATCATCTAAGAGACATGTCAGGTTGAAAAGCAGATCTATTTTAAATACTCAGTCACAGTTCTTCTAATACAACTGCGAGTGTTATGTTCAAGTATGAAAAAAGGAAATGTTCACATCTTTCCGGATGACTTGGCGAATGATGATACGGACAATTCGACTGCATCTTTTTGCGCCATGACGCAGGTACTGGGGTTACTCACAGGAGAAGATGGGGTTAGTTTGCCTTTTGTTCTGTTAGAGCAACTTCTTGACCATAAGATATCTCAAGTGTACGATCAACAGGTTCATGAAATTATTTAAACTTATACCACTTATTTAATAAATTTTTATCAGGAGGTCCTATTACCTTGGCAACAGTATCTAGATACAATTTATGAGCAAGTGGAAGTTTCGAAGCAATTTGTGATGAAGTATGTAGATTAAATTCATCATTTTGACCTCCCACTAAATAAAAATAATTCCACTCAGCTAATATTACCCAATATGCAAATTCTTGAGCCGTTACCTTTGCATAACCTTTACGGTCACGATTAAGTAAATCTGAATAACTAGATATATTATAATGCCCCTTATCGACTGCTTCTTGCATCGCTAAATTAATTGGAGAATCCTTTTTATCCCAACGCCATTCATCGGGGAAAGCATAATAAAAACCAACAGTGGTAATTGTATGTAATAGATGTTCAACAATTTCATTAGCTTGTCTGTGAATTTCGTGATTTTTTTCTTTCTCCCAAATAAAATCAACGTGATTATGCTGATATTTGCCTCTTCGTGGACAACAATCAAAACCACGGTTGAAATCAGGACTTATTAAACCAATCCGCTGATACACATAAAATTTTTGAAGAGTTTTAAGAAAATGTTTTTGAATAATTGGATCAATTATTTTTTTTGCATCAAACATAGATTCGTATATTAACGCTACGTCTTTTATAAAAGTATCTGAGACTCTTTCTAAGGAAAATATTCTAAGGCTAATTGTATCAATATATCTTGTATAAGGTTTAAATTTATTTTCACTTATTAATGATCCTTTCTTATAAAGCGGACCATAGCCATCCTTCCATTCTCCTTCATAACTACTTCCATCAGAATAAGTTTCTGTTCCTTGACCATCTTGTTTACCATCCTTAAATTCCCCTTCATACTTTCTTCCATCAGAAAAAGTTAATGTACCTTGACCATGCCGTTTTCCGTCTTTCTTCTCACCTACGTAAACACCTTTTTCTGCACACCCTAACAAAAACACAGATAACAAAATATGAATTACAATTTTCAGATTTTTCATTTCAATTCTCTGGTTTGGAAAATTTATGGGAAATGTTCTATCTCTCCCATTGAATGTAATAAGTAACATGAATGTTTCTAATTTTGCAAAATATTTTAGTATACAAAATGTGAAGATTTTACTTAGAGTGTCTCTGACTCTGTGAAGAATTAGTGGGGGTTACTCACAGGAGATGATGGATTGGTTTTTTTCTTGAGGAGTCTTGCTGCAATTGTTCCAGAAACTTTTAGATTGCAAATCTAAATATGAGAAATACTATTGGTGATTTTGTTATCTCATAGTTGTAATTAAGTGTATATCCACTGTATAACCAATTTGCATTTCCTTTTAAATAATCTAATGGGTAACTCATACCTAGCCCAAAAAGCATTTCATCTTGTATTTCCATACCAGTAAAAATACTTGGCTCAAGCATAAAACCGAGACTTGAAGAAGCGTTAGGACTTAATTCGGGATGATCTATTTCTACTGTAACTAAATTAAATCCAGCTGCAATTTGTCCCTCCAATAGGAAATTATCATTACTATACAAAGTATGATCATAACGTATATATGGTGTGTTTTCTGTCACTTTTATTGAAAAATATGATGTTGCTGTAGAATCTTTCCCGTTATGCTCACTCATACGGATTCCCCATGAAATTCCATGAGCTGCAATATACACAAATCTAATGTCATTTCCTTCAAGATCAGCTTCTCCTTCTCCAGAAGCAGAAAGCCATGTCAAATCTGAACTTAATTTATATTTACTGTTTACACCTACATCCAGTTCTAGTCCTGAAGTAAACTTTTCAGGAATCTTGTTTGATTCAGTGCTTGTTACTTGCTCAGTCAACGCACCCTCAGCTATTTTGTCCTGTAAGGCCCACAATTCATAGTTTTTGTACTGTTTTAATTCTTCCTTGATATTCTTTAACCCCTGATCCGTCAAAAGTTCAAACTTCCTTGAATAGTTAACCATTCGTGTTGTCCCTATTAATTTTTGAGAATATCTTAATTTATAGGGATAAATCAGAACCTTTCCCTCTTCCAGAAAAAATGGACGATGCTGCATTCTCTCGGTATTTGGATTTACATTTCTGACGTTGATAGGATTTTCAGTCATTGAAAAAAGACGATGTTCACCAGGGGAGAGTCCACTGACGATGGTTAAACTATTTCCATCTTGTTGTAAATTCGATCTTACACTGAATAATTGATCATTTTGTGGAGAATTGTTCCCGTACCAAGAATCCGAATCTGGTTTGCTTTGAAAATTAAATATATAATCAAATTTTCGTTCCATCTGAGTCTTGTTGATCACCTCTGCTGGAATAACCAGAATTGATTTTATCTCTTTAGATGGTTTGGGTAATTGCTTTGCACAGCTGGCAATTATGACAGTCGATACAATGGCCAGAAATGTTTTCAAATATCTCATTTCGAAGTTCAGAATGTAGAAAAGTGAAAGTTGCAAAATTTCAAACCGCATTGACAAATACTTTGCATCAATACTAGTTCATTATATTAAACAAATGTTTCTTTAAAATGGATATTATACATATTTTTTAATTTGACAAGATTTTTTTCTTTAGAGTTGTAATGACAATAATAAAGGGATTTTACTTGGAGGGTGTCTGACTGTGAAGAATTATTGGTGGTTGCTCGCAGGAGGTTGAAGCTAATGAATTGATAAAATGGCTCGACAAAAAGGAAGAAAAGTCAGGAACTATGGACACCAAGGCATTATAGTGAAAAGTCAGATTCTCTGTAACCCGTTGGTATTTGTGGCGCACCAGACAGGACTTGAACCTGTAACCTACTGATTAGAAGTCAGATGTACTGGGTAAACAGGGATAGACTGCAACAAATAAGGATAATAAAATCAATATGATATAAGTTAAAATATATTAGGGGATATTCCGCAATATGGCCTGTTTTTGTAAGCTAGTGGCACAAAATTGGCACAAAAATTTGCCCTCGTGCGTGCATGTAGTGATTATTCTTGCGGTCAATATCACATATCGGCTAACCAAGAAGAGATTCTATGAATAGGTGTTTCATTTAAATATAACTCCACTCAAAACTCTACCTTTTCTGTATCCGTATTTATAATAAATTGTTCAGTTAAAACGCAAACCATTCTTATATTCCCCTACAAACTTCTTATCAAAAAAAAATCTGTACCTTGTACATGATATTTCCATCCTTCCGTTCTCCTGCATATTTTTTCCACTAAAATAATGAAGCTAGATATCAATCTAAAAAGTTGCTTCACTGGTTCTGTTGTTTGCAGCAAAAACTTAAAAATAATTTTGTATTAATTTGAAAAGATCATTTTACTGAATTGTATCTCCAGTGTTACTTGTATGATCACTCAATTGATTGATTGCATTGAAACCACTAGAATTATCGAAAGTAAAGACAGTCCAGAGACTACCATTATCGTTTGGAACATTATAGGTAGTCACAGTATTATTAAAGTAAACTGTGACAGTAGTGCCAGATTTAGATAAATTGTCAGGACTAGTAAGACCCTTGTTAGAGTAATCATGTACACTGTAACGATAGGTCCCGCTCCGAACTTTAGAAATTGTTATAGTTTCAGTACCTGGTGGTCCATCCATATCATCTTTATCCAGTGACACATTGTCACTCGCTTCTTCAGTTGTACATCCAGTACTCGTGTAATTGTCTGTGCAATAGTAATAATTATCCACTGCATCCCAACTACCAACTCCGTAATATCTTGAGGCATTCCAATAAATGTGAAAACGGCCACTAGCATTGTCAGGACCAGTGAGGTGAGAGTCCAAAATAGAAACAACATTATTAGTAAGATTGTCCCAGTGCAACACAATTCTCATTGTTCCACTACTCATATTCTGGGATATCGATGTATTTTGACCGGTCAAGTTTCCACAGACATTGACGTTAAAGTATGCCGTTATATATTCGGATTTGCTTAGCTGAATTGTGTATCCTCCAGCGTTCATGCTGCTTAAAGTATAAGTGCCATTATTTGCGGTAATGGCAGTTGTACCCGTTGTACTCCCACTAGTCACATTCCAACCATTTCTGACACTAATAGAAACACCTGAAACAGCACTTCCGCTCACTGCATCTGTTATTGTTCCGGCAACAGTCCCAACTGAACAATTGTCTGCAAGTAGGGTCATATTTGCAGTAACTGTTTGGTTATCTGTTTCAAGAGCAGTTGATAAACTAGCATCATTGAAATTGCTCTTCGTGAAGGTAAGTGTATATGTACCCAGGCTGAGGTTATCCTGGCTGTAATCCCCACTATTGTTGGTAGTAGTATTCTCTACAATTGTTCCAGATGCAGCAAAACTCACACTGACATTTTCTGCGGCAGTATTATTGTCATATCTGACAGTACCTCTAATTGTTCCTGAACCTGAAGAATTATCTGAACCCGAAGAATTATCTGAACCCGAAGGACTATATCCTCCTTTTTCATAATCGCTTGCATCGCCATATTCACTATTTTCGGAACAATTGCTCAAGCAAAATGCTGTCAGAATAAGAACAAGCGGGAAAAAGGGATTGAATTGCTTTAGTGAAAACATTTTTTCTTATCTGACAATTTCAGCTGAAAATATTAATTCAAAACTTTCGTTGAACTTTTAGAATGATGCTGAAATTTACCATAATCTGGTATGAATTAAAAGAATATTAGATTTTACTTGGAGGGTGTCTGCCTGTGAAGAATTAGTATGAGTTGCTTTTATGAGGTGATGGGGTTGGTTTAATAATTAATTTTATTTTATCATGTTTTGTATTTTACAGAGAAAAAGAAAATATTGAATTTTTTTATCAATTGGGGAGAAATAATTTATTGTATAATTCTTTAGAAGCGGTATGTATAAGTTATAACGTCTGATCCAGTTAATCCTGTAGTAAATCGGCCATACTTCCCATCAAGGGTTTTTAGCTTATCATCTTTGTATAAACTGTTTATTTGTGCAAGAT
>LUMW01000091.1_pt1 | contig 26264 bp, 28 predicted proteins | sample 729761 | NCBI WGS metagenome assembly LUMW01 (sample SAMN03860302, study PRJNA289734) | marine metagenome | biome: seawater column; feature: ocean; material: water; isolation source: Red Sea water column Station 192 - depth 500m | place: Saudi Arabia: Red Sea | collected 2011-10-15 | depth 500 m
CCGTGGTTCCCTGCTCCGGGACGGTGACGATCGGTTCGGGACGGTTGGGATTGCTCACCTTTTCACCTCTTCCTGTGGGTGCGCATCTGCACGCGGTACACGTGGCAGACCACCGTGGCCCCCTCGACGGGGGCTCGGTTGGTGGCGTCGCGGCCCATCGGCCACGACGCGCTCTTGATGTCTGTCCATCACCGTAGCCGTACGACGCGACCGTGACAGGTCGCCCCCGGTCAGCCGGGTGGACGCAGGAAAGGAGGTGTCAGAGGCCGGCGACGACCGCCGCGGCGGCCTCGGCGGCGATGGCGACGGTCTCGTCCACCACCGCGTCGCCGTGGGCGAGGCTCGGGAACAGCGCCTCGTAGGCGCCGGGGGCGAGCGCCACGCCGCGCTCGAGGAGGGCGTGGAACACCTTCGGGTACATGCCGTTGCCGGCGATCGCCTGCGCCTCGTCGAAGTCGGTCGGGGCGGTCGGACCGAAGAAGACGCCCAGCAGTGAGCCGACCCTCGGCAGGACCGACTCGAGCCCGGCGCCGGTGAAGGAGGCGGCGAGGCCGTCGGCCAGGCGGGTGGCGGTGGCCTCGAGGCGGGCGTGGGCGTCGGCGTCGAGCAGTTCGAGGGTGGCCCGGCCGGCGGCCATGGCCAGCGGGTTGCCCGACAGGGTGCCGCCCTGGTAGACGCCGCCCAGCGGGGCCAGGTGCTCCATGACGTCCCAGCGGCCGCCGAAGGCGCCGACCGGGAGGCCGCCGCCGACGACCTTGCCGAAGCACCACATGTCGGGCGTGACGCCGAAGTGGTCGGTGGCGCCGCCGCAGGCGAGGCGGAACCCGGTGATGACCTCGTCGAAGACCAGCAGGGCGCCGGCGGCGTCGCAGGCGGCCCGGAGGCCCTCGAGGAAGCCGGGGACCGGGGCCACGAGACCCATGTTGGCGGCGACCGGCTCGACCACGACGGCGGCGACCGTCTCGTCGAGGTCGGGCACGCGGTTGTAGGGGGCGACGACCGTGTCGGCGACGGCGCCGGCGGTCACGCCGTCGCAGCCCGAGAGACCCTGGTTGGCGACGCCGCTGCCGCCGGCGGCGAGGAGGGCGTCGCCGTGGCCGTGGTAGCAGCCGGCGAACTTGACGATCCGGTCCCGGCCGGTGGCGCCGCGGGCGAGGCGGATGGCCGACATGGTGGCCTCGGTGCCACTGGACACGAATCGCACCGACTCGAGGCCGGCGATGCGGTCGGCGACCATCTCGGCCAGGACCACCTCGGCCTCGGTGGGGGCGCCGTACGAGGTGCCGTCGGCGGCGGCGGCCACGACCGCCTCGACGACCTTCGGGTGGGCGTGGCCGAGGATCCCTGGGCCGTAGGACTGGACGTAGTCGATGTAGCGGCGGCCATCGGCGTCGAAGACGTACGGGCCCTCGGCACGGTCGACGAAGTAGGGGGTGCCGCCGACCGACCCGAAGGCACGCACCGGCGAGTTGACGCCGCCGGGGATGACCCGCACCGCCCGCTCGAAGAGCGCCTCGTTTCGACTCACGCGGGCCTCACCCGGCGAGGGCCTCGGCAGCGCTGCGGGCGAGGTAGGTGAGCACGAAGTCGGCGCCCGCCCGCCTGATCGCCAGCAGCAACTCGAGGGCGACGGCGTCGCCGTCGATCCAGCCGTTGGCGGCGGCGGCCCGGAGCATGGCGTACTCGCCGCTGACGTGGTAGGCGGCCAGCGGCACGTCGACCTCGGCCCGGGCCCGGGCGATGACGTCGAGGTAGGCAAGGGCCGGCTTGACCATCACCATGTCGGCGCCCTCGGCGATGTCGGTGCGGATCTCCTCGAGCGCCTCGCGGGCGTTGGCGGGGTCCTGCTGGTAGCCCTTGCGGTCCCCGCCGCCGACGATCTGCACGTCGACGGCGTCGCGGAACGGGCCGTAGAGGGCGGAGGCGTACTTGGCGGCGTAGGCGAGGATCGCGGTGCCGTCGTGGCCGGATCCGTCGAGGGCGGCGCGGATGGCGGCCACCTGTCCGTCCATCATCCCGGAGGGGGCGCACACGTCGGCACCGGCCTCGGCCTGGGCGACGGCGGCCCGCTGGTAGAGCTCGAGGGTGGCGTCGTTGTCGACGCTGCCGTGGCCGTCGAGGATCCCGCAGTGGCCGTGGTCGGTGTACTCGTCGACGCACAGGTCGGCCATGAGGACGACGTCGTCGCCGACCTCGTCGCGCAGGTCGCGGAGGGCCACCTGGACGATGCCGTCGGGGTTCCACGCCTCGGAGCCCTCGGGGTCCTTGCGGGCGGGGACGCCGAAGAGGATCACGGCCGGGACGCCGAGGTCGCGCAGGGCGGCCACCTCGGCGCGGAGGCTGGCCCGGGTGTGCTGGACGACGCCCGGCAGCGACGCCACCGGCTGGGGGTCGTCGATGCCCTCGCGCACGAAGAGGGGTGCCACGAGGTCGTCGACCGAGAGTCGGGCCTCGGCGACGAGGCGGCGCAGCGGGGCGGTGCGGCGCAGGCGGCGGAGCCGGCGCTCAGGGAACATCACGCCGGAGAGCCTACGGAGGGGCGGTCCGCGGTCCCTCAGCCGGTGGCCCAGGCACAGGCGGTGGCGACCAGGCCGTCGACGGAGTGCGGTTCGGCCTCGACGGCCCGGTAGCCGAGTTCCCGGGCGGCGGCGGCGCTGATCGGCCCGATGCAGACGGCATCGGCCGGGGTCGGCCCGCCGGCGAGGGCGGTGTAGCGCCGGACCGTGGACTCGGCGGTGAAGGCGACGGCGTCGGCGGCACGGGCGGCGGCGAGCACGTCGGGGTCGACGTCGGGCTCGACGTTTCGATAGGCGACGACGACATCGACCTCCCAGCCGGCGGCCCGCAGCCCGTCGGGCAGGACGTCGCGGGCGACCTCGGCCCGGGCCAGGAGCACCCGGCCGCCGTCGGGGGGCGGTGCCGGGAAGGCCTCGAGCAGGGACTCGGCGACGGCCCGGTCGGGCACCAGGTCGACGGGAATTCCGGCGTCGACGAGCGGGGCGGCGGTCTTGGGGCCGACGGCGGCGAAGCGGGTTGCTGCCGGCACCCCGCCACCGAGGCGGTCGACGACCCTGCGGGCGCCGTTCGGGGAGGTGACGACCACCCAGTCGCAGCCTGCGATGCCGGCCAGCGCCGCGTCGAGGGCGGCGCCCCCGTCGGCCGGCTCGGCGATGGCGACCACCGGCAGCTCGACGACCGTGGCCCCCTCGGCCTCGAGTGCGACGGTGAGGCTGCCGGCCTGGTCGGTGGCCCGGGTGACGACGACGGTGCGGCCGGCGAGGGGCAGCTCGCTCATGCCCGCCCCAGCAGGTCGGATCCACCGCGCTCGTCGAGCAGGTGGCGGGCGGCGGCTCGACCCAGCGCCTCGGGGTCGTCGCCGGATCGGGCGTCCACCAGCAGCACGTCGCCGTCGGACGATGACAGGGCGGCGGTGAGCTCGACGACGCCGTCGGGTCGCACCGTGGCGTGCGCGGCGATCGGGAGCTCGCAGCCGGCGCCCAGTTCGGCGAGGAAGCCGCGCTCGGCGTCGACGGCCCGGCGGGCGTCGGGGTCCTCGATCCGGGCGAGCAGCTCGAGGGTGGCGTCGTCGTCGGTCCGGCACTCGAGGGCCAGGGCCCCCTGGCCGACCTGGGGCAGCAGCACGTCGGGATCGAGCGGGTCGACCACGTCCGGCGCCAGGCCCAGCCGGTCGAGGGCCGCCATCGCCACGACCACGGCGTCGAACTCGGCGGCCTTCGCCAGGCGGGTGGCGATGTTGCCCCGAAGGCCGGCGAAGCGCAGGTCGGGCCGACGGTGGGCCAGGTGGGCCCGACGGCGAATGGAGCCGGTGGCGACCGTCGCCCCCTCGGACAGGTCGGCCCAACGGGCGCCCACGAGGGCGTCGCGGGGGTCGCCCCGCCCGGGCACGGCCGCCAGCACGAGCCCCTCGGGGGTCGCCGCCGGCAGGTCCTTGGCGGAGTGGACGGCGACGTCGGCCCGACCGTCGAGCACCGCCGCCTGCACCTCCTTCACGAAGACGCCCTGGCCGCCGAGCTGCTCGAGCGGGGTGGTGCGGTCGAGGTCGCCGGTGGTCTCGACGATGACCAGGTCGACGGCGTCCGCGCCGGCAGCCGCCAGGAGGTCGGCGACGTGTTCGGCCTGCCAGCGGGCGAGGGGGCTGCCCCGGGTGGCGGCCCGGATCCGCATGGCGCTGCTCCGGTCCAGGATCCGGCCGGCGGCCTAGAGGTCGTAGAGGTCGCGCAGCGCCTCGGCCAGGCGCTCGCCCCGGGCGGTGCCGGCGGCGTCCTTGAGCCGGACGGTGGGCTCGTGGAGGAGCTTGCCGACGATGCCGGCGGCCAGTGCCTCGACCACCTCGCGCTGGCGGTCATCGAGTTCGCCGAGGCGGCCGGACAGGCGGTCGAGCTCTCCGGAGCGGACCTCCTCGGCACGGACACGCAGTGCGGCGACCAGCGGTGCGACCGATCGGGCGGTGGACTCGTCGACGTAGCGGTCCAACTCGGCGTCCACGATGGCCTGTACGGCGGTGATCTCCCGGCGCCGTTCGGCCAGGCCCACCTCGGCGAAGGCCCGCAGGTCATCCATGTCGAGCAGGGTGACGCCGTCGAGTTCGGAGGCGGCAGGGTCGACGTCGCGGGGGACGGCGATGTCGACGATCAGCAGGTTGCGGCCGTTGCGCTTGCCGACGACAGACGCCAGGTCGCCGTGCTCGAGGATCACCGACGAGGCGCCGGTGGAGGTGAGGAGGACGTCGACCTCGGCGAGGTGGCGCGGCAGTTCGTCCAGTCGGACGGCGGTGCCGTTGAGGCGGGTGGCCATGTCCTCGGCGCGCTCCCAGGTGCGATTGGCGACGAGGATCTCGGTGACGCCGCCACCGTGCAGCGCCCGAGCCAGGCCCTCGCCCATCTCGCCGGCGCCGACGACCAGCACGCGTCGGCCGGCGAGGCCACCGAGGCGCTCGTCGGCCATGGCGACGGCCGCCTGGGACACGGACGTGATGTTGCGGGAGATGGCGGTCTCGGTGCGGACCCGCTTGCCGACCTCGAGGGCGTGGCGGAACAGCGGGTTGAGCACCGGTCCGACGCTGCCCTCGGCGGCGGCCGTCTCCCACGAGGAGCGGACCTGGCCGAGGATCTCGTGCTCGCCGATGACGGCCGAGTCGAGGCCCGACGCCACGGCGAAGAGGTGGCGGGCGGCGTCGCCGTCGTAGAGGCAGGTCAGGTGGTCGCTGAACTCCTCGGGCGGCACGTGCGAGACGTCCTCGAGGGACTCGCGGATGTCCTGGTAGCCGCCGTGGAACTTCTCGCAGTAGGCGTAGACCTCGATGCGATTGCAGGTGGAGAGCACCACTGCCTCGGTGACGTTCTCGCGCGCGGCGAGGTCGGCCAGCGTCTTCGGGAGGCGGGAGGCGGGAACCGTCATGCGCTCGAGCAACTCGAGCGGCACGGTGCGGTGGTTCAGGCCGACGACGACGACCGACACGGGTCAGGGCCTCCTGCGGATGGGCGGTTGGGCGGCGTGCGGGGCTCTGGTGGGCCCCGGTAGGGCACCAGCATTCCCGCTCGGACGGCGGGTTGACAACCCTGCGGCGATCGATCCGGGGCGGATCACCCGGTGGCCCGGGTGGCACCCCGCTGGTGCTCGTAGTAGCCGAGGATGTGGAGTTCGGTGGCGAGGTCGACCTTGCGCAGGCCGACGTCGTCGGGGGCGATCACGATGGTCGGGGCGAAGTTGAGGATGGACCGGACGCCGGCGTCGACGAGGCGGTCGACGGCCTCCTGGGCGGCGGTGGCGGGCGTGGCGACGATGCCGACGAGACAGCCCTCGTCCCGGACGACGGTGCGGAGGTCGTCGACGTGGCGGACGGCGATGCCGGCGACCTTGCGGCCCACGACGGCGGGGTCGGCGTCGACGATGGCGGCGACCGGGAAGCCGCTGGCGCCGAAGCCGCCGTAGCGGCTGAGGGCCTTTCCGAGGTTGCCGGCGCCGACGATGACCACGGGGGCCGGGTCGGCGCTTCCGAGGATGCGTCCGATCTGCTGGACGAGGAAGCCGACCTCGTAGCCGACGCCGCGGGTGCCGTAGGAGCCGAGGTACGAGAGGTCCTTGCGGACCTTGGCGGCGTTGACGCCGGCCAGTTCGGCGAGCTGCTGCGAGGAGACCGTGGTGGTGCCCTCGTCGGCGAGTTCGACGAGGCCCCGGAAGTAGACGGGCAGGCGGGCGACGGTGGCCTCGGGGAGGGAGGTTTCGACGTCGGCGTCCGGTGTGTCGCTGGCGGGTGCCATGCCCCCAACATACGCGCTCGTGAAGCTGTTCACATGGCATTCGGATTGCGGTCGGGCGACGATCCGACCGGTGCGGGCGATCCGCTCAGTCGACCATGAGGACGAACTGGAGGACGGCGGCGCCGAGGATGGCGAGCAGCAGGATCCCCACCGCCAGGGTGGTGCCGGAGCGCATCAGCACACCTCTTCTCTGTCGTCGGTCCTGTCGTCGGTCCTGTCGTCGGTCCTGCGGCCCAGTTCGACCGACGTGGTGACGCCGGCGCCGGCGCCGTCGGCTTCCGCCAGCACCACGGCGTCGCCGGTCCCCAGGGCCAGTTCGGCGGCGGCCGACGAGCGCGCCACCACGAGCGCCACGAGGCCGGCCGAGTCGACCAGCAGGCCCAGGCCGCCGGGCGGCACCTCGTCGAACGAGGACACCCGCTGGGCCGGACGGACCCGCTCGCCGATCCGGACCTGCACCCGGTCGCCGGGGAGGTCGTCGGGGTCGACGTTGAGTTGCACGTTGCCGAACCGGTCGATCCAGAGCACCTCGGCGTGCAGGCCGTCGGCCTCGTGGCCCGACACGGGTACGACGCCGGGCACCAGCAGCCCGGTCTCGAGCGACTCGCCCAGCTCGGCCAGGTCGACGCCGTTGCAGAGGTGGGCCGCCACCGGGGCAAACACGTCGCGGCCGTCGAACGTGGTGCCGGGGCTGTCGAGGTGGAAGTCGGCGTTGGTGAGCGCCACGGCCCGGTCGGCGCCGCCGACCATCGCCACCGCCGGGGCCAGCAGGCCGTTGTCGGGGCCGACCAGCACCGACTGGCCGCCGCCGACCTCGACGGCGATGCCGCGCCGGTCCCCACCGACGCCGGGGTCGACCACGGCCAGCACCACGCCGGGGCACAGGTAGGGGGCGCTGCGGGCCAGGGCCAGCGAGCCGGCCCGCACGTCGTGGGCGGGGATGCCGTGGGTGACGTCGACGACGGCCACACCCGGGGCGAGGCTGCGCAGCACGGAGTGGACGACGCCGACGAACTCGTCCTCGAGGCCGTAGTCGGACAGGAATGAGACGGTGCCGTGGCGCAGGCCCACCTCAGCCGCCCCCCAGTTCCCGGGAGCGCTCGGTCGCCGCCGCCACGACGTCGCGTACGAGGTCGCGGAAGCCGCCCTCCTCGAAAACCGCCAGCCCGGCGGCGGTGGTGCCGCCCTTGGAGGTGACGTTCTGGCGCAGCGTGGACGGCGGGTCGTCGCTCTGGCGGAGCAGCGTGGCGGCGCCGAGCAGCGTCTGCTCGGTCAGCGCCACGGCCGTGTCGCGCGGAAGGCCGGCGGCCTCGCCGGCGTCCATGAGGGCCTCGGCCAGAAGGAACACGTAGGCGGGGCCGGACCCGGACAGGCCGGTGACGGCGTCGAGCAGCGACTCGTCGACCACCTGCACGGTGCCGACCGCCGAGAGGATGCCGGCCGCCCAGTCGAGGTCGTCGGGGCCGGCGGCGGCGCCGGGGGCGATGGCCGCTGCGCCCGCGCCGACCAGCGACGGCGTGTTGGGCATGGCCCGCACGACCGGGACGCCGGCACCGAGGATCGACTCGAAGGTGGCCAGCCGCACCCCGGCGGCGATCGACAGCACCCGGGTGGCGCCAAGGCCGGCCAGCGCCTCGCAGACCGCCGGGACCACGTCGGGCTTGACGGCGACCAGGGTGTCGACGCCGCCGACCGGATCGGGTCCGACCGACAGGCCGGGGACGGCGTCGAGGAGGGCGTCCCGGCGGGCGGAGTCGGGTTCGGCCACGTGGAGGTCGCCGGCGGCCGCCCAACCGTCGGCCACGAGGCCCCCGAGGAGGGCCTCGCCCATCTTCCCGCCACCGACCACCTGGAGCCTCGTCACGACGCGAACCTACCGGGTGGCCGCCGGGGCGCCCGTCTCGATGATGCGGCTGGCGGCGACCAGCCCGGTCACGGCGAGCACGCCGATGCCGGCCAGCACGAACACCGTCGAGCCAGACCACCAGCCGAAGGCGAGGCCGAAGGCCAGCGGGCCCGTCGTCTGGCCCAGTCGCAGGACGCCGACGGACAGGGCGATCACGGCACCACGAGCCTGCTCGGGTGCCCACTCGGCGACCAGGTCCTGGAGCGTGGGGATCGTGAGGCCCTCGGCCAGCCCGTAGACGGCGGCGCCGACGACGAGCAGCCACAGCGGGCCGACGCCCATGAGGAGGAAGGTGCCCGCCAGGACGACCATGCCGACCTGCACCAGGCGGCCGGCCGACACCCGGCCCCGGGCCCGGGCCACGACCAGGGCCGCCACCGTCGAGGTGACGGCCGGGGCGGCGGCGATCAGCCCGCGCTGGGTCGGTCCGAGGCCGAACACCTCGTCGAGATGGATCGGCATCACGGTGAGGAACAGGCCGAACATGACGAAGAACAGCGTCCCGTCCAGGAGGATGACGGCGGCGACGGCCGGGCGTCGGGCCTCACCGAGTGCGCGGCGGACCTGGGCCCCCACCGGTTCCCGACGCGGCACCCACGGGTCGGCCAGGCGCAGGGCCAGCACCGCGGCGACCCCGAGGGCCGTGGTGTAGAAGCAGAACATCCACCGCCACCCGAACAGGTCGGTGGTGGCGCCGCCGAGGAACGGGAACACGGCGAGGCAGGCGGTGATCACGGCCGAGTTCTGTCCGATCAGGCGGGCCCGGTCGAGGCCGCCCCAATGGTCGGAGATGATCACGACGGCCAGGTTGATGAGGCCCGCCGAACCGATGCCCTGGCAGACCCGGGCGGCCAGCAGCCACCCGAGCGACGGGGCGAGGCCGCCGAGGGCCCCGAAGGCACCGAACACGACGAGGCACGGGATGAGCACCCGCTTGCGGCCGAACCGGTCGGCGAGGAAGCCCATGGCCGGGGCCGCCACGATGCCGGTCACGGTGCCGCAGGCGATGAGCAGGCCGGCCTGCGACGTCGGAGCGTCGAAGGTCTCGAGGATCTCCGGGGTGGAGCTCATCAGCAGCGAGTTGTTGAGGAGCCCCATCCCCGTGACGGCGAAGATCAGGGGCCGGGTTGGCCGGCGGGCGCTCATCCCGCCCGGTCCCCGCCTCGCGTCGCGGCCCGGTGGCCGGTTCGCCCGGGATCGCACTTCCCCGATCGATCCCCGACGTACCGGCCACCGGGCCTGCACGGGAGACTAGAACCAGATGGCATGGAATACAACAGGATTGATCAACCGCCGAACCGGCTGGCGAAGCCGATCCGCACCGCCGGGCCGAAGCACTGCTCGACGGCCGTCCAGAGGGTGCCCAGAAGTCGGTCCAGCTCGGTGTCGTCGATGGTCCGGGCCGGCACGGCACCCACGAGGAAGATGGCGTCCTCCTCCCCCACGCAGAACGACGCCCCCACGAGTTGCCGGTTGCGACGCAGCAGGTGTGCGAAGAACGCCCCGTCGTTCTCCTCGGGGGCAGGCATCACGTAGGTCTCGTAGTGGAGCATCCGCTGGCGGAGCGTGAACCGCAGGGTGAAGGTGTCCTTCTCCTCGCCCAGCACCCGGACGTGCCAGCGGTGCTCGTTGGGGCCGACGTCGGGGTCGGGGAAGACGTCGGCGAGGACGGGGTTGTCGGCGGCCTGGCGGTCCAACCAGGCGTCGATGACCGACGCCAGTCGGGCCTGCTCGTCGGCGGTGAGGGGCGGCGTCTCGTCCACCGGGAACTCGCCGTCCGGGGCCGTCAGGCGCAGTCGACGAGGGTGCGCTGCGTGAGGTCGTCGCAGATGCGGCGCAACCGTGCGGCGGTGGCCGCCCAGGTGAACGACCACGAGTGCTCGGCGGCGCACATGGCCATCTCGGCGGCGGCGGCAGTGTCGGTGAGCAGGGCGCCCACGTGGTCGGCGTAGGCGGCCGGGTCGCGCCCCTCGACGAGGTAGCCCGTGCGACCGTGCTGGACCAGGGTCCGGAGTCCGCCGACGGAGGCGGCGACAACGGGGATGCCGCAGGCGGCGGCCTCGAGCGCCACCAGGCCGAACGACTCGGAGCGGCTGGGCATGAGGACGGCGTCGGCGGCCCGGTACCAGGCGGTCAGGTCGTGGTGTGCCCGGGGGGCGACGAACGAGACGCGGTCGCCGAGGCCGAGGCGTTCGACGAGGTCGCGGACCCGGCGTTCCTCGGCGGGACCGTCGACGCCGCTGGCGCCGCCGACCACGGCCAGGCGGGTGTCGGGCCGGTCGAGTTCGACCAGGGTCCGCACGGCGACGTCGACGCCCTTGAGCGGCTGGATGCGTCCGGCGAACAGGAGGAGCGGTCCGGGCCCGAGGCCGAGGGCGGCGCGGGCCTCGTCCTGGTCGCCGGGGGTGAAGCGGGTGTGGTCGACGCCGGGGGGCACGACCTCGATGCGGTCCGGGTCGGCGTCGTAGAGGTGGACGAGTTGGCGGACCTCCTCGCAGCTGTTGGCGAGGATGACGTCGGAGCAGCGGACGACCGCCTGTTCGGCCTCCATGCGCTCGCGGGGCTCGGTGTCGCCGGTCTGGGCCTTCACGCGGCCGAGCGTGTGGAAGACGGTGGCCAGGGGCAGGTCGAGGTCGTGCTTGAGCCGGTGGCCGGCCTGGGCGCTCAGCCAGTAGTTGGCGAAGATGCCGTCGAAGCCGCCGTCCTCGAGGTGGCCGGCGACGCCGTCGGCGAAGCGGTCGACGATGCCGGCCAGGTGCTCCTTGGGGAGGGACGGGTCGCCGGCATCGACCTGCACGACCTCGACGCCGGAGTCGAGCGTGACGACGTCGGGCGTGCACCCGTCGGTGCGGCGGGTGAACACGGTGGGCTGGCCGCCGGCCTGGGCGAGGGCCGACACGACCTCGCGCACGTAGACGTTCATGCCGCCACCGTCGCCGGTGCCGGGCTGCACCAGCGGCGAGGTGTGCATGGAGAGGATGGCGAGGCGGCGCATCAGGCGCCCCCGGAGACGGGCGGCAGGATCGCCACCTCGTCGGCGTCGGCGACCGGGTCGTCGGCGGCGGCGGGGTCGCCGTTGAGCCAGATGCGGCAGGTCTGGACGAGGCCGGCGAACTCGGTGCCGAAGCGCTCGCAGGCGGTGCCGACGACCTGGCCGACCGTGGAGCCGGGGACCTCGGCCTTGCCGGTGCCGGCGACGACGCGCACGGAGGCGAAGAGGCGGAGGACGGCCATGCCCGGAAGTGTAGGGAGGCACCCCGTCCGCTCCCTAGGCCGGGTACCGTCGCCCTCCATGCCGCGCCTGTTGCTCGTCCGCCACGGGGAGTCCGAGTGGAACGCCGTCGGCCGCTGGCAGGGGCAGGCCGACCCGCCGCTCAGCCCCCGGGGCCTCGACCAGGCCGAGGCCGCCGCACGGGCGCTGGGGTCGTTCGAGTCGGTGACGGCCTCGCCGCTGCGGCGGGCGGCCGACACGGCGGTGGTGATCGCCGCCGAGCTGGGGATCGGCCCGGTGCCGACGGACCCGGACCTGATGGAACGCTACGCCGGCCCGTGGCAGGGCCTGACCCGCGTCGAGATCGAGGCCGGCTGGCCGGGACACCTGGATGCGGGGACGCGGCCGGAGGGCTACGAGGACGACGAGGCGTTGATGGGCCGGGTGGGCGAGGCGCTGGGCCGGATCGTGGCCTGCACCGACGGGGACGCCCTGGTGGTCACGCACGGGGGCGTGATCTACGCCCTGGAGGCGGCCTGCGGGGAGCCGTGGCAGCGGGTCCCGAACCTGGGTGGCCGGTGGCTGGAGTGGTCAGGTGACGGGCTGGCCCTCGGCCCCCGGGTCGAGCTGGTCCCCGACGCCGCCGTCCCCGACCTGCTCTGACGGGTCGACGGACGGCGCCGCCCCGAGTCCGGCGGTGGCCTCCTCGTAGCCGGCCAGGTCGCCGGCGTCGACCTTGGCCATGGCGTCCTCGATGGTCGCCAGGTCGGCCTCGAACGCCTCGAGTTCGGCGTCGTCGTCGCCGGGGGTCACGTCGTCCACGCGCCGGAGGGTAGCGGTGGGGACGACCGCCGTCGGGTCACACCTTGGTGATGGCGGACCGAGCCGCCGTCGGGTCACACCTTGGTGATGGCGTCGCCGGTGCGGATCGTGCCGGGTTGGACCACCCGGGCGTTGATGCCGCGCAGGTTCATGGCGCGGCCGGCCTCGGAGTTGACGAGGCGTAGGGCGTCGGCGCCGAAGCGTGCGGAGAACTTCTGGCAGCCGGTGTGGGGCTGGTCGGTGACCTCGATGACGGCGTCGCCGATGGCGAGGCGGGTCCAGGCGGGGAGGTTGGCGTCGCTCAGGTCGAGGTCGACGGCCAGCTGGTCGCCGGCCAGCGGCCGCCGGTCGGGGTCGGGGCAGATGAGGGCGAGGAGCCGCGAGTTGATGACGTTGAGCTGCATGTCGGGGTGCGGGCCGCCGTCCTCGGTGCGGTTGGAGGGGCGCTGGTTCCAGGTGTCGCCGGCCAGGCCCTCGTCGGGGTTCAGTTCGCCGGTGTCGAGCACCTGGCGCTCGTCCACTGCGGGCCGCCGCACGATCAGGTCGAGGGTGCCGTCGTCGGCTGGCGATTCCCGGACCTCGTCGAGGCGGTCCTGCAGTTCGTCGAGGGAGAGGTGCTCCATCGCCAGAGTCTGCCCGACCACCCCGCCCGGCCTGCAACCGGTTGACCCCCTCTGCCAGACTCCGGCGATGCGGGATCCGGGGACACGCTCACAGCGGCACGTCATCGCGTACCTCGCCACGATGGCGGCGCTCATGGCGTTCGGGGTCGACGTGTCGCTCCCGGCCCTCGACGACCTGCGGGACCACTTCGACCTCGCCGACGACGACAACGCCGTGTCCCAGGTCGTCAGCGTCTACCTGCTCGGCATGTCGGTCGGCCAGATCATCTACGGGCCGCTGGCCGACCGCTTCGGGCGGGCCCCGGTGCTGCGGGCCGGACTCGGCCTGTACGCCCTCGGCGCCCTCCTCTGCACCGTGGCGCCCAGCCTCGGCGCCCTGTTGGCCGCCCGTGCCCTGTGGGGCTTCGGCGCCGCGTCGGCCAGCGTGCTGCGCACCACCATCGCCCGCGACCTCTACTCGGGCGACCAGATGGCCCGCGTCATATCGGTCGTCATGGGCTTCTTCCTGCTGGGCCCGATCGTGGCGCCCCTGTTCGGGTCGGCCGTGCTGGCGGTCGCCTCGTGGCGCTGGGTGTTCGGCTCGGCGGTCGCGCTCTGCGGCGGCCTCGTCGCCTGGTCGTTCCGGTTCGGCGAGACCCTCGACCCCGCCGACCGCCGGCCACTGCGGATGGGCCCGACCCTGACCGCCGTGCGGCGGGTCTTCACCACACGGGTCTCGGTCGCCTACCTGCTGGCCCAGGCCCTCGTCTTCGGCGCCTTCTTCACCTACCTCGCCAGCACCCAGCCCATCTTCGACGTCGTCTACGACCGGGCCGCCTGGTTCCCACCGGTGTTCGCCGCCGGCGGGGCGCTCATGGCCGTGGCGTTCTTCGCCGTCAACCCGTTCATCGCCCGCCACGGCGCCCACCGGGTGGCGGTCACGGTCCTCGTCGTCGGCGTCGCCCTCGGCGTCGCGCTGCTGGCCATCACCCTCGCCGCCGACGGCCGGCCCGGCTTCTGGACGTACGTGGTCGGGATCGCCGTCATGAACGGGTTCCTCACCCTGCTCACCCCGACCGCCATGTCGCTGGCACTCGAGCCGTTGGGCGACATCGCCGGCACCGCCTCGGGCGTCGTCGGCCTGGTCAGCATGGCCGGGGCGTCGCTGCTGTCGACCGTCCTGAACGCGCAGGTGGTCGACACGGTCACGCCGCTGGTGGCCGGCTACGTCGCCCTCGGCGTCGCCGGCCTGGCGTGCGCCCTCGCCTCCGGCGCCGGTCAGGCGCCGAGCACCCGGTCCAGGTAGTCGTTCGAGAACCGCCGCTCCGGGTCCAGCCGGTCCCGTGCGGCGAGGAACGCCTGCCACCCCGGGTAGCGGTCGGCCAGCGTGGCGGCGGACTGGAAGTGCAGTTTCCCCCAGTGGGGGCGTCCGCCGTGGTCGTCCATGACGGCCTCCACGGCCCGGAAGTAGTCCTCGTGGGGCGTGCCCCGGAACACGTGCACGGCGATGTAGGCGGTGTCCCGGCCCGAAGCGGTCGACAACGGGATGTCGTCGGCGCCGAGCACCCGGTACTCCACGGGAAATGAGATCGGCCGCCCCAGCCCGTCCACGACCTCCTGCACCCGCCGGAACGCCTCGAGGCCGCAGTCGACGGGCACGGCGTACTCCATCTCGTAGAACCGCACCCGCCGGGGACTGGCGAACACCTCGTAGGAGGTGGTCAGGTACTCCGCCCGGCCGTCACCGGCGACGAGGCCGTTGAGGCGAGGCACGAGCGACGGGCGCAGGCGACCGAGGTGGTTGAGGGCCCCGAACACGGCGTTCGCCATCACCTCCTCGTTCTTGAACCGCTTCCAGCGTCGGCGGAGGGCGTGGCGGCGGTTGCGCGGTGGAGACGGCGCCTCGGTGGTTCGGGTGTTGCGCTTGAGCAGTGCCCGCCCCGTGTGGGGCATCCAGAAGAACTCGGCGTGGTCGGTGGCGGCGGCGTGGTCGGCGAACGACTCGAGGACCTCGTCGACGGGGAGCACCTCCTCGACGGCGCGCAGGTTGAACGCCGGGACGCACTGCAGCGTCACCTCCGTGACGATCCCGAGGGCGCCCAGCCCGACGCGGGCCACGTGGAGCAGGTCGGCGTTCTGCCCCCCGTCGCACGCCACGACGAACCCGTCACCGGTGACGACCCGCAGCCCCACGACGGCGTCGGCGATCGACCGGAAGCCGAGGCCCGTGCCGTGGGTCGACGTCGAGATCGCCCCGGCCACGGTCTGCACGGCGATGTCGCCCAGGTTCGGCAGCGCCAGGCCGGCGTCGAGCAGCCTCGGGTTCAGGACGTCGAGGCGCATCCCGGCATCGACCCGCACCCGCCCCGACGCCGCATCAACCTCCACCCGATCGGCCAGCCCGTCGAGCGTGACAAGCACGTCGTCGCTGACGGCGATGCCGGTGAACGAGTGGCCGGTGCCGACGACGCGGACCCGTCGGCCCTCGGCGGCGGCGCGGCGCACCAGCGCCGACACCTCCTCCTCGGACCCGGGCCGCTCGACCCGTGCCGGCCGGGCCACCTGGTTGCCGGCCCAGTTGCGCCACGTGCCGTCGGCCCGCAGGCCACCCATGCAGCTACCAGCCCCGCAGGTCGACCGGCCAGGACTCGATTACCTCGGCGTCGCCGCCAGCCGTGGCGTCGTCGACCAGGTGGAGCACCTCGTGCTTGGCGATCGTCGGGTCGATGTGGGCGGGGCGCAATCCCACCCGCTGGCCGACGGCGAACGTCCCGGCGACCGTGGTGTGCTCGTCCGAGCAGAACAGCACGTCGCCGTCGCCGACCGGCGACGGGTCGCCGCTGTCCATGGCCAGCGCCTTGAGGCCGCCGTCCAGGGCCGCCCAGCCCCGGGCGCTCACCGACACAGCGGTCGTGAGGAGCACGAGCCCCTCCTCGAACGGCAGGCCCAGGCGGGCGTAGTCGCCGTCCATCAGCACGTAGGAGCCTGCCTGGAGCTCGGTTACGACGTGGTTGCAGTCGAAGGTGCCGGTGCCGCCGCCGGACACGACCTCGCCGCCGACCCCGGCGTGGGCGGTTGCGAGGACCGCCATCGACTCGGCCACTGCCGCCGCCCGGCGTGTGGCGTCGGGCTCGTGCTGGAGGTGCCCCTCGTAGCCCATGACGCCGCGCACCTCGAGGCCCACGGCACGGGCCTCGTCGGCCAGGCGGGGCGCCTCGTCCACCTGGCAGCCGCACCGGGGCATCCCCACGTCGACGTCGACGAGGACCTCGCGCACGCCACCGGCCACGGCCGCGGCGATCGTCTCGGACGAGTCGACGGCGACCGTCACCCGGGCCGAGCCCGATGCCATGAGTGCGCCGAGGCGGCGGGTGTCGAGCACCTCGTTGGCGAGCAGCAGGTCGCCGCCGAGGCCGGCGGCAGCCATGCCCTCGACCTCGCGCACCGTGGCGCAGCAGAACCCGGTGTGGCCGGCGTCGGCGAGGAGCCCCGCCAGCGGCGTGCACTTGAACGCCTTGACGTGGGGCCGCAGCGCCGGGCCCGGCCGCGCCGCCGACATGGTGGCGACGTTGCGTTCGAGAACCCCCGCGTCGGCGAGGAGGGCCGGGGTGGTGAGGTCCCCTGCCCGCACGGCTCAGCCCCGGCCGGCCGCCCGGGCCTCGGCCCAGGACTTGCCCGACTCGACGTCGAGGTCGCGGGGCAGGCCCAGCACCCGCTCGCCGATGATGTTGCGCTGCACGGCGAAGGTGCCGCCGCCGAGCGTGAGCGCCGGCGAGAAGATGAAGCCGTAGTGCCAGATCGACGACACGTCCGGGAACTGGCGGGTGCGCAGCAGGTTGTCGGTGGTGCCCTCCTCGAGCGAGGGACCCAGCACGCCCGGCGGTCCCGACCCGATGAGCATGCCGGAGGTGCCGGCCAGCTCCTTGGCGAGCTCCATGACGTGCTGGCCGTGGTCGTCGGCCATGGCCTTCTGGATCGACGCCTCGACGCCGGGGGTGCGGCCCGCCAGCTGCGCCGAGAGGGTCCGGAGGCGGTTGAGGCGGAGCACCTCGGCCTCGCACTTGAGCGCGGCCAACTTCTGGCGCAGCACCTGGTCGTCGCAGCCGCCGTCGCGACGCACCAGCTCCAAGAGGTCCTCGGCCGACGGGCCGGCGCCCCACAGCGACCCGGCCGACGACAGCGACACCCGCTCGTTGGCGAGCGTCACCCGGGCCAGCCGCCAGCCGTCGCCCTCCTCCCCGACCAGCATCTCGGCGGGGATGCGCACGTCGTCGAAGAACACCTGGTTGAACGAGTGGGCGGTCGTGGCGTCGATGATGGGCGTCATCGAGAGGCCCGGCAGGTCTGTCGGGCAGATGAAGTAGGAGATGCCCTTGTGCTTCGGCACGTCCGGGTCGGTGCGGGCGATCAGGATCCCGAACTGCGCCTTGTGGCCACCGCTGGTCCAGATCTTGGAGCCGTTGACGACGTACTCGTCGCCGTCCAGCTCGGCCCGGGTGCCGAGGTTGGCCAGGTCCGAACCGGCGTCGGGCTCGGAGAACATCTGGCACCAGAACTCCTCGCCGGTGAAGATCGGCCGCAGGTAGCGCTGCTTCTGCGCCTCGGTTCCGGCAAGTTGGATCGTGGGGGCCGCCCAGCCGATGCCGATGGGGTTGTCGGGGCGCCGCACGCCGGCCCGCCGCAGCTCCTCGTCGATGATGATCTGGTGCATCGGGTCGGCCTCGAAGCCCCACGGGGACGGCCAGTGCGGAACCGTCCAACCGGCGTCGAGCAGCTCGTCGGGCGAGGGCCCGGGGTTGGCGGCCAGCCACTCCCGCAGCTCGAGGCGGCGCGGGTCGTCGTCGGGCGGGAAGTCGAAGTCCATCGCCGCCGAGTCTGGCCCATGCCACTCGGCGGTGCCGACGCGGGTGGCGAGGTCGGCCCTACCTCGGCGCGTCGTAGCGGGGCGACGGGCGGGCGGTGCGCCGGAACACGACCTGGAACAGCTGCAGGTTCCGGACCCGGAACGAGGCGGCCGACGAGAGCAGGTAGTAGCGCCACGTGCGGCGGAAGCGCTCGTCGTAGTGCGGGACCTCGTGCCAACGGGCCTCGATGTTGTCGTGCCAGGCGAGGAGGGTGCGGTCGTAGTCGGGGCCCAGGTTCTGGACGTCCTCGACGGCCCAGTGCGGCTGGGCCGCGCCCGCCACCTGCTCGAGCGACGGGACCACGCCACCGGGGAAGATGTACCGGTCGAACCAGGCGTCGGTGTGCTCCTTGGACTCGTTCGAGCCGATGGTGTGGTGGAGCATCACCCCGTCGGGGACGAGCAGTTCGCGGCACCGGTCGAAGAAGGCGCCGAAGTTGCGGGGCCCGACGTGCTCCATCATCCCCACGCTGACGATCCGGTCGAACTCGCCGTCGACCTCCCGGTAGTCCTGCCGGCGGAACTCGACGGGCAGGTGGCCGGCGCGCCGGCGGGCCTCGTCGACCTGCTCGCCGGCCGGGCTGATGCCGGTGACGTGCACGCCGTGGTGGGTCGCTGCGTGGCGGGCCAGCGCACCCCAGCCGCAGCCGACGTCGAGGAGGCGCATCCCCGGCTCGAGGAGGAGCTTCCGGCAGACCAGGTCGAGCTTGGCCGCCTGCGCCCCGGCCAGGTCGTCGGCGCCCTTCCAGTGGGCGCAGCTGTAGACCATCTCGTCGCCGAGCATCCGCAGGTAGAGGTCGTTGCCGATGTCGTAGTGGTGCCGGGCGTTGCGGGCCGCCCGGTCGGTGGTCTGGCGGTTGACGAGTCGGGCCCGCCACACGTTCCAGAGCAGCGAGGGGCTGGGCCGGATGGACGAGCGCAGGTCGGCGGCCAGCACCCTGGCCAGGAACTCGTCGAGGCGGTCGGCGTCCCACCAGCCGTCCTGGTAGGCCTCGCCAAGGCCGAGCTCCCGGTCGCGCAGGACCCGGTCCCAGAACCGGCGGTCGTGGACGCGGATGTCGTACGGACGGTCGCCGTCGACCTCCACGCCCGCGGCCGCGAGCAGTTCGGTTCCCAGTTGCTCGGCGCCGGCCACTCGGCCCTCCCGGTCGGATGCGGACGAGCGGCCGATCGTAGTTGCCCGCCGGGACCCGGTCGCCGGGTCTCCCGCCCCTAGGTTGCGCCCATGCCCGGCCGCCGCACGACCCTCGACGGGGGGGCCGTCCTCGTGGCGTTCTCGATGGTGCTGATCGGCTCGACGGGAACCGCCCAGGCGCTCGGACCCGACGGCATCGACCCGCTCGTCGTCGGCGTCCTGCGTCTCGGGATCGGCGGCCCGGTGCTGCTGGCCGCGGCAGTCGCCCTCGGCCAGGTGTCGTGGTCGATGCCCCGTGGACCGCTGCTGGTCGCCGCCGTGGCCATGGCCGCCTACCAGCCGACCTTCTTTGGCGGGGTCGACCGGGCCGGCGTCGCCGTCGGAACGATCGTGGCGCTGGGCAGCGCCCCGGTGTTCGGCGGCGCACTGGGCCTCCTTGTCAGGGGCGAGCGCCCGGGGCGCCGCTGGGGCGTGGCGACCCTGCTGGCGATCGGTGGCGGTGGGCTGCTGGTGGGAGGCGACGGGGGCGTCGGCCTCGACCCGGGCGGCGTCGTTTTGGCGCTCGGCGCCGGGCTCTCGTACGCCGTGTTCGCCGTGGCGACCCGTGGCGTGCTCGAGGAGCACCCGCCGCCGGGGGTCATGGCCGTGGCGCTGACCGGCGGCGGCGTGCTGCTCGCCCCGTTCCTCTTGGTCGGCCAGACCGCCTGGGTGGGCACCGGCTGCGGCCTCGCCGTGTCCCTGTGGCTGGCCCTCGTGACGACGGCCCTCGCCTACGGGCTCTACGGCTTCGGCGCCGCCCGACTGCCGGTGGCGACGACCACCACCGTCACCCTCACCGAGCCGCTGACGGCGTCGATGCTGGGCCTGGTCGTGCTCGGCGAACGACTGGCCGCCGTGTCGGTCGTCGGCGCCCTCCTCCTGGCCGCCGGCCTGGTGGTGGCGGGCACTTCCCGGCGCTCGCCTTGACACACCCCACCCTGGTGCGGGCAGGCTGGAGCACGGCAAGGGGGGGACCATGACCAGACGATCCGTCCGCACGGCGGCGACCGGGACCGCGCTGGCGGCCGGCATCCTGCTGCTGGCCGCCTGCGGGGGCGGCGACTCGACGCCGACGCCGACCACCACGACGACAACCGAGGCGCCCGAGACCACCACCACGACCACGACAACCGAGGCGCCCGAGACCACCACCACGACCACGACCACGACCACGACGACGATCGTGCTGACGGACTCGTTCCGGGGCGTCACCGCCGACACCATCAAGGTGGGCCTCACCGCCATCGACTTCGAGGGCCTCAACCGGGACTACGGCCTGACCCTCACCTACGCCAACTACCAGCCGTTCTTCGAGGCGCTGATCGCCGACCTCAACGCCCGCGGCGGGATCCTCGGCCGGCAGGTCGAGATGGTCACCCGCAACTTCATCCCGGTGGGCCCCGTCACCGCCGAGGCAGCCTGTGTCGAGATGGTCGAGGACGAGAAGGTCTTCGCCGTCCTCAACGGCTTCGCCGGTCCCGGTGGCGAGGTGGTCAACGAGTGCTTCACCGACATCCACGAGACGATCCTCATCGGTGGCAGCCCGACCGCCGAGGCCCTCGAACGTGCCCGAGCCCCGTGGGTCACGCACACCATGAGCCTCGACCGTCGCGGCGTGGCCTTCATCCGGCTGCTGCAGGAGACCGGTTGGCTCGACGACCTGGGCCCGTACCTGCTCTTCGGCACCAACCCCGGCTACCAGCCGATCCTCGACGAGATGCGGGACGTGCTCGAGGCCGCAGGTGAGGAGGTGCCGGTCGTGGCCGTCAACGAGACGACCGGCGATGAGACCGCCACCGCCGCCTACCTCGACGTCGTCATGGAGCGGGCCCGCACCGAGGGCGTCGCCAGCTTCGTGATGGTCGGCGAGGGTGTCTACACGTACGAGTACGTCCTCGGCCTCGGCGACGAGTTCAACCTGCTGGTCCACAACGGCGATTCGATCAACTCGTGGTCACAGGAGCCGCCGCCGGGTATCGAGGGCGGCGCCCTGGTGCTCACCAACAAGGACTTCCAGACCAGGGACGACCCCTCCTGGGGCGACTGCCTCACCATCGCCGACACCGTGGCGGGCACCGAGGTGAAGCCGCCCGACGAACTCGTCGACGACGAGACCAACCACTGGGCGGCGCTCAGCAACGGATGCCCGATCCTCGCCCTGTTCGAGCAGATCGCCACCTCCGCAGGCCCGGACCTGACCAACGAGTCGTTCGCCGCCGCCGTCGAGGCGCTGGTCGACATCGAACTGCCGGGCAGCGCCTACGCCTCGCTGGGACCCGGCAAGTACGACGCCCGCGACGCCCTCACGCTCACGCGGTGGGACCACGAGATCGACAACTTCGTGGCCATCTCCGACCCGGTCGACACCACCGGCTGACCCGGTCGACACCGATCGCCGAAGCCGTGCTTGCCGCCGACGCCGAGTCGTTCCGGAGGTTCCACACCGTCGACCTGCCGGCACGCATCGAAGCCGGCAACGGATCGCTCGCCTGGGTCGACGTCGAGCCACTCGGCAGCCTCGGCCTGCGCACGCCGGCCGGAGCCTGGACGTTCGTTCCCCGCGACGGCACCGTCGACCTGGTCGAGGGTGACGATGCAGCGGACAGCGTCGTCGGCACCGACCTCGAGTCGTGGCTGGGCCTCGTCTCCGACCTCGACACGGCGCCGGCCATGCTCTACGGCGACCGGCTCGAGGTGATCCGGGGCAACCCGATGCGGTTCATGCGCTGGGAGCCGGGGCTGCGGGCCCTGTTCCACGGCCGCCCCATCCACGACCCCGACTCCGTCGACCTCCGCGACCTCGACGGTGCACCACTCGACCTGACGGCTTCCTTCGGGCTCGACGACCTCGCCAGCGGGGCGGTCGCCGCCCGCCACTTCCTCCGGACCGCCGGCTGGGTCCACGTCCGGGACGCCTTCGGACCCGACGAGGTGGCCGGCTTCCTCGAGGATGCGGCCGTGCTCCACGACGAGGCCGTTCCCGGCGACCAGCAGTCGTGGTGGGGCCGCACCGCCGCCGGCGACGAGGTCGTGACCAGGGTGCTGCGGGCCGACGCCCGCCCCCGCCTGGCGGCGCTGCACCACGACCCCCGCGTCCTCCAGATCGTGGCGCTCTCCGACACCCCGCTGGCCGTGAAGGCACGGGAGGGCGAATCCGACCGGGTGACCGTCCTCTGGAAGCGGCCCGACATGGTCGAGGGGCTCGGCGACCTGCCCTGGCACCGCGACTGCGGCATGGGCGGCCACGCCCTCAACTGCCCGTCGGCCGTGCTGACCATCTGCCTCACGTCGGGCGCGCCCGAGGCCGGTGAGCTGCGCTTCCTGCCCGGCTCGCACCACGGCTCGTTCCCGTTCGTCGACGGGACCGACGTCGAGGCCCCCGAGGGCGTGTCGGTGCCGGTGGCGGCCGGCGACGCCACGCTCCACTTCTCGGACACCATGCACGTGTCGCTGCCACCGACCTCGACAGAGGGTCCGCACCGGATCTCGGTGCTGATGGGCTTCGGGCCGACCACCGCCGGCCACCACCGGGGTGAACGCCACTACAACGACGCTCTGCTCGGCGCCGCCGACGGGCAGGTCCAGAACATCGGCGGACGCCTCCGCACCTGACGGACCGAGGTCGAAGCCGAGGTCGAAGCCCGCCACGCCAGACACCTCGACAAGCAGCTCGACAAGCGCCGGGACGGACACGACTGGTCGGCCCGTGCGACGGGGCCCGGTCAGCGAACGGCGCCGTCGACGTCCTCGGTGCTCTCGTAGATGGCGTCGTTCTGGGCCAGCATGACCCGGCGATGCCAGGCCAGTGACTCCGGCGAGAGGTCGACGTCAGGGGCCGACACGTGGGCGAAGTTGTGGAACCGGTCCACGCCTCGCACCGGCATGGCGTAGTCCAGCTCGGTGGCGACCTGTCGGACATGGGCACCGATGTACTGGATCGCCAGGCCCAGCCGCCAGTCGTCGGTACCGTTGGGTCCGGACCCGTGCAGGAGGCGGCCGTGGTGGAACGAGGCCTGGCCGGACGCCAACTCGACCAGCACCACGTCGTCCTCGTTCACCTCGAACATGGCCTCCTGACCCCGGGTAAGAGAGTTGCCGGGGGCGAAGGTGTCGTTGTGCTCGATGCCACCCACGACGTGTGACCCGCGCGCGAAGCGCATGCAGCCGCTTGCCTCGGTGACCGGGCCGAGCGCCACCCAGGCCGACACCTCGTCGTCACAGTCGAACCCCCAGTAGTGCAGGTCCTGGTGCCAACTCACGTAGTTGCCGCTGTGCGGCGGCTTGGCGAACAGGGTCGCTCCCCAGACCAGCAGGTCAGGCCCCAGGAGCGACTCGGCGACCTCCAACAGCACCGGGTGGCGCACCAGATCGGCGGCGGCACGACTCAACAGGTGCGGATGGTTGAACTGGTCGTTGTTGCCGAGGTCCACGAAGCGGGGGTCGTTGCGGATGGCCAGCAGTTCCTCCCCGAGGGTCCGCGCCTGCTCCGGATCCAGAACGTCCACCGGGAAGCAGTAGCCGTCGGCGGCGTAGCGTTCGACGAGGCCGGTCATGGCCGTTCGTCGGGGTCGGGCCGGGGTTCCGTGGCCTTTCCCTGTGCGATGCGGTCGCGGGCGCCCTGCCGCTGTGCCTCGTTGACCTCGTCGGGGATGGTGGCGGCCAGTTCCTCGAGCCGAAGCCGGGCGGTGGCGGGCACGATGCGTCCCTCATCGGCAATGCCCTGGTGGCGGGCCCACACGGCCTGCTTCTTCTTGACCTGGTGCGGCTGGTACTCGTTCATCTCCGCGGGGCCGATGTCGCACTCGACGGTGAGGGCGCCGTCCCGCACGGCGGCCTCGAGCAGTTCGAGGCCCGCTGCAGTCCGGACCACGACGGCGTTGGTGCCGGGATCGTCTTCGCTCTCCCCGCGGGTGGGCGAGCCGCCGGGCCAAGAGTCGGCGGCGGCGATGTCGGCGGCCTCGCCGATGCCGTCCGGGCAGACCTTGCAGCGCCAGGGCAACTTCCACATGCTCTCGTCGTCACCCCAGAGGTCCAGGTAGTGCAGTTCGCGCACGTCATCGCCCACCTCGACACGGGTCGGGCCGGGGCATCCCTGCCCCCGGTACCGGAAGCCGGTGACCGACTCTGGCTCGACGTCGATGCGGCGCAGGAAGGCGTCCATCGACGGCGGCGGCATGAAGCCGCCGCACACCGGGGTGAGCCAGTAGCGGACAAGTTCGTCGACCCGCGGGTCGTGACGGGCGTGGTTGCGCAGTGCCGAGATGTCGCAGGGCTTGCCGACGAAGGCGAACGGCCGGCCACGGTCGAGCACCTCGTCGACGTCGAGCAGGGCGGCTGTCGGCCCGTACCGGGAGCCGGCCCCCTCCATGACGTCGGCCTGGCTGAAGCTGAGGTGGCGCTCGCCGAAGGTGGGCGTGGTGGTCGAGGCCCGGACGTGGAGCACGAAGTCGACGCGGCCGGCGTCCAGCAGGTAGCCGGCCAGCGCCGTCAGCACGCCGCCGGTGGAGCCCTCGTGGCGGACGAACGGGTCGGTGGCCCAGGCCCGCACCATCCGGTGCCAGGTCCCCCACACCGGGTCGAGGTGCGCGTCGGGATCGACGAGGCGCTCGGGCAGGCCCTCGATGCGGGTGCCGGGGCAGGTGTCGTGGATGCGGTCCACGGTGGCGTGGTCGAGGTCGCCGACGACGACGGGCTGCTCCCAACCGGTGGTGGTCTTGACGACCCGGACGGCGTCGGGACCGGCGACGGCCTGGCAGATGCCGCAGCCGATGCAGAGGCCCTGCTCGACGATGGCGGAGAGGCGGTCGGCGGGGCTCCGGCGCGGCACGCGCGCAATCTAGGCACAGCGCGACCACCCGATGGCATTCGGACGCCGCTGCCTCAGTCGTCGACGCGGCCGTGGCCGCCGAGGTGGGCGACGGCTGCGCCGGCCTACCGGAGACCCGTCATGCCTGGTCCTCGATGGGGCGCACGTGGCGCAGCCAGAGCCCGCCGCCGAGGTGGGGCCGCGGGTTGTACGAACGGTGGCCGAGCAGGCGTTGCACCCTTGGTGAACGGCCGTCGAGGTCGCCGGGGCCGTAGTCGAGCGGATTGGCCTCCTCGGGGGTGAGCCAGCCCACGACGAAGCTGAGGTGCATCGCCCGGCGCCACCGGTCGGCCGTACGGTTCTCTCCCCCGCCGTGGAGCACCTTGCCCGAGTACACAAAGGCGTCGCCGGGCGCCAGTTCGGCCGGAACCGTCTCGAGGTCATACTCGTACACGTTCAGTTCGGGCCACCGGTGGCTTCCCGGCACCGCCCGGGTGGCGCCCAGTTCCTCGGTGACCTCCTCCAGGCCGATCATGGCGCTGATCGTCACCTCGGGGCAGTCCGGCCAGGTCGGCGCCACGTGCTGGAACCAGTTGTCCGCGTCGCGGTGCAGGACCTGGGCCTGCTCGCCGGGGCCGATGAACATGACCTGGGCGGTGTTCACCCAGTACGAGCCGCAATTCGGCAGCAGCACCGCGTCGGCCAGCGCCGCGTAGACCTCGTTGTCGAGCAGGTCGAAGTAGGCGGGGGTGATCCGGCCGAGGCTCGAGAAGCGGATCGTGTTGGCGCCGACAAAGAACTTCCCATCCTCGCCCATGCCCTGGTCGGCGACGCCGGGTTCGACCCCCTCGGCGTAGGTGGTGGCAGCGGCGCACAGGTCGGCGACGATTCCTCCGGGCACCATGCCCTCCACGACGAGGGCGCCGTCGGCCTCGTACGCCTCGAGCATGGCGGCGACGGGCGCGTCGGCGGACAGGCGGCGGAGTGGGTCGGGCATGCGGGGGTCCTCCGGCCCGCACCGTAGCCACTCCCCTTCGCCCGGATCCGGGTCCGGAACCAGGGTCCCTCGCCATGACGCCCACCGGATCGCACGCCGCCGATGCCCACGGCACGGACAGCGTGGCCGACGAGGTGGTCGAGGCCATCACGGCCGGCATCACCGACGCCTGATCCGGCGGGAAGCGACGTCGGTCCGGCGGTTCGACGGGTACCCCCTCGACCCTGGGCCGACGCCCGCTTGCCCCACCGCCCGAGATCCGATCCAGACTCCGTCCACCGGATACCGAGCGGGAGGATCCCCACCATGGACAGCACCTACCAGGACGCCGTCGAGTTGGCCGAGACGGCCATGCAGAGCGCCCAGGCGATCATCGAACACGTGGGGCCGGATCGCGACGGTCCATGTCCGTGCCAGGAATGGACGGTGGCCACCCTCGTCGACAAGATGGTCACCGCTCCCCTCATGACCGCCAGCATCGTGCAGGGAGAGGCGCCGGACCCGAACCTGAATCCCTGTTCCCCACGCCCGTGGCCGGTGACGACCCGGGAACCACCCACGC
>LUMW01000663.1_pt1 | contig 25778 bp, 29 predicted proteins | sample 729761 | NCBI WGS metagenome assembly LUMW01 (sample SAMN03860302, study PRJNA289734) | marine metagenome | biome: seawater column; feature: ocean; material: water; isolation source: Red Sea water column Station 192 - depth 500m | place: Saudi Arabia: Red Sea | collected 2011-10-15 | depth 500 m
ACTTCTTCAGCAACTTCTACAACTTCTTCAGCAACCGCCTCAGCAGCGTCTGCTACTTCTTCAGCAGCCTCTACAACTTCTTCTATTGCTGAAGAATTACTAAATGAAAAACTTGTGGAAGCACTTTTTATGTCATAGTTAGCCGTTACCGTGTAAGTACCTTCTTTCCACGATTCACTACTTTGAATTGATTTAGAATAATAACCGCCAGTACCGGGTGTTACTTGGGCAACTTCAACAAAGTTTCCATTTGGCGCTTTTACTATAACAGCTACATCATATGCCTTAAGGGGATCTGACGAAACACTAACCGATCCATAAATCTCTATTATGTCGCCTGTTTGATAGGTAGGTGAGACGGTTGAAACAGATACCGTGACAATGTCTGCACTTGATTGTGCCTCAGCTTGAGAAAATGCATATGCTTGGGTTAATACCAAAATTGATAATGCAAAAATAGCGATCCTCTTCATTAGATTACGCCTCGAAGTATCTGTATTATCTTTTCTGCTATAATATTTGCAGCTAATGACTGAGCTTCTTTTGTCTGAGCACCTATGTGAGGCGTGGCAATGAAGTTGGGAAGTGTAGTAAGCTTGTTTCCAGTGGCAGGTTCTGCCTCAAAAACATCCAATGCTGCATTTGCCAAATTTCCCTCTTTCAGAGAATTATACAAGGCATCTTCATCAATCACACCACCACGAGCAGTATTGATAATACATGCAGTCTTTTTCATTAGTTTTAGCTTTTCATTATTTATCATATGATGTGTGCTTTCAAGCAGTGGTACGTGAAGCGAGACATAATCAGAGCTTGATAACAATGTGTCAAGATCTGCCTTCATAAGACCTACTTCTTTTGAAAACTCCTCATCTATTGGAATTACATCATAACCAATTATGTTCATATTTAACGACTTTGCGTGTCTTGCAAGTTTTTTTCCTATGTTTCCCAATCCAACTATCCCAAGATATTTTCCACTAAGTTCTCTGCCCATCAATTCTTTTTTAATCCAGTTTCCATTGCGAACTTCTCTGTCAACACGTGGAATTTCTCTTGCCATAGATAACATCAGACCGATAACAAGTTCGGCCACTGCATTCATTGCGCCTTCTACCGCATTGATTACCCTGATGTTTTTTTCTTTTGCAGCGTTCTCGTCAATATTATCAAGACCCACTCCAACTCTTGCAATAATCTGACACTTGTCTGCCTTTTCTATCAGTTCCCTAACCAATTTAGTTCTGCTTCGTACTACAACAACTTGAAAATTTCCAATCTTCTCAGATAATTGTTCCGGTGTTATTTCAGGCTCATAGGTAACCTTGAGACCATTTCATTAAGTGTGGGATTTACCTGGTCACAAACAAGAATAGATTGGTCAAGACTCATGAAGTGTGCCCTTAATCACGGAATATAATCATTTTGAGCTGTTATTCAGTTCAGGAGTATAAAAAAAAAGAAAAAATGATGATTGGGTTTATTCTTCAGCTGCTGCTGCTTCTGCTGCAACTCTTGCTGATTCCTCAAGAATCGCTGGAATTGCTACCCAAAGTTCTACGGCGCCTTCGGCTGCTTGTGCTGCTGCGACACCGTCGCTACACATGCAGTGTACGTTCTTTGCTGGATGCATTATAGATTGTTCGCCATATGGTGGAATTGCATCATATGGATTTCCAAGTGCACCAGAATATGCCAATGCCCCTACTGCACCACCAATAACATCATACTTTTCAGTTGATATGGCAGTTGCAGTTTCATTAATAGCAGGCAATGGAAGTCCAGCAACCCAGATTGTGGCTGCACCAGTGTAAATTGCTGCATAATCGTGGTTGACTCCAGCATAAATGCCGGGTTCATCAAACACAAGATCAACAATCATGTTCTGGGAACCACCAAGTAACCATGTTTCTGTACCACCAGATTGTACTCTGTTGCCTTGTGTGACTCTGTCAAGAATCTCACCGACTATGTGGAAGTAAACTGGTTCGTTACCTTGGTTTTCTATAAAGATTCTGTTATGAACGCCAGTTGGTGTGAACAACAGCTGTGACTGATGCTGCTTTAGGTCCATGCTATTCCATGGTTGTGCTACAAAGATGTTTGTACCTGGATGTCCATTAAGCAAGTTGTGGATCTCATTTGGTACGTAACCAAATGGTTGGCCATTAACTGCAGTGTAGACAGTGTCATGTGCGAACATTTTTGTTGCATCATAAGTACCTTCGTCAGTTAAGTACATCTGTTGATATTGGAGTTGCCACTCCAATGCATCACCGGAATGGAATTGTCTATCCCGTGTAACGTCACCGTTAGCATTTACAGTGGTCTTTTCAACCATTAACTTACTGTAACCGTCAATTGGATCAACTATGGCAATGCCATACATTCCTTGAAGGACGTGTTGGTCCATTGCTGCTACATTAACACCAGAACAGTGGTATTTGTATACCCCTGGTACTTCTGCAATGTAACAATAGGTTTTTTCAGTTCCTGGCTGTACTGCACCAAATGTTGGTACAGCAGATACTTGTGATGCGTGCATGTCGTTACCGTGTGGAGTTGCCTCATAATCTGGTACAGTTAATGTCATCTTTACGACGTCACCTTGTGTAACTCTTAGTGTAGGTCCTGGGATCTGCTCACTAAAGGTCATAGCACTAAAAGTACCACCACCTAGTCGTGGGAGCTCAATACTTACACCAGTAAGTGGGAACTCTACAACATTACGATCTGCATATTCATCGCTGTCACAGTCGCCACCTGCAGCAAATGCTGCTGGCATCATAAGTTCTAATCCGCCCATGGCATGGATTTTGTCTAATGCACTTTGGTCTGTGCCAAGTGCTGCTCCAGTCATTTGGGATGTAAAACTACTACCGAATAGCGCGCCGCCCATAACTGCGATTGCAGAGATGGTTAACATTAAGTTCATGCGCTTATTCATCGTGATCAAGTGATCAAAGAGGGAATTAATATAGCTTTATCATGATTGTACCATTGGTTTGTTGTTCTGATGTGTTTGATTACTATACTACATTTTGTGAAGAAAAATTTTTGCTAAAATTTATACTAAGAGTTGACTATTTGTATATGTGAAGTATCGAAGCGACAAAGACTCGTTAGGTATAGTAAAAATCCCTACAAATGCGTACTATGGACCATTTACTGGTCGCGCAATCAAACAATACAAGGTTACTGGTCAGAGCGCTCATCCGTATTTGATCAAGTCGTTTGTAATGATAAAGCGCTCTGCAGCTGTTACCAACATGAAATCCAAGACATTGGACAGTAAGCGTGGAAATGCTATTGTTAAAGCATGTAACAAAATTCTCGCGGGAAAACATCAGGACCAGTTTGTTGTTGATATGATAAACTCTGGTGCTGGAACTGCGTTTAACATGAACACAAACGAAGTGATTGCAAACGTTGCGCTAAAAATTCTTGGTAAAGGACTAGGTCAGTATCAACACTTGCATCCAAATGATCATGTAAACATGTCTCAATCAAGCAACGATACGTATCCAACTGCAATGCATATGTCAGTAATGTTTGCACTTGATGACTTGGTACCAATTATCAAAAAGCTAGAGGCGTCTCTAGATAAAAAAGCAAAACAGTTTGAAAAATACAAAAAAGTTGGACGAACGCATCTCATGGATGCACTACCAGTAACACTTGGAAGTGAGTTTCAAGCATACTCAGCTTCTATTCGTTATGCACGACTCAAAATTGAAACTGTTTATGAATCTCTATATAGAATTGCGTTAGGTGGCACTGCTGTCGGTACTGGGGCAAATACACCAAATGGATATCGTAAAAATGTAATCAAGGAACTTGCAAGAACTTCAAGTCTTCCACTAAAACCTGCGGCTGAAAGTCAGCATGCACTTCAAAGTAGACTTGCAATTACACATGCATCATCTTTTTTGAGGAACCTAGCTGTTGAGCTTGGAAAGATTTCAAACGACATTAGATTGATGGCATCAGGACCTGTTGCTGGATTTGGTGAGCTTGAGATTCCTGCAGTCCATGCTGGTTCTTCAATCATGCCAGGAAAAGTAAACCCATCTCTAGCAGAATGCATGAACATGATATGCTTTGATATAATTGGTAATGACACTACTGTAGCTTTTGCTGCACAAGCAGGACAGTTAGAACTTAATGTAATGCTTCCGGTAATGCTCAAGGCAATTCTTGACTCTACTAATATGCTGACAAACTTTTTGCCTATATTTACTACAAACCTAATTGCTGGACTTTCTGCAAACAGGGAAAAGCTTCAAGCCAACATTGAAAAAAGTCCTGTAATAGTAACTCTACTCACACCAAAAATTGGTTACCAAAAGTCAGCTGAGCTTTTCAAGGAGTCTATAAAAACGGGTAAAACAATTCGTGATCTTGTAATTTCAAAAAAATTAATGACTAAAAAGCAAGTTGATTCTTTGTTAAAATAGATATGGCAAAAATTTGGGTTGAAGCCTATGGCTGTTCAGCTAGCTTTGCTGACTCTGAGATGATATCTGGTTTGATCGTAAATGGTGGGCACACTCTTGCTGAAAATGAATCCGAATCAGATCTTAACCTGATCGTAACTTGTTCTGTAAAAGACGCTACTGCAACTAGGATGGTTCGCCGCATAAAAGAGTCACAATCAAAGCCACTTGTTGTTGCTGGCTGCCTCCCAAAGGCAGAAAGGCAAACAGTTGAAAAATTTGCTCATAATGCAAGTCTGATGGGTCCAAACTCCATTGGAAGGACGCTTCAGGTGATAGAAACCACACTTGGAGGCTCAAAAATGGTAGCGCTTGAAGATACTGATCTATCCAAAGTGGGATTACCCAAAGTCAGGCTTAATCCGGCAGTAGGAATTGTAGAGATTTCCAGTGGATGTATGAGTGAATGCACCTTCTGCCAGACAAAGCTATCAAAGGGTGATTTGAAAAGCTACAGGCTTGGAGATATAGTGAGACAAGTTAAAAGAGAACTTGATGATGGTTGTAAGGAAATTTGGCTCTCATCAACTGATAATGGTTGTTATGGTTTGGATATTGGAACAGATTTACCAGCTTTAATCAACCAAGTCAGTCAGATTCCTGAAAAATTCAAAGTTAGAGTTGGTATGATGAACCCTATGTTTATGCCAAGAATAAGAAATAACCTTCTCAAATCTTTTGAAAATGATAAAGTCTTCAGGTTTTTACACATTCCAGTTCAGAGTGGAAGTAACAATGTCTTGAATCATATGAAGCGTGGGCACACTGTTGAAACGTTCAGGAATGTTGTAAGAAAATTTAGAGCTAAATTTGATTCATTTACGATTTCAACTGATATCATTGTGGGATATCCAACTGAAACGCAAGAAGATTTTGAAAAAACAATCGAACTTTTGAATGAAACTAGACCTGATATTGTAAATCTTTCACGATATAGCCAAAGACCTGGAACCGAAGCTGCAGAAATGGTCCAGCTTGATGTTTTGGAAGTTAAGAAAAGAAGTAAGCAAGTGTCTGAATTAGTGAATGAGATATCGCTTGAAAATAACAAAAAATGGATCGGATGGAAAGGCGAAGTTTTGTTTGATGAGAATTCAGATGACCAAATAAAGGGGAGAAACTTTGCCTACAAACCAATTTTTGCCAATGGTATATTTGAAATTGGGCAAACTCATATAGTCGAAATAGTGGGTGCGACAAACCATAGTTTGATCGGTGAGATCGCAAGCTAAAAATTTTTGATCGATGTTTTGATGAAAACTTAGTTAACTGTTATTTATCGGAATTTGTAACAATATTTTGCTATGACATTTCAGTTAACTGAACCCATACTGATAATCGGCCTTGGTGGAGTAGGAGCTAAACTTGCTGAAAAGGCAAAAAAATCTCTAAATTCTGACTGTCTTTTGATAAGTCATGATCAGAAAGATCTTACACAAGAAAATTCAATAAAAATATCAACAAAGTCAGTTATTAATCCATCAGCCCATCTAATTAGAGGTTCAGCATTAGAAACTTTAGATGAGATTAAAAAAAATATTTCAAATTATTCTACAATCATTTTGATGTCAAATCTAGCTGGAAAAGCTGGGATTGGTATTGGACCAATAATCTCAAAAATTTGTAAGGAAGAAGAAAAGAACCTTCTATCTTTTGCCGTAATGCCATTCAAGTTTGAAAAAGAAAGAATCTTCCAATCAGGTATAGCATTAAAAAGAATGAGAAAAGATTCACACTGTACTATTATTCTAGATAATGATGCACTGCTTGACAGTAATCCTGAACTTACCCTGAAGCAGTGTTATGAGATTTCTAATAAGGCAATTGATAGTGTGGTACTTTCGCTTAAATCGTCTGAGATCTCTGATCATACAAACGTCTTATCAACAAGCAAAACTAGTAATGACGTAGAAATTTCTCTTAAAGACTCTCTTAGAATGTTATATGAAGACGTTCCACCAAACAGCATTAAAAGATCTATGCTGTATGTATATCACGGTTCCAATATACCAGTTGGAGTATTAAATTCAATTTCTAACATAACCGGTGGAATATTTGATGAGGATAGTATACACGTCGATATGTCATCTGAAGAATCTAAAGTTGTTATGTTAAGTTCAGTCCAAGGTGAAATTAGATTTGATAAATATGATCCACTTGGAATAATTCCATCTGAAAATACAATTGATTGGGACGAACCAGACTGTAGTATAGATTGCGAACTTAATTTAAAACAGTTAGAATAAAAATTTTAATTTTTAGATTTTGATTTAGCTGCTGGCTTTGATTTAGCTGCTGGCTTTGATTTAGCTGCTGGCTTTGATTTAGCTACCGGTTCTGGTTCTGGTTTAGCTTCTGGTTCTGGTTTAGCTTCTGGTTCTGGTTTAGCTTCTGGTTCTGGTTTAGCTTCTGGTTCAGCTATTGGCTCTGGCGTTACATTTTCAGGCTCGACTTTTTTCTCTTCTTTACCTATTGTCTCTTCTCCCTCATATTTTGAGATTAAGATATAACCATCATCAGTTTTTGTCATCCTAACTCTAATTTTTCTAGGTGGATGTTTTATACCCCTTGACCAAAGCAAATGACTTACATCTTCTTCAATTTTGACCTGTTCTGTCTTCATATGGTGTCGAGCAAATTCTTTCACCATGTTAATTGCTCTCTTTGCACGTTGATTGTCAGGAGAAAGCAACACTTTTCCTAAGTTAACTGTGTAAACGCGTTCAACTTCTTGAGACATTAACCCACCTCCACATCAGTCTGTCTCCATGCTCTTCGTTTTGGGTTTGTTCTTACTGTTTTATTGGTTTTAAGAATAATCCATGCAGGTACTGGAGATGTTTGTTTTATTTTTTTAAGTAGACGTGTCTTTCTTCCCGAACGTTTACGTGCTGCCATAGAGTCACAGGCAAGAAAAGCTCTTTTTAAATTAAACTAAAATCCGATAATCTATAGTAATTTTTTCTCAGAGAATAGCATAAAGATCTGCTTCAGTATTCTTGCTGATGCACCCCAAATGTTGTATTTTTCAAAAGTGAGGGTGTACATTTCTTTAATAGAGAGATGTTCTGGATTGGTATCTTTGGTCATTGTCTTCAAAAATGATACAAGTGGTATATGCAAAATAGATTTCACCTCAGAATTTGGTTTTAATGGTGAAATATTTTCTAATATAGCTACAAATGGTGTGATTTTGTACTTAGAATTAAGCGTAATAACATTGTCCAACTGCCCGATGACCTGTTCCTTTGATATTTGTAGGGATAATTCTTCTTCTGTTTCACGAATTGCGGTTTCTAGCAGATCCTGGTCTTTTGCACACCACTTACCTCCTGGGAATGATACCTCACCTCCATGCACCTTCAAACTTTTTGCCTTTTCTGTCATTAGTATGAACGGCTCTTTTCCATAGATAACAACTAAAACTGATGCAAGTTCATTTTCATCTAATTCAGAAAACGGTATAGGATGAATTTCATTTGTTAATACAGAACGTATTTGTTCAATATCCATATGATAGAAAAAGTATTGTATGTTATGGATTTATCGCTCAAAGGTTTTAATCAGGTTGAGGCAAAAACCACCTATGACAATAACCTATGAGATCAATCCGCCCAGAATCCCTGTTGAACAAAATACTCTAAATGCACTTTTAGAGCGAGTTGAATCAATCAGCTCGGTGTGTGATGGTATTCATCTTACTGATTCAGTACTAGGTACCCCAAGAGTTTCTCCTTTGAACATAGCAAAAAAAATTAGAGAGACTAATCAAAAGATTAAACTTACTTGTAGCTTGAGAATTAGAGATAAAGAACTAAACACTATTGAAGGAATTGTCAAAGAGTCTGTTGGCATAGTTGATGGTGTACTGATCTTGATGGGTGACAAATCAAATACAAATAGCGATAAAATAAATTTAGTTTCAAGCCAAGTTGTAGCATCTTTAAATGATAAGGGGTTTGGTGAAAAACTTGAATTGTTTCTTTCAATTCCAGCTATCCCAAACTTTACTAAAATTCAAAAAAAAATTAATGCCAAGCCAAAAGGATTCTTTACGCAGGTTGTTAGTTCAAAGGATATGGTACAAAGACTAACTGACTTCTTAAAACCAAATGGATTTAGGATTATTCCATGCTTACTTTTACCTTCAGAAAAAAATTCAAAATCTGCCGAATTCCTTAAGATAGATTGGTCGGATTATGAAAATAATTTTATAGAGTTTGCTCATCAAATACATGAATTGGCTGGTGACATTCTAATTAGCTCACCAAATGATTTTAAAGGGGCTCATGAAACACTTTCGAAGTTAGCAACTTGATTTCGTCATACACATTTGGGATTTATCCACGCTCAAAAACGCAAATCTTGGATTCGTTTCAGACCCATTGCTAAAGTGGGATGACATATTTAGACCATTTTCAAATTTAGAAACAGTTACCCCTACTGCATTAAACAGGATTTATGAAATGAACACATTTTATCGTGTATTATCTTTTGATGGGCAGATATCCAGTGATGGGGGCAATTTAGTTCAATCCAATTTAGATTTATCATTACTTCCAAAAAATAGAACTGCTGCAATTCCAGATCCATTTACATTTGCTCAACGTCATACTAGCAAAGGATTCAAAACAAAAGAGGATTTTACGATTAACCTTGCAAAAATGCTAAGAATAGAAATAGATTCTTTGGTTAAATCAGGTTTTGAATTAATTCAACTTTTAGGACCGTCAATTGCATACAACAATGAAGTTGACTTTGGTCTTGTTTCTGATGCGCTAAAGATACTTACTAATGGATTAAAAGCAAAAACAATTCTTCACACGCATTTCGGAGATGTCTCAAAGAAGATTGAAAGTCTTTTGGACTTGCCTGTTTCCGGCTTGGGGTTCGATATCACTACGACTCCGGTAAGTTCTATAGAAAAACACAGTTTTTCAGACAAATTACTTACTGTAGGCATAATCAATTCTTTCAATACAGCGATTGAAAAATCTGAAGAATGTATAGAACAGATAAATGAGATTAATGCAGAAACAAATCCAAAAGAATCCTATGTAAGTACTAATTTTGATTTGGAATACGTGCCCAAGGAATTTGCGATGAATAAAATATCAGTTCTTGGAGAAATTGCGAGAGGTGCAAAAGATGTCTAAGTTATTCCCAACGCAGGAAATTGGCAGTCTCAAGAAACCAGTAGATATGCTGAAAAAAGTAAAGGATCCAAATGTTTCAGACAAAGAAAAAATTGAGGTAAGAAATAATGCAGCACTTTTGAATATTAAAACACTTGAAGATATTGGACTAGACATTATTTACGACGGTGAAGTGCGTCGTGTTGAAATGTATGAGGAACCAGTAAGATATGTTGATGGTTTTGAATTTGCAGGTAGAGTTCGTTCATGGGATAACAAATACTATAACAAGGCAAGAGTTGTAGGGCCTGTCAGCTTCAGACAAAACTTTCATGCAGAAGAATTCAATTTTATAAAAGAGAACTCAAAAAGAGAAATTAAAGTCCCTGTGACTGGAGCATATACTTTAGCAGACTGGTCATATGATGAACACTACAAATCAAAGGACGAGCTTGTACTGGCATTAGCAAGAAATGTTGTAAGGCCACTAGTAAAAGACCTAGTAAGATTAGGAGCAAAAATTATTCAGATTGATGAGCCAGCTGCAACTACACATCCAGCAGAAATGGATATTTTCAGGGAATCTATCAATGAATCAGTAAAGGGAATTGACGCTAAGTTTGTAGTTCATGCATGCTTTTCTGGAAATGACTACAAAGCGTTGGCGCCACAAATGCCAGAAATTAAAGCAGATCAATACACATTAGAATTTGCAAACCGTGACACCTGGAATGAGGGAGTTGATGATAATGCAAGGAAGGGATTTCATGTCTTGAAGCTGTTCAAGGAACACGGATTCGAGGGTGAGATTGGAATTGGTGTTTCTGATGTTCATGTAAATGAAATAGAATCACCTGAGCTCATAAGGGATAGGATATTGTATGCGACAAAGGCACTAGGTGATCCTACGAAAGTGTATGTCAATCCTGACTGTGGTCTACGAACAAGAACCAGAGAGGTCTCCTTTGACAAAATCAGATCAATTGTCAAAGGTGCTGAACTAGCCAGGGAAGAAATCAAGTAATTTTTAAAATTTTAGCGTAATCCCCATCTGATCATAACTTTATTTTCAATTCTCTTAAAGACCACTCCGTCAACGAGTATACCAATTCCCATTATTACTATCATTACAGCTATCACCTGTGATACATCGTTTAATTGACGACCAACATTAAGAAGGAAACCAAGACCTAGGAATGAGAACAGAAGTTCAGCGCCAATTACACCTCTCCATGCAAATGCCCAACCCTGTTTGAAACCTGATATCATGTATGGAAATGCCGCAGGAATCAATATGGAAGTGATAAGTTGGCCTCCTTTCGCACCCATATTTCTTGCAGCCTCGATATACGACGGGTTGATATTTTTTACTCCAGTGTATGTGTTTATGGTTACAGCAAATATTGCACCAATGGCAGTAACAAAAATAATACCAGAGTCAGTTAAACCAAACCACAGAATAGCAAGTGGGACCCAAGCTATGGATGGAATTGACTGCAGTCCAAGAACCAACGAGCCAATAGTTTGGTTAACAGTTTCAACTCTTGCCATAAAGATTCCAAGTACCATGCCGCCAGCAATTGCTATTGATAAACCAACAATCAACCTCAACATGCTTGTTCCAATTCCGTAAAACAGACTTCCGTCAGAAACTCCATATGCCAAGTCTTCTACAACATCTACTGGTGACGGAAAAATATTGTCGGGCCAAATGTCTGAACTATCAAGACCCTGCCATACTATAATTATCATTGCGTAAAAACCAAGTTTTTTTGCAAGTAGACTCGTCTTCATCTTCTCAACCTACTTTTTGACCTCAGGTCTTAATTCTGCCAAAATCTTTTTTTGGTATTGTAAAAGATTTTCATCTTCAACTACCCTAGGACGTCTATAATCAATCTTAACTTCTTTCTTAATTATAGCAGGTCTATGGCTGAATACTAGTACTCGCGTACCCAACATAACTGCCTCTGCAACATTATGAGTTACAAAAACAATAGTTTTTTTTGTCTTCTGCCAAATTAGTTGCATCTCAACTAGTAAAAGATCTCTAGTCTGTGCATCCAATGCCGCAAACGGTTCATCCATCAACAATACGTCAGGCTCCATTACCAAAGCCCTAGCTATAGCAACACGTTGTTTCATCCCAGTTGAAAGCTGATAAGTGAAAGATGTAGCAAACTGAGTAAGCTGCATCATATCCAAATATCTATTTGAAATCTCATTCCTCTTTTCTTTGGGAATTCCAGCTATTTTTAGCCCATATTCTACATTATCTTGAACACTAAGCCAAGGAAACAAAGCCCCCTCTTGAAATACCATTATCCTATCTGGTCCAGTGCTGCTTAGTGGCCTACCATCAAGCAAAATTTCACCATTATCTGGTTTTTCAAGCCCAGCCGTAATTCTCAGGAAAGTAGATTTCCCACATCCCGAAGGGCCTACTATACAGAGAAATTCACCATCCTGAACATTTAGATCAATTCCATCTAATGTCTTAAGTGGTTTCCCATCGTGCTTGAAATATTTTTCAATATTTCTGGCCTCTAGCTTACCCATTTAGTTGTGTCAACTCCAATTCTGCTTTTAAATCCACGTTATAAAAAATCCCATCTAAATTGTAACCGGATCTTCCAAGATAGCCTAACGAATCAGCACGCTCTGCAAAGGTTAGTACAGAATTTTTTATCGGATCATCGGTAATTGTTAAATTTGAAAAAGATTCGTCAATAATTTCTGAGGGCAAAGATTTTCCCATATAATCTAACAGAAAGTCACTAAACATTGATTTTGATTTATCAGGATTAGAATTAATCCATAATACAGTTTCTTCATGCAATTTTATCCAGTTGTGGATAATCTCCGGATTATTTTCGATGTAATTTGTCCTAGCTATAAGTAATACCGATGCGAATTGTTCGTTTGGCCATAACTTTTCTTCATTGAATAATCTAACACCGTCAAGTTCTTGTACCAGCATTGTAGCCCAAGGTTCAGATACCCAAGCTCCATCAATATCACCTTTTGCAAATAGTGTGTAAATATCAGGATTTGAAATATTCAAAACAAATACTGTTCCGCCTTTTTCAATTGGCTTTAGACCATTTGATGCAAGATAATGTCTAAGTGACACATCTTGGCTATTGCTAATTTGTGGAGAAGCAATTCGTTTTCCAGCAAAATTTTCAATTGAATCTAATTCCGAATCTGATTTCACAATAAAACTTGCACCACCACTAGCTGCACCAGCTAAAATCTTAATGTCTTTTCCGTCTGACTTTAAAAATCCGTTGATAACAGGTCCGGGTCCAACATATGCAAGATCAATTGAACCAGCAAACATTGATTCTATGACTTGTGGACCACTATCAAATAGTTTAGTTTCAATTTGAATTTGTTGGCCAATTCCATTTTCAAAAATTCCATTTTCTAATCCAACTATTGGTACTGCATGTCCTATGTTAGGAAAAAATGCAACTCTAATTTTGTTCTGATTTATCTCATCTGAACTATAATTTCCAGCTAGGATTACAGCTAATGCTACAATCACCACAATTCCTATTGTAATCCCTAGTGAAATTTTCATAAAACAGCGTTATAATTCATAGTTAAATATTGTTCGTATTTTAGCTCGAGCTATTACAAAATAGTTGAAAATGTTTAGAACATAAAAGATAAATGCAAAACAAGTCACTCCATTGCCCTATGAAACAAAAAGCAATACTTGCTTTTTCAGGAGGATTAGACACTTCTGTTGTAGTAAAGTATCTGCAAGAGAAACACAACATGGATGTTGTCACAGTTACAGTTGATGTTGGACAAGAAGATAACTACAAAAAAATTTCCGAAAAAGCAAAAAAACTTGGAGTGAAAAAACATTACAATATTGATGCCAAAAAAGAATTTGTTTCTGATTATATCTTTCCTGCAATCAAGGCAAATGCACTATACCAAAAAAAATACTGTCTAGCTACTGCGCTTGCTAGACCATTAATTGCTAGAAAAGTACTGGATATTGCAAAAAAAGAAAAAGTTACCTCACTTGCACACGGTTGTTCAGGCAAAGGTAATGATCAAGTAAGGTTTGATTTGACAATGCATGCAGGTTCTAACCTACCAATAATTGCACCGATAAGGGATCTTAATTTGGATAGGACAGAGGAATTAAAATTTGCAAAAAAACATGGAATTAAGATTGAAAATGTTGCAAAAAAATTTAGTATTGATCAAAATTTGTGGGGTCGTGCAATTGAAGGTGGAGTTTTAGAGAATCCTAACAACGAACCACCAGATGACGCGTTCATTTGGGTAAAAACAAAAAATCTTCCAAACAAACCGGCATATCTAACAATAAAGTTTGAGAAAGGAGTACCTGTGGCGGTGGATGGAAAATCTATGAACCCAATAAAATTAATTGAATACATTAACAAAAAAGCAGGTTCATGTGGGATTGGTATTGTTGATCATATTGAGGATCGAGTAGTTGGAATAAAATCACGTGAAGTGTATGAAACACCAGCTGCTGCATGTCTAATCGAAGCACACTCTGACTTGGAAAAGATGGTGCACACAAAACATGAAACAAAATTTAAGTCGTTAGTGGATGATGAATGGTCTTGGTTAGTGTATTCTGGTCTATGGGAGGATCCGTTAAAAAATGATCTTGATATGTTTATACAGCAAACGCAAAAACGAGTATCAGGAACTGTCAAACTGAAATTATTCAAGGGGAGCCTTCGAGTTGTTGGCCGAGAATCAAAGTATTCACTTTACAGTCATAAAATTGCAACTTATGGAAAAGGTTCAAAATTTGACCAAAAATTAGCCAAAGGCTTTGTAGAATTGTGGGGAATGCAGTCAACAGAAGCTAATAAATTACATAAGAGAAAGTGAAAAAAATTATGAACTGCCCAGAATGTGATGCGGAACTAAATATTCCTGAAGATGCTGCTGTTGGTGAGATTGTTTCCTGTAGTGATTGTGGAGCCGACTATGAAATTTCAAAAAAAGACGGCAATACAGTTGAAATCAAAGAAGCAGAAACCGTAGGCGAAGACTGGGGAGAATAGTTGTCAAAAATTTGCATAGTATTTGATCGACTAAGAACTGAAGAAAAAATACTTCAAAAAGAGGCGGTAAAACTTGGGCATGACACGTCTCTTATTGATGCCAAAATTACACAGATCAATACATCTAACCAAATACAAGATTTTGACTTTGGAAACGTGGTCTTAGAACGTTGCGTTAGTTACTACAGAGGATTGTACTTTACTGCATGTCTAGAATTTTTAGATGTTCCAGTAATCAACAAGTTTAATGTCTCTGCAATGTGTGGTAACAAGCTATTAACATCGATGTTGTTAAAAAAGAACAACATACCAACGCCTAAGACATACTTTTCTTTCTCTGCTGATGCTGCACGAGAAAATCTTGAAAATGTTGGTTATCCATTAGTAATAAAACCAATCATTGGAAGTTGGGGAAGAAATATCGTACCGCTAAAGGACAAAGATACCGCAGATGCAATCATTGAGCAAAGAGAAATTACAGATGGTCCTTTGGATAGAATTTTTTATCTTCAGGAGCTAGTAAACAGACCACCAAGAGATATTAGGGTAATTACGATTGGAGACAAAGCAGTCACTGCAATGTATAGAAAATCCTCAGGTAGCTTCAAAACAAATATTGCACTAGGTGCAGAGCCTGAAATTTGCAATATCACAAATGAGATTGAAGATCTGTGTGCAAAAGCCTCAAAGGCAGTTGGAGGAGGAATTCTTGGCGTTGATTTGATGGAGGATAAAGAAAAAGGATTAGTTGTTCATGAAGTCAATAACACGGTTGAGTTTAAGGGTCTAACCAAAGTTGCAAACATAAACATTCCAAAAGAAATGATTGAATTTGCACTAAACTCAATCAGAAAGTAAACCGTTAATAAGAATAAATTATATCAAATCCGAATGATGTTACAATGAAAGTTGGAATAGTAGGGGCGTCTGGATATGTTGGCGGCGAAGTAGTCCGTCTACTGTTAAGTCACCCTGAAGCTGAGGTTTCAATGGTTACATCAACTAAGCACGTTGGGGAATATCTGCATAGAATACACCCTAGCCTAAAGGGTTTTACAGAACTAACATTTTCGGAACTTGATTATGACAAGATGTCAGACAAATGTGATTTGGTTTTCACTGCTGTGCCACACGGAACCGCAACAGACATTGTAAAGGCACTTTATGATAGGGGGATGAAAATTATTGATCTTAGTGCAGATTTCAGATTACATAACCCTGAAGACTATACAAAATGGTATGGTTGGGATCACCCACATCCTGATTACTTGACAAAATCAGTATTTGGCGTTCCAGAACTTCACAGGGACAAAATCAAAAATGCACAATTAGTTTCTTGTCCCGGCTGTATGGCAGTTACGTCTATGCTTGCATTGTATCCACTGATCAAGAATGATCTTATTGATACAGATCACATAGTTGTTGATTCTAAAATTGGATCATCTGGAGCTGGAGCTGGTGGTACATCTGGCACACAACATGCAATGAGGGCTGGAGTTATTCGACCTTACAAACCTGCAAAACATCGCCATACAGGTGAGATTGAGCAAGAACTTAGTGAAGCTGCTGGAAAAAAGATCAAAGTTGCTATGAGCCCCCATGCAGTAGATATTGTACGGGGAATTCTCTGTACAAATCATACATTCATGAAAAAGGAAGTTAACGAAAAGGAACTTTGGAAAATTTATCGTGCTGAATTTGGAGAGGAGAAATTCATCAGACTGATACGTGACAAAAATGGCATGTACAAGTTCCCTGACCCAAAGTTTGTAGTCGGTTCAAACTTTTGTGACATTGGCTTCGATCTTGATGATGACAATAACAGATTGATTGCACTCTCTGCTTCTGATAATTTGATGAAGGGTGCAGCGGGATCTGCTATCCAGAACATGAATGTGATGTCAGGATTCGATGAAACACAAGGAATTATGTACTCCCCATTGACACCTGTATAACAAATGATTACAATCAAAATTGGAGGGAGTGTAGTTGATGACTTACATCCCTCTGTCGTAGCGGACATAAAAAAAGTACTAGAGCAAGAGAAGGTAGTTCTAGTTCATGGTGGAGGAAAAGAGGTTACAAAAGTCACAGAACAGTTAGGCAAGGAACCAAAGTTCATTGTTTCCCCTGGCGGTGTGAAGAGCAGATATACTGACCTCGAAACTGCAGAAATTTTTACTATGGTTATGTCTGGAAGAATCAACAAAACAATTGTAAAGATGTTACAAAAAAGTGGAATCAATGCGGTAGGTTTGTCCGGAATTGATGGAAAAATAATTCAGGCTGACAGAAAGAAAAAACTAATAATCATGAATGAAAAAGGGCGAAAACAAGTAATTGATGGAGGATATACAGGCTAGCAATTAGTGAGGAATCTGAATTTCTCAATGTGGATGGAGATAGGGCTGCTGCAAACATTGCAGGACAAGTAAATACTGACAAAGTTTTATTCCTAACAAATGTTGACGGATTATTAATAGATGAAAAATTAGTGGATACTTTAACGCTAGCAAAAGCAAAAGAAATTTTACCACAAATTGGATTTGGTATGGAAAAAAAGATACTTGCTGCTACTGAAGCACTTGAGATGGGCGTAACGGAGGCAATAATTGCAAATGGCCAAAGGGAAAACCCCATATCTTCTGCAATTGCACATAACCATTGTACGGTAATCAAAAATGAGTGAAGATCAATATTTAGGAAATCTTTACCAGCGGTTTCCTGTGACCATAGAAAAAGGATTAGGCTCACATGTATGGGATACTGACAACAACGAGTACATTGATTGTATGGGTGGATATGGTGTTGCGCTTGTTGGACATAGAAATGAACGTGTTGTTAACGCAATTAAATCTCAAATTGAAAAAGTGATTACGGTTCACAGCTCTTTCTACAACAAAACCAGAGAAGAGTTTTTGCAAGCTTTGATTGATATTGCACCAAAAGGACTTTCACAAGTTCATTTGAACAATAGTGGAGCTGAATCCGTGGAAGCTGGTATAAAATTTGCAAGGAAATTTACGGGTAGAAAGGGAATGGTCGCAATGAAAGGATCCTATCATGGAAAGTCCATGGGAGCGTTATCATTAACGTTTAATCCAAAATACAGAGAATCATTCCAGCCTCTTGTTGAGAAAGTAACATTTTCACCATACGGAGATATCGATGCATTACAAACTGCTGTTGATAAGGATACGGCATTCGTAATCTTAGAGCCTATTCAGGGGGAAAGTGGAATTCACGTCCCACCTAATGGGTTTTTGCAAGATGTTAGAAAGATATGTGATGAAAATGGGAGCCTACTTGTATTTGACGAAATTCAATCAGGATTAGGTAGAACTGGAAGCATGTGGGCATCAGAACATTGGAAAACAACTCCTGATATAATGTGCCTTGCCAAAGGAATTGCTGGAGGAGTTCCTATGGGTGTTACATTAGTAAAACCGGATATACTGTCTGTGATGAAAAAAGGAGAACACTCATCCACGTTTGGAGGAAATCCTTTAGCTTGCGCTGCGGGAACTGCCACACTTCAAGCACTAACACAAGATGGTTTAGTTGAAAATGCAAAAAATATGGGAGAAAAATTTCTACGTGGATTAAATGACCTCAAATCTAAACATAAAATAATTAGAGAAGTTAGAGGTAAAGGTCTAATGATTGGCGTTGAATTAAAATTTGAAGTAAAGGATATCTTAATGGAAGGAATCAAAAAAGGATTATTACTCTTATATTCTGGCAGAAACATCTTAAGATTACTACCTCCACTGGTTATATCAGATGAAGATGTTACAAAGTCACTGCAGATAGTAGACGAATTACTCACAAACGAAGAGGGTAGAAGAAATGTATAGAGACAAAACTGACGAAAAGATTCTAGAATTTTTGCAAAAAGATTCTAGAGAATCATTTGTAGAGATCGGAAAAAAACTAAAGCTGTCAGAATCTGCAATTAGAAGAAGAGTGAAAAATATGGTTGATAATGGTACCATTGAAAAATTCACTGTTCAAGTTGGAGAGACAAATAGCACTAGCGCAATCGTATTGGTATCAGTTGACTCATCAATAGACACTTCAAAGGTTTCTGTGAAACTTACAAAACTTACTGCTGTGAAGACAGTTTATGAAATCACTGGGCAGTACGACATAAGTGTGATTATAAGGGCTCCAAATATTACCGAGATCAATCTGTGTATTGACAATTTACGAAAAATTCCTGGTGTGATTGATACGAATACTGTAATAATTCTTAGAACTGTAGTATAATCGAAAATCGTATCATTTTTACAATCATTGCCTAACTTAGCATCAAAATTATCATATTAAGACGATTATAGTACGATTATCTTTATATTAATCAGTAATTGCAACGAATATAGATATGAATGATCCGAATTACTATGCAGAGGAACACAATTCCGTTGGGATGGGACCTAAGAAAATACGAATACTTGACTCCACACTAAGGGAAGGTGAACAGCATCCGGGTGTTTCGTTTACGGTTAAACAAAGAATTCAGATTGCTTGGGAGCTTGACTATTTTGGTGTTGATCAGATTGAGATATCTCCCATTATTTCTCATGATCATGCTGAAGCAACCAAGACAATTATCAAACAAGGATTAAAGGCTGACATTGTGGCGCATGGAAGAGCACTAAAGGAGGACATTGATGCTTCATTAAAATGTGATGCGTCTTGGGTTGCTGCATATCTTGGAATATCTGATATTCATCTCAAAGATAAATTAAAAATTTCAAGAGAACAGGCGTTAGATAGAGCAGTAAAAACTGTAGAATACGCAAAATCACATGGCTTGAAAATTAGGTTCACGGTAGAGGATGGGAGTAGGGCAGACCCACAGTTTCTAATCAACGTCTGCAAGGCAATAGAGGAAGCAGGTGTGGACAGAATTAGTCTTCCAGATACTGTAGGAATTTTAACGCCGAAAGGAATGTATAATTATGTAAAAATGGTTAGATCTGAAATTACTACACCGCTTGATGCTCACGTTCATAACGATATTGGATTTGCATTAGCAAATGCATTTTCTGCGTGTGATGCTGGTGTTGATCAAATCCATACTACAATAGACGGTATTGGTGAACGAACAGGAATTCCATCGCTTGCAGAGACTGCTGTAGCACTTACATATTTGTACAAATCACAAAACGATTTCAGACTTGATATGCTTGCTGATCTTTCAAGGCTTATACAACAATACACAAACATTGTACCATATGATTCAAAACCAATTGTTGGCTCTTCAGCCTACAAGCATAAAGCTGGAACACATCTAGCCGCAATTTTGAAAAACCCAGCGGCGTATGAACCAATTCCTCCTAGAGACGTAGGAAATAGACGAACTATTGTGTTTGGTGAACTAGCTGGTAAGGCTGGTGCAGAATATCTTATGTCACTTTTAAGCTTGAAAAAAGACATTAACGATGCAAAGAATATTGCCAAAAGTTTAAAAAATCTTAGAATGGGTGATCTTCTTGAAATTCCACTTGATGATACTGTAGAAAGAAAGATAATTAATGAAGAAAAAAAGATTGTAACATGCGCTGAATGTGGTGCAAGCTTTGAACTAGTGAAGGCTTCCGATGGATTTGAGTTAAAACCAGCTCAAACTGTTGGAGAGGACTGGGGGCAGTGAGCTCAAAAATTACAGTTCTCTATGATACAATCCGTCTAGAAGAGAAACTACTCATAGAATCTGCAAAAAAGAATGACATACCGATAGAGTTGGTTGATTGTAAGAAACTGTTTGTTGATTTAAAGAAAAATACATATGACTTTCAAACTGTTTTACAGCGCTGCGTGAGTTATTACAGGAATATTCACTCTACTGCAACACTAGAAGGTCTTGGGGCTAGGGTAATCAATTGTCTAAATACTGGGCTTCTCGCGGGAAACAAGCTTTTCACGCACATGTTACTTCAACAAGCAGGTGTTCCCACACCTGATGCCACAATGGCATTTTCTAAGGAAGCTGCTATAGAGTCACTTGAAAAAAATGGCTACCCCAAGATTATCAAACCAACAGTTGGTAGTTGGGGCAGAATGGTCTCAAAACTAAATGATAAGGATTCAGCTGAGGGCATTATTGAATCAAGGGAATCAATGCACCCAACATATCAAATGTACTTCTTAGAGGAGTTTGTACAAAGACCACCTAGGGATATTCGGGCAATAGTAATAGGTGATAAGGTAGCTGGTGCTATTTACAGAACTACTGATGGCGTTAATTGGAAAACAAATACACATTTGGGTGGCTCGGCAGAAACCTGTAAGGTAACAAACGAAATGGAGGACATTTGTATTAAGTCTAAAAATACAGTACAAGGAGAAATTGTAGGTGTTGATCTTATGGAAAGTGATGATAAAGGATTAGTAGTTCATGAAATTAATAATACAACTGAGTTTAGAAATGTTGTAAGAGTTACTGGTGTAAATATTCCAACTCAAATATTAGAATACACCAAAAAAATGAGTAGATAAAGATGGAACCACATTTCACTGTAACCCCAACATTCACAGTAAAGACTTTAGAAAAAGCGCTAAAAATTTACACGCCAACGCTTCGTGAAAAAGGTTTGGCAGATTTTCTTGCTGATAAGTGTGATGATCTAGGATTTAATGATATACACACGGATGAGGTAGGAAACCTTATTGCTACAAAGGGTTCCGGCTCACCTAAAATTCTTTTCTGTGGACATATGGACACGGTACCTGGAAGAATTAGGGTTAGAAAAGAGAATGATTATCTTTTTGGCAGAGGCTCATCTGATGCGAAAGGTCCACTGATTGCAATGTTATTTGCCGCTGCGAGTGTTGGTGAAAATGATTGTACTGTTGTTTTCGTGGGTGCGGTTGACGAGGAAGGTAATGCCACTGGGATTAAGAATTTAACTAAAAATAAACCTGATGTGGATTATGCAATTTTTGGGGAACCAAGTGGCACAAAGCGAATCACTATAGCGTATAAGGGACGTATCGCCATAAATCTAAAAATAAGTGTTGATAATAGTGCACATGCTAGTGCACCTTGGCTAGCAAAAAATGCTATTGAAGAATCAACATTGTTTGTTAATGAAATTAAGAGTGTGTTAGAATCTGGACAGGAAGATAAGAAAAAGGGGATGATGCTGACTGCTACTTTAACAGAGATCAAAGGCGGTGCCAGTCATAATGTAACACCAAAGGAATGCGATACAACCATTGATATCAGAATACCGGTAGACATGAATTGTAAAATTATTGAAGAAAAAATTTCAAAAGCAGTCACTGAAATTGCTAAAAAACGACAGGTAGAGGCGTTTTATTCTATAATTGATGAAACCGAACCTTTTGAAGCATCTCACAGCTCTCCACTAGTTAGAGCATTAACTCTGGGAATTATAGATGTGGAAAAAGATAGGCCTATGTTAATTAGGAAAACTGGAACAGGTGACATGAACGTTATAGGTAACCAACTAGGCATTCCAGTTGTGACCTTTGGTCCTGGTGACCCGCATGCTGCACACACAATTGATGAAAAAATATCAATCGATGAATATCTCCGAGGAATAGAAGTGCTTAAAAAAACCATACAGCATTTAAAACGACTGCATAATAAAACAAAGTAATGCTGTGGTTTGTTGGACTGGGTGTATCTGGAGAAGAATCAATCCCAGTTGAAGTTGTAAAAGTTATTCAAAAGGCTGATATGGTGTATTTGGAATCATTTACAAGCCCAATTTACAAACAACATGAAGAAAAGCTCAAAAGTTTGACTAGCGGAAATTTCAAAATTGCAAAAAGATGGTTAGTAGAAGATGGTCAAGAAATACTTAGGACTGCAAAAGCATCCAATGTTGTGTTATTATCTTACGGGGATCCCTACATAGCCACAACACATATCGAACTTAGAACCAGAGCTAAGTTAGAAAAAATTAAAACAAAAACAATTCATTCTGCTTCAGCAATAACATCGATGGTAGGTGAGGCGGGATTACAATTTTACAAAATTGGAAGGATTGTAACCATAATGAATGAGAAAAAATCTATGTTAACACCCTATACGACTATTTTTAGAAATTTGTTGCAAGGACTACATACCGTACTATTATTGGAGTATAATGAAGTTGAAAACTATTTTCTTGATCCAAAAAATGCTATCAGCCAACTATTAGAGATTGAAAAAGAACAGAAGAGAAGTGTTGTGAATGAAAATACCTTTGCAATAGTCGCATCAAGAATTGGATTTCAAACGCAAACAATTACCTCAGGAAAGTTCAGTAATCTACTTAAAATTAATTTTGGCGAACCTCCACACAGTGTAATCATTACTGGAAAATTGCATTTTACAGAATCAGATGCAATTAGAGCATTAACAGAATGTTTGGACACACCAATAGATAACTCAAATGAAATTAAAAATATCTCAATCCAGATGATTGAAAAATATGTTCCAATGGTTAGGGAAGCCTTAGAAGAGATTAGGCCATTTTATAATAATGCAAAAGAGTTTCAAGAGATATTACAAAATGCAGAACTTTACATTAATGATGCAGAAAATTTTCTAAAACAGGGAAAGGATGAAAATGCAGTTTTGAGTATTGGTTATGCAGATGGTCTTGTAGATGCATTAAGGATGGCAAAAGGTATAGAGCCTAAAATGTAATTTATCGATGCGTTAAAAATGGAGGAATATTGAGGATTTATCATTGGATTCGATAGAAGCACTTAGCCAGATTAAACATGATTCGCTAAAAGTTGTGTTAGCTGGGGGAGTTTTTGATATTATCCATCCTGGTCATATCCACACACTTAAAGCTGCAAAAGCCTTAGGGGATATCTTGGTGGTAGCAATTGCCACTGACAAAACAGCACAAAAGATGAAAAAGAGAATCCCGTTGCATAACCAAGAATTAAGACGTGAACTTGTGGATTGTTTATCTATGGTTGATATAGCTATTGTTGGTCATGAAAATGATATTTTTGAAACAGTTAAGCTAGTAAAACCTGAAATAATTGCGTTAGGATATGATCAGATTCATCAAGAGAAATTCATATCTGATGGATGTAAACGAATCAACCTTGATGCCAAAATAGTCAGATTACAATCTCCAGTTCCAGAATTATCTAGCTCAGATATTCAAAAAGAATATGGAAAAAATATCTACGATATATAATTTTCAGTTAATTAGGAATTATTATCTTAATCGAAACTTGAGAACCTATTTTCAGATTTCCAGTCTTACAAATATTATTTTTTGATATTAACTCAATTATTGAATTATCATAATGAGTTCTTTCAAGGCGTATTAGTTGACAATTGATATTTTTGTTTAATTTTGCCGTAAAGCACTTGACCCATCCAAATGTTCGCTTACCATCAGAAAATGAATCTATTTTTTGACCGTCAAAATCATCAAATTGTTGAATTGCTTCGACATATTCCTTTTGATATAATTTTACATTGAGTGTCCCAGGAAATGGGACATAACCGAGTTGTGATTTAAATTGTTTTGTGTAGCCTTTCAATGACATATAGTAAGCACCTTCACCCATACCTGAGATTACTTCGCCTTTGAGTTCTATGTATGATGAAAACGCTCCTAAGCTAGAACCTAAATGTGAATGCAGTTTAACAAGTTCTGCATAACCTTTGTTTGTAATTCTCACAAAAACTTTTCTTCCCTTCATAAATCTTTCAATAAATCCACCGTCTTCTAATTCTGTAAGATACTTCGAAGCAGTTTGTTGAGATTTTTGAAGACTCTTTCCAAGTGATGAACTAGTTAACTGAATAAAATTATATCTTGCTCCCTTAGATAATAACTGGGTTAGGGCTGTAATATGTTTAATTTTAAGATCAGACATTCAGAATTAAGTAATACCAAGTTCTGTAAAGGTTTTTAGAATAACATCATCATGATTTGATAAATTTGCAATTCGATGACCTACAATATACTTAATTCCAGCTTGTTTTGCACTATCTAGTAATCGCTGTGTGATTATTCCGTCTAGGACAAGATATTTTATTCCTGATTGTGTTGGTAATTTGCCCACCAGTTCACTGATTGGTATTTTGAATATCTGATTGTTATCAGTATCAAGTGCGACGGATTCTAATGTTTCATTTAGACTTGGGTAGATTTTTCCAATAGCGTCAGATAATGCTTTATCATCTTCACTTACAACATTAGTCTCAGTAGATTGTTTTTGCATTTTTTCAGCAGTCTCCTTTAAAATATCTGCAACACGTTGAGGCGTTAGCTCCTCAACCTCAATACCTTCGTCTGCACGTAGTTCAACATCAACTTTAACTACTGATGTTAATTCCTTAAGAATTTGTCCGCCTGCCCTATCGCCATCTAAAAATGCTACAACATTCTTTTTTGATGCACAAATATCTTTTATAGATTCGTCAATAGTTGCCCCTTCAATGGCTAATGTATTATCATAACCAGCCCTGAGCAAGTTTAAGATATCGGCCCTTCCCTCAACAAGAATTATCCAAGGAGAGTCAAAAACACCTGTACCACAGTGAAGTTTGTTTGGTCCGTAAGTAGTAATTTTTCCTGATTTACCTTCATGAACGTCTTTTAACATAGTATCACCTTCACTAACAGATTTTGTAGACCATTTTTGCTTGATCGCTTTTGCTCTTCGAACAATATCTTCTTTTTTCGAGGCTCTAACATCATCAATAGCTTGCAGAGTAAACTTACAATCAAATGGTCCAACTTTATCTATACTTTCTATTGCAGCAGAAATTAACGCACAAGTATCAATATCAGTACTCATAGGCAATAATGCATCACCAGAAGTATCATTTTCAGTTGAAGTAATATGAACTTCTATACGACCCACTTTAGAAAGACGTTGAAGTTCGTTTAGGTTCAACTCAGGACCTAACAAGCCCTCGGTCTGACCAAAAATTGCGCCTATGATATCTGCGCGTTCAACTAGACCATCAACCTCAAATAATAACTTAACATGATATTTGACGATACCTGTGTATGGCAATTAAAACTCATCTCCTTAATATTCAATAACAAAAATTTTCAATTCATAGTTATAAGTGC
>LUMW01000192.1_pt1 | contig 25705 bp, 20 predicted proteins | sample 729761 | NCBI WGS metagenome assembly LUMW01 (sample SAMN03860302, study PRJNA289734) | marine metagenome | biome: seawater column; feature: ocean; material: water; isolation source: Red Sea water column Station 192 - depth 500m | place: Saudi Arabia: Red Sea | collected 2011-10-15 | depth 500 m
TCGTCGTGGTCGTGCTCGTCGTGGTGCTGGACGGGGGCGTCGTCGTGCTCGTCGTGGTGCTGGTCGTGGTGCTGGACGTGGTGCTGGTCGGGGGCGTCGTCGTCGAAGTCGTGGTCGTGCTACTCGACGCCACACCGGCAGCGCAGGGCGGGAGCGTCGTGGTGGTCGGCGGGGGCGCCACGGCGGTGAAGCCTCCGTCCGAGCGGTCGACGAGCGCCCCGGCCGTCACGGCCGCATAGAGGTCCCCCTCGACACCGCCCTCGGGCACGACCCAGGTGGCCGAACCGACCGCCGGGTCGACGCCCGATGCCACCTCGGCCACGGCGCCGCCGACGGCCAACGTGACACAATTGAGTTCGCCCTGGTCCAGCCACCACCGGTCGTGGATCCGCAGCAGCCAGGTCCCGTCGGCGACCGAGCCGGCCAGCGTCGAGAGCGGGTCCTTCGGGCGGAACCGCCCGACGAACGGCGCCGTCCCGGACTCGATGGCCGTGTCGGCGTCGTCGGCGAACACCGTCATGGTGCCCGTGCAGTCCGCCGCACCCTCGCCGTAGTCATCGCGCCAGGCACCAACGCCGGGGGCCAGGACCACCTCGGTGCCGTCCGGATGGAGCAGCGAGATCGTCAGGTCGCCGACGTAGGTGTGCTGCAGCCGGATGCCCACCTCGAGCGTCCCGACCTCCCCGGCACCGCTGACCTCCAGGGGGACCTCCAGGAACTCGTGGTCCCGGATCGGCAGCGCATCGTCGCCGGCATACTCGCCCTGCAGGTCGCGCCGACGCTCGATGGCGACGTCGACGCCGCCGATGGGTCCCTCCGACGACCACCCGACCACCACCTCGTCGCCGGGGAGGAACGCCTCGCCGCCGTTGGGCGAGGTCAGCGTGAGTGATCTCGGGATGGCGTCGACGTCGAGTTGCACGGCATCGATGCCGGTTGCCCCGTCGACGGTGGCGGTCGCCCGCAGCCGGACGCTCCCGACCGTCACCGGCACCCAGTCGAAGGCCGGGCCGGCGTGAAGCTCAGCGCCGTCGGCATCGGTCCAGACCACCACATCCGAGACGTCGGTGCCGTCCGGCAGGGTCGCCGTGGCCGTGAGCGCCACCGTCGATCCCTCCACGATCGTCCCGTCGGGCACCGAGATCTCCACCTGCGGGGCGTCGGTGACCGAGGCCCCGACCGCGGCGGCGGCATCCACCCGACCGCCTGACGCCGAGACCTCCGCCAGGCGGGAATCGGCGACCGACGTGTCGATGAGCCGCTCCTTGACCGCCACGGCCGTGAGGTTGGGGTCGACCGAGCGCATGAGGGCGGCGATCCCGGCCACGTGCGGTGCCGCCATCGACGTCCCACTCATCGAGGAGTACCCGCCACCGCGCACCGTCGAAAGGATCCCCGACCCCGGGGCGGCAACATCGACGCCGGACTCGCCGTAGTTGGAGAAGGAGGACCGGCTGCCGTCGACCTGGGTCGAGGCCACGGTCAGGACGACATCCTGCGGGTAGGACGCCGGGTACGTCGGCCAGAGGTCGTTGTCGGAGGCGTTGTTGCCGGCCGCCGCCACGAAGAGGTGGTCGGCGTCGGCGGCCTGGTCGAGCATCCCCGACATCGCGGCACTCGAACCACCGCCACCCCAGGAGTTGTTGGAGATGGAGGCGCCGTTGGCCACGGCGTAGGCGAGGGCCGCCACGGCATCGGACGAGTAGCCGCCGCCGCTGGCCGACAGGAACTTGAGGGCCATGATCCGGACGCCTGGCGCCACGCCGACGACGCCGACGTCGTCGGCCGCGGCGGCGATGGTGCCGGCCACGTGGGTGCCGTGGTCGTGGTCGTCGTCGGGATCGCCGTCGCCGTTCACGAAGTCCCAGCCGTGAAGGTCGTCGACATATCCGTTGCCGTCGTCGTCGATGCCGTTGCCGGCGACCTCGCCGGGATTCGTCCACAGGTTGGCGGCCAGGTCGGGGTGGTCGAGGTCGACGCCGGTGTCGATCACGGCGACGACCACGGACGGGTCGCCCAGCGTGTGCGACCAGGCTCCGGCGGCGTCGACGCCGAAGTCCCCGGTCAGTCCCCAGAGGTCGTCAAGCCTGGGGTCGGTCGGCAGGTCGGCCACCCGCACCACGACATCGGGCCCGGCCCACTTCACGATCCGGGAGCCGGCCAGCACCTCGAGGGCGGCATCGAGGTCCCGGAGGGTCTCGACCAGGTACAGGCCGGCATCGTCCAGCGACGGGCCGGTCAGGCTGCCGCCGATCGATCCGAGGACGTCGGCGACCTCCACGGCGGCGGCCTCCTCGGTGAAGCGCACGAGCAGTCCGAACGGGTTCCGCTCGGTGCTGCTGCCGGCAGCCAGCATGGCCTTGGCCAGGTCGTCGGCGGCGAGGCCGACCGGAAGCGGTCCGAGGAAGCCGAGGAGGGCCCTGCCCTGTGCCGAGAGCGGGATGGTGGCGGTGTCCTGACCATCCTTCCCATCGGCAGCAAGCGCGGCGCCGGCGGGCGACGATGCGAGCGACACGGCGCCGAGCGCGAGTGCCAGCACGCCCGCCAGGCACTTCGCCATGCCCCCTCGTCCTGCCCTCAGGCCCGTCCGATGCATGCCACTCCAAACTGGCGCGTTCCAGCAGGGTTGGGTCCCCACGCCTGCGAACTAGACACCAACGCGCCAAAAGCGAGGCGAAAGCCCGACCTCGCGAAGATTGTACTCCCTCGCCGTGACGCTGTCTGGCCCCGATCGGCTACCCGAGCCACACCTCGGACTCGCTCACGGTCGCCTTCCTGCGGTTCTCGAGGGTCCTCCCGCAGCGGCCGGGATGGCGGCAGCGGCGTCACCGGCAATGCCAAGGCCGGGGAACGCCGAGAGCCCCGGAGATGCTAGGAATCCCAGTCGAAGGACCGCCGGAAACGAGGAGACACGGGGTGCCACGAGCGGTGATCACCGGCTGGGGCAAGTGCGTCCCGCCCCTGCGGCTGACCAATGCCGACCTCGAACAGCTCTGTGACACCAGCGACGAGTGGATCGTCGAGCGCACCGGCATCAGCGAGCGGCGCATCTCGCACGTCGAGACCACCGACCTGGCCGAACTGGCCGGACGCCGGGCTCTCGCCTGCGCCGGCGTGGACGCCGCCGACCTCGACCTGATCGTCGTGGCCACCTGTACCCCCGAGATCCTCTCGCCCTCCACCGCCGCGATGCTCGAGGATCGACTCGGCGCCGACCACGCCGCCGCCTTCGACCTCAACGCCGCCTGCTCGGGGTTCGCCTACTCGACGTCGGTGGTGACCGGGATGATCGAGTCGGGCTTCGCCCGGAAGGTGCTCGTGATCGGCGCCGAGAAGATCCACTACGTCCTCGACTACCGGGACCGTGCCACCTGCATCCTCTTCGGCGACGGTGCCGGCGCCGCCGTCTACGAGGCCGCCGACGACGACGAGCTCGGCGCCGGAGCCGGCGTGCTGTCCGTCGACCTCGGCGCCGACGGCGCCCACGGCGACTCGATCCTCATCGAGAGCATGGGCTCAAAGGGCAACCTCGCCCGCAACGTCGACCCGGACGACGCCCGCCTGCACTTCTCGGGTCAGACCGTGTTCAAGATCGCCGTCCAGGGCATCGCCGGCTCGGCGGCCCGGGCCATCGAGCGAGCCGGGCTGACCGCCGACGACGTGGATCTCGTGGTCCCCCACCAAGCCAACGCCCGGATCATCGAGTCGGCCACGCGTAGGCTCGGAATCGGCCCCGACCGGGTGTTCACCAACATCGCCCAGCACGGCAACACCTCGGCGGCTTCGATCCCGATGGCGCTCCACGACGCCCTCGGCGAGGGCCGCCTCCCGCCAGGTGGCCTCGTCGTGCTCACCGCCTTCGGCGGGGGCATCACGTGGGGGTCGGTCGTGCTGCGCTGGGGCGACCGCATCGAGCCGCTCGGAACCCACGAGGGCGAACTCCCCCCGACCGACGCCTCCGTGCTCGACCTGCTCCAGCCCAACCTCGACTTCTTCGCCCCCGAGGGCTGATCCCCCGGAGGTCGACGGTCCCCTAGGGCACCTCGATGACCATGGCACCCACGTGGGCCTTGGCGGCGAAGGCCTCCTGGGCGGCGTGGATCTCGGCCAGCGGGAACGTGGCGGCCACCACGGGTTGCACGTCGCCCCGCTGGATGTGGCCGACCAGGTCGGCGAACACCGACGGCTCGTAGACGGTGCAGCCGTAGAGCTCGAGGTCGTTGAGGTAGAGGGTGCGAAGGTCCAGGTCCACGATCGGCCCGGCGATGGCGCCGGCCGTCGTGTAGCGCCCCCCACGGCGCAGGACTTCGAGCAGTGGGGCGAAGTCGGCGCCGCCCACCACGTCGGCCAGCACGTCGACGGGTCCGGCAGCGGCCTCGGCCACCGCGGCGGCCAGGTCGTCGGCCGCCCGGTCCACCACGGCGTCGGCGCCGAGGCCCGCCACGAGGTCCGTCTTGGCCGCACTCGTCAACGCCACGACCCTGGCCCCGCGCAACTTCGCCAGCTGCACCAGCGCCGACCCGACGCCGCCCGAGGCCCCGGTCACCACCACCGTGTCGCCGGCGGCGACCCGGGGCCTCGCCAGCATGTGCTCGGCCGTCGACCACGAGCACGGGAAGGAGGCCAGCTCGGCGTCGGTGAGGGACGACTCGACCGGGTACACGTTGCGGGCCGGGATGGCGCAGAACTGGGCGAAGCCCCCGTCCCGCTCGGAGCCCAGGTAGCCGGCGAGTTCCCGGTTCGACGGTTCGTCGACATCCCGGATCCAGCCGTCGGCCAGCACCCGTCGACCGACCAGCGAGGGGTCGGCCGCCGATCCCGCGGACACCACCACGCCGCACGGGTCGGCCCCCTGGATGCGGGGAAACGCCAGCCCGTCCCCACCCCAGGTGCCGTCGCCGCCGACCTCGGTGTAGCCGTCGCCGGTGGTCGCCCCGGTTACCGCCTTCGAGTACCAGCCCACCCGGGTGTTGATGTCGGTGTTGTTCATCCCGCAGGCGCGGACGCGCACCAGCACCTCGTCGGCGCCCGGCACCGGAACGGGTACGTCCTCGCGCACGACCAGCATCTCGGGCCCGCCGGTGCCGGTCAACTGGACCGCCGTCATGGTCTCGGGGATCTCCGGCACCTCGGACATGATCACACCTCCTCGAAGGTCGCCAGGGGCTCGCCCAGCGCCTGCTCGTCCGGTTCCGCCCCGATCCCGACGCCTGACGGGGCGGCCGACCAGCCACCGTCGTTGACGGCACCCCCGACGACCGGGTCGACGGTCAGGTGGTCGAAGCACAGCCAGGTGGCACGGCGGAACGGCTCCGGGACCGTCTGGGCAAGGTGCACGGCGGCGCTGGCCGAGAGCCTCGTGCCGCCGGTGTCCTCCACATTCATGCGGATGCCGGCCTCGAGGCAGACGTCTCGGATCCGCCGTGCCGGCGTGAGGCCACCCACCCGGCCGACCTTGAGGCCGACCACCTCGCAGGCCCGGTCGGCGACCAGCCGCAGGGCGTCACCGAGGGTCACCAGGGACTCGTCGAGGGCCAGGGGCTGTCCGACGGCGGCCCGCACGGCGAGGTGCTGTTCGTAGGTCTGGCAGGGCTGCTCCACCACCCGGTGGAGGTCACGGGTGGCGTTCAGGGCGGCGATCGCCTCGGCCGGCGTCCAGGCCCGGTTGACGTCGAACGTGACCTCCTCGCCCGGGGCCATGGCGGCGTCCAGGACCCGCATCCGCTCGATGTCGGCCTCTACGTCCGCGCCGACCTTGGCCGAGTGGAACGTGTACCCCTCGGCGCGCGCCAACCCGATCTCGGCCAGCAACTCGTCGGGTGTCCCCGACGGGATCGACGAGTGCAGGCGCACGCGGCCGTCCTCGCGTCCCCCGAGCACGTCGCAGAGCGGCAGCCCGGCCGACCGTGCGACGAGGTCCCAGCAGGCCATGTCAATGGCGGACTTCACGTAGCCGTGCCCTGGCAGGGCGAGGTCCATGGCCCGGTAGACGGCGTCGGTGCGGCGCGGGTCGAGGCCGAGGACCGCTGGTGCCAGTTCGGCGACGCCGGCCCGGATGCCGCCCGGGAACGCCGGGAGGTATGTGGAGCCCCACGGGCAGCCCTCGCCCCAGCCGGCCAGTCCCTCGTCGGTGTCCAGGCGCAGGATCGTCGTGTCGAGGCGCTCGAAGTGGAGTCGCCCACCCGACAGGGAGTAGGGCCGCTTCAGGGGCAGGTCCAGCCCCCACATCGTGATCCGGGTGATCCGCACGCCAGGCCCCCTTGACCCGTGTCGCTGCGGACTACATCCGCAGGCGCTCGTTGGCGGGATCGTAGGCCGCCTCGCCGAGCACCCGTGCCGGGTAGAGGTCGCCGAACACCATCACCTCGAGTTCGGTGCCGGGCACGGCGTCCTCGGGCGAGACGAAGGCGAAGGCGTACACCTGGTCGGCGGTGTAGCCGTGCCCGCCCGACGAGGTGAGGCCGACGGGCCGCCCGTCCCGGAAGACCCCCTCGCCGCCGATGCACTCGGCGACGTCGACGTCCACCGCCAGATAGGCCGAGGCCCAGCGACGGGGCCGCTCGTCGCGGGCAAGCAGCGCCTCCCGCCCGACGAAGTCGCCCTTCTCCCTCCTGACGAAGGCGCCGACGCCGGCTTCGACCGGGTCGACGTCGTGGGTCATGTCCCGGGAGATCCGGTAGCCCTTCTCCATGCGGAGACTGTTGACGGCGTGGTGGCCGAAGTTGGCGACGCCGAGGTCCCGGCCAGCCTCCCAGAGGCCGTCGTAGACGGCGAGCATCCCGTCCATCGGCACGTGCAGCTCCCAGCCCAACTCGCCGACGAAGCCGACCCGGAGGGCGCGTAGAGGAACGCCGCACACCTCGATCTCCTGCGCCGTGAGCCAGGGGAATGCCTCGTTGGCGAGGTCGGTGCCGGTGCAACGGGCCAGAAGGTGGCGGGCACGGGGTCCGGCCACGGAGAGGACCCCGTAGTCCTCCGAGACGGTGGTGAGCGTGGCCTCCAGTCCCTCCGGGACGTGGCGCTCGTAGTGCTCCCGGTCCTTGAGCTCACCGACCGCCGCCGACACCAGGTAGAAGTGGTCCTCGGCGAGCCGGGTGACGGTCATCTCGCCCTCGACCCGGCCGGTCGGGGTCAGGAAGTAGTTGAGGCCCACCCGGCCCATCCGGGGCAGCCGGTTGGCGGTGAGGGCGTCCAGCGCCTCGGCAGCGTCGGGCCCGGTCAGGTCGAACTTGGCGAAGGCCGTCATGTCGGCGATGCCAACCCGCTCGCGCACCGCACGGGCCTCCTCGCGGACCGGCTCGAACCAGGCCACGTGCCGGAAGCCCACCTCGTCCTCCCGGGGGAGGCCTGCCGCGCCGGGATACCACTTGGGGCGCTCCCAGCCGTACACCTGGGTGAACACGGCGCCGTGCCGGCCCTGGCGGTCGAGGCAGGGCGTGGACCGGAGGGGGCGCAGGGCCGGGTGCTCGAGGCCCGGCACCGGGGTCTGGTGCCGGTACATGTAGTCCTCGGTGCCCTTCAGGCGGCCGTAGTCGCCATCGGGCACGAAGCCGAAGCGCCGGGGGTCGTAGCCCCGGACGCTCAGTTGCGTCTCGCCGTGGACCATCCACCGGGCCAACTCCCGGCCGAGGCCGGGTCCGTCGGCCACGCCGACCTGGGCGCCGCAGGCCATCCAGAAGTTGGGAACCCCGGAGTGGCCGAGCATGGCCTCGCCGTCGGGGGTGTGGGTGATGGCACCCCGGATGGTCTGCTTGATGCCGCGCGGCTCGAGGCACGCCATGCACTCGAAGGCCCGCAGCAGTCGGTCGCCGATGATGTCGTAGTCGATCGGGAACAGCGGGTTCTCGAGTTCCCAGGCGGGCTGGTCGTGCCAGACCGACTCGGCGCCGACCTGCTCGTAGATGCCGATCAGGCCCGACTCCTGCTCCTGGCGGATGTAGCCCGACAGGTAGTCGTCGCGCACCACCGGCAACTCGGTGTCCAGGGCGGCGATCTCGGGGACCGGTTCGGTGACGAGGTAGGCGTGGAGGGCGTTGGCCATGGGCACTCGCAGGCCGACCATGCGAGCCACCCGGTCGGCGTAGCAGCCGGCGGCGTTGACGACGTGCTCGCAGGTGACGGTGCCCTGCTCGGTGACGACGTCCCAGTCGCCGTCGGGTCGGCGGTTGATCTCGACGACCCGGTTGCGGCGCGAGGTGCTGGCGCCCCGGTTGCGTGCACCGGTGAGCAGGGCGTTGGTGGCGCCGGAGGGGTCGACATGGCCGTCGCGCGGCGTCCAGATGGCGCCGGCCACGTTCGAGACGTCGTAGAGGGGATGGTGCCGGCTGATGAACTCGGGGCCGACCCAGTCCATCTCCAGGCCGGCGAAGGCGCCGACGCCCAACTGGCCCTTCAGCCAGTCGACCTCGATCGGCTCGTAGGCGACCCGGAACGAGCCGGGTTCGTGCCAGGAGGTCACGACGCCGGTCTCCTCCTCGAGGGCCGGGTAGAGCTCGGTGGCGTACTTCCGCATCGAGGCCAGCGTGTAGCTGGACACCGAGTGGGTGACCTGGCCGGCGGCGTGCCAGGTGGAGCCCGACGTGTACTCGGCCTTCTCGACGAGCAGGACGTCGGTCCAGCCCTCTCTGGCGAGGTGGTAGAGGACACTGGCGCCGACGATGCCGCCGCCGACGACGACGACCCTGGCGTGGTCGGGCATGGCCATGGTGGCAGCTCCTGGAGTACATGCAAGACGGGCATTGTCGGACAGTTGTCCGCTGACAACACCCCGATGGTACATTTGTACCACCCATGGCGACTGCCTCCCCAGCCCAGGTCCTCGATCGGATCACCGACGCCTACGACGGCCTCAGCCCCCAGGTGCGGCTGGCCGCCCGCCACGTCCTCGACCAGCCCGGCAGGGTCGCCGTCCTGTCGATGCGCCAGCTGGCCGAGGAGGCCGGCGTCAAGCCCAACACCCTCGTCCGCCTCGCCCGGGCCGTCGGCTTCGACGGCTACGACGACCTCCGGGGCCCCTTCCGCAGCGACGTCGTCGAGACCGGCACCCCATTCCCCGACAAGGCCCGCTGGCTCCAGGCCCTCGCCGGCGCCGAGCACCACGGCGAACTTCTGGCCGACCTGGCCTCCGCCAACCTGGCGATCGTCGAACAGGTCTTCGAGGATCTCGACAACGCCGAACTCAAGCAGGTGGCCGACACGATCCTCGACGCCGACGCCACCGGCGTCCTCGGCGTCGGCGCACTCCTCCCCCTCGCCCGCCACTTCGCCTACGTCGCCTCGATGGCCCTCCCCGGCCTGCACGCCCTCCCCTCCAACGACGGCCTGCCCATCGACGACGTGGCCAGGATGGGTCCGGGCGACGTCCTCCTGTCCATGACCTTCGCCCCGTACCGAACCGAGATCGTCGAGGCCACCCGCCTCGCCACCCAGCGCGGCGCCACCGTCGTCGCCGTCACCGACAGCCGCTCGGCGCCCACCGCCCTGGCCGCCGACCACGTCTTCGTCTGTGCCACCGAGACCCCCCTCTACTTCGCCAGCGTCATCGGCGTCGTGGCCCTCCTCGAGGCCCTTCTCGCCTTCCTCGTCGCCGACAGCCAAGGCGAGGCCACCGACGCCATCGAGCAGTTCCACCAGCACCGCCGCCGAGCCGGCGTCTACGTCGAGGAGTAGGCGCCCCGCCGCCTCCGCCCGACCCGACACGAACCTTGGAGGAGTGAGTCTCCCGATGACCCTCAAGCTCGCCACCCCAGCCCTGGAGAATCCCGAGTTCTACGTCCCCGGCCTGCCCGCCGACTGGGTGACCGCCCGGTACGGCATCCCCGTCGACGAGGTCGCCAAACTGGGCTCGGCTGAGAATCCCTTCGGGCCCTCCCCGAAGGCCATGGCCGCCATCACCCACGAACTCGGCAACATCCACATGTACGCCTCGTGGACCGCAGAACCGTTACGCGATGCCCTCGCCGAGAAGTACGGCTACGTCCCCGAGAACTTCGTGTGCGGCTCCGGCGAGACCGAGGTCATCGCCCTCATCATCCGGGCCTACGCGGAACCCGGTGGCAAGGTCCTCATGACCCGCCCCTGCTTCCCGATGTACCACCTCTTCGCCGAGGCCGAGGGCCGCCAGCCCGTGTACCTCGACACCCCCACGATGTCGTGCGACGTCGACGCCTACCTCGACGCCATCGAGCACGACACCCGCATCGTGTTCGTCACGAACCCGCACTCGCCGTCGGGCACCTGGCTCGAGGAGGCCGACGTTCGCCGCATCGTCGAGGCGGCCCCACACGCCCTCGTCGCCCTCGACGAGGCCTACGTCCACTACTCCGACACCCCCGGCTACCTCCACCTCGCCGGGGAGTACGACAACCTGATCGTGCTGCGGACCTTCTCCAAGGCCTTCGGCCTGGCCGGCCTGCGCCTCGGCTTCGGCGTCGCCCACCCCGACCTGATCCCGCCGCTGCTGGCGGTGAAGCCCACCTGGAACGTCGGCCGCCTCCAGATCGCCGGCGGCATCGCCGCGCTCGCCGACGACGAGCACGTCGACCGCACCGTCGCCGCCATCCTCGAGGGCAAGGCCCACGTGACCGGCCGGTTCGAGGAACTCGACCGCTTCCGGCTCGTACCCGGAACGCGTTCCAACTTCATGCTCATCGAGATCCTCGACCCCGACACCGACTCCACGAGGGTCTTCGACGGCCTCCTCGAGCGCGGCGTCATCGTCAAGGACGGTTCCGTGTCCTTCCGGGGCCTCGAGAAGCGCTACCTGCGCAGCGACATCAACCTCCCCCACCGGATGGACCACCTGGTCGACGCCCTGGCCGACCTGCCCTAGACCGGTGCCGCCGTCCTGACCTAGCCTGCCGCCCGCCAAGGGACCGACCACGGCAACGACGCCGAGGAGCACGCCATGACCGAGCAGCGCCGAGGCCTCGACGGCGACTGGTACACCGACCCCGGGACCTTCGCCGAGGAACTCGACCGCATCTTCACCCGCACCTGGCAACTGGTCGGCCACGCCGGCCAGCTCCGGAACGCCGGCGACTACCTGACGGCCACCATCGGCGATCAGGGCATCGTCGTCAACCGCCTCGCCGACGGCTCGCTCCACGCCATGTACAACGTGTGCCAGCACCGCGGCCACGAACTGGTCGTCGGCGACACCGGGTCGGCCCAGAGCATCACCTGCCCGTACCACGCCTGGACCTACGACCTCGACGGCCGACTCCTCCACGCCCGCGGCGAGCAGGTCGGCGAGGTCTGCGTCCCGCCGGTCCGCCTCGAGCAGCTCGCCGGCTTCCTGTGGGTCAACCTCGACGACGCCGCACCCAGCCTCGCCGACACCGTCCCGGGCATCGAGGAGGAGGTGCTGGCCGTCGCCCCCACCGCCCCCGGACGCACCCTCACCCACAGGCGCACCCATCTCTGCCACGCCAACTGGAAGATCGCCGTCGAGAACTACAACGAGTGTTACCACTGCCCGAACGTCCACAAGGCGTTCACCCGCGGCGTGGTGTCGCCAGAGAGCTACCGCATCGCCAGCCGCGGCCAGGCCATCCGCCACAGCGCCACCGCCCCCGCCACCACCGGCTACGCCCTCGCCGGGGGCGGCGAGCCCTACGAGTCGTTCTTCGTCTTCCCGGTGTCGTCGATCCAGTGCTACCCGGGCGAGGTCCTCAACACCTTCCGCTGGGTCCCACTCGCCGTCGACCGCACCCTCCTCGTCCGCGAGTGGTGGTTCGACGCCGACGAGCCCACCGACGAGCAGCGGGAGATCATCGACCTGGACTGGGACACGACCGTCAGCGAGGACTTCGACCTGATGGACTCGGTCCAGCGCGGCATGCGCAGCCGCGGCTACACCCCCGGACCGCTGATCGAGTCGACGGACGGCGTGGCCACGGTGCACTCCGAGGACACCGTCCCCCACCTCCACGATCTCGTCCGGACCGCACTCGGACGCTGACCCCATGACCCCCACCCAGGAGTTGGCCGCCTTCCTCGCCTCGACCGGGATCGCCGACGAGCACCGCGGGCGGGCCGCCGACTGCCTCCTCGACACCCTGGGCTGCATGCTCCACGGTGCCGAGCAACCCTGGAGTCGCCGGGCCGCCGCTCACGCCGCCCGCACGGGCGGGGACACCGGGCCCTGCCCCGTGCTCGGCGCCGGCTTCTCGACCACCTCCCCGATGGCCGCCTTCGCCAACGGCTCCTCGGCACACGCCTTCGAACTCGACGATGTCCACGAAGAGGCCATCTCACACCCCGGCGCCGTCGTCGTACCCGCAGCCCTGGCCATCGGCGGACGCATCGGCGCCAGCGGACGACAGGTCCTCGACGCCATCGTCATCGGCTACGAGGCGATGGGCCGCGCAGGCATCGCCGTCGGCCCCGCCGCCCACATGCTGGCGGGCTTCCACCCGACCGGGCAGTCGGGCGTGTTCGGCTCAGCGGCCGCCGCCGGCCGCCTGCTGGAGTTCGGCACGGACGCCATGACCCGCGCCCTGGGCATCGCCGCGACCTTCGCCTCCGGATCCACCGAGTTCAGCCAGAGCGGCGGCTCGACCAAGCGGCTCCACGCCGGCCGCGCCGCAGAGGGCGGCCTCACGGCGACCCTCCTGGCCGCAGACGGACTGGCCGGACCCACCGACGGCCTGGCCGGCCGGTACGGGTTCTGCCGCACGACGACCACCGCCCCCGAGGTCCAGCGCCTGACCGAACGGCTCGGCGACCGCTGGATGATCGACGAGGTCACCGTGAAGCCCTACGCGGCGTGCAGCGACATCCACCCGCTCATCGACGCCGCCCTCGAAATCCGGGGACAAGGCGTGGATGCCGCCGACATCGCCGAGATCCGCGCCGAGGTGCCGACCAAGGCCGCCGAGCAGAACGCCCTCGACGGCACCACCTCGGTGATGGCCGCCCAGTACAGCGGGCCCTTCAACGTGGCCGCCGCCTTCCTCGCCGACCCCACTGATCCCGCCACCTATGCCGAGGAGCGGATCCACGACCCGGCCCTCGCCGAACTCCAGGCCCGGGTCGTCGCAATGGAGGCCGCCGACTGGTGCGACGCCACCTACGCCTGGAAGATGGCCGGCGGCCTGCGCGTCACCTGCCGGGACGGCACCGAGCACGAGGTGCGCGTCGCCGGCCAGCGGGGTTCGATGCACCAGCCGCTCACGGCCGCCGAACTGGAGCACAAGTTCCGGGGCCTCGTCGGCGATCTGGTCGACGCCGACGCGGCCATCGACGCCGTTCGGGCGCTCGACGATGCCGACGGGGTCGACGACCTGCTGGCGGCCTGCCGATGAGCCACGACGGCCCCCTCCCCCTCGATCCGGCCGACGTCCGGCCCCGCTACCGGGGCTACGTCGGCTTCGTCACCACGCCGCGCTTCTTCGATGACTCGCCCCAGCAGTTCCTGGCCGTGGCACCCGAGGGCATCGGGGTGTGCCAGCGGGTCCTCCACGTCCCCGACTACGCCTACGGCCTCGACCAGCGGGCCAGGAACTTCGGACTGCTCGAAGAGGCCGCCGAATGCCTCGCCGCCGCCCACTGCCAGGTGGTGGGCCAGGCCGGCACCAACTGGGTGCACACCAAGGGCACGACACCCGACGAGATCGCCGCATTCTGCGACGACCTCAGCGACCGCATGGGCGCCAGGTTCCTCATGGCCGGCCACTGCATCGTCGAGGCCCTCCGGACCCTCGGCGCCCGCACCATCGCCGTGAGCAACGGCTACTACCGGGACGACTGGCGGGACGGCATCAACCGCTACCTCACCCAGGCCGGCTTCGAGATCCTCTCGAGTGGCCACATGCGCGACCAGGGCCTCTACGCCAGTCTCGAGGAGCAGGTCGCCGTCGAGGAGGCGACCGTCTGGGACCACCCCGACCGGGACGTGCTCGAGAGCATCCGCCTGGCGCACGCGGCCGCGCCCACCGCCGACGCCGTCGTCCAGACCGGATCCGGCTTCCGGACCACCCCCCACGTGGCCGGCCTCGAGGCCGAGTGCGGGAAGCCCGTGGTGGCCTCCGACGGGGCGCTCTACTGGGCGATGCTGCGGGAACTCGACCTGGGGGATCCCGTGGCGGGCCGCGGCGCACTGCTCGAGTCCCTGTGAGCACCAACCCGTCCCGGCACCCCATACGGGCCCTCTGGTGCGTGATCCGCTCGCGCTCCACCGCCTTCGAGCGCATGATGGAGCAGCGCGGCGACCACCGCTGCCACCACGAGCCCTTCGGCGACGTCTGGTACAACGGCGAGGAGCCGCACTGTCCACCGAACCGGGTCCAGGACCCCACCCCCGGCCTCACCATCGCGTCCCGTCTGGCCGAGGTGCTCGCCGACGCCGACGAGTCGCCCGTCTTCTTCAAGGACATGTCCGAGTACGTCCTCCACGTCGCCGACGACGCCTTCCTCGGGCGATTCGAGCACTCCTTCCTCATCCGCGACCCGGCTCGCACCGTTCCCTCGATCTTCGACAAGTGGCCCGACTTCGCACTCTCCGAGACGGGATTTGCCGAGCAGCACGAGCTCTTCGACCGGGTGACCGCCCTGCGAGGATCCCCGCCACCGGTCATCGACGCCGAGGACCTGATGGCCGACACGCCGGGGCTGGTGGCCGCCTGGTGCCGCGCCGTCGGCATCGACTTCCGACCCGAGGCCCTCGAGTGGGAGGCGGAGGTCCGCGACTACTCCTGGTACGACAGCGGGGCATGGCACGACAATCTGCGCACGTCGACGGGCCTTGTCGCCCCCGACACCGACTACCTACCGGTCGAGGCGGACCAGCGGATGGTCGACGCCTACGAGGCCTGCCTCCCCCACTACGAGGCGATGGCCGTCCACCGCCTCCGGGCCTGAGGACGACCGTGCCCCAGGGCGCTCACCGGCTGCGCGGCACCACCTCGTGACCCGGCTCCTCCGGCTCGTCGTCGACCATCTCGGCGGGGAAGCCGGGCGCCAGGACCTCGAGGCCCGTGGCCTCCTCCAGGCGCCGGACGATGTTCGGCGACCATTCCCGCGGCCCGTAACGCTCCTGGCCGTCGAGGAAGACCTCCCGCAGCAACGGCGACAACTCCAGGGGCACCTCCAGGCGCTGCGCCAGGTCGTCGAACAGTGAGACGTCCTTCACGACCAGGTCCATCGTGAAGTTGATGTCGCGGCTGCCGTTCAGGATCACCTGGCTCTCGGTCTCGTGCACGAACGAGTTCCCCGACGACACCCGAATGGCCTCGTAGGTCGTGGCCAGGTCCATGCCGGCCGCCGCCGAGGTCGTGAGCGCCTCGCAGAGCGAGACCAGGTTGGCCGTGGCCAGGTAGTTGGTCACCACCTTCAGGACCGATGCCGACCCCAGCGGGCCCGTGTGCAGGATGCGGCGCCCCATGGTCGTGAGCAGCGGCAGCACCCGTTCGAAGGCCTCCCGGCTGCAGCCCGCGAAGATGGCGATGTTGCCGGTGGCGGCGCGGTGGCAGCCGCCCGAAACCGGACAGTCCACCGGCTCGGAACCGGCGGCGTCGACCAGCGCGCCCAGCCGCCGCACCTCGGATTCGTCGGTGGTGCTCATCTCCATCCACACCTTGCCGGAACCCAGCCCTGCGAGGATCCCGTCGTCCTCTTCCATGACCGCCGAGCAGGCGGCCGGCGACGGCAGGCAGGTGACGACCACGTCGCAGGCCTCCGCCATCTGGCGTGGCGAGTCCGCCCAGCCGGCCCCGCCGTCGAGGAACGGCTGCGCCGCCCCGGGGTCGAGGTCCCGCACGACGAGGTCGTAGCCGTTGCGCAGCAGGCTGCCGGCCAGCTTGCCGCCCACATTGCCCAGTCCTATGAACCCGATGCGCATGTTCGGACCTCCTCGCCCTCGACGCCCTCCCGGGATCCCGGCGGACCCTAGCCACCGACCGCGCCGTGGATCGCGCCTACCCTGCCGGCATGGCGCGTCTCGGAATCCTCCGAACGAGAGACCACCTCGCCCGCGCCGCCGGCCTGATCGTTGGCGTCATCGTGGCGGGAACCATCGGTTCGGAGTCCAGCCTCGCCCGACTCGCCGACCGGGCCGCCTGCTGAGCCGGCGCGGCCTCGGTCCCCGTCGTCACCTAGCCTCCGGCCATGGTCGAGCCCGACGTCCACCGCTTCGACACCCGTGCCCTCCACGCCGGCCAGCAGCCCGACCCCTCGACCGGCTCTCGGGCCGTCCCGATCCACCAGACCACCTCGTACGTCTTCGACTCGGTCGACCACGCCGCCGGACTCTTCAATCTCGAGGTCAGCGGCCACATCTACAGCCGGATCTCGAACCCCACGGTGGCCGTCCTCGAGGAGCGCCTGGCCGCCCTCGAGGGGGGCGTCGGCGCGGTGTGCACCGCCAGCGGTCAGGCTGCCATGCACCTCGCCGTCGCCACGCTGCTCTCCGCCGGTGACCACATCGTCGCCAGCCGCAACATCTACGGCGGCACCCACCAGGTCCTGAACCTGACGCTCCCCCGCTTCGGCATCACCACGACCTTCGTCGACCCCCGGGACCCGCAGGCCTTCGCCGACGCCATCCGTCCCGAGACCCGCCTCGTCTTCGCCGAGACCCTCGGCAACCCCGGCATCGAGGTGCTCGACGTGCCGGCCGTCGCCGCGGTGGCCCACGCCCAGGGGTTGCCCCTCGCCGTCGACTCGACGTTCGCCACCCCCTGGCTGCTGCGCCCCATCGAGCACGGGGCCGACATCGTCATCCACTCGGCGACCAAGTTCCTCGGCGGCCACGGCGTCGCCATCGGCGGCGTGGTCGTCGACGGCGGCCGCTTCGACTGGGAGGCGTCGGGGAGGTTCCCGACCCTGACCGAGCCGTACGCCGGCTACCACGGCATCACCTTCACGGAGGAGTTCGGACCCCAGGCGCTCTCGATGCGGGCCAGGGCGGAGGGGCTGCGCGACTTCGGCGCCTGCATGAGCCCGGCCAACGCCTTCTACCTCCTGCAGGGCGTCGAGACGCTGTCGTTGCGCATGGACCGCCACGTCGCCAACACGCGTCGGGTCCTCGACCTGCTCGACGGCTGACCGTGGGCACCCCGGACCACCTGGCCAACGTGGGCGACGCCAAGACGCTCGTCATCCACCCGGCCTCGACCACCCACCAGCAGATGAGCGCCGCCGACCTCGAGGACGCCGGGATCGGCGAGAACCTGATCCGGCTGTCGGTGGGCCTCGAGGACGCCGACGACATCTGCGACGATCTGGACCGGGCCCTTCGGGCCTCCCAGCGCTAGGCGCCCTCGTGTTCCTCGAGGTCGCCGGCCGCACGGTCCATGCGGCCACCGGCGCCGTGCCGATCGAAGGCCGCGACGACCCGCTGCTCGTCCTGCTGCACGGCTCCGGGATGGACCGGTCCGTGTGGTCCCACCAGACCCGGTTCCTCGCCCACCACGGCGTCCGCGCCGTCGCGGTCGACCTCCCGGGCCACGGACGCTCCGACGGCCCCGCTCTCGGCACCATCGCCGAACTGGCCGACTGGACGGCGGCCCTGGCACAGGCACTCGGTGGCCCCCTCCACCTCGTCGGGCATTCGATGGGCGCCCTCGTCGTCCTCGAGACCGCCGGACGCCACCACGACGCCGTCGCCTCGGCCGTCCTGCTCGGTGTCGCCGCCGCCATGCCGGTCCATCCCGACCTCCAGGCGGCCGCCGAAGCCGACGACCCGCTGGCCGCCGAACTCATCACCGCCTGGGCGCACGGACGCCGACAGCACATCGGCCTGAACCCCACGCCCGGCCTCTGGATGATGGGGGGCGTCAACGCCCTGCTGGACTCGAGCCCGCCCGGCGTGCTGGCCACCGACCTGGCGGCCTGCGCCGACTACGACGAGGCCCTGGTGGCCGCTGCGGGCGCCACGTGCCCGGTCACGCTCGTGCTGGGTGGCGAGGACCGCATGACGCCCCGCCGGGCCGCCCGTGACCTCGAGGCGGCGTTCCCGTCACCGCCGAGCGTCGTCGAACTGCCGGGCAGCGGCCACATGCTGATGCAGGAGGAACCCGAGGCCGTCCGCCGGGCGCTCCTCGACCACCTGGACCGCTGCCGCCGGGACTGAGGTCCCCGGGCGGCCCGGCTCAGTTCTGGGGCAGGTCCTTGAATGGGGTTCCCTTGTCGGGACCGGGCTCCTTGGGCAGGCCGAGCACCCGCTCGCCGATGATGTTGCGCTGCACCTGGTCGGTACCGCCGTAGATCGACGGCGCCGGCGAGAACAGCGTCATCTCCTGGACGACGCCACCGCTGGAGCTGACGCGGCTGGCGAGCATGCCGTCGGCGCCGTTGACCAGGTTGCCGACCTCGCGGCTCTGGCGGACGAGCTCGCTCATGGCCAGCTTGGCCAGATTCCCTTCGCCACCGGTGCGGCCGCCGCCGGCCTTGGCCCGCAGCATGTTCCAGCGGTTGACCTCGCTCAGGGTGTGCAGGCGCATCATGGCCTGGCGGACCAGGGGGTCGTCGAGGACGCCCCGGTGCTTGGCGAGGTCCACGAGCACGTCGGTCGAGATGCCCCGGCCGCCCGACCCGTCGGGCCCGCGGGGCACCTTCTCGAGCAGGTCGCCCACCCGGTTCCCGAGTCGGCCGGCCTTGGCGCCACCGGCCACCGCCACGGGCTGGCGGCCACCGCCACCGAGGCTGGCCCGCTCGACGGCCAGCGTCGTATTGGCCACCGCCCAGCCGTCGCCGAGCCCGCCGATCACGTCGTCGTTCGACACCCGGGCCTCATCGAGGAAGACCTCGTTGAACAGCGCCTCGCCGGTCATCTCGCGCAGCGGGCGGACCTCGATGCCCGGCTGGTCCATGTCGATGGCGAAGTAGGTGATGCCCTGGTGCTTGGGCTGGTCGGCGTCGGTCCTGGCGAGGAGCATGCCCTTGTCGGCGATGTGGCCGCCGGACGTCCAGACCTTCTGGCCGCTGACGATCCACTCGTCGCCGTCCCGGACCGCCCGCGTCTGGAGCCCGGCCAGGTCGGAACCCGCGCCCGGCTCGGAGAACAACTGGCACCAGGCGATGCTGCCGTCGATGATCGGCGGGATGAGGCGGTCGACCTGCTCCTGGGTTCCGTGGATGGCGACCGTGGGGGCCGCCAGCATGTAGCCGAGGCCCGTGGGCGGACCGAGGACCCGCCGCTCGGCCAGCGTCGCGCTGACCGCCGCCATCTGGTCGCGGCCGTACCCGCGGCCACCGGCGGCCTCCGGGAGGGCCGGGTGCGACCAGCCGTCTGCCGCCAGGCGCAGCCACCAGTCGTGGACCGTCAGGTCCGGGTCCCAGTTCTCGTCGAGCCAGGCCGAGAGTTCCTCCCGGACCTGTGTTGGCGTGGCGTCACTCATGCCGGGAGTCTCGCACGGGGTAAAGCACCACGGCGCAGCGGGGCGCGATCGCTAGGGTGTCGCCGTCCGTCCCCGACGAGGAGGCCCGGCCGGTGCGCTGGTCGACCCTGTTCATCCCGACCCTGCGTGACGCCCCGGCCGATGCCGAGGCGGCCAGCCACCGCCTGCTGGTGCGCGGTGGGTTCATCCGGCAACTGCAGTCCGGCCACTATTCGATGCTCCCGCTGGGCTGGCGGGTCCACCGCAAGGTGGCCGAGGTGATTCGCCAGGAGATGGATGCCATCGGCGCCCAGGAGTTGCTGCTGCCCGCCCTCCACCCCGCCTCGGTCTGGCAGGCGTCGGGGCGTTGGGAGTCGATGGGCGACGAGATGTTCCGGTTGGTCGACCGCAAGGGCGCCGACCTTGCCCTGGGCATGACCCACGAGGAGGTCATCGCACTCCTCGGCCTCGAGCTCTCCTCCTACCGGGACCTTCCCCAGATGTGGTACCAGATCCAGACCAAGTTCCGGGACGAGCCCCGCCCCAAGTCGGGTCTGTTGCGGGTCCGAGAGTTCGCCATGAAGGACTCGTACTCCATCGACCTCGACGACGCCGGGCTGGACCGCTCCTTCGACCTGCACCACCACGCCTACGTCCGGATCTTCGCCCGGCTCGGCCTCGACGCCGTTCCCGTCGAAGCCTCCTCGGGTGCCATGGGCGGCAGCGCCTCGATCGAGTTCATGGTCGAGTCGCCCGCCGGCGAGGACGACGTCGCCCGCTGCGGCGGATGCGGCTATGCCGCCAACGTCGAGCGGGCCTCGGCGGCCACCGAACCCGTCGAGAACCGGCCCGCCGGCGATGCCCCCGAGCCGTTCCCCACACCCGGGATCCGCACGATCGCCGCGCTCACCGAGGCCGGTCATCCGCCCGAGCACCAGATCAAGACGCTGGTGTACGAGGCCGACGGCGACCTCGTCCTCCTGCTCCTCCGGGGCGACCACCCGTTCCTCGAGCAGAAGTTCGTCGACGCCACCGGGGTCGCCGACCTCCGTCCCGCCGATGCCGACCGGATCCGCGACGCCCTCGGGGCCTCGCCGGGCAGCCTCGGTGCCGTCGGCGTCGACGGGTTCACGATCTACGCCGATCCCGCCCTCCGGGGGCGCTCAGGGATGACCACCGGCGCCAACGAGGACGACGTCCACCTGCGCGGCGTCGATGTCGAACGGGACGTCGCCGTCGACCACTGGCTGGACCTGCGCGGCGTCCTCGACGGCGAGCCCTGTATCGCCTGCGGCGAACCCCTCCAGGTGGTCCGCTGCATCGAGGCCGGCCACATCTTCAAGCTGGGTCGCCGCTACGCCGAGGCCCTCGGCGTTTCGGTCCTGGATGCCGAGGGCAACGCCCGGACGCCCACGATGGGCTCGTACGGCATCGGGGTGGGTCGGGCCATGGCGACGGTCGCCGAGGTCCTCCACGACGATGCCGGCCTCTGCTGGCCCGTCGCCATCGCGCCGTACGAGGTCGTCCTCACGGTCGTCAAGGTCGACCACGAGGCCTCGATGGAGGTCGCCGGCCGCTGGCACGACGAACTGGCGGCCGCCGGCGTCGACGTGCTGCTCGACGACCGGGACGCCCGACCGGGCGTCAAGTTCGCCGACGCCGAGCTGATCGGCATCCCGCTGCGCGTCACGATCGGCCCGCGGGGCCTCGACCTGGGCAGTGTCGAGTTCACCCGGCGTGCCGATGGCGACACCACCGAGGTCGCCGTCGACGACCTGGTGGCGACCGTGCTCGACGCCGTCACCGACGGCCGGCAACTGGGCCGCTGAGCGCCCGCCGCCTCACCCCGGACGCTAGATTTCCCCCGGTTCGCCTGCCCACGAGGAACACCCGCATGCCGAAGACCATCGACCGCAGCCAGCCGATCAAGCGCCACTCGCGAGTCGTGGCCGCAGTCGACCTGCCGGGCGTGCCCGAGGGAACGACCGGCAGGGTGCGGGTCGCCAACGGCATCGCCCGCTACCGCTACTGGGTGTCCTTCACCAACGGCATCGACCTCGGCGGCGTGGGCCACGACCAGCTCGCCCAACGGCGCGACTGGCCACAGTTCAAGGTCGACCGCGAGGCCGCCGCCCTCCGAGCCGAGGCCGGGAGCACCGACGACGCCGACGGTGAGGTCGAGGCCGACGGCGGCGCGGCGGCCGGCAACCAGTTCGGCGTCCCGGAACACCTGCTCGAGCGCAGCCGCCTGGCACGCGAGCGGCTCGGGGCCTAGGCCCCACCCCCTGCCGGCGCCACTCCGGTCCGGTATCCTCGAACGTTGCCCGTTCTCCCCATCCGTCCCCACCGGAGGATCCCGTGACCTTCAAGCCCGGCGACAAGGTCGTCTACCCGCACCACGGTGCGGCCGTCATCGAGAAGAAGGAGAAGCGCGAGGCGTTCGGCGAGAAGCGCGACTACCTCGTCCTCCGCATGGCGCACGGCGACATGACGCTGTCGGTCCCGGTCGACATGGCCGAGGAGGTCGGCATGCGCTGGCCGATCGCCAAGGCGGACGTCGAGGACCTCTTCGAGGTGCTTCGCAAGCGGGATGTCCGCGAGCCGGCCAACTGGTCGCGGCGCTTCAAGAACCATCAGGAGAAGCTCAAGAGCGGCGACGTCTACCAGGTCGCGGAGGTGGTCCGGAACCTGGCCCTCCGCGAGGCAGCCAAGGGCCTCTCCGCCGGCGAGAAGACGCTCTACACCAAGGCCCACAGCGTCCTCGTCTCGGAACTGGCGTTCGCCCTCAACACCTCCGAGGACAAGGCGGCCGACAAGGTGGCCGACGCCCTCACCTGACCGGTCCGCCGACGACGGGTACGATGGGCACGACGAGACAGCACCGCCCGAGGAGGAGCCACCAGTGACCGAACGCCGCATCGTCGTGGGTGTCGAGGGGTCGGGCTACGCCAGGGCAGCGCTCATCTGGGCGATCGAGGAGGCCGCCTACCGGGACGCCGTCGTCGAGGTCGTCACGGCCTACTCCCCGACCTACGTGCCGGCCGCGCCAGACCTCGGGTATGTGCCGCTCGACTCCTTCGACCTGCTCACCGAGGTCGAACGCATGCAGGGAGACGTCATCGACTCGGCCGTCGAGGCCGCTGATCACCCCGACGTCGAGGTTCGTCGGACCCTCGTCAAGGGACGGGCCGCCGACACCCTCATGCGGATCGCCGACGGCGCCGACATGCTCGTCGTCGGCAACCGCGGCCGCGGCGGCTTCGCCGGACTACGTCTGGGCTCGGTGAGCCAGGCCATCGCCCACCACAGTCCCTGCCCCTTGGTGATCGTCCGCACCGGCCTGGCCGAGGACGAGGACTGACCCACCCCAGACCCGTTCCCGGGCGCTGTCCGAGAAACCCACCCCCGAGACTCGCATCGCGCCCGAATCTGCGCGAACCTACGGGCGATCCGGCGGTGGAGCCGGGGAACAACTGAATGGGGAATGCATGAGCGAGACCTTGGAGGACACCGACGCCGGGGGCCAGAGGGCGGAGTTCGAGCAGGTCGACGAGATCGCACAGGTCGCCGGCCCCGTCGGGGGGTTGTGGGTCGCCCACAACGACCAGGGCATCTGTGGCAGCGCCTTCGCCAACCTGATCACCTTCGCCCGCTTCCGCGAGGAACTCCATGACCGCACCGGTCGACCCGCTGCGCGGGTCGACGCACTGCCCGACGACCTCTTCGACGCCATCGAACGCTCCTTCGCCTCGGGACGGCGCGACGAGTTGACCTTCGACTTCCGAGGAGCGACCCCCTTCCAGCAGTCCATCTGGGAGGCCTGCCTGGCGGTCCCACCCGGCGAGACCCGCACCTACGCCGACATCGCCCGGACGATCCACCGCCCCAACGCGGTGCGTGCGGTCGGGACGGCCCTCGGAACGAACCCGATCCCGGTCCTCGTCCCGTGCCACCGGGTCCTGCGGGCCGACGGCAGCCTCGGGGGCTACGCCTTCGGCGAACTCGTCAAGCAGAAGTTGCTCGACCGCGAGGCCGAACGCGCCGCCGCCTGACCCGGCAACGCCGCTCACCGACCACCGCCCGACAACGCGGCGTCCTGCCGCCTGCGGGAGACTCTCGGGCCTCCACCCGTGCAGCGACCAGGACCAGGACCTCCCCATGACCGACGACGCCGCCACCGACCCCGCCGAGGGCCGCATCACCACCGAGGTCCGTGAGCGCCTCCTGCTCATCGGCATCGACCGGCCCGCCAAGTTGAACGGTTTCACCCCCGACATGTGGCGCCAGGCCAGCGAGGCCTTCACCCGCCTCGACGAGGACGACGACCTGTGGTGCGGCGTGCTCTTCGCCCACGGTGCCCACTTCACCGCCGGCCTCGACCTGCCCAAGTGGCACGACCGCATGCGCACGGGTGAACGGGGCCGCCCCACCGACCGGGTCGACCCGACCGGACTCGGCCGCCGATGCACCAAGCCGATCGTCACCGCCGTGAAGGGCTACACCTACACGCTGGGCATCGAGATGATGCTGGCCGGCGACATCGTCGTCGCCGCCGAGGACTCCCGATTCCGACAACACGAACCGTTGCGGGGCATCCACGCCGCCGGCGGCGCCACGATCCGCTTCGTGCAACGGGGCGGGTGGGGCAACGCCATGTACCACCTGCTGACATCCGACGAGTTCGACGCCGCCGAGGCCCACCGGATCGGCCTGGTCCAGGAGGTCGTCCCGACCGGCACCGAATTGGACCGGGCGATCGAGTTGGCCGAGGTGATCTGCGGCGGAGCGCCGCGGGCAGTGCGGGCGACCAAGGCCTCGTCCCTGCGCTACGTCACCGAGGGCGAGGAGGCGGCGATCGCCGCGTTCGGTCCCGTCCAGTCCGAACTGGCGGCGACCGAGGATGCCGCCGAGGGCGTCGCCGCCTTCCGGGAGAAGCGGGACCCCGAGTTCACCGGCACCTGACGCCCAGCCCGACCCGGGCCACGGCCAGGACACCTGACGGCCGACACCGCCCACGTCACGGCCAGGGGACCTCAGCCAGTTCGTCGCGCAGTTCGTACTTGAGGATCTTGAGCGTGGCGTTGCGCGGCAGCGGGCCGTCCCAGGCCACGAGTTGCTCGGGCACCTTCTGGCGCATCAGGCCCGCCTCCTCGCAGGCGCCGACCATCTCCTCGAAGGACAGCGGCGTCGCCCCCTCGGTGGTCTCGACCACGGCGCACACCCGCTCGCCCCGCTCGCGGTCGGGCAGCCCGACGACCGCCACGGCGTTCACCGACGGATGGGCGAACAGGACGTCCTCGACCTCCTTGGCCGAGACGTTCTCGCCCTTGCGGATGATGATGTCCTTGACCCGACCGGTGAGGGTGACGTGGCCATCGGCGTGCATGACACCCAGGTCGCCGCTGCGGAACCGGCCCCGGTCGTCGAAGGCCTCGGCGTCGAGGGAGGCGTCCCGGTAGCCCTTGAACAGCTGCGGGCCGCCGATGGCCACCTCCCCCTCCACGCCCCGCTCGCACTCGTCGCCCTCGGCGTCCACGATCGTGACCTCGGCACCGTGGACCGGCGCCCCTTCGGTGTGGGCCAGCTGGTCGTCGGTGTCGTGGGGCGACCCCTGGCAGATCATCGGGCTTTCGGTCATCCCGTAGCCGTGGGCGACCGGGATGCCCATCTCGGCCTTGACCTCGTGGAACACCTCGGGCGGCTTGGGGGCGCCCCCGCCAGAGAGGAGCCGCAGCGACGGGATGATCGGCTCGTCGGGCGTCTGGCGCTGGACGTTCAGGAACATGGTGTAGAAGGCCGTGCTGCCGCCCGCCATCGTCACGCCGAGGCGACGGTACGCCTCGATGGTGGGCATCAGGTCGAAGGCCTCCACGAGCACCGCCGGGAAACCACTGGCCAGCAGGCACACCAGGTAGTCGGGTCCGCCGATGTGCGCGTACGGGAAGGCGATCGAGCCCACGTCGTCAGCCTGCATGTCCAGCGCACGGGCCAGGCCGACGCCACCGGCGATGAGGCTGGCGTCGCTGTGCATCACGCCCTTGGGGTCTGAGGTGGTGCCCGAGGTGTAGTAGGTCCACCGGACGGGGTCGCCGCCGGCGTCGGGCACCGGCGGCAGGTCGGCCGGGTCGCCGTCGGGCAGTTCGTCGTATGCCGCGAGCAGCGACGGCGGCCGATCGAGGTCGACGACCCCCCGCTCGACCATGGCGGCGTAGTCGTAGCCGCCCCACTCGCCCGGCGTCAGGACCAGTTCGGCTTCCGTCTGGCGGATGCAGAAGCCGACCTCGCGGTCCCGGTAGATGTGGATGATCGGATTCTGCACGGCGCCCAGGCGGGACAGCGCCAGCGAGCCCACGATCGTCTCGATGCGGGTCGGCAGCACCCAGGTG
>LUMW01000282.1_pt1 | contig 25561 bp, 30 predicted proteins | sample 729761 | NCBI WGS metagenome assembly LUMW01 (sample SAMN03860302, study PRJNA289734) | marine metagenome | biome: seawater column; feature: ocean; material: water; isolation source: Red Sea water column Station 192 - depth 500m | place: Saudi Arabia: Red Sea | collected 2011-10-15 | depth 500 m
GGTGGTCGACCACGTGGTCCAGTCCTCGACGGATGGCATCGAGTGGACCACCCATGGGGTCGGGACGACCAGTGGGGCCACGGCGACGGTCACCGGCCTGGCCAACGAGTCGGTCCTCGAGTTCCGCGTGATGGCCGTCAACGGGCGGGGCACCGGTCCGGCCTCGGATCCGGTGACCGTGGTGGTCGGCCAGCCCGACGTCCCGACGGGACTGGTGGCGGTCACCGGCGACGGCACCGTCCGCCTGTCGTGGGTGGCGCCGGCCGACGACGGCGGACCCGGCCGGCTGTCGTGCCAGCTGTACCAGCGCTCCGCCGACGTCTTCCTCGGCGTGCCGTTCAACATCGCCTCCTACGCGCTGCTGACGCACATGGTGGCGCAGGTCGCCGGCCTGCGGGTGGGCGACTTCGTGCACACCTTCGGCGACGCGCACCTCTACCTCAACCACCTCGACCAGGCCCGGCTGCAGCTGCAGCGCGAGCCGCGTCCGCTGCCGGAGCTCTGGCTCGACCCGACGGTCACCAGCATCGACGGCTTCGACTTCGACGCGATCAAGGTCACCGGCTACGACCCGCACCCGGGCATCAAGGCGCCGATCGCCGTATGAGCGTCACGCTCGTCGTCGCGATGGGCGCGAACCGGGTGATCGGGGTCGACGGGGCGCTGCCGTGGCGTCTGCCCGAGGACCTCGCGCACTTCAAGCGCCTCACCCTCGGGCACCCGATGGTGATGGGACGGACCACCTACGACTCCATCGGTCGGCCGCTCCCGGGTCGCACCACGATCGTCCTGACCCGCGACCCGGACTGGTCGGCGGGGCCCCAGGGCGACGGCGTGCTCGTCGCGGCGTCGCTGGAGGAGGCGCTGGCCAGGGCCCACGAGCTCGACGACGACGTCTTCCTCGTCGGCGGCGCGCAGGTGTACGCGCAGGCGCTCGAGCAGGGACTCGTCGACGTCATGGTGGTGACCCGGGTGGCGGCGTCGCCGGACGGCGACGCCTTCTTCCCGCGGGTCGACTGGGAGGCGTGGCAGGAGGTGGGCCGCGTGCCCTCCGTAGGCCCCGAGCCCGACCGGGTGCCGTTCGACATCGTCACCTACCGCCGAGCATCTTGACGTTGTTAAGTTAACCGGGTCATGATGGTCGGGTGACCTACGACCCCCGGCAGCCGGCCTACCGCCTGCACACGCTCGTCGCCGCGCTCGACGCGGCCGCCGACGAGATGCTGCGTGCCGCCCACGGCACGAGCTACGCGCGCTTCCTCACGCTCGTCACGGTGCAGGCGCTGGGCACGCCGACCCAGGCCGAGCTCGCCGCCGCCCACGAGGTCTCGGCCCCCGCCGCGAGCCGCATGGTCCGCACCCTCTCCGAGGCCGGGCTGCTGACCGCGGCGCGCACGCAGGTCCTGCGACCGGAGACGGCATGACGCCGCTCGTCGCGACCCACGCCTTCGCGGCCCTGGTCGCGCTCGTCGTCGGCTTCTGGCAGCTCTTCGTCGGACCGCGCGGCACGCGGGGCCATCGCCTGGCGGGACGGGTGTGGGTGGTCGCGATCCTCTACGTCGCCGTCACGTCGTTCTGGATCCAGGAGATCCGACCGGGGCACTTCAGCGCGCTGCACGCCCTGTCGGTCGTCACGCTCGTCACCGTGCCGCTGGGCGTGGTCAGGGCCCGTCAGGGCCGGATCCCCGAGCACCGCGCCGCGATGACCGGCAACTGGATCGGCCTGCTGGGTGCCGGCGCAGCGGCGTCGCTCGTGCCGCAGCGGGCCATCCCGCAGCTGGTCCTCGACGACCCCCTCGCGGCCGTCGTCGCCGGTGCGCTCGTGCTGCTCACCGCCGTCGCGGTGGTCGGCGCAGGTCGCGCGCTCGACGTCGCGGTCGGGCGGGCGCGCCCTCAGGACAGCACGGCCAGCTGACGGCTCTGCGCCACGAGCCGACCCTGCTCGTCCCACAGCTCGACGTCCTCGTCGTGGTAGCCCTGCTGGACGTGGCGGGTCGTGACGTGCAGCAGCGCCCAGGCACTGTCGGGGCGTCGGCGCAGGTGGACCGTGAGCTGGACGGTGGCGGACGCGAGGTGGCCGAGCTCGGCCGTGACCGGCGGGTACCCGTCGACGATGGCGGCCGCTGCCAGGGCGTCGACCCGACGGCCGTCCTTCGGCCGGACCCAGACGGTCGCCTCGGCGGAGCCCGACTGCTCGCCGCGCAGCCAGCCGGGCACCTCGGGCGAGCGGGACTCGTAGCGCTCCACGATGGGCACGGCGCCGGTCGGGATGAACGGCGACAGGTCGGAGCTGTCGTCGGGCCTGGGCACCGCCGGCGCGGCGTGCGGGAGGTGCTCGACGGTGCCGGCCGCGTCCCAGTCGTGCAGGGAGATCACGGCGTGCGCGACGGTGCGGCCACCCTGCTGCAGGGCGGCCTGGTGCACCGAGACGCGCCGGCCGACGCGCAGGGTGGTGACCTCGACCGACGCCGGTCCGGGGGTCGGCGGCTTGAAGTAGCTGACCGAGACGGTGAGCAGGTCCGGGTGGTCCGGTGCGCTCGTGCGGGCCTCGTCGAGCACCGCTCGGGCGAGGATCGCGAGCACGTAGCCGCCGTTGGCCGTCCCGTTGGGCGTGTTCCAGTCCGCGGTGAGGGTCAGGTGGCGGTGCCCGTCGTCGCCCGCGGTGGAGGCGACGGCGCGGTCGAGCTCGTACGACGTCATGCGCCGACGGTAGCGGCCCCAGCAGAGGACACAGCGGGGGTGCCGGGCCGTGGGCGGCAGACGACACAGGTGCGGCGGGGATGCTGACGGCGGTCAGCGGTAACCTCGGTCCATGACCTCCCCGCTCGCCAGCGAGGCCGCACCGTTCGGCCGCGTCCTGACCGCCATGGTCACGCCGTTCACCCCTGAGGGGGACCTCGACCTCGACGCGGCGCAGAGGCTCGCGACGCACCTGGTGGACCACGGCAACGACGGCATCGTGGTGAGTGGCACGACCGGTGAGTCGCCGACGACGACGGGGGAGGAGGACGCGCGTCTGCTGGCGGCGGTCCTCGAGGCGGTCGGCGACCGCGCCACGATCGTGGCGGGGGTCGGCACGAACGACACGCGGCACAGCGTCGAGCTCGCCCAGAGTGCTGCGAAGACCGGCGCGCACGGCCTGCTCGTCGTTACGCCCTACTACAGCAAGCCGCCCCAGGCTGGCATCGTCAGGCACGTGCACGAGGTCGCCGCCGCGGGCGGCGACGTGCCCGTCATGTTCTACGACCACCCCGGACGTTCGGGCACGACCATCGCCGAGTCCACCTATGTGGAGCTGCGCCGCAACCCCCTGGTGGTCGCGGTCAAGGACGCGGTCGGTGACCTCGAGCGCGGTGCCTACCTCATGCGCGAGACCGGTATCCGCCTGTACTCCGGTGACGACGCGCTGACCCTGGGCTGGATGGCCTACGGGGCCAGTGGTGTCGTCAGCACGTGCGGCAACATCACGGCGCAGCCATGGGACGACATGTTGGCTGCGCTCGACGCGGGTGACCTCGGCGAGGCTCGCCGGATCAACGACCGCATGATCCCGCTCGTCCGCGCGATCATGACCCTGACGCAAGGCGTCATCGCCGCGAAGGCCGCTCTGCAGCTGCTCGGCGTCCTCGACAACCGCACGACCCGTGCACCACTGGTCGACGCCACCGAGGACGAGGTCGCGCTGGTGCGCGACGCCCTCCATGGTGTCGGCCTCCTCGACTGAACGGACACTCCTTGAGCCACATGCACACGGAGCTGGGGACGCCCCCGGCACTCGGCACGAACACCCTGCGCGTCATCCCCCTGGGGGGCCTCGGGGAGATCGGTCGCAACATGACCGTCTTCGAGTTCGGCGGCAAGCTCCTGGTCGTCGACTGCGGGGTGCTGTTCCCCGAGGAGCACCACCCGGGCGTCGACCTGATCCTCCCCGACTTCGGTCCCATCCGTGACCGGCTCGACGACGTCGTGGCCGTCGTGCTGACGCACGGGCACGAGGACCACATCGGCGGCGTGCCGTACCTGCTGCGCGAGCGTGGCAACATCCCGGTGGTCGGCTCGAAGCTGACCCTCGCCCTCGTCGAGCCGAAGCTGCGTGAGCACCGCCTGCGCGACGTCCCGCAGCACGTCGTGGCCGAGAACGACGTCCTGCACCTCGGCCCGTTCGAGCTGGAGTTCGTCGCGGTCAACCACTCCATCCCCGACGCGCTCGCCGTGGCGGTCAAGACGCCCGCCGGCGTCGCGCTGCACACGGGCGACTTCAAGATGGACCAGCTGCCGCTCGACGGCCGCATCACCGACCTGCGGGCCTTCGCCCGCCTCGGCGAGGCGGGGGTCGACCTCTTCCTCACCGACTCCACGAACGCCGACGTGCCCGGGTTCACGGTCGCGGAGCGCAACATCACCCCGGCGATCGACGCCGTGTTCGCGTCGAGCAGCCAGCGGATCATCGTCGCCTCGTTCGCCTCGCACGTGCACCGTGTGCAGCAGGTGCTCGACGCCGCGGCGAAGCACGGCCGCAAGGTCGCGTACGTGGGCCGCTCGATGGTGCGCAACATGCAGATCGCGCGCGACCTCGGCTACCTGCACGTGCCCGATGGCGTCGTCGTCGACAAGATCGACGCCGCACCGCCGGAGAAGATGGTGCTCATGCGTCGTCGCTGATCCCCGGCAACGAGAACGCGGTCTACCGCGTGATCGACGGCCTGACGAAGCTGGGGGCCCGCGTGGTGCACAAGGGCAACGCCCTCGTGCACGTGTCCGGTCACGCGTCGGCCGGCGAGCTCCTCTACTGCTACAACATCGTCAAGCCGTCGAACGTGCTGCCGGTGCACGGCGAGATCCGTCACCTGCACGCCAACGGCGCCCTGGCCACCCAGACCGGCGTGCCGAACGTCCTCCTCGCCGAGGACGGCTACGTGATCGACCTCGTCGACGGGCACGCCTCGATCGTCGGCGCCGTCGAGTGCGGCTACGTGTACGTCGACGGCTCCTCGGTCGGCGAGATCACCGACAGTGAGCTGAAGGACCGGCGGATCCTGCGCGACGAGGGCTTCATCTCCGTCGTCGTCGTGGTCGACTCGACCAACGGCAAGATCGTCAGCGGCCCGGAGATCCAGGCACGTGGACTCGCCGAGGATCCGTCGGTCTTCGACGAGGTCACGCCGCGCATCGTCGACGCCATCGAGCAGTCGCTGCGTGACGGCACTCACGACACCAAGCAGCTTCAGCAGGTCGTCCGGCGCGTGCTCGGCTCCTTCGCGGGCCGCAAGCTGCGGCGTCGTCCGATGATCATCCCCATCGTCCTGGAGGCGTGACGAAGGTCCCGCGGACTGTTACGCGCCCGAAACGCGCGGGCGCAGGGCGCGAAACACAGGCTGCCTAACGTCGTGGTCAAGAGTTCGGCGCGGGGCCGAACCGTGGTGGGACACCGGTTGCGGCCGGCGGCGACGTTACGCACGTCGCTGCCGGCCGTGCACCGGTTCCGGCAGCGAGGGGGAGTCGCCCGTGGTGATCCGACGTTCCGACGAGGCGCTCCTGGCCTGTTCCTCCGGCCACGCGGGAGTCGCCGAGCGCGCGGCCCTGCAGGCGCTCATCAGCGCCGTGCGTCGCGACGCCCCGTCGGTGGACGTGCGCGACACGCCCGTGGAGATCATGAGCCACGACGAGACCTACCCGCCCGTGCGCGTCGCGGTGCCGCTGACCCTCGTGCCGCACAGCGAGGTGGCCACGGCGCTCGAGGTGGCCCGTGGCCACGACCCCGACCTGGTGGTCGCCCCGGCCCTCGGCCCGGACTGGACCCTGGCCGAGCTGGCCGTGCAGCGACTCATCGAGGCGGGCGCCCGCAAGGACGACACGATCGTGCTGGGCGTCTCCGGCTCGGAGAACGACGGGGCGATCAGCGGCTACTCGCGCATGGCGCGGCTCGTGAGCGCGGTCTGGGGCGGTCCGGTGCACGTCGGCTCGATCGGCGGCAAGGACACACCGCTCTCGGACGCCGTCGACATCGCCCGCGCCTACGGCCGCCGGGTCGTGGTGGCCTCCTACGTGCTCACGCCCGGGCGCGACGCCGACCAGCTGCGCCAGAGCGGCGCCGACCTGGTGACGGCTCCCGTGCTCGACGGCGGCATCCCGGACCGTCGGGTCGTCGACCTCGTCCTCACGCGGTTCCACCAGGCCCTCGGCCTGGGCGTCCCGGCGCTCTGAGTCCCGCACCGCGCAACAGGGGCATCCACCCGCGCCCACGGCGTGGGAACCGCCCGAGTCTCGACCTGTGGTTTAGGCTCGCGCCATGGCGACCCGCACGTCCTCCCCGCCGCGCAAGCGGCCGTCCGGCAGCCAGGCCCGCAAGAAGCCTGCCTCCAGCACCGCGAAGCGCAAGCCCGCGGCACGCAAGCCTGCCCCGCGCACGGGCCCCGGTCCGGTCGCGGTCGTCGTCGGGGGCGTCGCGCGCGCCCTGACGGCGATCTGGCTCGGCATCGCCGGCGCGGTCGGTGCAGTGGCCCGCAGCATCGGGCACTCCGCAGCCGAGCTCGAGCCCGAGCAGCGCCGCGACGGCGTCGGGTTCGGCATCGTCGCCCTGGCGATCGTCGTGGCCGCGTCGGTCTGGTGGCAGGTGCCCGGCGCCGTCGCCGACGGCGTCCGTGCCGCGACCACCGGCTCGGTCGGCCTGCTCGCCTGGGCCGTGCCCATCGTGCTCGCCGTCATCGCCTGGCGCACGCTGCGCCACCCCGACCGCAACGGTCCCGTCGGACGCCAGGTCATCGGCTGGTCCGCCATGAGCGGCGGCGTGCTCGGCCTGGTGCACCTGGCGCACGGCGTGCCCCGTCCCGACGACATGCCTGCCGTCCGTGACGCCGGGGGAGCGGTCGGCTTCCTCTTCTCCGCCATCCCCGTCGACCTCCTGCGCTCGCCGTTCGCGGTCGCGCCGATCCTCGTGCTCCTGGTCGTCTTCGGGCTGCTCGTCGTGACGGCCACCCCGCTGCACGCGGTGCCGACCCGGCTCCGCGAGACCCGCGACAAGGCCCTCGGCCGCTCGGCCGAGCCCGAGGAGCAGGGCCCGCGCCGAGCAGCTCTCGCTGTCCGGCGACGTCGTGTACGCGCTGCCCGACTCCACCGTCCTGCGCGAGGGCAGCCCGCACAAGGCCCGGTCGGCCGCCTCCGACGAGGTCGTCGACAGGCTCACCGAGGTGCTCGAGCAGTTCCAGATCGACGCGCAGGTCACGGGCTACACCCGCGGCCCGACGGTCACGCGCTACGAGGTCGAGCTCGGCCCGGCCGTCAAGGTCGAGAAGGTCACCGCGCTCAGCAAGAACATCTCCTACGCCGTCGCGTCCAACGAGGTGCGCATCCTCAGCCCGATCCCCGGCAAGTCGGCGATCGGCGTCGAGATCCCGAACGTCGACAAGGAGATGGTCTCCCTCGGCGACGTGCTGCGCTCCGGCAAGGCGCGCGGCGACCACCACCCGATGGTCATCGGCCTGGGCAAGGACGTCGAGGGCGGCTTCGTCGTCGCGAACCTGGCGAAGATGCCGCACCTGCTCGTCGGATCATGGTCGACCCCAAGCGCGTCGAGCTGACCGCCTACGAGGGCATCCCGCACCTCATCACGCCGATCATCACCAACCCGAAGAAGGCGGCCGAGGCGCTGCAGTGGGTCGTGCGCGAGATGGACATGCGCTACGACGACCTCGCCAACTTCGGCTTCCGGCACGTCGACGACTTCAACAAGGCGGTCCGGGCGGGCTCGTTGCAGGCGCCGCCCGGCAGCGAGCGCGTCCTCACGCCCTACCCGTACCTGCTGGTCGTGGTCGACGAGCTCGCCGACCTCATGATGGTCGCCCCCCGCGACGTCGAGGACTCGGTCGTGCGCATCACGCAGCTGGCACGTGCCGCGGGCATCCACCTGGTGCTCGCCACGCAGCGACCCAGCGTCGACGTCGTCACCGGACTCATCAAGGCCAACGTGCCGAGCCGCCTGGCGTTCGCCACGAGCTCGCTCGCCGACAGCCGCGTCATCCTCGACCAGCCCGGCGCGGAGAAGCTGGTCGGCCAGGGCGACGGGCTCTTCCTGCCGATGGGCGCGAACAAGGCCATGCGGATGCAGGGTGCCTGGATCACCGAGGCGGAGATCGCGGAGGTGGTCAAGCACTGCAAGGAGCAGCTGCAGCCCAGCTACCGCGAGGACGTCACCGCCCCGGCCCAGGCCGCGCGCGACCTCGACGACGACATCGGCGACGACCTCGACCTCGTGCTCCAGGCCGTCGAGCTCGTCGTCACGACGCAGTTCGGCTCGACGTCGATGCTCCAGCGCAAGCTGCGCGTCGGCTTCGCCAAGGCCGGACGCCTCATGGACATCATGGAGAGCCGCGGCGTCGTCGGGCCCAGCGAGGGCTCGAAGGCGCGCGACGTGCTCGTCAAGCCCGACGACCTCGACGACGTCCTGGCGTCGATCAGCGCAGGATGAGGTGATGGCCGTGAGCACCGAGCGTCTCGAGTCGCTCCAGGACGACGGCGTCGAGGACCAGCCGTTCGAGATCCGCCGGCGCGCGCTGCTCTACCTCGTGGTCGGGCTCGCCGCGCTGGCCGTCGGTGCCGGGTTCGGCTTCCTCGCCTGGGAGCGCGACGACACCGCCCTCTGGGTCCCGGGGGGCGTGCTGCTGTTCCTCGCGCTGACAGTGCTGCAGGGCGTGCGTGACGCCCGCACGCCGCTGTTCGTGGCCGACTCGCACGGCGTGCGCATGCGCGACGGCGACGGCTGGGTAGGTCTGCTCTGGAGCGAGATGGCCGACATCCGGGTCGAGTCGCGCGACGGCCTGCTCGACCCGCGGGTGAAGGTGATCAGCCCCGACGGGCGCCGCATCCACACCGCGCCCCTCGGCCTCGGGACCACCGTGTCGGTCGAGGAGGCTCGCGAGGAGATCGCCCGTCGACGCGGTGGGGCATACTGAACCGTCCGTCCCGCGAGCGAGAGGCACCCATGGAGCCGGCCCACGCCAGCCACCAGCAGGACCCCCAGCACGTCCCGAGCAACCTGAACATCGCCAACGCCCTCACGGTGGTGCGCATCCTCGGCGTGCCGCTGTTCGGCTGGCTGCTGCTCACCCAGGACGGCCAGGACGTCTCGACGCGCGTGTGGGCCTGGGTCGCGTTCGCCCTGCTGATGATCACCGACCGGATCGACGGCGACCTCGCCCGCAAGCACAACCTGGTCACCAACTTCGGCAAGCTGGCCGACCCGATCGCCGACAAGGCGCTCACCGGCATGGCGTTCGTCGGCCTGTCGATCATCGGCGTGCTGTGGTGGTGGGTCACCATCGTCCTGCTCGTGCGCGAGTGGGGCATCACCCTCATGCGGTTCGTCGTGAAGAAGTACGGCGTCATGCCCGCGAGCCAGGGCGGCAAGATCAAGACGACGCTGCAGGCCCTCGCGATCGGCGGCTACGTCCTGCCGTTCGAGCTGTGGGACAACACCGCGAGCGACGTGCTGCGCTGGGTCACCCACGTGCTCATGGCCGCCGCCCTCGTCATCACGGTGGTCACGGCCGTCCAGTACGTCCGTGACGCGATCGCCCTGCGACGGGACGCGAAGAGCGCGGCGTGACACCCCTGCCGGCCGCGGTCGAGGCCGTCCGGCTCCTGCGGGAGCGGGGCGAGACGATCGCGTGCGCTGAGTCCCTCACGGGCGGCCTGCTGTGCGCGGCGCTCGTCGACGTGCCCGGCGCGTCCGACGTCGTCGTGGGCGGCGTCGTGTCGTACGCGACGCGGGTCAAGGAGTCGGTGCTCGGCGTCGACGGCGAGCACCTGGCGCGGCGAGGTGCTGTCGACCCCGGCACGGCCGCGCAGATGGCCGACGGTGTGCGACGTCTCCTCGACGCCGACTGGGGCATCGCGACGACGGGCGTGGCCGGCCCGAGCCCGAACGAGGGCAAGCCGGCCGGCACCGTCTTCGTTGGCCTCGACGGACCCGACCACCGCCTGCGGTCGGAGCCGCTGCACCTCGACGGCGACCGCGACGCCGTCCGTCGGGGGACGGTCGGTGCTGCGCTGTCGTCCCTGGTCGCTACGCTCTGTGAGTAGGACCTGTCACGAGACCGGGGAATCACCTCCGGTCGAGCGACGTTGATCCCGACGTGACCCACGCGGAGGAGGTGGACCATGACCGCCATGAGGCAGCTGGTCGGTGAGGTGCTGCGCGCCCGCCGGGTCGCGCAGGGACTCACGCTCCGCGACGTGTCCGCCAAGGCGCGGGTGTCGCTCGGCTACATCTCCGAGGTCGAGCGCGGGCAGAAGGAGCCCAGCTCGGAGCTGCTCGCAGCTCTCGCCGCCGCGCTCGACGTCCCGCTCAGCAAGGTCCTGCTCGACGTCAGCACCCTGCTGGCCATCGAGGAGGCCACCGACCTCGCGAGCGTCTCGAGCATCACCCCGGGCGAGGTCTCGGCCTCTGCGGCCTGACGCACGCGGTCCGAGCCTGACGTCCGTCCGTCGGGGCGCGCCTGCCATGCTGACGCCATGGTGGCGACGACGGGACCGGTAGTGGTGTCGCGATGAACCCGTCGGACTGGGGCCTGCGTCCGCTCGTGCTCGACGACGTCGACGCCGTGCACGCCGTCTACTCCGATCCTGAGACCTGGCGACACTTCCCCGAGGGCGTGTTCGTCGAGCGCGAGCGCAGCGTCGCGCTGGCCGAGCGTGCCGAGCGCGACTGGCGCGAGAGCGGCCTGGGGGAGTGGGCCGTCACCGTGCGCGGCGACGTCGTCGGGACCGGTGGGGTGTCGCCCCGCGGCGGCTGGTGGAACCTGGGCTTCCGGCTCGCGCCGAGCGTCTGGGGCCACGGCCTCGGCACGTGGGTCGCGAGCGTCGCCCTCGGGGCCGCGCAGCGCACGCAGCCCGACTGGCCCGTCGTCGCGCGATCGATGGAGACGAACCCGGCCTCGGGCCGCGTGAGCGAGCAGGCCGGTCTCGAGCGGGTCCACGTCGAGCCGTGGGCCGACGGCCCGGCCCGGATCATCCACGCCGACCGTCCGCTCGACCGCCGGCTGCTCGCCGAGATCGTCGCGCTGGGTTGACGGCCGGCCCGCCGACGCCGGGTGTCGCGTGGCATGCTGGCCGCGATGAGGCACAGCGAGTTCTGGGAGCGGATGACCCTCCACCTCGGCCCGGGGTACGCGCGGGTCTGGGCCGCGACGCAGGTCATGGCCGAGCTCGACGGCCGGACGGCCAGCGAGGCCCTCGAGGCGGGTGTCGACCCCAAGGTCGTGTGGCGCGCCGTCCACGCCAGCCTGGAGCTTCCCGCGCGCGAGCGCTGAAGCCGTGTCCCTCATGGGCGACGCACAGGATGGGCACGGCGGGCGCCGAAGGTGACCGACCATCGTGGAGGTCGACGGGCCGAGTGGTCCGACGAAGGAGCCACGATGAGCACCACGGACACCATCCGCCCGACCGCGCCGCAGACGGTCGTGGTCGCGCGGCCCGACGACGAGCCGGTCGAGCCGAGCTCCGAGCGCCCACGCCGGACCGCTGCCGTCGCCGCCGGCGCGGTGGTGCTCGCCCTCGCCCTCTTCGGGGGTGGCTTCGCCACCGGCCACGCCGTCGCCGGCCAGGGCCCCGCGTCGTCGCCGGGCACGACCTCGCAGGGCGGTCCGACGGGACAGACCGGCCCGGGCGGCGCCGGCGGCCCGATGGGCCAGGACGGTCAGCTCCCCACTCCGCCCGACGGCCAGCTCGCACCCCCGTCGCAGGACGGCACGGGCACCGACGGCCTCGACCAGGCCCCGTCCGGCAGCACCACCCAGGACGAGGCCTCCTCGTCCGGGTCCTCCGTGTAGGTCGAGTGACCCTCCGCCACCATCGGTGGACCTGCACCCTCAGGAACCGTCCTGCGGTTGAAGATCCACCGATAGGGGTGTCGTGGCCGAAGGATGATGCGTTCACGACGGGATCCCGTAGCCAACGCAGAATCCTGCGGCGACCCCGAGCGCGAGCCACAGCCCGAGACCCCGGACCATCGCCGATGCCAGCCGTCCGGTCGAGGCCCTTTCGGTGACCAGCCCCAGCGAAGGCCGAGGCAGCGCAGCGGCGACCCCGGAAACGCCACACACGCACGTCCCGGCGTGTCGCACCCGCTCGAACAGGTGTTCGTACTACGGTTGTGCACACGGTTGACGCGAAGGGTGTCGCTGTCCACAGGCGGGGTCGACGAGGCTCCAGATGTCTGAGGTGGCCCCTAGCGTCGTAGACGACCGGCCACCCACCGAGCAGAACGGACCAGCGCATGCCTCCCAAGTCCCCCCTCGCGCCCGTCACCGCCGTGACGAGCGACCAGCGCGAGAAGGCGATCGACAACGCGATCGCCCAGATCGACCGCAACTACGGACGGCCCGGAGTCCTCCGGCAAGACGACGGTCGCGCTGCACGCGGTGGCCAACGCCCAGAAGGCCGGTGGCGTCGCAGCCTTCATCGACGCCGAGCACGCGCTCGACCCCGACTACGCCCGCAAGCTGGGCGTCGACACCGACGCGCTGCTGGTCTCCCAGCCCGACTCCGGTGAGCAGGCGCTCGAGATCGCCGACATGCTCATCCGCTCCGGCGCGCTCGACATCATCGTCATCGACTCCGTCGCCGCCCTCGTGCCCCGGGCCGAGATCGACGGCGAGATGGGCGACAGCCACGTCGGTCTGCAGGCCCGTCTCATGAGCCAGGCGCTGCGCAAGATGACCGGTGCCATCAACGGCTCCGGCACCACCGCCATCTTCATCAACCAGCTGCGCGAGAAGATCGGCGTCATGTTCGGCTCGCCCGAGACCACCACGGGCGGCAAGGCGCTCAAGTTCTACGCCTCGGTCCGTCTCGACGTCCGCCGCATCGAGACGCTCAAGGACGGCACCGACATGGTCGGCAACCGCACCCGCGTCAAGGTCGTCAAGAACAAGCTCGCGCCGCCGTTCAAGCAGGCCGAGTTCGACATCATGTACGGCCAGGGCATCAGCCGCGAGGGCAGCCTGATCGACGTCGGCGTCGAGACCGGCATGGTCCGCAAGGCCGGCGCCTGGTACACGTACGAGGGCGACCAGCTCGGCCAGGGCAAGGAGAACGCACGCCAGTTCCTCAAGGACAACCCCGACCTCGCCGAGGAGCTCGAGAAGCGCGTCAAGGAGCACCTCGGTGTCGGTGCACAGCTCGACGAGGAGGTCGACGACGTCGACCTGCCGGCCACGGAGTTCTGAGCGTGGCCGGGGGACACGAGCCGCCGGCGCCGACCGACGCGCCACGTGACGTCCAGCAGGACCCGGACGCCGACGTCGAGTCGGTCGCCCGGACCATCCTGCTGAACAAGCTCACCGACTCGCCGCGCAGCCGCGCCGAGCTCGCCGAGGCACTGGCCCGCAAGCACGTGCCCGACGACGTCGCGGCCCGCCTGCTCGACCGGTTCGAGGAGGTCGGCCTCGTCGACGACGCCGCGTTCGCGCGGGCCTGGGTCGAGTCACGCTCGCGCAGCAAGGGGCTCGCCACCAAGGTGCTCGCCCTCGAGCTGCGCCGCAAGGGCATCGCCGACGACCTCGCCCGCGACGTGCTCGCCGACGTCGACCCCGACGCCGAACGTCAGGCGGCCCACCGGCTGGTGCAGAAGAAGCTGCGCTCCCTGCGCGGTCTCGACGACACCACCCGCATCCGCAGGCTCACCGGCATGCTCGCCCGCAAGGGGTACTCACCGCAGGTCGCCTTCGACGTCGTCCGCGAGGAGCTCGACGCCGACGACTCCGGCGTCACGTGGGACCCGCTGGTCTCCACCTGAGCGACCCGTCGAGGAGCGCGGTTCAGCCGCGTTCCTCGACGTCGCGCCGGATCCGCTCGACGATCTCGCGCTCGCTGTCGTAGTACGACAACCCCCACTCGGCCACGCGCGCGGCGTACCGCACCTCCTCGACGTCGCCCAGCAGCTCACGGACGGCCTCGAGCTCACGCCGCCGGTCTGCGAGGCGGATCAGATAGTCCTCGAGCATCTCCTGCACGTGCTCGGCCGACGTCAGATGGCCCATCAGCAGGCGCAACGCCACCGGGTGCTTGAGCACCGGGAACGGGTCGTCGACGGGCGCCGACAACCAGCGCTCGACCTGGCTGCGACCCTCGTCGCTGATCCGGAACCGGCGGGTCGTGCGACGGCCCTCGACGTGCTCCACGGCGTGCACGAGGTCACGCTCCAGCAGCTTGTCGAGCTCGGTGTAGATCTGGCTCATCGCCGGCGACGTCCAGTAGAACTTGAGCGTGCGGTCCGCCCGCTGCTTCAGCTCGTAGCCCGTCAGACCCGTCGTCTGCGACATGTCGTCGAACGCGAGCAGACCGAGCAGCGCGTACGACGTCATCGACAGGTTCACGGCCTCACCCTACTGAGCGGTTCGCCACACTCGGCCCGGCGACGCAGACAGCGTCGCTGTCAGCGTCCTAGACTCGCGCGCATGCCCAGCACCCTCGACGTGTACCAGAAGATGTCAGCGCTCCCGCAGGGCAAGCGCCTGTTCTCGATCTTCTACGGACAAAAGGCGCCCTACTTCGCCTCGATCCACCTCCGCGTGGAGGAGATGAAGCCGCACTTCGCGCAGATCACCATCCCCAAGCGGCGCAGCGTGCAGAACCACATCGGCACCGTGCACGCGATCGCAGCGTGCAACGGTCTCGAGGCCGCCATGGGACTGCTCGCCGAGGCGACCTGCCCGAGCGACCACCGCTGGCTACCCAAGGGCATGGACGTGCAGTACCTGGCGAAGTCCGACGGCGACCTCGTCTGCACCGCCGAGTCCGAACCCGAGGCCTGGGCCGACGGCCCCGACGTCCCGGTCCGCGTCACGGCCGCCCTGAAGGACGGCACGGTCACCGTGGCCGGCACCATCCACCTCTGGGTCACGCCCAAGAAGCGCTGACGCTCAGGCGCCCGTCGTCGCGCCCACCGCTCCGCCACGGCGGCTGGTGCCGACGTAGCGCTTCTGGACCCCCTCACCGATGAACGTCAGCAGCAGGTTCAGCACGATGTAGATCGCCGCGAGCACGAGCGCGGTGGCCAGACGGTTGTCGAACGTCCGGAAGATGTCCCGACCGGCCACGGTGAGTCCCGGCGCGAGGATCGCGTACCCGAGGCTGGTGTCCTTGAGGACGACGATGCACTGGCTGATGATCGACGGGAACATGATCTTCACCGCCTGCGGCAGCAGGACGATCCGCGTGACGGTCGACTTCGTGAGCCCGAGCGCGTACCCGGCCTCGGCCTGCCCGCGCGGCACCGCGTTGATGCCGGCGCGGAACACCTCGGCGAGGACGGAGCCGTTGTAGAGCACCAGCCCGACCACCAGCGGGAAGATGACGCCGTTCGGGTTCCCGGCCAGCCCCCACACGAAGATGATGAGCAGCAAGAGTGGGACGGCGCGGAAGAACTCGACCACGAGCCACGACGGCCACCGCACCACGGCGCGGTCGCTGAGCTTGCCGACGCCCAGCAGGACACCCAGCACGACCGCGCCGACGATGGCGAGTCCGGCGGCACGCAGCGTGTCCAGCAGACCCTGCAGCAGCAGGTCGACGAGGCGTGGCGTGACGAACGGCTCCCACTGCTGCGCTGTCAGCTGGTCCTCCGACCAGAGCTTCCAGACGACGAGCGCGAGCAGGGCGAGGATGCCGACGACGGTGACGACGCCGGCGATGCGGTGGCGACGTGCGGCCCGCGGGCCGGGCACGTCGAACAGGACCGAGGCGTTGCTCATGCGACCCTCCAGGCCTTCTCGAAGCGGTTGGCGCCGAAGGAGATCAGCTCGACGATGAGGATGTAGCCGAGCGCGATCCCGGCGAAGATGACCACCCGTTCGCTGGCGTAGTCGTTGCTCAGCCCCTTCATGCGGAAGGTCGCCTCGGCGATGCCGAAGACGGCCGCGAGCGACGTGTTCTTCGTCAGCGCGATCATCACGCTCGCCAGCGGCGGCACGGTGAGCCGGAACGCCTGCGGCAGGACCACCTGCGTCATCGTCAGGGAGAACGGCATGCCGAGCGAGCGGGCCGCCTCGGCCTGGCCGAGGCCGATGCCGTTGATGCCCGACCGGATCGCCTCGGTGACGAAGGCGGCCGTGTACAGGCCCATCGCCATCGTGACCATGACGAAGAAGCCGAAGTCGATGCCGAGCTCGGGCAGCCCGTAGTAGGTCAGCAGGATGAGCACGAGCAGCGGCGTGTTGCGGAAGATCGTCACGTAGCCGATGCCGACACCACGCAGGACGGGCACGGGGGAGACGCGCGCGACCGCGACGAGCGTGCCGACGACGAGGGCGATGAGCCCTGACACGACGAGCAGCTTCAGCGTCTCGCCGAAGCCGGAGAGCACCAGGTCGAAGTTCTCGGTGAACGCGTCCACGTCACCTCCGTGGGGGATCGCAGGGTGGAGCGACGGTCGCCGGGCCTGTCGTGGGCCCGGCGACCGCCGCGGGGATCAGGCGCAGGCGTCGAGCGTCGGCTTCGCCGGGACGTCGTTGCCCGACTTGCCGAGCGTCGCGTCGAAGGCCTTCTCGAAGTCTCCGTCGTCGTACGCCTTCTCGATGCTGTCGTTCAGGAACTGGCACAGCTCCGGGGCGTCCTTGCTGTAGCCGACGCCGTAGCGCTCCTCCGAGAACGGCTCGCCGACGACCTTCAGCTCGTCGGGCGCCTGGGCCGCGTAGCCCAGCAGGATCGCACCGTCGGTGGTGACCGCGTCGACCGAGCCGTTCTTCAGCTGGTCGACGCACTCGGAGTAGGTGTCGAAGCCGGCAGGCGTGGCCCCGTACTCCTCCTCGACGGTCTTGATCGACGTCGAGCCAGTGACGGAGCAGACCTTCTTGCCCGACAGGTCGTCCGGGCCGTTGATGGAGTCGTCGTCCTTCGCGACGAGCAGACTCTGCCCCGTCACGTAGTACGGGCCGGCCTGGCCGACGACCTTGCGACGCTCGTCGGTGATCGAGTACGACGCGATGACGAAGTCGACCGTGCCGTTCTGCAGGAACGGCTCGCGGTTGTCGGAGATGGTCTCGACCCACTCGATCTTGTCAGGCTCGATGCCGAGCTGGCCGGCGATGATCTTGCCGAGCTCCGGGTCGATGCCGGTCGGCGTGTCCGACCCGGCGGCGCGGAAGCCGACACCGGGCTGGTCGAACTTCACGCCGATCTTGACCGTGCCGGCCTCGGCCAGGTCGGCCATGCGCGTGCCAGCCTCGAAGTCCGGGCTGTCGACGACCTCGTACTCGTTGCCGGACGCGGTCGTGCCGTCGTCCTCGCCTGCGTTGCCGCAGGCCGACGCGGCCAGTACGACCGCCGCCGCGACCGCGGCCAGCTTGATGGTGCGCACCTTCATGGTGTGTTCCCCTCGATCGGTTGGTTGGGTACTTCCAGGAGGCTCAGTGGTTGAGGATCTTGCCGAGGAAGTCCTTCGCACGGTCGGAGCGCGGAGCGCTGAAGAACTCGTGCGGGGTGTTCTGCTCCACGATCCGGCCGTCGGCCATGAACACGACGCGGTCGGCGGCCGTGCGGGCGAAGCCCATCTCGTGGGTGACGACGATCATCGTCATGCCGCCCCGGGCGAGGTCGACCATCGTGTCGAGGACCTCCTTGATCATCTCCGGGTCCAGCGCCGACGTCGGCTCGTCGAAGAGCATGACCTTCGGCTCCATGGCCAGCGACCGCGCGATCGCGACCCGCTGCTGCTGGCCTCCGGAGAGCTGGGCCGGCAGCTTCTGCGCCTGCGAGTCGACGCCGACCCGGCGCAGCAGCTCCATGGCGCGCGCCTCGGCGTCGGACTTCGACTGTCCGCGCACCTTGATCGGGCCAAGGGTCACGTTCTCGAGCACCGTCTTGTGGGCGAAGAGGTTGAAGGACTGGAACACCATCCCGACGTCGGCGCGCAGCTGGGCGAGGGCCTTGCCCTCGGCCGGCAACGGCTCGCCGTCGACGGTGATCTCGCCCGCGTCGATCGTCTCGAGGCGGTTGATCGTCCGGCAGAGCGTCGACTTGCCCGAGCCCGACGGCCCGATCACGACGACGACCTCGCCGCGTGCGACGTCGAGCTCGATGTCCTGCAGCACATGCAGGGACCCGAAGTGCTTCTGGACCCCCCGCATGGCCACCATGGGTGTGTCAGCCATGGCCGACAACCTATCCGCGACACCGCCCCGTCCTGCAAGTCCGCAATCGAATCGTCACCTGAAGCGACGGCCGGCGGGACGTCGGCAACCGTCCGGACACACGTCGGCCGCCGTCGCAGGGGAGCTGCGCACGGCGGCCGACGTCTCAGGACCGCGAGGGTGGGAGACCTACTCGCGGTAGCGCGGCTGGCTCTGCGGGTTGAGCTCCTTGAACCTCACCCGCTCGGCTCCCTTGATGCGACGGTCGTCGACGCGGAACACCTCGAAACCTCGCTGGATCTCGTTGGAGTAGATGTGGCCGTTGTAGTAGTACGTCGACCACGGACCGCCGACCACGAGACGCTCGGCGTCGTTCGGGCCACGGTCGTGCCACGCGATCTCCTTCGGGTTGGCCGAGTCGGTGAAGTCGTACATCGACCAGCCACCCTGGTACCAGGCCTGGACCATGATGTCCTTGCCCTTCACCGGGACCAGCGAGCCGTTGTGGGCGACGCAGTTCTCGGTGTTGGCCTGGGTCCGGGGAATCTTGTAGTAGCTCTTGAACTCCAAGTCGCCGGAGCGGGTGATGTCGTAGATCCCGTTGGCGCCCTTGGTGTCGCCGACCGTCGGGTTGCAGGTGGGCGCGCCACCGCCGCCCAGCTCGTCGGTGAACACGACCTTCGTGCCGTCGTTGTTGAAGGTCGCCGAGTGCCAGAACGCGAAGTTCTCGGTGTCGCGGACGTTCTCGGTGACCTTCGGCTTCTCCCGGTCCTCGATGTCGAGCAGGATGCCGTCGCCCATGCGGGCGCCCGCCATGATGTCCTTGCTCGGGTAGGCCGTGAGGTCGTGGCAGCCGCTCGTCTCCCGCGAGTACCCGCCGGCCGGGTTGCCGCCGTCGGGGAACAGCACGGGCTGGGAGATCATGCGCGCCGTGGACGGCTTCTTCAGCGGCACCTTGACGACGCTGATGGAGTCCAGCGGCGGCTGGCAGTCCGGGAACGCCGCGTTCGGCGCGTACGAGGACACGTAGACGTAGAGGTCGTCGACCTTGCCCTTGCCCTTCGCGCCCTTGCTCTTGCCGGGCGCGAGCGTGTGCGTGTGCGAGCCGCACGGCGTCTCGACCGCGGCCACGTACTCCGGACGGCGCGGGTCGGAGATGTCGAAGACCTTGATGCCCTCCCACGAGTCCTTGATGGTCGCCGACTGGGCGGTGCTCTCGCACGAGGAGTCGCTGCGCGAGGAGTCGGTGCTGAGGATGAGCACGTCGTCGTACACGGAGACGTCGTTCTGGGCCCCGGCGCACACGACCTGCGCGACGGTCTTCGGCTTCGCCGGCTTGGAGATGTCGTACACCGTGAAGCCGTTGTAGTTGCCGGCGAAGGCGTACTTGCCCTGGAACGCGAGGTCGCTGTTGAGGGCATCCTCCGAGGCGAAGGCGCCCTGCTTGGCGATGGTGGCGAGGCGCTTGACGTTGGCGCTGCTGGCCTCCTCGCCGGGTGCGAGGTCGACGCCGCTGGCGTTCATCCGCGCCGTGTCGTTGCCGGGCAGGCAGTTGCCGGCGAGGCGGTCGGCCTCCGACAACGTGCGCTCGCCCTTGCACTCCTTCGAGGGACGGGTCTCGACCCGTTCCTCGGTCCTCTCCTCGGCCACGGCGGCCAAGGGCGAGAGCAGTGCGGTGGTGAGCGCGCCGGTGGCGGCGGCTCCGAGCAGGGCCGTCGTGGCCCGTCTGCGTGCATGACGCATGTGGTGTGTCCTTCCCCCGATGTCCGGCTATCCTCACCCGAAAGCCGTCACGGCGACAAGGGCCCGCGCGGGTCCGTCGATGACGATCTGATGACGGCTCCACTTCGGGGGAAGGGGACTCGGATGCGACGACCTCTGCGGGGCGTCACGGTGGCACTGGCCGCGTCGGCGGTGCTGCTCTCGGGCTGCTCGGGCGACGACCGGTCACGGCAGGTCGACGGTGCCGTGATCCAGCCGGGCAAGCCGGGGGAGAAGGCCGAGGTGCTCGACGAGGCGCCCGAGATCGAGCGGGCGCGGGCGAACGACGCCGACGTCGAGTTCGTGCAGATGATGATCCCGCACCACGCGCAGGCGTTGCAGATGGCCCAGCTCGCCCCCGACGCGCGGGGGAGCAAGGCCGTGCGCACCATGGCCGACCGCATCGACGGGGCCCAGCGCCCCGAGATCGTCTTCATGGCCGGGTGGCTCACCGACCAGGGTCTCGACGCGCCGACGAAGGAGCAGATCGAAGGTGGCAACATCCCGATGGGCCGCCACGGTGGCCACGGCTCGCACGGCGGCGACGTCCACGACATGGCCGGGATGGCGAGCGAGGCGCAGCTGGAGGAACTCGAGGCCTCGCGCGGGAAGGACTTCGACCGGCTGTTCCTGGAGCTGATGATCATGCACCACCAGGGCGCCATCGAGATGGTCGACACGGTGGTGCGCGAGGGTGCGGACCTGCAGGTCAACGAGCTGGCGACCAGCATCGCGGCGGACCAGACGGCCGAGATCGACCGCATGCGTCAGCTGCTCGCCGACCTCTGAGGCCGGCGTTCGCGTCGCGGTCGGGCCCGACCCGTGTGAGCGTGGAGGCACGTCCCGCCCACTCCAAGGAGCCTTCGTGCCCATCGCCGCCACCGACTTCGCCCACGTCCGCCTCACCGTCCGCGACATCGACGTCTCGCGCCGCTTCTACGACGACGTCTTCGGCTTCGACGTCGCGTTCGAGCTGCCGGAGGACCCCGACGAGCAGACGCGGGAGCAGCTCTCCTTCCTCTTCGGTGGCGTGATCTACCAGTTCCCCGGAGGACTCCTCGGCCTGCGCCCGGTCGCTCCAGGCGACGACTCCTTCGACGAAGACCGGATCGGGCTCGACCACCTCAGCCTCGCCGTCGCCGACCGCGCTGCGCTCGACCACGCCGTCGCGGTGCTCGACGACCTCGGCATCCTGCACGAGGACGTCAAGGACGTCGGCGGGCAGGCGATCCTGGAGTTCCGAGACCCCGACGGGATCGCGCTGGAGATCGCCGCTCCGACGTCCTGACCGTGCCGGTGACGGTCGTGAAGTTTTCACGATCGTGACCTTCGGGTGGTTGCGCCCCGCATCCACCGCGTGTGACGGTGTCCGACGGTCCTCCATCGGGGAGGAACCTCTCACGGTGGAGGATGTCGGATGAAGAAGTGGATGTCCGGTGCGCTCGCGATCGTCTCGGTCGGCGCGCTCACGCTCGCGCTGCCCGCGACGGCGGAGGCAGCACCGCCGAGCGCTGCGGCCCAGGCGCCGTCGGTCAGCTGGGGCTCGTGTGCGTCGTTCGGTGACAGCGGCCCGGGGCTCGTGCGCGCCGGTGCCCAGTGCGCCCGCGTCAAGGTGCCGCTCGACTACGCGAAGCCGCGCGGCACGAAGATCACCATCGCGATCTCGCGCGTGAAGCACACGGTGGCCCGCAGCAAGTACCAGGGTGTCGTGCTCGTGAACCCGGGCGGACCGGGCGGCTCTGGCCTCGGCCTGTCGCGCCTGGGCGGCGCGATCCCGAAGAACGCCGGTGCAGCCTACGACTGGATCGGCTTCGACCCGCGAGGCGTCGGCCAGAGCGCTCCGGCCGTCTCGTGCGACCCGAACTACGGCGGGTACGACCGTCCCCGCTACGAGCCGAGCACCACCGAGATCCGCGACGCGTGGTTCGCGCGCACGAACGCCTACACGACGGCGTGCGCCGAGAAGAACGGGCCGATCCTCGACCACCTCACGACCCGTGACGTGGCGAAGGACCTCGACCAGATCCGCATCGCGCTCGGCCAGAAGCGGATCAACTACTACGGCTTCTCCTACGGCACCTACCTCGGCCAGGTGTACTCCTCGCTGTTCCCGTCGCACGTGCGCCGCATGATCTTCGACGGCACGGTCGACCCGCGCGACGTCTGGTACCAGGGCAACCTGAACCAGAACGAGCCGTTCGACAAAAACGTGAACCGCTGGTTCGCCTGGATCGCCCGCTACGACGACGTCTACCACCTCGGCACGACCACCCGCGCCGTCCGCAACCTCTTCTACGACACGCAGGAGAAGCTCTACGACGAGCCCGTCGCGGACGCCGACGGCAACCGTCTGGGTGGCAGCGAGTGGAACGACTCCTTCCTGTACGCCGGCTACTACCAGTCGACGTGGACCGACCTGGCGCAGGTCTTCTCCGACTTCGTCAACCAGGGCGACGTCGCGTCGCTGAACGCCGCGTACCTCGACGCGAGCGGCTACGGCGACGACAACGGCTACGCGGTGTACCTGGGCGTCCAGTGCACGGACGCCGCCTGGCCGACGAGCTGGGAGAAGTGGGCGCGCGACAACTGGGCGCTCGACGCGATCGCCCCGTTCGAGACGTGGGCGAACGCCTGGTACAACGAGCCGTGCCGCCACTGGCCGGCCAAGGCGCACCAGCCCGTCCGGGTGAAGGGCGCGAAGTCGACGAGCGTGCTGATGATCAACGAGACGTACGACGCCGCCACGCCCTACGCGGGCAGCATCGAGGTCCGCAAGCGCTACCCCGGCGCGCGCCTGGTGGCGGTCTCCGGCGGCACGACGCACTCGGGGTCGCTCGGCGGCAACGCGTGCACCGACAACCGCATCGCCGACTACCTGCTCACCGGCAAGCTGCCGCGACGGGTGTCGGGCAACCGCGCCGACGTCGTGTGCCAGCCGCTCCCGCAGCCGGTGCCCGAGCAGGCGACCGCCCGCACGCAGAGCGCCACCCCGGCGCCGAGCGAGCTGCGCCAGCAGATGCAGCGGGACGCCATCCGTCCCTGACCTGCGACCCACCACGGGCGTCGGCGTTCGGTGACCTCACGGTCGCTGGGCGCCGGCGCCCGCCGTCGTCCAAGGGGTGCCGCCCGGCACGTACGATTGAGCGGTCATGACTGCTGCAGCGACGCCGACGGCGAAGACCTACGAGGTGCGCACCTACGGGTGCCAGATGAACGTCCACGACAGCGAGCGGCTGTCGGGGCTCCTGGAGACCGCGGGGTACGCCAAGCACACGTCGGACGCCGACGGGGGCGCCGCGATCCCCGACCTCGTCGTGTTCAACACGTGCGCGGTGCGGGAGAACGCCGACAACAAGCTGTACGGGAACCTCGGGCACGTCGCGAGTCTCAAGGCCCAGCACCCCGGCATGCAGGTGGCCGTCGGGGGCTGCCTCGCGCAGAAGGACCGCGACACCATCACGAAGCGTGCGCCCTGGGTCGACGTCGTCTTCGGCACGCACAACATCGGCTCGCTCCCGGTCCTGCTCGAGCGGGCGCGGGTGCAGGAGGAGTCGCAGGTCGAGATCCTCGAGTCGCTCGAGGTCTTCCCGTCGACGCTGCCCACCAAGCGTGACTCCGTGTTCGCCGCCTGGGTCTCCATCAGCGTCGGCTGCAACAACACGTGCACCTTCTGCATCGTCCCCGCCCTGCGCGGCAAGGAGAAGGACCGCCGGCCCGGCGACGTGCTCGCGGAGGTCGAGGCGCTCGTCGCCGACGGCGTCGTCGAGGTGACGCTGCTCGGCCAGAACGTCAACGCCTACGGCGTGGAGCTGGGCGACCGGTCCGCGTTCGGCAAGCTCCTGCGCGCGTGCGGGGAGATCGAGGGCCTGGAGCGGGTGCGCTTCACGAGCCCGCACCCGAAGGACTTCACCGACGACGTCATCGCCGCGATGGCCGAGACGCCCAACGTCATGCCGCAGCTGCACATGCCGCTGCAGTCCGGCTCCGACCGGGTGCTGAAGGCGATGCGGCGCTCCTACCGCAAGGAGAAGTACCTCGGCATCCTCGACCGCGTGCGCCAGGCGATGCCCGACGCCGCGATCACCACCGACATCATCGTCGGGTTCCCCGGCGAGACCGAGGAGGACTTCGCCGAGACGCTCGACGTCGTCCGGCAGGCGCGCTTCGCGAGCGCGTTCACCTTCCAGTACTCGCGCCGGCCGGGCACGCCCGCCGCCGACCTGCCCGAGCTGCCCAAGGAGGTCGTGCAGGAGCGCTACATGCGCCTCGCCGCCGCCGTCGAGGAGACCGCCTGGGCGGAGAACCAGCGGCTCGAGGGCCGCACCGTCGAGCTGCTCGTCTCCGACCACAGCGCCGCCGGCGGCCGCAAGGACCACGAGACCCAGCGCCTCACCGGTCGCGCGCGCGACAACCGGCTCGTGCACTTCGCGCCCGGCGGGCACGACGTGCGCCCCGGCGACCTCGTCGAGGTCACCGTCACGCACGCCGCACCGCACCACCTCGTCAGCGACGCCGACGTCGTCTCCTACCGCCGCACACGGGCCGGCGACGCGTGGGAGGCTCGCCAGGGACGTACCGAGGTGCGCCCCGCGGTCTCCCTCGGCATGCCGTCGCTCGGCGTTCCGGCCCCGTTGCCGGTCGTCGACGCCCCCGCCTGCGCCCGCTGACCCCTCGCTGAGCTCGGCGGGGCCGCGGGCGGCAGGGCAGGCAGGTCAGAAGGTCGAGTACAGCTCCTCGCCCGCCCGGCGCGACGGTGGTGCCGCCAGCTGCTCGCCCGGCACCTGCAGGGGGATTCCCGGCGGGTAGGCGATGATGTACCGCTCGTCGCCGCAGGAGCACTCCGGGGCATCGAGGCAGCACACGCTCTCCAACGCCTCGACCAGCAGGTCGACCTGCTCCGGGGTCACGCCGACGTGCATCGTGAACAGCAGCGTCGAGCCGTCCTGCCGCGAGACGAAGATGCCGTACTCGTCGAACAGGGCTGCGCGCACCTCCTGGGCGCGCTCGGGCGTCCCGAGGTCGAGGTGCACCTTCATCGGGTCCGCGAGGTACGCGCTCGTGGTGGCCACCGGCCGGTGCTCGGCCAGCCACGGGACCCGGCGCGCGAGCTCCCTGAGCCGGTCGGCCTGCGCGAGGGCTCGCTCGACGAGGGCGGTCCCCTCGGCGACGGCGTGGGCGCGCGCGATGTCGAGGCTCGCGAGCACCGGCAGCGACGGGCTCGTGGTGTGGACGCGGTACAGCGCCGCGCGCACGGTGGCCTTGAGCGTGTCCGGCCCGATGACGTGCAGGTACGAGCCCTGCCTCAGTGCGAGCATCGACTTGTGGGTCGAGTGCGTCACGAGGAACGACGCCGGCCAGTCGGGGTGCTCCGCGAGCGTCTCGCGGATCGCGTGGATGGCGGTGAGCCGCCGCAGCCACGGGTGGAACGCGTGGATCGCCGTCCAGGCCTCGTCGACGAGCACCCGGCAGCCCGACTCGGCGGTCAGCTCCTGCAGCGCGCCCAGGAAGCGACGCATCTGCACCAGGGACCCGTCGTAGGCGGACACCCCGACGACCACGACGTCGACCTCCACCCCGGCGGCCTTCGCCTCGCGCAGCGCGGTGATGACGCCGTGCTCGGTGTCCGTCGGCGACGTCGGTGCGTACAGGACGTCGGCGCCGAGGCGGTCGAGGGC
>LUMW01000463.1_pt1 | contig 25300 bp, 24 predicted proteins | sample 729761 | NCBI WGS metagenome assembly LUMW01 (sample SAMN03860302, study PRJNA289734) | marine metagenome | biome: seawater column; feature: ocean; material: water; isolation source: Red Sea water column Station 192 - depth 500m | place: Saudi Arabia: Red Sea | collected 2011-10-15 | depth 500 m
TGGCACCACGGTCGAGGTACCGATGGCCGATGGCGGAGAGGGGTTGCTTGACGTCTTCGGGGGTCCTGATCGAACTAACGAGGTAACCGGTCCCCTAGGCGAACCAGTGTCTGCCAGCTGGCGGCTCTCTGGAGAGACGGCGGTCATCGAGATGGCGGCGGCGTCGGGGCTGTTGCTGGCCGGAGGCGCTGAGGAGAACCAGCCCCTCGACGCCACCACTGCCGGCACCGGCGAGTTGGTCCGCGAGGCCGTCGAGGTGGGCGCCCGACGCGTGATCGTGGCGGTCGGCGGCTCGGCCACCACCGACGGCGGCCTCGGAGCGCTCCGGGCCATGGGGTCGTCGGCTCGCTACCGGAGCGTCGAACTGCTGGTCGCCTGCGACGTGCGGACCCGCTTCACCGACGCCGCCGAGGTGTTCGGTCCCCAGAAGGGGGCCTCGCCGGCGCAGGTGGAGATGCTGCGGCGGCGGTTGGTCCGGTTGGCCCAGCAGTACGAGGAGGACTTCGGCGTCGACGTGGTGGACCTGCCGCGGGCGGGGGCCGCCGGCGGACTGGCCGGCGGCCTGGCGGCCCTCGGTGCCGAGCTGGTTGACGGCATCGACCTGGTGGCCGAGGAGCTGGGCCTGGACGAGGTGCTCGAGGGGGCGGACCTGATGGTCACGGGGGAGGGGCAGTTGGACGCCACCTCGTGGGAGGGCAAGGTCGTCGGCGGCGTGTCGGCCTATGCGGCCGCCACCGGCGTGCCGGTGCTGGTGGTGGCGGGCCGGATCCACGCCGACCTGGCAGGCCGCACCGACGCCGTGTCGCTGCTGGAGCGATTCGGCGTGGAGCGGGCCATGTCCGACACGGCGGCGTGTGTCGAGGCCGTGGTCGCCGAGGTGGTCACGGAGGCCGCCGGGCGCTGATCGCCGGGTGGCGTCGGTAGGTTTTCGGGGATTCGTTTGCTGCCGGCGTCCGCCGGCGCCAGCCCACGGAGGCACCCCATGGCCGTCACCATCCGCATCCCCACCACGTTGCGTCCGCTCACCGCCGGTGCCGGCGAGGTCGAGGTCGACGGCGGGACGGTCGGCGAGGCCCTGGCCGCCCTCGAGGCCGCCCACCCGGGCTTCGGGTCCCGCATCCTCGACGAGGCGGGCGCACTGCGTCGGTTCGTCAACGTGTTCGTGAGCGACGAGGACGTGCGATTCCTCGACGGCCTCGACACGCCCGTGCCCGACGGCGGGACCGTGGCGATCGTCCCCGCCGTGGCCGGCGGCTGACGTCTCGCCGCCCCCGGCACGACCCTGCCGCCTCCCGCTCGACCCTGCCGCCGCCCGCCCCTCACGCCGCTCGCCGAGGTTGTGATTCCCGGCTGCGGCTGATTGGATTGGCACTCGCCGAGTGAGAGTGCCAAGCACCGCGACCCACGTTCGCCGCTGCGCAGCGCTCCACGACTTCGAACCGAAAGAAAGGCTTTCCGCCAATGGCGAAGATCATCAGTTTCGACGAGCAGGCTCGCCGCTCGCTCGAGAAGGGCATGAACCAGCTTGCCGACGCCGTGCGCGTCACGCTGGGTCCCAAGGGCCGCAACGTCGTGCTCGAGAAGAAGTGGGGAGCCCCCACGATCACCAACGACGGCGTCTCCATCGCCAAGGAGATCGAACTCGAGGACCCGTACGAGAAGATCGGCGCCGAACTCGTCAAGGAGGTCGCCAAGAAGACCGACGACGTGGCGGGTGACGGCACCACCACCGCCACCGTGCTGGCCTGGTCGATGGTCCGCGAGGGCCTGCGCAACGTGGCCGCCGGCGCCAACCCCATGTCGGTCAAGAAGGGCATCGAGGCCGCCGTTGCCTCGAGCGTCGAGTCGATCCTCGCCGACGCCGTGGACGTGTCCAGCGACAAGGAACAGATCGCCAACGTGGCCGCCATCTCGGCCGCCGATCCCGAGATCGGCGCCATGATCTCCGAGGCCATCGACAAGGTCGGCAAGGACGGCGTCATCACCGTCGAGGAGGGCCAGACCTTCGGCATCGACATGGACCTCGTCGAGGGCATGCGCTTCGACAAGGGCTACATCTCGCCGTACTTCGTCACCGACCCCGAGCGCATGGAGGCGGTCCTCGAGGATCCGTACGTGCTGTTCGTCGGCTCCAAGATCTCGGCCGTGCGCGACCTCGTGCCCGTGCTCGAGAAGGTCATGCAGGCCGGCCGGCCGATGCTGATCATCGCGGAGGACATCGAGGGTGAGGCCCTGGCCACCCTCGTGGTCAACAAGATCCGTGGCACCTTCAACGCCGTCGCCGTCAAGGCCCCCGGCTTCGGCGACCGCCGCAAGGCGATGCTCCAGGACATGGCCATCCTCACCGGCGGCCAGGTCATCACCGAGGAGGTCGGCCTCAAGGTCGAGAACGCCTCCCTCGACATGCTGGGCCGTGCCCGCAAGGTGGTCGTCTCCAAGGACGAGACCACCATCGTCGAGGGCGCCGGCGACGAGGCCGACATCAACGGCCGGATCGGCCAGATCAAGGGCGAGATCGACAACACCGACTCCGACTACGACCGCGAGAAGCTCCAGGAGCGCCTCGCCAAGCTGTCGGGCGGCGTGGCCGTGCTCAAGGTCGGTGCCGCCACCGAGGTGGAACTCAAGGAGAAGAAGCACCGCATCGAGGACGCCGTCAGCACGACCAAGGCGGCCATCGAGGAGGGTGTCGTCGCCGGTGGTGGCGTCACCCTGCTGCGTGCCCAGGCGGCGGCCGAATCGGTCGCCGACGGCCTGGGGGCCGACGAGGCCACCGGTGCCCGCATCGTGGCCCGCTCGCTCGAGGGTCCGCTGACCCAGATCGCCGTGAACGCCGGCCTCGAGGGCGGCGTCGTCGTCGAGCGGGTGCGCAGCCTCGAGGGTTCCTCGGGCCTCAACGCCGCCACGGGTGACTACGAGGACCTGATCGCCGCCGGCATCATCGATGCCGCAAAGGTGACCCGGTCGGCGCTGCAGAACGCGGCGTCCATCGCTGCGCTGTTCCTCACGACCGAGGTGGTCATCGCCGACGCCCCCGCCGAGGGCGCGGCCGGTGGTGGCATGCCCGACATGGACTTCTAGTCCGCACCGGTCCGAGCGCGTGTGGGGCGCCCCTCGGGGCGCCCCGTGCCGTTTTCGGGACGTTTTGGGCCACGAGGCGGTTCACTGGTGGTCGTGGACGAGCAGGAGGCCGGTCGGTGAGCCGGGGGCGCACCCGCCGGGTGCTGACGCGCCGGATCGACGGCGAGGGCAGCCGCCGCGTCCAGGACGAACTGATCGTCGAGGAGCCGATGTCGGTGCGCCTCGACGGCGAGTTGGTCGCCACCACGATGCGCACCCCCGGCGACGACTTCGAGTTGGCGGTCGGGTTCCTCGTGACCGAGGGGGTGCTCGACGGCGTCCCGGTCCGTGCGGTCCGCTACTGCGGCCAGGGCTCGGCGGCCGAGGCCGAGTACAACGACGTCACGGTCGAGACGGGCGGGGTGGCGCCGGCCCCGACGCCCCGGCTGGGCCCCGCCTCCTCGTCGTGCGGCATCTGCGGCACGGTGGCGATCGACGAGTTGGCGGCCCGCCTCGACCCCCTCGACGCCGACCCGTTCGACCCCGAGGTGCTGGCCGGCGTGGCCGCCCGCATCGACGGCGACCAGGCCCTCTTCGGTGCCACCGGCGCCGTCCACGCCGCTGCGGCGTTCGACCGCACCGGCGAGCCGCTACTGCTCCGGGAGGACATCGGCCGGCACAACGCCGTCGACAAGGTGGTGGGTCGCCTCCACCTCGACGGTGGCCTGCCGGCCAACGACCTGGGCCTGTGGGTCAGCGGCCGGGCCTCCTTCGAGATGGCCCAGAAGGCCTGGGCGGCCGGCTTCGCCGCCCTGGTGGCGGTCAGCGGGCCCTCGGCGCTGGCCGTCGAGACCGCCAGGGTGGCCGGCCTGCAACTGGCCGGCTTCGCCCGCGGCGAGCGGCTGAACCTCTACACCGGCGACTGACGACCGCCACGCCGCCCCGGCACCCTGCGTTGGGGCGCGGCTTCGTACACTCGGCGCCATGAGCGAACCGGTCACTCCCGCCGAGGGCCTCGGCGTCCTCCACCTCTTCTGCCGGGTGGGTCCCCTCGCCGACCCCGAGGGCGTCGGCACCGCCGTCGCCGCCGCCGAGGCGGCGGGCGCCCAGGTGGTGCCCGTGGCGATCCTCGGACACAAGGCCGACATCGCCCTCATGGCGCTCAGCGACGACCTCTGGCGGCTCCGCGACCTTCAGACCGGCGTGGCGGCCGCCGGCCTCGAGGTGGTCGACAGCTACCTCTCCCTCACGGAGGTATCCGAGTACGCCGCCGGGATCCCCGACGAGATGAAGGAGGCCCGCCTGCGTCCGGTGCTCCCGCCCGCGGACAAGCCGGCCTGGTGCTTCTACCCGATGTCGAAGCGCCGTGGCGAGCAGGACAACTGGTTCACGCTGCCGTTCGAGGAGCGCAGCGGGCTGATGCACGAACACGGGTCGTCGGGGCGGAAGTTCGCCGGCCGGGTCGTGCAGCTCATCACCGCCTCGACCGGCGTCGACGACTTCGAGTGGGGCGTCACCCTGTTCGGCCAGCGTCCCGACGACCTCAAGGACGTCGTCTACACCCTGCGCTACGACCGGGCGTCGGCGGTCTACGCCGATTTCGGGCCCTTCTACACCGGCCTCGTGGCGTCCCTCGACGAGGTCCTCGACCGGGCCGGCTGCCGGGCGGGATAGCGGCACCGTGACCGCCGCGCCGCCGGTGCCGCTCAAACGACTGCGGACGGAACTGCGGCGCCTGGACCGGGTGGTGGTCGCCTTCTCCGGCGGCGTCGACTCGGCCTTCCTCGCCTACGTCGCCCACACGACACTCGGACCCGGGTTCGCCAGGGCCGTCACCGCCGTCTCGCCGTCGCTGGCCGGCGTCGAGCGGGAGGAGGCGGCGGCACTGGCGACGGAGTGGGGCCTCGACTGGTCGACCGTCGAGACCGACGAGATGGCCTCGGCGGCCTACCGGGCCAACGACCCCGATCGCTGTGCCCACTGCAAGGACGCCCTGATGGACGCCGTGGCGCCGCAGGCCGAGGCGGCGGGGGCCACGGTGCTGTTGGGCGTGACGGTCGACGACCTCGGCGACCACCGACCGGGCCAGCAGGCCGCCGCCGACCGGGGTGCCCGGTTCCCGCTGCTCGAGGTGGGCTTCACCAAGGCCGAGGTCCGGGAGCAGTCGCGGCGCCTGGGGCTGCGCACCTGGGACAAGCCGGCTGGCCCGTGTCTCGCCTCCCGGATCCCGTACGGGACGCCGGTCAGCGTCCAGGTACTGGGGACGGTCGAGCGGGCCGAGGCGGCGGTGCGCCGTCTGGGATTCGACGAGCTCCGAGTCCGCCACTACGGCGACACCGCCCGCATCGAGGTCGCCGGACACCGCCTCGCCGAGGCGGTCGAGCGGCGGGACGAGGTGGTCGCAGCGGTGGAGGCCGCTGGCTACCGCTACGTGACGCTGGACCTTGCCGGCCTGCGGTCGGGCAACCTCAACGACGCCCACCGACCACCATCGTGACCCGGCGGGTGCGGGCGTTCGTCCCCGACCTCATGGACCGCTCCCGCCTGCGGGCCCCGGGGGTGGAGGTCGGGTTCGTGGCGGACCCCGCCACCCTGCTCGAGGAGTCCGCCGAGCTGTATGTGGTCGACCTGGCCCGGACCGGCGTCCTGGAGGCGCTCGGGGGGCGGCCCGGCGACGGGGCCCGCCTCGTCGGGTTCGCGCCCCACGTCGACGAGGCGGCCATGGCTGAGGCACGGGCGGCCGGCCTCGACGAGGTGTACGCCCGGTCGACCTTCTTCCGGCGCTTCCCCGAGGTCTGAGCCTCCCACCTCGCTCCCCGTCAGTGACAGTTCATACAGTCGAAACACTCGTGTGACGGTCGGGACACCTGCTGAGGGCAATCTGACGCGGTCCGCATCGGCGGACCATGTGTCCAGAGAATCCGAGGAAAGGAAGGCCGAACCATGGGGTCCGGCGACTACGCGTGGATGTTGACCTCGACCGCCCTGGTGGTCTTCATGGTGCCGGGGCTGGCGCTGTTCTACGGCGGCATGGTCCGCTCGAGGAACGTCCTGAACATGCTCCTGATGAACCTGGCCTGTATCGGAATCGTGCCCATCGTCTGGGTGCTGGTGTCGTACTCGTTGGGCAACAGCTCCGACGGCTCGGGCTTCTTCGGCGGTGACTGGATCGGCAACTTCGACGCCATCGGGTTGAAGGGGCTCAACGGCGACGCCGAGAGCCTCATCTTCGTGGCGTTCCTGATGACGTTCGCCTCGATCACGCCGGCGCTCATCTCCGGTTCCGTCGCCGGTCGGCTGAAGTTCTCGGCCTGGCTGGTGTTCGTCCCCGTCTGGCTGCTGCTCGTCTACACCCCCGTCACCTACTGGGTGTACAGCGGCTGGCAGCACGGCAACGGTGCCCTCGACTTCGCCGGCGGCACCGCCATCCACCTCAACGCCGGCGTCGCCGCCCTGGCGGTCGTGCTGGTGCTGGGTCGCCGTCGGGGTTGGCCCAGCGAGGCGATGCCCCCGCACAACGTCCCGATGGTGCTCATCGGCACCGGGATCCTGTGGTTCGGCTGGTTCGGCTTCAACGCCGGGTCGGCGGGTGCCGCCAACGAACAGGCTGTCCAGGCCCTGCTCAACACCTTCCTCGGCGCCGGCGGCGGCATGGTGGGGTGGCTGGCCGTGGAACGCCTGAGGGGCGGCCGTCCCACCACCCTCGGGGCCTGCTCCGGCGTGGTGGCAGGCCTCGTGGCGATCACGCCAGCCGCCGGCTACGTGGGCGGCATGGCCGGCATCGTGTTCGGCCTGGTGGCAGGCGGCGTCTGCTTCTTCGCCCTGTCGCTCAAGACCCGGTACGGCTTCGACGACAGCCTCGACGTCGTGGCGGTCCACGGCGTGGGCGGCCTGCTGGGCGGCCTGCTGCTCGGCCTGTTCGCCGACGCCAGTGCCATCCCCGGCGGTGGCTTCGACGACGGCCTCTTCTTCGGTGGCGGGATCGAGCTGCTCCTCGACCACGTCGTCGCCATGGGCTCGGTCATCGTGTTCTCGTTCGTCGTGACCTGGCTGCTGGCCAAGGCCTTGGACGCCACCATCGGCCTCCGGGTCGACGCCGACGACGAGCAGGTGGGCCTCGACCGGGCGCTGCACGCCGAGTCGGCGTACAACGAGCCGCCCGTCGGCGGTGTGGCCACCTGACCCCGGCCGCCGGGCATTCGGGCGTGTCGGGGTCGCGGGCATGATGTGGCGGTGACCACCGGGCAACCGGACGCGCCGGCGTACGCGATCGACGACCTCCTTGCCGACGGCGACCTCACGGGCGTCGCCTGGTGTGAGGCGCGGACCGCACGCACCGACGCCTACCTGTTGGCGCTGTACGGGGCCGCCGGCGCTCCGGCCGGCACCGCCCTCGTCGCCCTCGGTGGATACGGCCGCGGCGACCTCTGCCCGGAAAGCGACCTCGACGTGGCGCTGGTGCACGCCCCGGGCGTCGACGTGGGTGGCGTGGCCGACCGGATCTGGTACCCGGTCTGGGACGCCGGGCTGAAGCTGGGCCACCAGGTCGGCACGGTCGACCAGATCCTCGAGGTGGCCCGCGAGAACCTCGACACGGCGACCAGCCTGCTGGCGGCACGTCACCTTGCCGGTGACGAGGCGCTGTCCGGAGACCTGGCCGAGCGGGGTCGGGCGCAGTGGACCTCCCGCTGGCAGACCCACCTGGCCGACCTCCAGACCGCCGTGGCGGAGCGCCACGCCCACTTCGGCGAGGTGGCCTTCCTGCTCGAGCCCGACCTCAAGGAGGCCCGGGGAGGACTGCGCGACGTCCACACCCTCGGCTGGTTGGAGGTGAACGAGCCGGTACTCCGCGAAACCGAGTCGGCGGCGCTGGCGGAGGCGGCCGAGACGCTGCTGGCCGCCCGAGTCGAACTCCACCGGGTGACGGGTCGCCGCAGCGACCGCCTGCTGCTGGAACTCCAGGACGAGGTGTCGGCTCGCCTCGGCTACCGGGACGCCGACCTGCTCATGGCCGACGTGGCCGCCGCCGCCCGGACCATCGCCTGGACGGGCGACGGGGCGTCCCGTCGCATCAGCCGGGCGCTCAGCGACGGGAAGCGCCGCCGCCCGCTGGGTCGCCGTCGATCGCGGGAGGTCGCCCCGGGGATGCTCCTCGAGGACGGCCTCCTCCACCTCGACGCCGACGTCGCCGTCGACGACCCGCTGGCGGTCCTGCGCTGTGCCCGGGAGGCGGCCGGCCATGGTGCCCTGCTGGCCCGCCGTGCACTCGACCGTCTGGCCGACGAGGCTGCCGACCTGCCCACCCCGTGGCCGGAGGAGGCCCGTCGGCTGTTCGTCGACCTGCTGGCCGCCGGCGAGCCGATGGTGGCCGTGGTCGAGGACCTCGACCAGCGGGGACTCTTCGTCCCGATCCTCCCAGAGTGGGAGCCCTGCCGGTCCCGGCCGCAGCGCAACGCCTACCACCGCTTCACCGTCGACCGCCACCTGCTGGTCGCCGCCGCCGAGGCGTCGGTGCTCGTGGACCGGGTCGACCGCCCCGACCTGCTGCTCGTCGGCGCCCTCCTCCACGACATCGGAAAGGGGTACCCGGGGGACCACACCGAGGTCGGCATGGAACTGGTAGCGACCATCGGTGAGCGCATGGGGTTCCCGCCGGCCGACGTCGACGTGCTGGTGGCCATGGTCGAGCACCACCTCCTGCTGCCCGACGTGGCCACCCGGCGGGACCTCGACGACGACGGGACGATTCGTGCCGTCGCCGGAATCGTGGGCGGCCGCCGGCTGCTGGCGCTGCTTGGCGCCCTGACCGAGGCGGACTCCATCGCCACCGGCCCATCCGCCTGGAGCAGCTGGAAGGCGGAGCTGGTGGGCGAGCTGGTCCGGCGGGTCGACCACGTCCTGGCGGGCGGTGACCTCGGTGAGATCGTCGGGACGTCCTTTCTCAACGTCGAGCAGCGACGGCTGTTGGACGGCACGGGTCTGCACGTCGAGGGGTCGGGGTCGACGCTCACCGTCGTCGCCGACGATCGGCCCGGCACCTTCTCGAAGATGGCCGGCGTGCTGGCCCTCAACGGCGCCGGGGTCGCGGCAGCGGCGGCGCATTCCGAGGACGGGCGGGCATTGTCGGTCTTCCGGGTGGAGAGCGAGTTCGGCGGGGACCCCGACTGGGAGCGCATCACCGAGCAGGTCGAGCAGGCCCTGGCCGGCCGGCTCGCCGTCGCTGCCCGGCTGGGCGACCGCTCCCGCACCTACCGTACGGCGCCCACGTCCGCCCGCCCGGCCCGTCCCCGGGTGACGGTCGACAATGCCACCTCTGACGTCGCCACGGTCCTCGAGGTGACCTGTCCCGACGGGGTGGGGGTGCTCTACCGGATCACCCGGGCCTTCGCCGAACTCGACCTCGACATCGTCAGCGCCCGGGTCCAGACCCTCGGCTCGGACGTGGTCGACGCCTTCTACGTCCGGGATGTCTCCGGCGCCAAGATCGAGGACCGCGACCACCTGGCCGAGGTCGAGTTGGCTGTGTTGCGCTGGATCGACGTCGACTTCTGAGGTAGCCGCAGCGGACGACATCGCCTACGGTCGCTCCCGTGGCTGGACTGGACCCTCCCTCGCAGGCCGACCTGATTCGCTGGTCGGAGGCGCTGGCAGCCATCGCCCGCACAGGCCTCGGGTTCTCGGACCTCCTGTATGAGCGGGAGCGGTTCGAGGAGGTTCTGCACGTGGCCGCCGACATCCGGGCCCGTGCCGACTCGGAGTTCGACGCCGAGGCCCTCGTCGAGCACTGGATGGGGGCGGTCGGGTCTGGCGTGCCCGGCTACGTGACCCCGAAGGTCACGGTGGGAGCGGTGGTCGGCAACGACGACGGCGAACTGTTGCTGGTGCAGCGAGCCGACTCCGGGCTGTGGCTGTATCCGACCGGCTGGGCCGACGTCGGGTATTCGGCGGCCGAGGTGGTGGTCAAGGAGGTCCGGGAGGAGACGGGCATCGAGTGCGAGGTCGTGCAGCCGGTCGCCATCCTCGACGGCATGCGCCTGGGCTTCACCGGTATCCCGCTGTACTCACTGGTCTTTCACTGCCGGATGACCGGCGGCTCCCTGCAGCCGCACCCACTCGAGGTCCGCGACGTCGGGTTCTTCGCCGAGGGCTGTCTGCCCGAGGACACGATCCTGCCCGAGGCGTGGGCGGCGGAGTCGTTCGCCGCCATCCGCGGCGAGCCCGTGGAGGTGCGTTTCGACCTGCCGCGGGAGCCACCCTGGAAGGGTGACGCGAACCCCTAGCCGGAGTGGTTGCGGGGAACGTCCCGGCTCGCCCCTAGTCGGGGTGGTTCCGGAGGCGAAGGCCTGGACGAGTTCGGGGATCCCGTCCTCCTCGGCCTCGGCCACGAGTTCGCTGATCTGGGCGACGTAGGCCTCGCTGGCGATCTCGAGGTCGGTACGCGGCAGCGGGACGCCGAGTACCACGCTGATCTTCTCGACGAGGGCGAGGGCCGCCTTGGGGGACGGGGCACTCGAGATGTAGGACGGGACGCTGGCCCACAGGGAGGCGGTCGAGAGGCCGCACTCGCGGAGTCGGGCACCGAGCACGCCGACGATGCCGGTCGGACCCTCGTAGGTGGATGGCCGGATTCCGAGGCGGTCGGAGAGCTCCGGCTCGTCGGCGAGGCCGAAGACGGGGACGGGCCGGGTGTGGGGGATGTCGGCCAGCAGGGCCCCGAGCGTCACGACACGGCTGGCCCCGAGGGCGTCGGCGACGGCGACCACGTGGTCGGTGAAGGTCCGCCAACGCAGCTGCGGCTCGTGGCCGATGAGGACGACCAGGTCGTTGGGCGCTCCCGCGATGCTGCCGGCATAGACGGTGGTGGTCGGCCACTTGATGACGCGCTGCCCGCCCCGGAGGTGGACGAACGGACGGGCCACGGTGAAGTCGAAGAAGTCCTCGGCCTCGATCGTCCCGACCGGCGTGGCGTCGAAGTGGTCGCGCACGTAGCGGGCGGCGGTGCTGGCGGCCTCGCCGGCGTCGTTCCAGCCCTCGAAGGCGGCAAGCACGACCGGACGCTCCAGGTCGGGTCGCTTGTCCCAGTGGAGGTGCGGTGCCGGGGAAGCGCTCATCGGGCGCGAGGGTAGCGGTGGCGGGGTCCGGACGCGCCTGCGTCCCGATGTCGGACGAGGGTCGCCCTACACTCGGCGTCCGTGCTGGAGATCCGAGAGGCGACGGTGGCCGACGACGACCTGGTGGCGGCGATGGCGCGCCTCATCCCGCAACTGTCGAGTTCGAACCCGCCTCCCGACGCCGCCGACCTCGAGGCGATCGTGGCGTCGGATGCCTCGGTGCTCCTGTTGGCCGTGGACGACGGCGAGGTCGTGGGGAGCCTCACGCTGGCGCTGTTCCGGATCCCGACCGGCCTGCGGGCCTGGATCGAGGACGTGGTCGTGGACGGGTCGTCACGTGGCCGGGGCGTGGGCGAGGCGCTCAACCTTGCGGCCCTCGACCGGGCCCGGGCCGAGGGGGCGACGACGGTCGACCTGACCTCGCGTCCGTCCCGGGAGGCCGCCAACCGGCTCTACCGGCGCCTCGGCTTCGAGGAGCGCGAGACCAACGTCTATCGCCACCGGCTCTAGGCAGGACGCCGGGAGCCGACGTGTTCGGGCTCCAGGACTGAGGAGCCGGCCAGACCTTCCGGTTCCAGCCGAGCGGGGAGCTGGTCAGGCCTTCCGGCGTCGGGCGATGCGGGCCTCGAACTTCTCGGCCTGCTCGATGAGTCGGCCGGTGATGCCCATGATCTCCTCCTGGGCCTCGGCCGCCTCGCCGTCCAGTCCCTCGAGGTCGCCGACCTTCCAGTAGCGGATGAGCGGCTGGACCACCTGCTCGGCGTGGACCCGCAGGTTGTAGATGCCGGTCTTGGCGATCTCGACGGCTCGGCGCTGGAAGTTGGGGATCTCGGTGCCGGGCATCGAGAAGTTAACGAGGACGCGTCGCAGCGACCTGACGACCAGGCTGGGCGCCTCGCGCAGCATGGCCGTGGTGACGCCCCGGTAGAACATGAAGTGGTGGTTCTCGTCGACGGCCACCCGGTTCATGACCTCGTAGGCGATCGGGTCCTCGGCCTTCACGCCGGCGTTGCGGTGGCTGACCCGTGTTGCCAGTTCCTGGGCCGACGTGTAGTTGAAGATGTCGACCGGGTCGGTGTAGCCGATGCTCCAGCCGCGGCTCACCGTGGCGAGGCGGTCCTCCTCGAGGAGGCGGGGGTCGCAGTTGCGGGAGGTCAGCAGGAAGTCGCGGATGGCGATGGAGTGCTGGCCCTCCTCGGCGGTCCACAGGCCCGACCACTCGGCCATCGCCGAGTCTGCGGGAAACGCCCCGGCGATGCGGGCGTGGTAGTAGGGCAGGTTGTCCTCGGTCAGCAGGTTGAGAACGAGGGCGGTGCGCACCGGGCGGGACACCGAGGCCTGGGACTCGTCCCAGGGTTCGTCCCGGTAGTTGCGGCCCTGCTCCCACGGGACGACCTCGTGGGCGTACCAGTGCTCACGGCGCTCACGGTGCGTGTCCATGAGCGAGCGGATTTCGGGCTCGACGGTCTGGACCAGTTCGAGCGATTCGGCGGTGGTGGTCACGGATGCATCCCGGGGGAAAGAGGGGTGGAGGACGACGGGTTGGCCACGTCGCCTGATGCGCACAGACTACGTGCGAATCCGGGGCCATGGTGCGTCGACCCGGCGCGATGCGGCAGCATGGAGGCATGGCGGACATGACGGACCTGCCCGACATCGACTGGCAGTCGCTGCGGTCGATCGCCGCCGAGGCGGCGGCGGCCGCCTACTGCCCCTATTCGCGCTTCCCGGTGGGTGCGGCCGGGCTGGTCGACGACGGCCGGATCGTGTCGGGTTGCAACGTCGAGAACGCCTCGTATGGGCTCACCCTGTGCGCCGAGTGCGGGCTGGTGTCCGACCTGCACCTGACGGGCGGTGGCCTGCTCGTGGCGGTGGCGGTCGTCGACCCGGACGGTACGGCGATCACCCCGTGTGGACGCTGCCGGCAGGTGCTCCACGAGGCCGGTGGCGCCGACCTGCTGGTCGACGGGCCCGACGGGCCGCAACCGCTGGGTGGCCTGCTGCCCGGGGCGTTCGGCCCCGACGACCTGGCCGGCTGAGCCGGCATCGGACGACTGGAGCATCCGGTGGACGCCGTCGAGGTCATCCGCACCAAGCGCGACGGCGGCCGCCTCAGCGACGAGCAGATCGGGTGGTTCATCGGTCGCTACGCCGAGGGTGGCGTCATCGCCGATGAGCAGGCGGCGGCGCTGGCCATGGCGATTTTCTTCAACGGCATGGAGCCCGACGAACTGGCGACCTGGACCCGCGCCATGGTCGACTCGGGCACCACGCTGGACCTGTCCGGCGTGGGACGGCCGACGGTCGACAAGCACTCCACCGGGGGCGTGGGCGACAAGGTCTCGCTGCCGCTGGTGCCGCTGGTGGCGGCCTGCGGGGCGGCGGTGCCGCAACTCTCGGGCCGGGGCCTCGGCCACACCGGCGGCACGCTCGACAAGATGGAGTCGATCCCCGGCTGGAGCGCCCGGCTGGAGCCGGACGCCATGGTCGAGGTGCTGCGGACCGTGGGCGGGGTGATCGCCGGGCCCACCGAGGACCTGGCGCCCGCCGACCGGCGCCTCTACGCCCTCCGGGACGTGACCTCGACGGTCGACTCGATCCCGCTGATCGCCAGTTCGATCATGTCCAAGAAGGTGGCTGAGGGCACCGATGCCCTGGTGCTCGACGTGAAGGTGGGTTCGGGGGCGTTCCTGCCCGAGGTCGAGCGGGCCCGGGAGCTGGCCGAGACGATGGTCGGCCTCGGTGAGCACAACGGGGTCCGTACGGTGGCGCTGCTCACGGCGATGGACACGGTGTTGGGCCGCACGGCCGGCAACGCCCTGGAGGTCGCCGAGTCGGTCGAGGTGCTCGACGGGGGCGGCCCGCCCGACCTGGTCGAGGTGACGCTGGCGCTGGCTGGGGAGATGGTGGCCCTGGCCGGAATCGACGCCGACCCGGCCGAGGTGCTGGCGTCGGGCCGGGCTCGGGAGGCCTGGGACGCCATGGTGCGGGCCCAGGGCGGCGACCCCGAGGCGGCCCTTCCGGTCGCCTCGCACGTGGAGGTCGTGGAGGCGCCCGAGTCGGGCGTGCTGTCGCGGCTCGACTGTCGGTCGGTGGGCGTGGCCGCCTCGCGGTTGGGCGCCGGCCGGGCCCGGAAGGAGGACCCGGTCAGCCCGTCGGCCGGCGTGGTGTGCCTCGCCAAGCCCGGCGACCCCGTGGAGGCCGGCCAGCCGCTGCTGGAACTCCACGCCGACGACCCGGACCGATTCGTCGCAGCGAGGGAGGCGCTCGACGGTGCCGTCGAGGTGGCCGACGAGGCCTCGCCCGCGTCCCCGCTCGTCCTCGACCGCATCACCGCCTGAGCCCCCTGAGTGGGCCTCGGCACGGCTTCAGCGGCCGATGGGGTGCCAGACGGTCTTGAACTCGAGGAAGGCGGCGACCAGCATCGGGGAGGCGTCGGCGGGGTTGGCGTGCACCAGGCGCTTGACGTTCTCGGCGGCGTCGGCGAGGGCCTCGTCGGGCAGGTCGTCGGGGGCGCCGGCCAGGTCGACGGCGTTGACGTCGAGGTGGCCGAGGGCCCACGGCAGCAGTGCCGCCACGTCGCCGGTGAGCACGTTGACCACGCCGCCGGGTACGTCGGAGGTGGCCAGCACCTCGGCGAGGCTCATCGCCACCAGGGCCGAGCCGGCGCCGGACAGCACGATCGACGTGTTGCCGGTGACGATCGCCGGCGCCACCCGGGAGGTCAGCCCCAGCAGGGGCGGGTCGTCGGGGACGGCCTGGACCACCACGCCGGTGGGTTCGGGGACGGTGAAGTTGAAGTAGGGGCCGGCCACCGGGTTGACGGTGCCGAGCACCTGGTGGACCTTGTCCGCCCAGCCGGCGTACCAGACCCACCGGTCGACCGACTGCTCGACCTCGCGTCGGGCGGCACGAGGGGTGCGCCCGGCGTTGCGGAGCAGGTCGACGAACTCGTCGGCCCTCGCGTCGAGCATTTCGGCCACCCGGTAGAGGACCTGGCCCCGGTTGTAGGCGGTGCGCCCGGCCCAGCCCGACTGCGCCGACCGGGCGGCCCGGACCGTCTCGCGCAGGTCCTTGCGGGATGCCTTGGCGGCGTTGGCGAGGAACTGGCCGTCGGCACCGTGGACCTGGAACGTGTGGCCCGACTCGGAACGCGGGAAGGCGCCCCCGATGAAGAGCTTGAACGTCTTGTCGACGGGGAGGTGGCCACTCATCGGGAGACACCCTCGGCGTCGCGTACGTAGGCACCGAGGCCGGCCAGGCCACCCTCACGGCCGAAGCCGCTCTCCTTGTAGCCGCCGAACGGACTGGCGGGGTCGAACCTGTTGAACGTGTTGGCCCACACGACGCCGGCCCGGAGCCGCTCGGCCATCCAGTGGACCTTCGAGCCCTTCTCGGTCCAGATGCCCGCCGACAGCCCGTACGGGGTGTTGTTGGCCTTCTCGACGGCCTCCTCGGGGGTGCGGAAGGTCTGGACGGCCAGCACCGGGCCGAAGACCTCCTCGCGGGCGATGCGGTGGCTCTGCTGCACCTCGGTGAACACCGTCGGGGCGAACCAGAACCCCCGGTCGGGCAGGTCGCAGGCCGACTGGTGGAGGACGGCTCCCTCTTCGACGCCGGACTCGACCAGCGCCGTGATGCGGGCCAGCTGTTCGGCCGAGTTGATGGCGCCCACGTCGGTGTTCTTGTCCAGCGGGTCGCCGACCCGGAGGCGGGCCATGCGGGCGTGGAGCCGCTCGACGAAGTCGCCGGCGATCGACTCCTGGACCAGGAGGCGGGATCCGGCGCAGCAGACGTGGCCCTGGTTGAACCAGATGCCCTGCACGACGCCCTCGACGGCCTGGTCGAGGGCGGCGTCCTCGAAGACCACGTTGGCGGCCTTTCCGCCCAGCTCGAGGGTGAGCGGCAGCCGTCGGACGGCGGCCGAGCGCTGGATGCGCTTGCCGACCTCGGTCGAGCCGGTGAAGGCCAGCTTGTCGACGCCGGGGTGCTCGACCAGGGCGGCGCCCGTCTCGCCGGCGCCGGTGACGACGTTGACCACCCCGGGAGGCAGGCCCACGTCGTCGAGCACCTCGGCCAGCAGCAGCGCCGTGAGCGGCGTGGTCTCGGCCGGCTTGAGCACGACCGTGTTCCCACAGGCCAGGGCCGGTGCCAGCTTCCAGGCGGCCATCAGCATCGGGAAGTTCCACGGGATGACCTGCCCGGCCACGCCGTGGGGTTCCACCCGACGGTTGGGGAAGGCGTACTCGAGCTTGTCGGCCCAGCCGGCGTGGTGGAAGAAGTGGGCGGCGACCAGCGGCAGGTCGACGTCTCGGCTCTCCCGGATCGGCTTGCCGCCGTCCATGGTCTCGAGCACGGCGAACTCCCGGGACCGCTCCTGGAGTTGGCGGGCGATGCGGTACAGGTAGCGGGCGCGCACCGTGCCGGGGGTGTCCCGCCAGTGGTCTTCGAAGGCCGTCCTGGCGGCCGCGACCGCCCGGTCGACGTCCTCGGCGCCGGCCTCCGACACCGTGGCCAGCCGTTCCTCGGTCGAGGGGCTGATGGTGTCGAACGTGCGGCCCGAGCGGGCCTCGACGAACTCGCCGCCGATGTAGAGGCCGTACTCGTCGGCCAGTTCGACGATGCCGGTCGACTCGGGTGCCGGCGCGTAGTCGAGGTCGAAGCCCTGCTCGTCCGCCATCAATCCCGCTCCGGGTCGCCGGTCGCCGCGTCCATCAATCCACCGTCACGTAGTCGGGGCCGCCGTAGCGGCCGTCGTCCAGCTTGGCCAACTGCAGCAGCACGTCATTGAGCAGGCTGGAGGCGCCCAGCCGGAAGCGGTCCGGCGTCAGCCAGCCGGTGCCGAGCGTCTCGCCCATCAGCACCAGGTAGTGCCAGGCCTGCTTGGCGGAGCGGATGCCGCCGGCCGCCTTGAAGCCGACCGCCCGGCCCTCACGCTGTGCGAACTCCCGGATGGCCTCGGCCATGCACAGGGCCGTGGCGTGCGTCGCCGCCTTCGGGATCTTGCCGGTCGAGGTCTTGATGAAGTCGGCGCCGGCGGCCATGGCGAGCATCGACGCCCGGCGGATCGGCTCGTAGCCACCCAGCTCGCCGGCCTCGAGGATCACCTTGAGGTGGACGTCGCCGCAGGCCTCCTTGGAGGCGGCCACTTCGTCGTGCACGCGTGCCAGGTCTCCGGCGAGGAACGCCGACCGGTTCAGCACGATGTCGATCTCGTCGGCGCCGTCGGCCACGGCACTGCGGATGTCGTCGCAGCGCACGTCCAGGTCCGAGAGGCCCGACGGGAAGGCGCCCGCCACGCTGGCCACGGCCACCCCGGTGCCGGCGACGGTCGCGGCGGCGTGGGCGACCATCTCCGGGTAGACGCACACGGCGGCCACAGACGGGACCGACGGGTCCGTGGCGTCGGGCCGGATCGCCTTGCGGCACAGCGATGACACCTTGCCGGGCGTGTCGACGCCCTCGAGCGTGGTGAGGTCCATGCAGCGGATCGCCAGGTGGAGGGCCGCCCGCTTGCTGGTCGTCTTGATGGAGCGGCTGCACAGTTCGGCGGCGCGTGCCTCGAGGGCCACCTCGTCGACCGGGGTGGTCGGCACCGGGGCATAGGCCGTGCGGGTCACGACGGGGACCCTAGGAGGCCGAGGGCGGCGTCGGCGAGGGCGGCGACGGCTGCGTCGCCGGTGGCCTCGGCGGTGGCCGGGTCGTCGCCAACGGGGACGACCACCTCGGCGTAGGCCTTGAGCAGCGGCTCGGTGCCGCTGGGGCGCAGCAGGAGGCGACCCCCGTCGAGGTCGAGGGCCAGGAGGTCGGCGGGTGGCAGGCCCGTGCCCGGCTGCAGGTGGTCGGCGACGGCGACGACCGCCCGGCCCGCCACCTCCGTCGGCGGGTCGGCACGCAGGCCGTCGAGCAGTTCGGCGACGTGCCGGGTGCCGTCGGGGCCCTCCAGTCGCAGCGTGCGCAGTGCCGTGCGGTGGGCTCCATGGCACCGCCACAGGTCGTGGAGCAGGTCCAGCACCGTCCGACCCGCCGCCTTCGCTGCGGCCGCCAGGTCGGCGAACGCCACGGCGGCGGTGATGCCGTCCTTGTCGAGGGTCAGGTCGCCCACGAGGTAGCCGAGGGCCTCCTCGTAGCCGAACACCATCCGGGCCGAGGGGTCGGCGAGGGCCGGGCGGACGATCCACTTGAAGCCGGTGAGGGTGTCGGCGTAGCGGACCCCGTGGTGGGCGGCCTGTGCGGACAACAGGCGGGAGGACACCACGGTGGTGGCCACCAGCCGGTCGTCGCCCGACCCACCGGCCAGGACGTGCTCGGCCAGCAGACCACCGATCTCATCCCCGGTGAGTGGCCGCCAGCCGTCGCCGGCGGGGATGGCGACCGCCAGCCGGTCGGCGTCGGGGTCGTTGGCGAGCACCAGGTCGGCGTCGACGTCGTCGGCGAGGGCCAGCGCCAGGTCGAGGGCTCCGGGTACCTCCGGGTTGGGGAACTCGACCGTGGGAAACGAGCCGTCGGGCTCGGCCTGCTCGGCGACCACGTGGGGCGGGGCGAAGCCGGCGAGCGTCAGGGTGTCGACGAGGACGTTGCGGCCGACGCCGTGCAGTGGCGTGTAGGCGATCGTCAGGTCGTGTGGGGCGTCGACGTCGGACAGCCCGGCGGCGGCCGCCACGTACGCCTCGACGTCACCGGCCGAGCCCCGATCGAGCAGCGGGTGGTCCTCGTCGGCCAGGTCGTCGTCGGTCGGCAGGGCACCGTCGAGGATGGCGTCGAGCTGCGCCGAGATGTCGGTGTCGACCGGCGGGACGATCTGGGCGGCGTCGGACCAGTAGACCTTGATGCCGTTGTCGGGCCGCGGGTTGTGGCTGGCCGTGACCATGATCCCGGCCTCGGCGCCGCTGCGTAACAGGGTGTGGGCCAGCACCGGCGTGGGCAGGGGCTCGGGCAGGAGCAGGCTGCGCACGCCGAGCCCGGCCAGAACCCGGGCGGCGTCGGCGGCGAACGCGTCGCTCTGGCGGCGGGCGTCGAAGCCGATCACCACCAGCCGGCCGGTGAAGCGCTCGGCCAACTCGGCCCCGCCGTCTTCGAGCAGCCGCTCGGTCTCGGCGCGGGTCCCGGGGTCGGGGTCGGCCGCCAGCCAGCGGCGTGCCGCCGCGACGGGGTCGCTCACCGGCGCTCGAGCACCCCGCGCAGCAGGGCCAGCATCCGGGGGCCGGCCTCGGCGGCGGCGTCGAGCACGTCCTCGTGGTCGAGGTCCTCGTCGCCCAGGCCGGCGGCGGCGTTGGTGACCAGGGAGATGCCGAGAACCTCGGCGCCGAGGTGGCGGGCGGCGATCGTCTCGAGCACGGTCGACATGCCGACCAGGTCGGCGCCGAGGCCGGCCAGCATGCGGATCTCGGCCGGGGTCTCGAAGGCGCCGCCCAGCAGGCCGGCGTACACGCCCTCGGGGAGGGTCGGGTCGACCTCGAGGGCGAGTGCCCGCAACCGGGTGGAGTAGGCGGTGGTGAGGTCGGTGAAGCGGATGGGCCGGTCGGGCGGCGGCGCCGGACCGGCCAGCGGCGATGCCCCGGTCAGGTTCAGCTGGTCGGCGATCAGGACCGGCTGGCCCACCGGCCAGTCGGGGTTCAGGCCACCGGCGGCGTTGGTGAGCACGATTTCGGTGCAGCCGGCGGCGATCGCGGTGCGGACGCCGTGGACGCACGTCGAGGCCGGGTGGCCCTCGTAGAGGTGGGCGCGGCCGCCCAGCACGAGGGCCCGGGTGTCGCCGACCCGCACCGACAGGGCGCTGTTGCGGTGGCCCAGCACCGTCGGGGCCGGGAATCCGGGGAGCTCGTCCATTGGCACGTCGGCGACGATGTCGCCGAGGCCGTCGGCGGCGGCGGCCCAGCCGGAGCCGAGCACGAGCACCACGTCGTGGGTGTCGACGCCGGTCCGGTCGGCCAGCACTGCGGCCGCCTCGTCGGCGAGGGCGAAGGGTTCGGGGTCGTGGCTCATGGGCGTCCGGGGGCGTCGAGCGTCGGGAACCTCCCGCCTCGCGCCGCCTCGGCACGGTAGCGGGTCGGCGGCACCTGACGCCGCTGCGGGGCGGTTCGGGTCGGTCGCGTAGGTTCCAGCCATGGCCGGCTTCACCGATGGGCCCGACGACGGCGAGTTCCCGCTCAAGGACATTCTGGGCTTCGAGTACGAGGAGGTCCCCGAGGGCTGGGGCGAGGCCTGGCTGGACGTCGCCGAGCACCACCTGAACCCCAACGGGGTCGTGCACGGGTCGGTGCCGTATGCCCTGGCCGACACGGCGATGGGGCGGGCCACGATGTCGGTGCTGGACGAGGGCATGTACTGCGCCACCGTCGAACTGGCGGTGCGGTTCCTGCGCCCGGTCACGGGCGGCCGGCTGCGGGCACGGGTGGAGGTCCTGCACGCCGGGAAGCGGATCGTCCACCTCGAGGGCAAGGTGTCGGTCGACAGCGACGAGCGCCCGGTCGCCTCGGTCGCTGGTTCCTTCGCCGTCCTCGGCGGCTGACACCGTGGCCGGGCCCGGCCTCCGGTGGGGCATCGTGGGACACGGGGGGATCGCCCCGACCTTCCTCGCGGCGGCACGGCACTGCCGCCACGAGGTCGTCATGGTCGTGGGTCGGGACCGCGGGCGGGCCGGCGCCTTCGCCGAGCGGCACGGGGTCCCCGTCGTGGCGGAACGCCCGGCGGACCTCGCCGGCACCGTGGACGCCGCCTACGTGGCGACGCCCCACACCGCCCATCACCACGCCACGATGGTGCTCCTCGAGGCGGGCGTGCCGGTGCTGTGCGAGAAGCCGCTGGCCGTGAACCGCACGCAGGCCGTGGCGATGGTCGATGCCGCCCAGCGCAGCGGCACGTTCCTCATGGAGGCCATGTGGACCCGCCACCTGCCGGTCCACCAGGGCGTGCGCCGGTGGATCGGGGAGGGCAGGATCGGCGCGCCGAAGCTGGTGGAGGCCTCGTTCGGGTTCGCGGCGCCCCACGACCCGTCGGGGCGCCTCTGGTCGCCCGACCTCGCCGGTGGCAGCCTGCTCGACGTCGGCGTCTATCCGCTCACCCTGGCCGACCTGGTCTACGGCACCCCGCCGACGGAGGTCCACGCCGTCGCCGAACGGTCGCCGGAGGGCGTCGACGCCCACGTGGCGCTGGCCCTCCGGTACCCGTGCGGAGGGCTGGCCCGCCTCGGCTCGGCGATCAACGCCCCGCTGCCCTGGACCGGCCGCATCGTCGGCGAGAACGGCGTCATCGAGGTCCCGGAGTTCTGGCGGGCACAGGCCGCAACACTGTCGGTCCGGGGCGAGGTCGAGGAGGTGGTCCATCCGCACGCCGTCAACGGCTTTGAGTACCAGGTGGCCGACGTCGAGCGCTGCCTGGCGGACTCGCGCATCGAGAGCGACGTCGTTCCCCACGCGTGGTCCGTGGCGATGGCCGAACTGCTCGACCGGATCCGTGCCGACATCGGCGTCACCTACCCGGCCGACAGGGGGGCGTGATGCGGCGTCGTGTGATCCCGGGAATGCGCCGACCGCTGCCGGCCGTGGTCCAGGGGGCGACCCCCCTGTTCGGCGACCTCCTCGTCGACGACGTGCCGGCGCTCCTCGACGGCGTCCTCGAGGCGGGGATCGACGCCTTCGACACCGGGCTCGTCTACGCCGACGGCGAGGGGACGAGCGACGGGCGGCTCGGCGCCTGGATCGCCGGCCGTGGGGTCCGGGACGAGGTGACCGTCATCGCCAAGGGGTGCCACCCCGGTCCGCCCGACTGGTCGGCGTCCCGGGTCCGGCCCGGGAACGTGTCCACCGACGTCGGGACGACCCTTGATCGGATGGGAACCGACCGACTCGACCTCTGGCTCTTCCACCGCGACGACCCCGACGTGCCGGTGGGGGAGCTCGTCGATGCGGCGTCGGCGCAGGTGGCCGCCGGGACCATCGATGCCTGGGGGGGCTCCAACTGGACCATCGAGCGCCTCCGGGCGGCCGTGGGCGCCGCCGAGGCCTCGGGTGCGACGCCCCCCGTGGTGACCAGCCCGCACCACTCGCTGGTCGAACAGGCGGAACCCCCGTGGCCGGGCGTGGTCTCGATCGCGGGCGACGGGGCGGGCGCACAACGGGCCTGGCTGGCTGAACAGGAGTTCCCGGTCCTGGCATGGTCGGTACTGGCCGGCGGCTACCTGACCTCGACACTGGACGCGGCGGCGCTGGCCGAAGGGGCCGACGCCGAGGCCGCCCAGGCGGCGCGCTGTTACCACACTCCAGCCAACGCCGGACGGCGTCGCCGGGCGGAGGAGCTCGCCGCCCGGCGGTCGACCTCCCTCGAGGCGATCGCGGTGGCCTGGGTGCTGGGGTCGTCGTTCCCCGCGCACGTCGTCGCCGCTGCGCGGACGTCGGCCGAGGCGCGTGCGAACATGGAGGCGGCCGACCTCGAGCTCTCTGAGGAGGAGCGGGCCGTGCTCCGGGAGGGAGGACCGGCATGAACGACGACGAGAGACGGGCCGCCAACCGGGCGCTGCTGGAGCGGGTGGTCTCGCTGATCGGCACCGGCCGCCACGCCGAGCTGGCGGGGCTGTACGCCGACGACTACGTGCTGGAGCTGCCGTACAGTGACCCGCCGAAGCGCCTCGAGGGGCGCCGGGAGATCGCCGAGTATTTGGGCCCCAAGCTGGGCACGTTCGTGTTCACGCTGGCGCTCACCGAGGTGCACGACTGCGTCGATCCGGACCTGCTGGTCGCCGAGTACACGTCGGACGGCCACGTGTCGACCACCGGCAAGCCGTACCGCAACACCTACATCGCCCTGTGGCGGTTCCGGGACGGCAAGGTGTGCGGGGTGAAGGAGTTCTCCAACCCGCAGGTCGCCGCAGAGGCGCTCGACCCCGACTGAGCGGAGGCCCCGGGAGGGGTCAGCCCTCCCGCTCGCTGCGCTTCTGCTCGAGTCGCTCGGCCAGGCGCCGGTCGTTGCGCTGCACGGCCGCCCGGGCGCCCATCATCAGCAGCTGCACGATGACGAAGATCACCGACAGCGCCACGAGCACGGGCCAGCCGATCAGCAGGCCCAGCACGAGGGCGCCGATGCCGACGAGGGTGGTGGTGAGCACGGCCCGACCCTAGGGCGCCGGGGAGCCGGTCAGCGCTGCTCCGCGGTGCACGGGCCGTCGCAGGTGCGCACGACGACGCCGGTGTCGAGGAAGGTCCCGCGCTGGAAGACCGAGGCCGGCTCGGTGCGCGGGTCGTCGTGGGGGTCGTCGCCGTCGCGCGGCGGCAGGTTGGCCGTGGGCGGCAGGGGGATGCCGGAGTCCCAGACCACCAGCGCCGAGCCTTCGTGCTCGTCGCCGGTCCAGCGTTCGAGTCCCCAGTACGGATCGACGTCGTCGTGGCGGCCCTCGGCCACGGCCGGCCACTGCACCGCCGCCCCGACGGTGCGGGCCATGACCTCCGTGGCCACGTTGGCCACCTGGTGGTCGCCGACCGCCAGGTGCAGCAGGACCCGCTTGGGGTTCGCCCCCGGCAGCGGGTCGTCGCCGAGGTGGTTGGCGAAGCCGTTGCCCTCCGAACGGTCCCAGAGCAGCTGGATCAGCAGGATGAAAACGCCCTGGTCGTAGGTCGAGGGGTAGGAGACCTTCAGGCCGGCGAAGAACGGGTCGAAGTCGATGCTGCGGTGCAGAAGCGTCGAGTAGTTGATGGCCGGCACGCCGAGCACGGCCAGGTCCCAGTCGGCGGACACCGCCGTCGAGACACCGCCCATGATCCCGCCCTGGCTGATCCCGTAGTAGGCGAGGCCGTGGTCCTCGCCGGTCCGGAGCAGCGGCCCGTCGGCGTCCCGGAAGGCGTCGTCCGAGGCCAGCCCGTCCGGGTGGACCATGAGCCGACCGAGGAACAGCGTGTTGAGGTGGCCCTGGAGGAGGCGGTCGGCCATCGTGTGGAAGTTGGAGAGGTCCTGGATCACGGCCACGGCGTTGATGGTGTCCTCCTCGGCCATGCCGATGAGATCCGTGCCGCAGACCACCCGTCCGAACTCGGCGGCTACGGCCCGCGGCCCTGAGGAGGTGGCCTGCTCGGCTTCGCCGAGGAGGCCGTGGCCGTACAGCAGCGGGGCCTCCGGGACGGTGCCACTGGCGGTCTTCGGGATGCCGCACACGAAGCGGGCGGTGAGGTCGATGCCCCGCTCGGGCTCTCCGGCGTCGTCGCGCCGGAGGTGTGTGCCGACGCCGCCGTCGTCGGTGAGGAAGCCCGGGACGGTGTAGGTGCCGGTGACCCGCCGTACCAGCTGATCGCCGCTAAGCAACTCGACGCCGGTGATCGTGAAGGCGGGAGCGGCGTCGCCCAACTCGGCGAAGGCGGCGTCGCGCAGGGCCAGCATGGGGCCCGTCAGGCTCTGGGTGGAGGCGACGGTGAAGTCCCAGGCCACCTGGAGGTCGCCACGGTCGATGCCCGCGGCGTCGAGGTCGGCGAACACCTCCTCCATGGCGGGGCGCCGGGCCTCGAGGTCCGGGTTCCCGGTGTCCAGCCGGTCCCGGTAGGCGCGGAAGGCGTCGGTGGGGGCGATCGGCTCTCCCGTGGCGTCCAGGAGCCCGCGGAGGCCGACCACGATCCGGTGGCCGTCGGGGAAGTTCCGGGCGGGCCGCAGGTAGAGGATCGGGTCCTCGTCGCCCGCATTGGCGTCCAGTTCGGCCCAGTGGGGCCACCGCTCGCCGGTCGTGGCGTCGAGGACGACGGTGGGCGAGTCGTCGTCGAGGGAGCGGGCGATGTCGGTGATCGGCGGGAGCCCGGACGCCCCCGGGTCGAGCCCCGGGAAGCGCACCGTCATCGCCGCACCGGGGCTGAAGCCGTCGCTGCGGTTCCACGGGGCGGGGTCGGGGATGGTGCCCTCGTTGTTGACCGGAAGCGCCTCGGCGACGAGCGCCAGGCGCCTCCCGGTGGGCGTGTCCGGGTCGGCGACGGTGAGGTGGTCGCTCGGGAACGGCAGCAGGCAGTCGGGGAGCAGTGGGTCGCAGCCGTCGACGACGGCGGCCGGGTCGACGGTGATGGGCGCCATGGAGGTCGTCGTGGTGGTGGGCGCAGCCGTGGTGGTGGGCGCAGCCGTGGTGGTGGGCGCAGCCGTGGTGGTGGGCGCAGCCGTGGTGG
>LUMW01000381.1_pt1 | contig 25233 bp, 26 predicted proteins | sample 729761 | NCBI WGS metagenome assembly LUMW01 (sample SAMN03860302, study PRJNA289734) | marine metagenome | biome: seawater column; feature: ocean; material: water; isolation source: Red Sea water column Station 192 - depth 500m | place: Saudi Arabia: Red Sea | collected 2011-10-15 | depth 500 m
GCCCTGGGCGCCCACGAGCAGCACGCGGTCCTCCGCGCCCAGGCCGGCGAGGCGCAGCGTCTGGACGGCGGTCACGCCGGCGAGCGGGAGCGCGGCGGCGACCAGCAGGTCGAGCGACGCCGGCACCGCGACGGCGAAGGCGGGGTCGAGCGCGACACGCTCGGCCATCGAGGCGATCCCGGTGCCCAGGGGTGCGGTCATCGCCGCCACGCGGTCGCCGGCCGCGAACCCCGACCCGTGCGGCGCGCGGAGCACGGTGCCGGCGAGGTCCCAGCCCAGCAGCGTGGTGCCCTCCGTCGGGATCTGGCCCGAGCGGGTGGCGAGGTCGACCGGGTTGACCGCCGCGCCGGCGACGTCGACGACCAGCAGGTCGTCCCGGTCGGGCTCGGGGACGTCGAGCACCTCGACGACCTCGGGGCCGCCGGGGGCGTGGAAGCCCACGGCCCTCACGGCTGACCGGTCTCGCGTCGGGACGCGTCGAGCGCGTCCATGATGGTGAGGAGCTGCGCGAGATGGTGACGTCGTGCTCGGGGCTCTCGCTGATGGCCTGGGCGACCTCGGCGGTGGAGGGCTCGCGCATGCGACCGACGGGATCGCGCGTGGCGGCGTCGGCGAACCAGGCGTTCAGGCGTTCGGCGAGGGTCGACATGGTCACTCCCGGGGTGAGAGGTCGCCGTGGGGACAGCGGCGGGAACAGCGGCGGGGACACGGTGGGGGAACGACAGGGAGTGGCGTTCCTGTGTTGACAGTATCACACTCGCCATCCACAACTGCTGTGTGCCACTATAGTGGCACACGCGACGATGAACTGACCGGGTGTGGTCGCCCGCAGATCCCTGCAGGGCGGCAGCGCACCACCACCAACCGACGCCACGACCACGGGCCCTCGGGCCGGAGCAGGAGCAGGAGCACCGATGCGCAGCGCCACGGCCCTCACCCAGGGGCTCCACCACCACGTCCACCGCACGCGGGGCGACCTCCCGTCGCCCTCGACCGCCGTCCCCGACCCGACCCGCACGCCACGGCTCGGAGCCGACGCGTCGTGGACGGTCGAGGCGGTCCAGCAGGTCCGCTACCACGTCGTGCGGTCCCAGGGCCTGTTCGACGTCGACAACACGACGCTGCTCGACGGCTGCGCCGACGCGCCCATGGCCGCGGGGGAGCGCAGACTCGTGGTCGTCGACAGCGCGGTCGACGCCCTGCACGGCGACCGGATCCGTACCTGGTTCGACGCCCACGACGTCGCCGCGACGATCGTCGCCCTGCGCGCGGACGAGGAGGTCAAGCAGTGGGACTCCGTCTCGGCGGTGATCGACGCCATGAACGCCTTCGGGATCGACCGGCGCCGTGAGCCGGTGCTCGCGGTCGGCGGGGGTGTGCTGACCGACGTGGTCGGCTTCGCGGCCAGCCTGTACCGGCGCGGCACGCCGTACCTGCGCATCCCAACCACGCTGATCGGTCTCGTGGACGCCGGTGTCGGGGTCAAGACGGGGGTGAACTACGCGGCCGGCAAGAACCGGGTCGGGACCTACGCGGCGGCCAAGGCGACGTTCCTGGACCGCACCTGGCTCAGCACCCTCGACCCGCGGCACGTGTCCAACGGCCTCGCGGAGGTGCTCAAGGTCGCCCTGATGAAGTCGGCAGAGCTGTTCGAGCTGCTCGAGCGCTCGGGTCGCGACCTGCTCGAGGACCGGCTGCTGGGCAGCACGCCGGAGCTCGACGCCGCGGCCGCGACCGTCGTGGCCGAGTCGATCCACCTGATGCTGGAGGAGCTGCAGCCCAACCTCTGGGAGTCCACCCTCGAGCGCTGCGTCGACTACGGGCACACCTTCAGCCCGGTCATCGAGATGCGCGCGCTCCCCTCCCTGCTCCACGGTGAGGCCGTCGCCGTCGACATGGCGCTGACCACCGTGATCGGCGAGCTCCGCGGCTACGTCTCGATCGAGCAGTCGGCGCGGGTCCTCGCCGTCATGCGCCAGCTGGGACTGCCCACCTGGGACGACGTGCTGGCCGAGCCGGGGCTGCTGGCGTCCGCCCTGCGCGACACCGTGCGCCACCGCGACGGCCAGCAGCGGCTACCCCTGCCCGTCGGGATCGGGGGCCACCGCTTCGTCAACGACGTCACCGACGCCGAGCTGCAGAGGGCGCTGGAGCTGCTGCGCTCGCGCTCCCGGGACTACGCGCAGGAGACGCGATGACGACGGCCGTGGTCGTGGGCGGCTCCACCGGCGTCGGTCGCGGCGTCGCCGACGCGTGGGCCGCTGCCGGCTGCCGGGTGCTGACGCTCAACCGGTCCCGTCCGGTGGGCCCGGGGGCCGAGCTGCTGGAGCACGTCGCGGTCGACCTCGCCGATCCCGACGCCGCGCGCGTCGTCCTGCGCTCGCTGCCCGACGAGGTCGACCTGCTCTGCTACTCGGCCGTCTACTTCACCGCCGGACGTGCGCCGTTCGCCGAGACCACCGAGCGCGACTGGGAGGACCAGTGGCGCATCAACGTGCACGGGCTGTGGCTGGCGCTGCACAGCCTGCTGCCCGCCCTGCGACGTGCGGCGCCCTCGGTCGTGCTCAGCATCTCCTCGGAGGTCGTCTACAACGCGGGCCCGCTGCGGGCCGGCTACGCGGCCACGAAAGCCGCGGCCCGTGGGCTGGTCGAGTCGCTCGCGCAGGAGGAGGACCCGGACGTCGTGCGCGTCGTCCAGGCGCTGCCGGCGCAGATGGTGGACTCGCCGGGCATCAGGGCGCGCCGCCCGGACGACTTCGACTACGCCGACTACATGACGGGTGACGACTTCGGCCCGCTCGCCCGCGACCTCGTGGAGCGACGTGCCGCCGACCTCGCCGGTGAGGTCCTCGTGGTGGACCACGGCGGTGCCTACCGTCCGCTCGGCGACACGCTGCCGACGTCGCAGAGCCGACCGGCGGGGGTGTCGGCATGAGCGTGCGGCACGCGGAGGCGGACGCGTACCTGTTCGACATGGACGGCACGCTCGTGGACTCCACGTCGGTGGTCGAGCGGACCTGGGCCGACTTCAGCCGGCGGCACGGCCTCGACGTGGAGGAGGTGCTGGCCTACGCGCACGGTCGTCCGACGGCCAGCACGACCGCCCACTTCCTCGAGGACGCCGACGTGGCTGCCGACGAGGCGATCCGGCTGGCCGCCCTGGAGGAGGAGACCGTCGACGGCATCGTCGAGGTCCCGGGCGCTCTCGCCGAGCGGCGCCTGGACGCCGCCGGCGTCCCGCGTCCTGCCGTCCTCGTGACGGCCGACGACGTGGCACGGCCCAAGCCCGACCCGGAGGGCTACCTGCTGGCTGCACGGCTCCTCGGCGTCCCCGTCGACGCGTGCGTCGCCTTCGAGGACTCGGAGGCGGGGGTCCGGGCCGCGGTCGCGAGCGGCGCGCGCACGGTCGTGGTCGGCACGCTGTCGTCCCACGACGGGACGCTGCCACGTGTCGTGGACCTCAGCGGTCCCGACGTCCCCGGCGCCGTCGCCGCCACGAGGGTCCCGTCGTGACGGCGCTCGACACCCGCGGCCCTACGGCACGCACGCGAGCGACCGCGACGTTCGCCGTCGACGTCGGCGGCACCTGGACGAGGAGCCGGCCCCTGGAGGACGGCGCACCCACCGAGCGCGTGCCCACACCGAGCATCCTGCGGCGTCCTGGAGTCCCGGTGGCGGTGCTGCGGGACGACCTCGTCGCGCTGCTCGCCCGTCTCGCACCGCCGGGTGCGGGCGTGGCGGTCTCGCTCGGCGCCGCCCTCGACGAGCGCACCGGCATCGTGCACGGCTCGGCGCCGCTGTGGGGGGCGGCCGACGACCCCGTCGACCTGGGCGCCGCGCTCGCCCGACGCCGTCCCGATGTCGCCTGGCACCTCGTCAACGACGTCACCGCGGCCGTCACCGACCTCGCCGTGCGTCACGCACCCGCAGGGGTGCGGCACGTGGGCTACCTGACCGTCAGCAGCGGCATTGCTTACCGGTGTCTCGACGTCCCGCGCGCACGGATCGAGATCGACGAACGCGGGCTGCAGGGCGAGGTCGGCCACCTCGTGGCCCAGGTCGACGCCGAGGACGCCGACCTGCTGCGCCTGCGCTGCGAGTGCGGGGGAGCGGCCCACCTCGCCGCGATCTCCTCCGGTCCGGGCATCGCGCGGCTGGTCGTGCGGCGCGCGGGTGCCACGTCGGACCCGGTCGCCAGGCTTCGCGCGGGCCTCGGCGCAGGGGAGGACTGGGCCCAGGGGGTCCTCCGCTCCGCCGTGGCCCCGGTCGCGGCGCTGGTCCGCACCCTGTGGACCCTCGACCCGCACCTCGACCTGCTGGCCCTCGGCGGCGGTGTGGTCGAGGGACTCGGCGCCGTCTACGAGCACACGCTCCGCGAGCTGCTGGCCGTGCCCGCGTCGTACGCCGACCCGCCGCGGGACGACGCGTGGTTCGACGAGCACCTGCGGTGCTGCGTGCCGGGTGACGTCGACCTGCTGGCCGGCGCCGCCGCAGCCGTGTCCGGAGCAGCGGAGGCGGTCCGATGACCAGGGGAGCCGTCGCGTCGGGGCGCCCCGCGGCACTGGTGCGCGTCGAGCGGCACCGCGCCCTCGTCCGCACGCCCGCCGGCCTGCGGCTGCACAGCCTTCCGACCCCCACGCCCGGACCGGGTGAGCTGCTGCTGGCCCCGGAGGTCGTGGGCGTGTGCGGCACCGACCTGCAGATCCTGCGCGGGCTCCGCGCCGACCCCGCCGAGGTGCTCGGGCACGAGGGGGTCGCTCGCGTCGTCGCCGTCGGACCGGCCGTCGCCGGACCTGCACCTCGCGTCGGGGAGCGCGTGCTCGTCGACCCGACTCACCCGAGGGACGACACGTTCCTGCTCGGCCACAACGTGGCCGGTCTCTGGGCGGAGCGCGTGGTCGTGCCGGCCACGGCCGTGCGCGACGGGCTCGTGGTGCGGGCACCCGGCCCCGGGCCCGCCACACCGGCCGGCCCCGACCACGACGCGGCCGTCGTGGCCGCGCTCGCCGAGCCGCTGTCGTCCGTGCTGGAGGGGTACCGGGTCGCGACCGACGTGGCCGCCGGCGCACCGTCGACGCTCGTGGTCTGGGGTGGCGGGGTGGTCGGCCGCCTGGCTGTGCGGTGGTGGCGGCACCGCCGTCCCGACCTGCGGGTCCTCCACGTGCACCGCCCCGGCGAGCCGCCGCTCCTGCCGGAGCCGGGCACGCTGGCCCTCGCCGCGGACGACCAGGACCTCCCGGCCGTCCTGGTCGGGCTCACAGGTCCCGTGACCGCCGTCGTCGCCACCCCGCGCACGGCATCGCTCCAGGCCGTGGCTGCGCTGGTGGGACTGTGCCGCGCTGCTCTGACGATCGACCTGCACGCGGGCCTGCCCGCCGGGCCGGTGCGCTGGAACGGCGTCGAGGACGTCGTCGACCTCGCTGCGCTGCGAGCGCGCAACCGCGCCGGGCGTCCCGTCGTGCCGGTCGCTCGCACGGTGGGCCGCCGAGGCGCGGCACCGGTGACCTTCGTGGGCCACCGCGGCGTCGCCCCGGCCACGCTCCAGCGGGCGGCCCACGTGGTGTCCGGCGACCCGACGGCCTGGGCCGACCTTGTGACGCACCACGTGACGCTCGACGACGCCGTCCGCGCGATCCGTGCCATGGTCGACGGCGACCGACACGTCGACGGTCGACCGGTCCTGAAGCTCGCAATGAGGATCTCGCGGTGAGCGCGGGCGTCGTGGCCGTGGCCCAGTGGCGGGTCGCCCCCGACCACCGGGAGGCCGTGGTCGGCGTGCTCGCGGCGGGGACCCGGCACGTGCAGCTCGACGTCGGCGGGCCCGGTCGCGGTCCGATCCTCGACGACGCGGTGCTCGCCGAGCTGTGCCGTCTGGGCGTCGTCGTCGACGCCCTCGCGGTCAACCGCGCGAACGACCTCGGTCTGCACCGCGACGGGCGTCCGACGCCGGAGTGCCTCGACCTGTTGCTCGCCACGGTCGGGCTCGCCCGCCGCCACGGGGTCTCTGCGGTCCACGTGCCCAGCTTCCGGGCGAGCGCGATCGTCGACGCGCCGTCGCGCGACGCGACGGCGGAGGTGCTGGCGCGCTGCGCGGGCGAGGGCGGGGCCGACCTGCTCGTGCTGACCGAGTCGACGCTCGACGCCGCCGATGCCGTCGCGCTGGTCTCGGCCACCGGCGCGTCGACCGTCCGCGTGGTCGCCGACACCGGCAACCTGCTCGACGCCGGCCGCGACCCGTTCGCCTTCGTCGACACCTGCCGCGCGCACGGCGTGCTGGCGCCCTCGGTCCACGTGAAGGTACCGACGGACGTGCGAGCCGACGAGGTCGCGGCCCGCACCCGCACGATCCTCGCGCAGGTCGGCGACGGTGACGTCCTGCTCGAGAACGACTATCGCGGTCGCCCCGACCTGCTGGCCGCCGACGTCGCCGCCGCCTACGACCGCGCCGCCGCCCGCCGGCAAGGAGCGTCACGATGACCGCCACCGCCCTGCTCGACGCCCGAGCCGCCCAGGAGCGTCCGCGCCCAGGAGTCCGCCTGGACTCGCTCACCGGACTGCGCTTCCCCGCGGCGCTCGCCGTGTTGCTGTTCCACAGCGCGCTGCCCGAGCTGCCGTTGTTCGCCGACCGCGGGGTCCAGGAGGGCTACTACCACTGGCTCTCCCAGGCGGGCGGCCTCGGCGTCACGTTCTTCTTCCTGCTCAGCGGCTTCGTCCTGACGTGGTCGGCGAGCGCCGGTGACCGTCCCGCGTCGTTCTACCGCCGACGGTTCGTCAAGATCCTGCCGCTGTACTACGTCACCGCGCTGCTCGCCGTGCTGGTGATGCACGCGGGGTCGGTGCCGTGGCGCGACCTGGCGTCCTACCTGACCATGACGCAGGTCTGGCCGCCCGACTACCCGCTCAACTTCTCCGTGCTGGCGCCGGGCTGGTCGCTCGCGACGGAGGCCTTCTTCTACCTCACCTTCCCCCTCCTCGTCGGCCTGGTGGTCGGCCGGGGGACCCGACGGGCCGCCACCGTGCTCGCCGTGTCGGTGCTGGCCGTCGTGGCCGTGCCGCTCGTGGCGACCCTCCTGCCGGAGGGGAGCCAGCGGCTCTCGAACGAGCCCGACGTCTCGGGCCTGCAGTACTGGTTCGCCTACGTGCTGCCGCTGACCCGACTCCCCGACTTCGGCGTGGGCATGGCGCTCGCGGTGCTGGTGCGTGGCGACGCGCTCCCGCGGCTGTCCCTGCGCTGGTCCTTCGCCGCCCTGGCCGGGGCCTACGTGCTCGCGCTGTCCGCGCCCGTCCTGCTCGCGCAGCGCGCCGTGCTGGTCGTGCCCTGCGCGCTGATCATCGCCGCGGCCGCCCAGCGCGACCTGGCCGGTCGACCCTCGGTGTGGCGTGCCAGGCCGCTGCGCTGGCTCGGTGAGGTCTCCTTCGCGTTCTACCTGCTGCACTTCATCGTCCTCGACGCGCTGGACGTGCACGTGCTGCACGGACCCACCGACTCCGTCGCGGCAGCGGTCGCGTACCTGCTGGGTGCGGTCGCGCTCACGGTCCTCGGCGCCGGAGCGCTGTACCACTGGGTCGAGATGCCCCTGGTCCGCGCCTACGGCGGCCGGACCGTGCGCGGCCTGCGTCCTCGCCGCAGCATCGAGTCGCCGGCCGTGCGGGCGTCGGGCGAGCCGATCGGACCGACGTCCGTCCGCAGCGTCCTGCTCCCGGGACCGCGGGAGGTGGCGCTCGTGCAGCGCCCCGCCCCGGTGCCGGGGCAGGGCGACCTCCTGGTGCGGGTGCGCCTGCTGGGCCTGTGCGGCACCGACCTGGGCTTCTACGACGGCAGCAGCTCCTACCTGCACGACGGGCTCGCCTCGTATCCCTTCGTACCCGGCCACGAGTGGACCGGCGAGGTCGTCGCCGTCGGCGCGGACGTGGACGACGCCTGGGTCGGACGCCGCGTCGCCGGGCACAACATCAGGGCCTGCGGGCGCTGCGAGCACTGCGCGGCGCGACGGATCACGCACTGCCCCGAGCGCCGCGAGATCGGCGTGCTCGGAGACGGCCCTGGTGCCGCGGCGGACCTCGTCGTCGTGCCGGTCTCGACCGTGGTGGCCGTGCCCGACGCGCTCTCGGACACCTCGGCGGCGCTGCTGGAGCCGGCGTCCGCCGCCGTCCACGCGATGCACCGCGTCGACGTCCGCGCGGTCGACCGGGTGGCTGTCGTCGGCGCGGGGACCCTGGGTCTCGTGGCCGCCCAGGCCGCCCGCGCACGAGGCGCCGACGTGCTCGTCGTCGAGCCGCGCAAGGAGGCGCGCGAGCTCGCGGCCAGCCTCGGGCTCGTCGCCGTCGAGCGCCCGGACGGGTCGCACGGCGAGTCCTTCGACGTCGTCGTCGAGGCCTCGGGCTCGACCGTGGGGCTGGTGTCGGCCATCGGGCTGGCCGCGTCCGGCGGTCGGGTGGCGCAGCTCGGCACCCCGCACCACGCCGTCGACGGCGTCCCGGTCGCCGACCTCGTCGTCCGTGACCTGAGCGTCGTCGGCGTCCTGTCCGGCGTCGGGCACTGGGAGGAGCTCGTCGACCTGGTGGTCGCCGGGCACGTCGACCTCGACGCGATGGTCGACCGGGTGGTACCGCTGGAGGACGTGCGGTCCGCCTACGAACGCCTGGCCGACCCCCTGCGGGTGAGGCCCAAGGTGCTGCTCGACTTCATGGCCCACCCCACCACCGACCTGTCCTGAGGAGGACCTCATGAAGATCTACGTCGTCCACGGCTACTCCGCCGCCCCGCACGACCACTGGTTCCCCTGGCTCGCCGAGAAGCTGCGCGCCGAGGGCCACGTCGTGGAGGTCGTGCCCATGCCCGACTCCACGAACCCGTCGCGCGACGCGTGGGAGCGCACCCTCGACGAGCGCGTCGGCGACGTCGACGAGGAGACGCTGCTCGTGACCCACAGCCTCGGCACGGTCACCGTGCTGCGCTGGCTCGCCGCGCGCCCCGCGCCCTGGCGCCTGCGGGGCCTCGTCGCCGTCTCGGGTTTCCAGGGGCCGATCGCCGCGGTCCCCGAGCTCGACGACTACCTCGCCGAGCCGCTCGACCCGGCGGACGTCGCGCGGGTCTGCGAGGCGGTCGACGCGCGCGTCGGCATCTACTCCGACGACGACTCGATCGTCCCTCCCGAGGCGTCGAAGGCGCTGGCCGCACAGCTCGGCGCGCGCACCCGCGAGGTCCCGGGCGGCGGTCACTTCCTCGCCGACGAGGGCTTCACGGAGCTGGCCGAGGTCCTGGAGGCCGTCGAGGACCTCACGCGGTGACCGCGCTGCGGCTCGGCCTGCTCGGCGTGGCGACGTTCGTCTACGTCACCTTCGAGCTGCTCCCCGTGGGCCTGATCGGCGACATCGCGGAGGACCTCGACGTCTCCCAAGGGCGGGTCGGGCTGCTCGTCAGCGGGTACGCGGTCGTGGCGGGGCTGTGCACCATCCCGGGCGTCCGCCTGGTGGCGAGGTGGCCCCGGGCCCGGGCGGTCCAGGGCGCCCTGGCCGTGCTGCTCGTCGCCGCCGTCGTGGCGACCGTCGCGACCAGCTACGCGGCGATGGTGCTGAGTCGGGTGCTCGCGGCGCTGACCCACGGCATCCTCTGGTCGCTCGTGGCCCCGGCCGCGGCGTCGCTCGTGCCGCGCGAGCGTGCGGGCATGGCGACGGCCGCGGTGTTCGGTGGCGCGACGGCGGCCTCGGTCGTCGGCTCGCCCCTGGCCACGTTCGTGGGGGAGGCCACGGACTGGCGCGTGGCGGCCGGCGGTCTCGCCGCGCTCGTGGCACTCACGCTCGTGGGCCTCGTCCTGACGCTGCCGGCCGAGCCGTCGACACCGGCCCCTTCGGTGGCCGCCGACCCGCTCGACCAGGCGGGGAGCGAGCGCGGGCTGGGCCGTCTGCTCGGTCCGGCCGCCGGACCGTTGGTGGTGCTCTACGCCCTCGCCGTCGTGGTCGTGTCGGCCCACTTCACGTCGTTCACGTACGTCGCGCCGATCGCGCGCCGGGCCCTGGACGGCGTCGACGTGCCCCTGCTGCTCGCCGGGTTCGGCGTGGCCGGAGCGGCGGCGACGCTGGTCGTCGGCCGGGTGCTCGACGTCCGTCCGGTGGGCACCACCGTGACCGCGGTTGCGGCCATGCTCGTGGGGACCGCGGGCCTGGCCGCCGCCCTCGGCCTCGGCGCCGGCTCCTCCGTGCTGGTGGGTCTGGTGCTCTTCGCGGCCGTGGCGGTGTGGGGAGCTGCCTTCGCCGCCATCGGCCCCTGCTACCAGGCCGGCGTCATGCGCCTCGCCGGTGACCGGGTCGACACCGCGTCGGCGGTCTACGTGACCTGCTTCCAGGTGGGGATCGCCACCGGGTCGGGACTCGGTGCGCTGCTCGTCGGGATCGACGTCGAGGTGCTGCCCGTCGTGTCGGCGTCGGCGTGCGCCGTCGCCCTCGCCCTGACCCTCCTGCGGCGCGACGTCTACGCCCCGAGGACGACCGTCGGGACGCGCGCCTGACCGTGCCGCACCGGCCCGTCGTGATGTGGTGAGATGGATGTGACCACGGTCACGCGCCCGGTGATCTCGCGCGCCGACCACCCACAGGAACGCCGACGGGCCACACCCTGGGCCCGCGCGTGACGGAAGGAAGCCATGACCCTCTCGACCGGCCCCGACGGCGCCGCCCCGACCACCGCGACGCGACGCGAGCACGACCTGATCGGCGACCGCGACGTCCCGGCCGACGCGTACTGGGGTGTCCACACGCTGCGCGCGACCGAGAACTTCCCGATCACGGGCATCCCGATCGGGCAGAGCCCCTTCCTGGTGGAGGCGCTCGCCGCGGTCAAGCAGGCGGCGGCGACCACGAACCACGAGCTCGGGCTGCTCGACACGCAGCGCTTCCGCGCCATCGAGCAGGCCTGCGAGGAGATCCGGGCCGGCTCCCTGCGCGGCGAGTTCGTCGTCGACGTGATGCAGGGCGGGGCGGGCACGTCGACGAACATGAACGCGAACGAGGTGATCGCCAACCGGGCGCTGGAGATCCTGGGCCGCCCGCGCGGCGACTACGGCTTCCTGCACCCGAACGAGCACGTCAACCTCAGCCAGTCGACCAACGACGTCTACCCGACGGCGGTGAAGATCGCGATCATCCTGGCCACCCACGCGCTGCTCGACGCGATGGTGGTGCTGCAGGACTCCTTCGTCCGCAAGGCCGAGGAGTTCCGCGACGTCCTCAAGATGGGTCGTACGCAGCTGCAGGACGCCGTCCCGATGACGCTCGGGCAGGAGTTCGGTACGTACGCCGTCATGCTGGGGGAGGACCACAGCAGGCTCACCGAGGCCGTCGCGATGCTGCACGAGATCAACCTCGGCGCGACCGCCATCGGCACGCAGCTGAACGCGCCGGCCGGCTACGTGCCCGCCGCGGCGCAGCACCTCGCCCGGCTCACGGGACTGCCGCTGGTCAGCGCGGTCGACCTCATCGAGGCCACGCAGGACTGCGGCGCGTTCGTGCAGCTCTCCGGCACGCTCAAGCGGGTCGCGACGAAGACCAGCAAGATCTGCAACGACCTGCGCCTGCTGTCGTCGGGCCCCCGCGCGGGCCTGAACGAGATCAACCTGCCCGCGGTGCAGGCAGGGTCGAGCATCATGCCCGGCAAGGTCAACCCGGTCATCCCGGAGGTGGTCAACCAGGTCGCGTTCCAGGTGATCGGGATGGACGTCACCGTCACGATGGCCGCCGAGGGCGGTCAGCTGCAGCTCAACGCCTTCGAGCCCGTCATCTGCTACTCGCTGTCCGCCGGCCTCTACCGGCTGCGCGAGGCGATGCTCGTGCTCGCGCGCCGCTGCGTCGACGGCATCACCGCCAACGAGGCGCTGCTGCGCCAGGAGGTCGAGAACTCCATCGGCCTGGTCACCGCCCTCAACCCGTTCATCGGCTACACGGCGGCGACCGAGGTCGCGATGGAGGCCCTGGCGACCGGACGCGGGGTGGCCGAGCTCGTGCTCGAGAAGCAGCTGCTGCCGCCGGAGCAGCTGCGCGCGATCCTGCAGCCCGAGGTGCTCGCGAACCTGACGCCCCGACGTGGCCCCGAGGCCGACGTTCAGGCGAACAGCGTCGTGGCGGGGTCGTCCAGCAGCTCGACCGCCAGCACGTGGTCGTCGGCCACGTAGTCGATCGAGATCCGCACCCCGCGGTCGTGCGGGGTGACGGAGGCCTGCACGTCGCCCAGGCCGTAGGCGATGTCGCGCAGGGTCACGGTGGCCTCGCCGACCGGGTCGTGCTCGGGCCACTCGGCGATCAGCCGGTGCACGACGCCGGCGAGCACGGCGCTGCTCATGGCCCGCACGACGTCGTCGGACCCGACGGCCCGCACCCGCACGTCGGGGAGGCCGAACTGGGCGAGTCCGTCGGTCACGAGGTCGCCGTCGAGCAGGGCCGCGTGGTCGAGCACGTACCACTGGGCGGCGTGCGCGAGCGAGACGTCCTCGCTCGTCAGCTCCAGGACGCGGGGCGTGAGCAGCTCGACGACGACCCCGTCGTGGCGGGCTGCCAGCTCGAGCGCCTGCACGCGGGTGTCGCGCGCAGCGGCGGCCGCCTCCGCCACAGGCGCCTGGCTCTGCAGCACCAGCTGGTGGGGCCGGGCCTCCAGTCGCTCCAGGCCCTGCGGCGACGTGCCGTGCGCGCGCAGCAGCGCGGCGTGGGGCAGGGGCACGTGGTCCTCGTGCTCGAGCGGCTCGGCCGTCATGACGGCGTACAGCGACTCGCACGTGGCGGGGACCGGGACGGGTCGGGTGCTCATGTGGGCCCATCCTAGGCGGGCCGCTGCGTAGACTGGCGCGCGTGACCAGCGACGCCTTCCACGTCTACGACACCACGATGCGCGACGGTGCCCAGCAGGAGGGACTCAACCTCTCCGTGCAGGACAAGCTGCACGTGGCGCGCCACCTCGACGACCTCGGCGTCGGGTTCATCGAGGGCGGCTGGCCGGGATCGAACCCGAAGGACACCGAGTTCTTCGCACTCGCCGCCAAGGAGCTGGAGCTGCGGACCGCGACCCTGGCCGCCTTCGGCGCGACCCGTCGGGCCGGGCTGCGGGCCGCCGACGACCCGCTCGTCGCGGCGCTGCGCGAGTCCGGCGCGCCGGTGGTCACGCTCGTCGCGAAGAGCCACGACCGGCACGTCGAGCTGGCATTGCGCACCACGCTGGAGGAGAACCTGGCGATGGTGCGCGACACGGTCGAGCACCTCCGGGCCGAGGGGCAGCGCGTCTTCGTCGACTGCGAGCACTTCTTCGACGGCTACGTCGCGAACCGCGCGTACGCGCTGGAGGTCGTGCGGACCGCCGCCGAGGCCGGCGCCGACGTCGTCGTGCTGTGCGACACCAACGGCGGCATGCTGCCGCACCAGGTCGAGGAGGTCGTGGCCGACACGCTGTCCGTCGGGGCGCGGCTCGGCATCCACGCGCACAACGACACGGGCTGCGCCGTCGCGAACTCGATGGCCGCGGTGCGCGCCGGGGCCACGCACCTGCAGGGCTGCCTGAACGGCTACGGCGAGCGCACGGGCAACGCCGACCTCGTGACGTCCGTCGCCAACCTCGAGCTCAAGCTCGGCATGCAGGTGCTGCCGGAGGGGGCGCTGGCCGAGGCCACGCGCATTGCGCACGCCGTCTCGGAGATCACCAACTACCCACCCTCCGCGCGCCAGCCGTACACCGGCGTGTCGTCGTTCGCGCACAAGGCCGGCCTGCACGCCAGCGCGATCCGCGTCGACCCCGACCTGTACCAGCACATCGACCCTGCGCTCGTGGGCAACGACATGCGCCTGCTCGTCTCGGAGATGGCCGGTCGGGCCACCATCGAGCTGAAGGGTCGCGAGCTCGGCTACGACGTGGGCGACGACGCCGAGCGGCTCGGGCGCATCACCTGGCCGAGTCCTCGCGCGGCACGGAGGCCACCGTCAAGCTGCGCGCCGCCGGTCAGCGGCTCGCGGTCATCGGCGAGGGCAACGGCCCCGTCAACGCCCTCGACCACGCCCTCCGCCAGGCGATCGAGCAGCTGTACCCCGACGTGGCGCGGTTCCACCTCATCGACTTCCGGGTGCGCATCCTCGACCAGGGCCACGGCACCGACGCCGTCACGCGCGTGCTCATCGAGACCTCCGACGGCAAGGACGCGTGGGTCACGGTCGGGGTGGGCCCGAACATGATCGAGGCCTCGTGGGAGGCGCTCGTCGACGCGCTCACCTACGGGCTGCGGCGGCACGGGGTCCCGGTCGGCACCGCGTGACCCGACGTCGACTCCTCGCGCTGGTCCTCGCGCCCACCCTGCTCCTGGGCCTCGGGCTCGGTGCAGCGCTGGTCGTCGACGCCCGCGCGCGACAGGTCGACGTCGACCGTGCCGACGCCGTGGCGCTGCGCTACCAGGAACGTCTCTCGCACTACCGCGAGGTGGTCGTGCGTGAGCTCGAGGCCGCCGACGCGACGGACCCCGACGCCGTGGCCCGGGTGCTGGCACGGCACCGCGACGACGTGCCGACGCTCGGCGCGACGTCGCAGCGCGGCGCAGCGGCCTCCCCGGACTACGGCGCCGCCCGTCGTGAGCAGTCCGTCGTCACCGAGGCGATGGACCGCCTCGACGACGTCGTCGTCGACACCCGGGCCGCGCAGCGCTACCTGGTCGCCGCGCGTCGGGCGCTCGAGGTCGACCCGAACGCGCTCGCGCCCGGCACGTTCGTCACGAGCGGCGCGCCGCTGCGGGCCCAGCTGCTGCCACCCATGCGCACCACCCTGGCGAGCTTCGAGGCCGTCGAGGCACCCCGTGACGCCGCCCCGGTGCGCGACGCGGTGCGGCGCGCGCTCACCCACGTGATCACCGAGGCCGAGGCCTTGGCGGCGCGGCTCGACGCCGGTCAGAGCGGCAGCTTCCAGTACGCCGAGGAGTACGCGGCCGCGCGCACGGCGGTGACGCAGTACGAGGAGCGCACGCGCGCCGACCTACGCGAGGCGCTCGACAACGTGCTGGCCGGCGACGGCGTCGGGCGCTGATCCTGGTGCGCTGATGCTGTGTGCGGCCCGGGGCGGGCGTCAGGCGCGGGGGAGTCGCCGCATCGGCACGTGCTCGATGCCCGCCTCCCAGAAGTTCTCGCCGCACCGCTCGAAGCCGAAGCCGGCGTACCAGTCGTGCAGGTACGCCTGCGCGCCGAGCCGGACCTCGGCGTCGCCCCAGCGCTCCAGGACGGCCCGCAGGAGCCGGCTCGACAGCCCGCGGCCGCGCTGGTCCTGGCGCGTGGCCACCCGCCCGACCTTGCGCACGCCGGACTCGGTGGTGAAGGTGCGCAGATAGCTGGTCGGTCCGTCGGCGTCGGCGAACCACAGGTGGTGGCAGGTCGGAAGGAGGTCGATGCCGTCGACGTCGGGCTCGTCGCACTGCTGCTCGACGGCGAAGACGACGTCGCGGATCCGCCAGATGTCGTACACCTCGGCGGCGGTGAGCTCGTCGCCGGAGCGCACGTGCAGGTCGTCGTCCACGTCGGTCAATCTACTGGCCGTCTCGAGCGTCGGGCTGCTCGGGCGCGTGGGCGGCCGGGTGGGCGAGCAGACGGTCGACGTGCGCCAGCAGCGCACGCCGCAGCGGTTCCGCCCGGGCCGCGAGGTCGCGCTGGCGGCGCACGTACTCGGCCCGACCGTCGGCGACCTCGACCGGGATCGGGTCGAGGCCGTAGGAGCCGACGTCGTAGGGCGAGGCCTGCATGTCGACGGTGCGGATCTCCAGCGCCAGCTCGAACGCGTCGAGCACCACCGTCGACTCGACGAACGGCAGCAGCCGGAAGGCGATCCGGTAGAGGTCCATGTTGGCGTGCAGGCAGCCCGGCTGCTCGTGCGCGAGCTGGTGCTCCCGGCCGAGCTGCCAGGCGTTGCGCGGCTCGGCCGCCGGGGTGAAGAAGCGGAACGCGTCGACGTGCGTGCAGGTGAGCGGGTGGGCCTCGACGACGGCGTCGGTGCCGCTGCGGCCGAGCCGGAGCGGCAGGTCGTGGCGGGGCTGCTCGGAGCGGTAGACCATGGCCCACTCGTGCAGGCCGAAGCAGCCGTAGCGGGCCGGGCGGTCGAGCGTGGCGGTCAGCAGCGACCTGGTCCACCGCAGGCCGCGCACGCGGGAGGCGAGCCGCCTGGGGTCGACCGTGCTGACGCCGTCACGCGTCACGTAGGCGCCGAGGGCGGCGTGCTCCGGCGCGTCGGCGAGCCCGACGTCGAGGCCGGGGTGCCAGCGCTCGAGCTGGGCGGGGGAGAGGTTGTAGTACTCGAAGAGGAAGTCGACGACGGGGTGCGGCTCGTGCCGCTCGCGGCGGAGCAGGTGTGGCGCGGTCCAGGTGCGGGCACGCTCGCGGTGGGCTGCGGCGCGCGGCTCCCAGACGTCGCGGTCCAGCACCTGCCGCACGAGGGTCGGGGAGGTGCTCACGCGGCGCAGTCGGCGCAGGTGCCGAAGATCTCCAGCGTGTGCTCGACGTCGGTGAAGCCGTTCTCGGTCGCCACCTTCGTGGCCCACGACTCGACCGCCGGGCCCGCGACCTCGACGGCGCGCCCGCAGGAGCGGCAGACGAGATGGTGGTGGTGCTCGCCGGCCTCGCAGCGCCGGTACAGCACCTCGCCGTCGTTGCCGCGCAGCGCGTCGACCTGCTCGGCGTCGACGAGCGCCTGCAGGTTGCGGTAGACGGTCGACAGGCCGACCTTCTCGCCCCGCTGGCCCAGCACGCCATGGATCTGCTGGGCGCTGGCGAAGCCTTCGAGCTCGTCGAGCACCGCGCTCACGGCGCGCCGCTGTCGGGTGTTGCGGATGTCAACCATGGTCCTCCTCAGGAGGAGCGTACCGACCGTCGACGACGCAGGCCCACGGTGACACCACGCAGCAGCGTGGTCAGCACGAAGGTGCCCAGTGCGAGCATGACGATCGTGGGGCCTGGTGCCGTGTTGGCCTCGAAGCTGGTGACGACGCCGAGCACCGCGGTGAGCAGCCCGATGGCCATCGCCAGCAGGTGCGTGAGCCGGAAGCTGCGCGCGACCTGCTGTGCGGCCGCCACGGGCACGACCATGAGCGCGGACACCAGCAGCAGCCCGACGGTGCGCATCGCGACCGTGATGGTCGCGGCCGCCATGACGGCGATCAGCAGGCCGTACAGGCGTGTCGGCACGCCGCTGACCTTGGCGTGCTCCTCGTCCTGGCAGACGGCGAACAGCTGGGGCGAGAGCAGCAGGCACAGGCCGACGACGACGACGCCGAGCACGCTCACGACGACGACGTCGGTGTCGGTGACGGTCGTGATGGATCCGAAGAGGTAGCGGTTGAGGGTCGCGCCGCTCTCGCCGGCGAGGCCGATCAGCAGGACGCCCGCGGCGATGCCGCCGTAGAACAGCATCGCGAGCGCGACGTCGCCGCTGGTGCGCGTGTAGGTGCGCAGCACCTCGATGACGACCGCGCCGAGGACGGCGACGACGAGTGCGGTGAGCACCGGCGCCGTCCCCGTGAGCAGCCCCAGCGCGACGCCGGTCAGGGCGACGTGGCCGAGGCCGTCGCCCAGCAGCGCGAGACGGCGCTGGACCATGAACGTGCCGATCGCCGGTGCGGCGAGACCGGTGAAGAACGCGGCCACGAGGGCGAGCCGCATGAACTCGTAGTCGAGCAGGTCGAGGCTCACCAGACCCCCTCCTCGGGCAGGGGACGCACGCGGTCGGGGTCGGCCGTGTGCGGGTGGGCGTCGCCGTGGTGCTGCTGGTGGACGTCGGCGACGTGGTCGTCGACCGGGCCGTCGTGCACCACGCGACCCTGGTCGAGGACGACGGCGCGGTCCACGAGCGGGAGCATCGGGCCGAGCTCGTGCGCGACGAGCAGCACGGTCATGCCCTCGGTGGCGAGGTGGCTGAGCAGGTCGGCGAGGTCCTCGGTGTGGTGGGCGTCGACCCCGGCGGTGGGCTCGTCCATGACGAGCAGCTCGGGCTCGCCGGCGAGTGCCCGCGCGATGGCGACACGCTGCTGCTGGCCACCGGAGAGCTCGACGAGCGGCGACGACGCGCGGTGGGCGAGGCCGACGCTCTCCAGGGCGGTGACGACCGCCTCGCGGTCGGACCGGCGCGGCAGCCCCACGCGCGGGCGCAGCGACAGGCGACCGCTCGAGACGACCTCGCGCACCGTGGCGGGCACGCCGGTCGAGGCGGCCGACCGCTGCGGCACGTAGCCGACCCGTCGCCAGCTGCGGAACCGCGCGAGCGGCTCGCCGAAGAGCTCGACCGTGCCGGTCGAGGGCACGAGCCCGACGGCCGCGCGCCCCATCGTCGACTTCCCGGATCCGTTCGAGCCGAGCAGGGTCACGAACTCGCCCCGCTCGACCGTGAGGTCGACGCCGCGCAGCACCGGGTCACCGCCCAGCGTGACCTCGACGTCACGCAGGACGAGTGGGGGGTGCGTCATGAGCAGCTGTTGGCCTTCTGGAGCTCGGCGAGGTTGGAGCGCATGATCGAGAGGTAGTCCTCGTCGGACGTGTCCTTCGTGAGTCCCTCGATCGGGTCGAGCGTAGCCGTCCGCACCCCGGCCTCGCGCGCCACCGTGCGGGCGACCGCGGGGCTGACGAGGGTCTCGGTGAAGACCGTCGTGATGCCGTCGCGCTTCACGAGGTCGGAGATCTCGGCGAGCTGGGCGGCCGACGGCTCGGTGCTGGGGTCGATGCCGGCGATGGGGATCTGCACGAGGTCGTAGGCGCGGGCGAGGTAGGCGAACGCGGCGTGGCTGGTGACGATGTCGCGGACCTTGCAGGTCTTGAGCCCGGCCCGGTACTCGCCGTCGAGCTTCTGGAGGTCGGCGACGAGGGCCGCGGCGTTCGCCTCGTACTCGTCGGCGTGGTCGGGGTCGAGCTTCACGAGGGCGTCGCGCACGTGCTCGGTCAGCGGCTCGAGGTTCGTCGGGGCGAGCCAGAGGTGCGGGTCGACGCCGCCGTGGTCGTGCCCGTGGTCGTGCCCGTGGTCGTGGCCCTCCTCCTCCGCGTGGCCCTCCTCGTCGGCGTGCTCCTCGTCGCCGTGCGCATGGTCGTCGTGGCCCTCCTCCTCGCCCTCGGCGGGGAAGAAGACGGCCGGCTCGGCGTTGATGAGCTGACCGACCTCGATCTCCTCGGGGCGGATGGGCAGGCCCGAGACGTCGTTGACGACGCGCATGCCCTTCTTCCAGACCGTCTCGTCCTGGCCGTGGGGGAGCGGGCCGAGGTCGCGCAGCAGCACGACCGACGGGACCGCCAGCGCGCCCACGGAGAGGAAGAGGCTGTTGCGGATGAGCGGTCGACGACCGACACCCGACTCCTGCAGACCGGCGTTGATGTCGGCCATGACGGCCTCGCGGTCCTCGGCGGAGGAGCGGGCCGGGTGACGCATCTCGACCATCTCGTGGTCGCCCATGAGCTTCTTGGCCCACTGGATGATCCCGACGCCGATCAGCAGCAGACCGCCTCCGAGCGTCGCGCCGAGGGCGAAGTTCGACGCGGACCAGTTGAGGAACGTCTGGTCGGAGTCGATCGCGAAGTAGGAGACGGCGAACAGCACGAACAGCAGCGCCGCCACGGTGAACATGCCGGAGATCTGACGCTCGGCGCGGCGCTCCTGCGCCGGGTCGACGTCGGTGGGACGCCACTGGTGCGGCTGCAGGCCCGGGTCCTGCACCGGCTCGGTGCGGACGGGGGTGCTGCTGCTGTCGTGGGACTGGATCTCGTCACTCATCTCGTTCAGGCCTTCTTCTTCTTCGATCGCGCTCCGTGGGCACCGATCCAGATCGCGAAGCCGATCAGACCGCCGATGCCGAGGACCCAGACGAACACGCCGTCGACGACCGGGCCGAGGCCGCCGCCGCCGAGGCCGCCGTAGTTCGGCTGCTCCTGGACGCGCTTGATGTAGGCGATGACGTTGCGCTTGTCCTCAGGGGTGATGAGGTCGTCGTTGAAGACCGGCATCTGCTGCGGACCGGTGACCATGGCCTCGTAGATGTGCTTGGCGCTGACGCCCTTGAGCGTCGGGGCGTAGCGGCCGTTGGGCAGCGCGCCGCCGGCGCCGACGGAGTTGTGGCAGGCGGTGCAGTTGGTGCGGAAGAACTCGCCGCCCTCACGCAGGCCCTCGACGTCGACGTCCTTGTAGTTCAGGTACTCCTCGGCCGGGATGGCCGGGCCGGGCGCCAGCGACGCGATGTACGCGGACAGCTGGCGGGTCTCCTCGGCGTCGTACTCGGGTGCCTTGCGCGGTGCCTGCGGAGCGCTCTGCGCCATCGGCATGCGGCCGGTGCCGACCTGGAAGTCGACGGCAGCGGCGCCGACGCCGATCAGCGACGGACCGTAGTTGCCGCCGTCCTTCGTCGTGATGCCCTCGGCGTTCTGCCCGTGGCAGCTGGCGCAGCCGATGAGGAAGAGCTCGCGCCCCGCCTCGACGTCGCGTGCCGTGTACTGCTCCGCCTGGGCGGGCTTCGGGGCGAGCGCGGACCAGAGCCCGGCAGCGGCCACGAGACCGAGCACCAGGACGACGAGTCCGGCGAGGGGGTGACGGCGGCGGGTCGACAGAGTGCGCACCGAGAACCTCATTCCTGTCAGGGGTAACCAGCGTACCTAGCGTTCTGCCAGGTCCGCAGGCTTAGGTTGGCCTAACGCCGAGCCGTGCGGCAGGCGTCAGCGGATCAGGTAGATGGTCGCGAACAGGGCGACCCAGACGATGTCGACGAAGTGCCAGTAGTACGACACGACGATCGCGGAGATGGCCTGCTCGTGCGTGAAGCGGCGGGCGACGAACGTGCGGCCGATCACCAGCAGGAAGGCCAGCAGACCACCGACGACGTGGATGCCGTGGAAGCCGGTGGCGAGGTAGAAGAGGGAGCCGTAGGCCGAGGACGGGATGGTCACGCCCTCGTGGACGAGCTCGGCGTACTCGAAGGCCTGGCCGCCGATGAAGATCGCGCCCATGACGTAGGTGAGCACGAACCACTCGCGCATGCCCCACTTGCGGAACTGCAGCAGCGTCCCGGTGCGTCCGGGACGGCCGCGCTCGGCCGCGAAGACGCCGAACTGGCAGGTCAGCGACGACAGCACGAGGATCGAGGTGTTGACGGCCGCGAACGGCACGTTCAGCAGCTGCGTCTCCTGGTCCCAGAGCGCCGGCGTGACGTTCTTGACGGTGAAGTACGCGGCGAAGAGGCCGGCGAAGAACATCAGCTCGCTGGAGAGCCAGACGATCGTGCCCACCGTCACCATGGAGGGACGCCCCTCGGTGCCGTGGAGTCGGGACGCGGGGATCACGGAAGTAGTGGCCACGCGCTCATTATGTACGATTCCCACGTGACCGAGCGCAGCAGGTTCCGAGTCCTGGTCTACAGCGACGACCGAGACGTGCGGAACGCCGTCATGGCAGCGCTGGGCACGCGCCCGCACCCCGACCTCCCCGAGGTCGAGTTCGTCGAGTGCGCGACGGAGCCGGTCGTCTGGCAGTACCTCGACGACGCCCGTCGTCGTCCGGACCTCGTCGTCCTCGACGGCGAGTCGACGCCCGTCGGCGGACTCGGCGTGGCGCGGCAGATGAAGGACGAGATCTTCCAGGCGCCGCCGGTGCTCGTGCTGACCGGCCGCCCGCAGGACGCCTGGCTCGCGACCTGGTCGCGCGCCGACGCCGCCGTGTCCCACCCGATCGACCCGCTGCGGCTCGCCGAGGTCTTCGTCGACCTCGCGCGCTCCGTGCTGCAGCCGGGGTGAGCGCGCGCACCTGGCCCGACGTGCTCGACGAGCTCGTCGGAGGCCGCGACCTGGACTCCGGGTCGACCGCGTGGGCGATGGCGGCGATCCTCGAGGGCGAGAGCACGCCGGCGCAGATCGCCGCGTTCGCGGTGGCGCTGCGCGCGAAGGGCATCTCCCAGGCCGAGCTGCAGGGACTCGTCGACGCGCTGCTGTCGCACGCCGTCCTCGTCGACGTCCCCGGCCGGGTGGTCGACATCGTCGGCACGGGTGGCGACCGGGCCAAGACGGTCAACATCTCGTCCATGTCGGCCGTCACGGCGGCCGGTGCGGGCGCCCCCGTCGTCAAGCACGGCAACCGCGCCGCGTCGAGCCAGAGCGGCACCGCCGACGTGTTCCAGGTGCTGGGCGTGCGGCTCGACGTGCGGGCCGCGTCGGTGCCGGCGGTGCTCGAGCGCGCCGGCATCACCTTCTGCTTCGCCCCGCTGTTCCACCCGGGGCTGCGCTTCACCGGCCCGCCGCGGCGCGAGATCGGCATCGCCACCCCGTTCAACGTCCTCGGCCCGCTGGTCAACCCCGCGCGTCCGCAGGCGTCGGCGGTCGGGTGCTCCGACCTGCGCACGGCACCGCTCATGGCGCAGGTCTTCGCCGACCGCGGCGACGACGCGTTCGTCTTCCGTGGCGACGACGGTCTCGACGAGATCACCACGACGACCACCACCCGCGTGTGGACGGTCGTGGGCGCCGGCGTCGTGGAGGAGGTGCTCGACCCGCGCGAGCTCGGGTTCTCGCTGTCGTCCCCCGAGGCGCTGCGCGGCGGCGACCCCGTGCACAACGCCGACGTGTTCCGCCGGATCCTCGACGGCGAGGTCTCGCCCGTCCGCGACGCCGTGCTGCTGAACGCGGGTGCTGCCCTCGCGGCCTACGACGGCGGCAGCGGACCGCTGCTGGAACGCCTGGCTGCAGGTGTCGAGCGGGCGCGGGCGTCGATCGACTCCGGGGCCGCGCGCGACGTGCTGGCCCGCTGGTCCGCTGTCACGCAGGAGCTGGCACCGACCGACTGAGCAGCCGTCGGCTCAGAGCCCGATGCTGAACGCGTCCTCGAGGTCGTGCCGGCTGAAGGTCTGGAACGCGATCTGCGTCTGCGTCGACAGCACGCCGTCGACCTTGTTGAGCCGGTCGGCGACGACCGCGGAGACGTCGTCGATCCGCGGCACCCGCACCATCGCGACGAGGTCGAGGTCGCCCGTGACGGAGTACACCTCGCTCACCCCGTCGAGGTCGGCGATCTGCGCGGCGGTCTCGGACAGCCGGGACACCTCGGCCTGGATGAAGACGATGGCGGTGATCACGCCGACAGCCTAGACCGCGTGGCGCGCTGGTCGTCGGACTCCGTCGGGAGGGCGGCGACGTGCCGGGCCGCGCCGGCCGTCGGGACCTGCCACGACCCGCGCACCATGCGCACGCCCGGGGACTCGAGCCAGCGCAGGAGCGTCTCGGTCTCCTCGACCGACGCCGCCGGCGCCGGATGGGTGCCGTTGCCGGGCGTGGGCACGTCCTCGGCGGTGGCGAGCAGCGTGTCGACCCAGGCGGCGGGGTGCACGTGCCGGGGGAGCAGGCCGGCGGCGGCGAGCCGGCCGTGACGCACGACGTGCACCTCCCAGCCCTTCTCCGCCGGTGCGGCCGCCACGAGCTCGGCGACGTCGGTGAGCTGCCGCAGCCGCTGGGTGCGGTCGACGGCCCGCAGCGACGCGGCCAACCGGTCGCGCACCTGCGCCGCCTCCTCGTAGCGCTGCTGCGCCCCGAGCTCGCCCATGCGGGCGCGCAGCCGCTCGACGACCTCGGCGGGGTCGCCCGTGAGCGCGGCGTCGAGGCGGGCGACCTCGGTGGCGTAGACGTCGGGGTCGAGGTCGCCGGTGCAGGGCGCGAGGCAGCGTCCGAGGTCGGCCAGGGCGCACGTGCTGCCCCGCGGTCGACGGCCCATGCGGGTGGTGCACTGACGCACCTGGAACGTCTCGTGCAGCGCGGCCAGGGCCAGCTCGCCCTGGCTGCGGTGGCCGAAGGGACCCACGTACACGGCGTCGTCGTCGAGCACGCGACGCACCATCGACAGCCGCGGCCAGGGCTCGCGGGTCAGCTTGATCCACGACTGGCGCTCGGGGAAGCGCGACCGTCGGTTGTACGGGGGGCGGTGCGCGGCGATGAGCCGCAGCTCGCGCACCCGCGCCTCGAGCGCGGTGGCGCAGACGACGGCGTCGACGCGCTCGGCGAGCTTGACCATCTCGCCCATCCGGGTGCGCGTCTCCGCGGCGGTGAAGTAGCTGCCGACCCGCTTGCGCAGGTCGCGCGACGTGCCGACGTAGAGCACGTCGTCGCGCGCGTCGCGGAAGAGGTAGACCCCCGGCTCGTGCGGCAGGTGCTGCGCGAGGTGACGCTTGCGTCGCTGCTCGGGCGTCACCTTCGAGGTGAACGTGACCGCGTCCTCGAGGGTGTGCACGCCGAGCGAGCCGAGCCGCTCGAACAGCCCGTGCAGCACGTCGACGGTGGCGCGGGCGTCGTGCAGGGCCCGGTGGTCGGGGGTCGTGCCGGCACCGAAGTGCGCGGCGAGCGTCGAGAGCTTCACGTTGCGCACCTCCTCGCGCAGCAGTGCCCGCCGCGCGAGCACGGCGGTGTCGAGCACCTCGAACCGCGGCCACGGGATGCCCAGCTCGCGGGCGTTGTGCTTGAGGAAGCCGACGTCGAAGGGCGCGTTGTGCGCCACCAGCACGCTGCCCGCCGCGAGCTCGAGGAAGCTGGGCAGCGCCTCGGCGATCCGCGGGGCCTGCACCACCATCGCGTCGGTGATGCCCGTGAGCACCGTGATGAACGCAGGGATGCTCTCCTCGGGGTTCACGAGCGTCTGCAGCTCGCCCAACACCTCGCCACCGCGCACCTTGACCGCGCCGATCTCCGTGATGCGCGCCCCCGCCTTCGGCGACCCGCCCGTCGTCTCGAGGTCGACCACGCAGAACGTGACGTCGCTCAACGGCCGCCCCAGCTCCTCGAAGCTGGCCTGGTGGTGCACGGGTCGCGTGGGCTGGCTGGTCACGGAGGTGACCGTAGGCGTGGGGTCGGACAGAGTCGGGGCTCCTGGGGGACGGGGGGCGTCCTGCGGCTGCGTCGGTGCGGCTTCTCTCTCGACCTGCGGCTGCGTCGGTGCGGGTTCTCTCTCGGGTGGGGCTGCGCCGGTGCGGCTTCTCGTCGACCTGCGCTCCGAAAGGGCCTCGACCGGGCGGCTGGGTGCGACGGCGGCTCGGGTTCTCGGGCTGTGGCTCCCGTTGGGGGCGCAAGATTCTGCGTTTGCGCGGGCCATCGGTGGACCTGCAACCTTCTGAGCGCTCTATAGGTGGCAGATCCACCACTGAGGGGGCCAGACGTCGCAGAGGTTCTCCCTTCTCGTGGACCGTGCCACGAGAAGGGAGAAGCGCTGCCCACCCCACCCCCGAGGGCACCCAAGAT